>Ga0081538_10000007_pt1 | contig 175313 bp, 173 predicted proteins | sample TabmetS5T2R1_FD_71022 | JGI IMG/M metagenome (GOLD analysis project Ga0081538, IMG submission 71022) | Tabebuia heterophylla rhizosphere microbial communities from the University of Puerto Rico - S5T2R1 | ecosystem: Host-associated > Plants > Roots > Rhizosphere ... | reverse complement strand
CCCCCTCCCAACCTCCTGAATTGATCCCCCCACCTCCACCTACGTCGCCCGCTCCCTCGCCGACCACCCAACCCGCGCCTCCACCACCCGCTCCCACACAAACACCTGAGCCGACTCCCCAACCTGCACTCGAGCCGTCACCATTGACTTCCTCACCAATGACTGATTTGGGCGCTCCACCCGGGTCTACACCATCTGCTCCCCCGCCAATACCCGGACCGACCACCCAACCTGCACCCGCACCTCCGCCTTTACAACCATTGCCTTCACCTGGATGACGTTTCCTTTCAAGGTTGTGGTCTAAGGCACTGGCAATATTTACGCACGCTGCTGCATCGCCTACCTTAGGTAGTCACTGGCTACTTGGTAGGCAGAGTAAGACGTTTAGGCATTAATCCTATGATTTGAAGATGTAGATGGGCGATGGCGCCATAGATGCTGCGCCCTGAAGACCAACCCTGCTCTCGCCTGCAAACCGTTAAGGTAAGGGTCGAAGATGTTAATCAATGGCCATACCGGGTCACGCACCCTCGAGCAACATAGCGCCAACGGTTCCTATACCAAATGGCCACCCACTTATTACCCCCTCCGCAGGAGTCATAGCGTCCACCATCGTAATTGTGACAACTTGACCAATAGGAATCGCCTTCTTGTATTTGGCCTACAGATTCGCTGTCTCTCGTTGGCCTTCGGCGCACATTCAACCCATTGACATTGCTATAAATCCAACAGTAGTCTTGCCCGTCTTCCGGAGCTGGCTCATCGGGCGGGTCTTCATCTGGCCGTGGCCGAGGTCGGAAGGTTTCAGTTTCTGACATGCGTATCTCCTCCTTCTGCGTGTGACTTTACGATCGCTCTTCTGCAGGGTGGTCATCCTGGTCACGCATCCAGTCGGTTGGCGCTCGGGCGCGTGTGAGTGCGCATGACCGTACGCGAGGACCAACGTCGGCACAGGATCTACCTTGCTTGCCCCGGTGCCTCATCGTTCACCCGTGATTCCCCGGTAGAGAACGAAACATTTTAGGCGTTTTGTTGCGATATTGCCCGGTGGCTGACCACTTAATTATGGGAAGCGGGCGACTGAAGTCAACCCCAAGTCTGCCGGCTCACCGCTGGATGGTGCTCCTTGCTGGCCCTCAGCGAGATCTGTCTTCCTGCTCTATTGGCTCACGCTGATGGGCTTTGGGATCACCATCGCGGCGGCGATCACTGGGCGTGATGTGTACGGCTCAGACACAACTCGCTACGTGTTGAGCCCATACTCCCGCAAAATGGCCTCTGCTTCTCCCAGCCGATGTACCAGCTCCCAGACAATGCTCTCGCTGAAAGCCTCGCCCCGGTCATACTCTGCCTCCAACGCCTCGAACAGATAAACAAGCTGCAATCCCGGTAGGGTCGCTGGGGGCCGTAGTCGGCGAGGAGCTCGGTACCTGCTGTGCAGTGTCTGTGCGCTCATGGCCGTCACGTTAGGGCCTGGTGCGCCATGGCCAAAGCATCCTGGACCGCGACTAAGCGGCTGCGCGAGGCCCTCACCATCATCCCCGAGATGCATAAAACTTGGGACGGGATCCTCGCCAACGAAGCCGCAACGGCCGGCTAGTCCAGGCCGTCCCAGATCGGCTCCAGGCGGGGGCGGAGGCGGAGGAACTCGTCGCGGTGCAGCCTCGACAGCGCGGCGATCCGCCGCGCGCCCTCGTCCGTGAGCTTAAGGCGGACGACGCGCTGGTCGTCTGGGTCGCTGTGCCGGGTGACCAGGCCGGCGGCCACCGCGCGATCGACGAGCCCCACCGCGCTGTGGTGGCGCAGGCACAGGTAGCCGGCGACGTCGCTGATCGCTGGACCATGCGTGCCCCGATGCCCGCGGATCGCAAGGAGCAGTTGGTGGTGGGCCGCGCTCAGGCCGACGGTGGCGGCCTGCTGCTCGCTCCAGCGGAGGAACCGGCGCAGCCCGGTGCGAAAGTCGAGCAACCGAGCGTAGTCCTCGTCAGACAGGTCCTCACTCATATCGCAAAACGATACGCTCAATCCTCGTGCGACCTGCCACCCCACCGCAGCGCCTGATCGTCCTCTCGCTCGCCGCCGCCGTGCTCGGCCTGATAGCCGACGGCGCGGCTTGGGCACTTGTCCACCTCATCGGCCTGCTCACCAACGTCGCGCTATTCGGGCGTCTCGCGTGGCAGCTTCCGCCGTTCGCAGAGCTTGCCCGCAGCCCCGGCTAATCCTCGCGCCGGTAGGTTGTGGCGGGCTCATCGTGGCGGGTTATGGCCCGCTGGGCGCCGATGATCCGAGGCCACGGGATCCCCGAGGCGCTGGAGGTGGTGTTACGCAAGCAGAGCCGAACCCATCCCCGGGCAGCGATCGCAAAGCCGCTATCCGCGGCGATCGCGATCGGCACGGGCGGGCCGTTCGGCGCCGAAGGGCCAATCATCGTGACCAACGGCGCGCTGGGATCGCTGCTCGGCCAGATCCTTGACGTGTCACCCTAGAGCGAAAGATCCTGCTCGCCAGTGGCGCCGCGGCCGGGATGGCGGCGACGTTCGGGGCGCCGGTCGCGTCGGTAATCCTCGCGATCGAGCTACTCCTGTTCGAGTTCTCGACCCGTGCGTTCATCCCCCTCGTCGTGGCGAACACGCTGGCGGGCGGAGTCCACTGGCGGCTGTTCGGCACCGGCCCGCTGTTCTCCGTCCCCACCCCCGACTTCGTTGTGTTAGGCGGGAAATTCACGCTGGCGGCGCTGGCGGCGCTCGCCGCCACGAAGCTGCTCGCGTGGTGGATCGCGCTCGCGTCCGGCGCGTCGGGCGGGACGCTCGCGCCATCTTGCTGATCTCGGGCGCGTTCGGTGGGCTGGTTGGCGGGATGGCGCAGGCGCTTGTTCCTCACGATGCCCATCGCGCCGGGCGCGTTCGCGCTGGTCGGGATGACAGCCACGTTCGGCGCCCCCACCCGCGCGACGTTCACGGCGCTCGTGTTCCTGTTCGAGCTGACCCGCGACTACCAATCAATCCTGCCGCACACGGATGGTCCGCACGCTGCCCGCCACTGCCACTGTCGCCGCAACCCAGGCCGCGTTCGCTGGCGGGCCGCACAGCGCCTCTATCCGATCGTCACCGAGGAGGTCGAGCACCTACCGGTCACCGACATTCTCCGAGCACGATGCCGCCAGCTCACTGACGAGCGCATGCAGCCAGGCTGGCTCTCACCGCTGTTCCGCCGTGGAGGCCACTGACGCCCGCAACACAGAGGCGGCGCCTGTGAGCGCTGAGCGCATAACCGGCCCCGCTCGTGAATTAACCCGTTCCCTCGGTTGCAGGCGTGGACGGCACGGCACGCAGCTTGGCGGGATTGACCACCACGCGGATCCCTTGGACGAGCTGGTCAGCCACGTCGAGCGCAAACACGGCAATGGGGCGGCCGGCCACCAAGACGATGAGGCCTGGCTGGCGGTTGATCTCCGACGCGCGGAGCTCATAAGAGAACTCAGCCTTGCGCGTGATGCCGATCAAGAAGCGAGCGACCTTGTCGGCGCCGATGATCGGGCGTCGCGCGGCGGGCACCTGCCCGCCTCCGTCGCTCCATAGCGTGACATCCGGCGCGAGCAGCCTCAGCAGGGCTGCGCGATCACCTCCAAGGCAGGCGTCGATGAACTCGGCGGTGATCACGTCAGCTTCACGCTTGGAGGCCTCGAAGCGCTTGCGGCGTGCGCCGACGCGCTCGCGTGCCCGGGCCGCCAGCTGGCGGCAGTTCGCCTGGCTTTTGCCCACTGTCCTGGCGATCTCGGCGTAGTCGTAGCCGAACACCTCCCGCAGCAAGAACACCGCCCGCTCAACGGGTGAGAGGCGCTCCAGCAGCACCAGGAAGGCCATGGACAACGAGTCGGCCAGCTCGGCGGTCTCGGCTGCGTCTGGGGCCATGCCAGGGACCAGCGGCTCGGGCAGCCATGGGCCGACGTAGGTCTCCCGGCGCACGCGCGCTGAACGCAGATGGTCGATGCACAGCCGTGTCACCACCCTGGCCAGGTAGGCCTTGGGGACGTCGACCTCGTCGCGGTTGGCCCCCTGCCAGCGTATGAAGGCCTCCTGCACGAGGTCCTCAGCGTCGGTCACGCTGCCGAGCATGCGGTAGGCGATCGAGAACAGGTAGGGCCGCAGGTCAGTGAAGGTGTCGGCATCGCGCATCTGCATACCCCAAGGACGAAGGACGCCCCCCAGCATGTGACGCTCCCACGGTTGTCACACACGTGATCCCTGTCTCGTCCCCTCTTTAGGGTTTTCGGTCTACCAAAGGAAGGTCCATGAGAGTCTTCATCGCAGGCGCAACCGGGGCGGTTGGCCTCCCAACCGTCGAGGCGCTGGTCGGCGCGGGCCATGAGGTGATCGGGCTCACCCGCTCGGCTGCGAAGGCCGCGTTGCTCAAGGAACGAGGGGCCTCGGCCGCCCATGCGGACGTGCTCGACGCCGATGCCATCACCGATGCCGTCGCTGCCGCCCAGCCCGACGCCGTCGTGCAGGTCCTCAATGCCCTGCCCAAGAACGGGCCCCGCCGCGCGCGCGACATCGATGCGACCAACCAGTTGCGCAGTGACGGGACACGCAACCTTCTCGACGCGGCTGCATCCGCCGGCGCCCGCCGCTACATCGCCGAGTCGATGATCGGCGGCTACGCGTACGGCGAGAGGGGGGACGGCCTGATCACTGAGGAGCAGCCCTTCACCCGGAGCGCTCCCGTCGCGCTCCAGCCTGCGATTGACGGGCTGCGGAGCCTCGAAGACCAGGTCCGCCAAGCTACCTCGCAGGGCCGGGTTGAGGGCGTCATCCTGCGCTTCGGGGCGTTCTACGGGCCTGAGGTCGCCTCGACCCGGTTCTGGGCGAAGCTGCTGCGGCGCCGCCTCCTCCCGCTGCCAGGCGGAGGTCGCAACCGCCTGTCGTACGTGCATGTCGATGACGCCGCCGCTGCGGTCGTGGCCGCGCTCGCGCGCGGCGTGCCGGGCGAGGCCTACAACATCGTCGACGATCAGCCGGCGACGACCGGTGACTTCATCAGGGAGATGGCTTGGGTGATCGGCGCACCGCGACCGCTCGCCGTGCCGCTTTGGGTGGGCCGCCTCGCTGGCGAGTATGCCGCCAGGCTCTGGGATGTCAGCCTGCCCACCTCCAACGCCAAGGCTAAGGCCGAGCTGGGCTGGCAACCCCGCTACCCCACCTATCGCGAGGGATTACGCACACTGGAGCACCTCCAGCGGAGAGCCACGAGCTGGGCCAAGCGCAGACGGCGCTTGCGGAGCGCTACCTGGAGGAGGGTCTCCGCCAAGATGAGCCTCCCCTGATCCATTTCCGCGATGGGGCCGGTGGGCGGCGCGCGGCGCTCATCGGCACTCGCCTGGACGTCTGGCAGATGATCCAGACGGTGAAAGCCGCGGGCAACTCAATCGAAGAGGCCGCCGCCTACCTCGAGCTGCCGGTTGAGCAGATACGGGAATGCGTGCGCTACTACGCCGACTACACCGACGAGATTGACGAGTGGTCGGCCAGGGCCCCGGCCATCGCTGAGCGTGAGGAGGCGAGCTTGCGGCGCCAGCAAGCGGCGCTCGGGTGAGATTGCTCTTGGACGAACATTACTCAACTGAGCACGCTGACGGCGCCTGTGACACCGGCGTGCGCTGGTTGCCGTAAGCCGCTCTGGCCCCCGCCCTACTCACCCGCCACTCTCAGGTGGTCCCGCCGAGGGACAGGCCCCCGTCGACAACCATGGTCTGGCCGGTGATCCACGAGGCCTCATCAGACAATAGAAACCGGGCAATCCCGGCGGTGTCGGCGGGAGTTCCCAGCCGGCCAAGCGGGTACGCGGCTGCGGCCTCCGCCTCGCGGCCCTCCCACAACACCCGAGCGAAACGGGTCTTGACCACGGCAGGCGCGATCGCGTTCACCCGTACCCCGGGAGCAAGCTCCACCGCGAGCTGGCGGGTCAGGTGGATCAGCGCCGCCTTGCTCGCGTTGTACGCGCCGATCATCGCCTCAGCGCGGAGCCCCCCGACAGAGGCGACGTTGAGCACCGCCCCGCCGTGCTCAGCCATCCATTGGCGCCACGCCTGCTGCACTCACGCGATCGGCGCGATCACGTTGACCGCCAACGTCTTCTCGACCGCGCCGAGGTCGGCCTCAACCAGCGGCCCGTACTGCGGATTGATGCCAGCGTTGTTCACCAACAGGTCAAGCTGGCCGAAGCGCTCGATGACCTGCGCGACCGCGTCACGGCGATGCTCGGGATCACCGCTATTCCCTACGATCCCGATCGCGCGGTCCCCAGCCCGCAGACCCTCAACCGCCCGGGCGAGCCCGTCCGCCCGGCGGGCGGTGATGGCCACCCGCGCCCCGCACCGCAGCAGCTCCTCGGCGATGCCCAGCCCGATCCCCCGGGACGCCCCGGTGACGATCGCGACCTTCCCCGCAACCATTCGGCCCCCGCTACGCGAGCTGCGTGGTGGCGGCGCTCAAGCGATCGCCGATCGCCCTGCGGATAGCCCAGGCGAGCAGCGGCGCTCCATCACTCGCGTCGCTTACGCCCTGCTGGAACACCAGCCATATGCCCCGGTACGCGGTGGCCAAGCAGTCACGCACACGGATCGGTCCATGATCCTCGATCAGGCGGCGCATGAAGCGGCCGATGTCCTCTATTGTCGGCGATGACGTCCTCCAACAGGCACGAGCCTAGCTCCGTATCAATCGGCAGGATCTCGCCGGCCTCGCTGAGCGCCTAGTCCGCCATCAGGCCGAGGATCGTGCGCCGGGAGGGTCAGGCGGCCCGGTGGAGCCGCTCGTCAAGCTCACGCACGCACTGCAAGCCAACCCACTCACCAGGCATACGGCCACGGACAATGTGGATCCGCTGAGCGCCGAGGCGGTAGCCGGTCACCTCCGACACGTCAAGCGCCTGGTGAGCGGCCTGGCAAGAAGGCTCAGGATCACCCGCGATCATGTGCCCCAAGGCGACATTGCACTGCAGCGGCGCTGTCGCGCGGGGGCTGATGTGCGGGCCCTCGAGTGCATGACCAAGCAGCGCAAGGCCCTCGTCGGTGCGATTCAGCAGCAGGTAGCAAAACCCCTGCCAGCCAGCCATGACATGAGGATCATCATCCCCAGCGAACCACCCCAATGACGAGAAAAACCCCTCCCCATCGTCACCAACACCCGCCCTCACAGCCCGCTCAACCGCAGCGAGCGCCTCACGCTCCCGCCTAAGGGTTGCGTGGTACTCCGCCTGGGCCATCGCGAGTTCCGCTGCGATGAGCCCGTGGCGGCCGATCAACTGAGCAGCAGGGTTGAGTAAGTTCAATGCAGCAAGTGGGTCGCCATCGCCCCAAATAGGGCGATGCGCGAGCGAGGAGGGCAGGCGGGCGCAACCGCGCACGTAGTCGAGGCCGGACTCCTCGGCAAGCTCACGCGCCAACACACAGTACGCAAGCGCCTCACCAGGATGCCCATCCATCCTGGCCACATTCGCGGCGAGGCTCGCGGTGTTGACCGCGTCAACCAACAACTGGCGGCGCTGCCCACCCCCAAGCACCCCACCAAGCGCCACCGTCAACGAATCAAGATGCAACCGCGCGTCAGCCAACAGCTCAGCCGGAGCCGCGGTCGCATACCGCCGGACCAACCGCACCGTCGCCTCACGCAGATCAAAATCAGGCAAATCCGCCAACGCCAACGAGGGCAGCCCCATCACCATCCGCAGCAAGTGCCGTCGGTACATCAGTCGCTCCTCCGGCGTCCGCCCCCATACTGCCCGCACCAACAACGCGAGCGGCACATTCAGCACGCGCGCCAACGCCTGGCAGTTCCGCGGGTGAGGCCGCATGGCCCCAGACTCCCAACGATCGACCGTCGACCGGTCCACCTGGCAAACCTGTGCGACATACTCGATGCTCAGCCCGCGCAGCTCGCGAATCTCCCTCAACAGACCCGGATCAGCGTCCATCTGTCCCCCTTTACGCACCCAAATGCGCACCTGAGCGCAGTAGCACCGCTGGCGGTTTTCCGCCTGGATAGAGGCATGGCAAACCACGAGAACCACCGCCCCGATGCATGGGTCCTGCTCGGCGATGAGCGGCCGAAATGGCACGCGCGAGCCGCTTGCATCAATGAGGATCCTGACCTCTTCTTCCCCTCCGGCACGACCGGCCCCGCGCTGGAGCAGGCCGAGCGCGCCAAGGCAGTCTGCCGCCACTGTCCGGTGTGCGCCCAGTGCCTGGAGTGGGCGCTCGAGACCAATCAGGATGCAGGTGTCTGGGGAGGGCTGGCCGAGGACGAGCGGCGTAGCCTGCGCCGCAAGCTCCAGCGGCGCGGGCGATCACCAGAGTGACGCTGCTCGCGCGGAAGGCCGCCGCGCTCGCCGCGCAGGCGCTGGTCGTCACCGCGCTCGCCATCTGCAGGCGTGGCAAGCTGCACACCGCGGTCATGCTGCTCTCCGACGCGCAGATCGTCCTCGCCGAGGGCGACGACTGCGAGATCCCGGAGTAGCGGTGCCGCACCTCGCGCATGCGGCGGGCGCGCGTGTCCCTCACCGAGGCGATCCTCGCCCCGCACCTACCAGCGCCTAGCCTGCGCAGGCCATCACTTTGGCCATCGCGGCGCAGAACTCGTGCCACCGGTCGGGGGCGATATACCCGGCCCGGCGGAGCAGGCAGGCAACGGGCACAAGCTGGACGTTGTCAAGGCTGGCCACGCAACCGTCCCGGACACCCTCGGCCGCGCCCAAAGCGACCTCGGTGGCCAGACCTCTTACCGTCGTGGTAATGGGCGCGACGAGCACACGGTGCAGCCGGGGCGCGACCCGCGCTCGGGTGAGCACCACCACAGGGCGCACCTTGTCCAGGTCGGCCCACCACACTTGCGCGTGCCCGAGGCTGCTCACCGCTCGCGCGCACGCTGTCGCTGCTCCGCAAGGCGTAGCACATCAGGGGGAACCTCGCCGTCGTAGGGAAGGTCAGGACCTGCGGGCGCCTCCCACGCGAGGTCAGGATCCTGCTCATAGGGCAGCGCCGCGAGGGCGGCGCGCTCTTGCTCTGCCTCCAAGTGCTCAACCAGCACTGCAAGCGCCTGGTCGACGATCTGGCTGTGTGTGCCCGCGAGCAGGCGCCTGGCCGCAGCCCAGCGCTGCGCGTCCACTGTAGTCGAGATCCGCACACGACTCATGGCATGAACTGTAACACGAACTGCCTGCCTCCGCCCCATGGCTCGAAAGCGCTACCAGCGGATAACAGGGACGTCGGCATCTGGAGCGCGCAGGCGCTGGTCGTCGCCGCGCTCGCCATCTGCAGGCGCGGCGAGCTGCACATCGCGGTCATGCTGCTCTCCGACGCGCAGATCGTCTTCGCCGAGGGCGACGACTGCGAGATCCCGGAGTAGCGGTGCCGCACCTCCGGCGATGTACACTACTGATGTATGCGGCGGACACAGATCTACCTTACCGAGGAGCAAGATCGCATCCTCACCGAGCGCGCGCGGGCATCGCGGGTCTCAAAGGCGGCGTTGATCAGGCAGGCCCTCGATGCTGCGCTCGGCATCGACGGCGGCGGCGAGGGCCGGCGACAGGTGATCAGGTCCACGTCAGGAATCCTCGCTGACGCCCCGGACTGGCCGGAGTGGCTCGCCTCCGTTCGCGGTCGTAGCGCCGACGAGCGGCTGACCCAGCTGGGCTTATGAGCCGGCTGTTCGACACCACCGTGCTGATCGCGCACCTGCGGGGGGACATGCGGGCAACCGCGCTCCTCCTCGAAGAAGCCGATGAGGGGCCGCTTGCCAGCGTCGTGTCCCGGACCGAGATCGAAGGGGACATGCGGAGCCATGAGCGGGCGGGCGTTGCGGCGCTGTTTGATGTCCTTCGGCTCCTGCCAGTCACCGACACCGTGGCGCGCATCGCCGGAGCCCATCTGCGCGGGTTCCGCCGCTCTCACCGGGGCATTGACCTTGCCGACTACCTGATCGCCGCAACAGCCGAAGTTGCCTCAGCTGAGCTAGTGACCCTGAACATACAGCGCTTCCCGATGCTGCCCGAGCTACGCCCACCCTGGTAAGCAACTACCAGCGGATAACGGGGACGTCAGGCATCTGAAGGGTGTGCCCGCCGGTCGCGTGGTGAATCAGGCGCTCCAGCGGGGCCAGCGCCTCGCCGAGCCCCGCCGCCATGTCCTCGGCGTGGCCATCACGGCCGAGCAGGCGCGCCAGCAGCGTGCGCCTGGGCGGGAACGGCACCAGCCGCACCGGCGCGTCCAAGGGCAGCTGGAGCAGCTCCCGGAGCGCGCGCTCGGCGGCCGGATAGCCGCCCAACTCGTCGACGAGGCCGTTCTCCAGCGCGTCGGCGCCGGTCCACACACGGCCCCTCGCGACCTTGTCGACCTGCTCGAGCGGCAGGTCCCGACCGGCGGCCACCTTGGCGATGAAGTCGTCATAGGCCCGATCGAGCGAGCGCTGGAGCCGCTCCCACTCCCGGTCGGAGTAGGGCGCCGACGCCGACGAGATCAGCGCGTTCGCCCCCACGTGAACCTCCGCGTGACCGACGCCGAGCTTGCGCTTCAGGCCGGCCACCACGGCCTTCCCGCCGACCACGCCGATCGATCCGGTGATCGTCGCCGGATGCGCGATGATCCGGTCGGCGGACATCGCGACGTAGTACCCGCCGGAGCCGGCGACGTCGCCCATGGACACCACGACGGGTTTGCCGGCCTCGCGGGCGCGGACGGTCTCGCGCCAGATCGCGTCAGAGGCGATCGCGGACCCACCCGGGCTGTCGACTCGGAAGAGGATGGCCTTGACATGCTTGTCCTTGACGGCCTGGCGGAACGCGGACGTGATCTCGTCCGAGCCCATGGCGGTCCGCATCAGCGGATGCGGGCGGCCTTGGACGATCACACCCGTGCCAACGATCAGCGCCACCTGGGTCGCGCGCCGCCGTGAGCCGCGCGTGCGCCGCGCGTAGGCCGGCAGCGGGAGCAGCCGGCCCTCCCCGACTTTCGCGTGGCTGGTGACCTCGTCCCGGTAGGCGAGCCGATCGACCAGCCCCGCCTCCACGGCCTCAGCCCCAAGGGCTGGCCCTGAGTCCACCAGCTTGCGGACCCGCTCGGGGTCGAGCCGGCGGCCCTCCGCGACCCCATCGATGAGCTGCTCAAAGAACGAGCAGACGATCCGCTTCGAGGCCTCCCGGTGCGCGGGCGTGAATCCCGTCTCGGTCAGGACGTCTCTCATACTCTTGTACTCGTGCCGGTGGTCGATCTGCGGCAGGATCCCCAGCTTGTCGAGCGCCCCGCGCATGAAGTTGACCTCCATCGCGACCCCGACAAGCCCGACGTCGCCGGACGGCTGCAGCCAGATCTCGTCGAACGCCGTCGCGAGGTAGTAGGCGCCGTTGCCCGCCCCCAGATCGCCGAATGTCTCGGCGTGCGCGATCGCGAACTTGCCCTTGGAGCGGAAGCGGGCGACGGCATCGCGTAGCTCCTGGACGGTGGCCGGCCCCCGAGCGGGGTTGCGGATCCAGGCAACCAGGCCAACTACCCGCGGGTCGTCAGCCGCGTGGTCAAGCGCCTCGACCACCTGGCGGAGCGTCAACCGGCCACGCGGCCCGAGCGCACCCAGGGGACGATCGGCCACCGGCCGGGTCAGGTCCAGCTCGACCACCGTGCCCCGGGGAATATGCCGAGCGAGCACGCCGCACAGCCAGGCCCCGGCGAGCAGCGCCACCGCCACAGCGACCGCGCGGAGTACGAGCCCAGGCCGGTCAGTGACGCGCGCAAGCAGGCCAGCCAGGCCCACCACAAGCGCCAATGCGAGTGTGAGCCCCGCGAGCAGCACAAACACGAGGCGGGTCTGCTGCAAAGTCCGTTGCGTGCGGCTGGTCATGACCAGATTGTCGCAGCAAGATCATGCGCTGCTGGTATGCGCGCAACGCATACCAGCCAGGGCAAGCATTATCCCCATCCCCTCACCAGGGCCTGGGCGACATGGCGCGCGAGGAGGGGCGGCACACTGTTGCCGATCTGCGCCTGGATCGAGGACCGGGAGCCGGCAAAATCAAAGCCGTCCGGATAGGTGAACAGCCGCCTCAGCTCGGGAACTCGGAGCCGACGGTTGTCCCAGTGGAAGGGCCCGACGTTGGGGCCCGGCTGGGCTTGGATCGTGGGTGAGGGCTTGCCGGGGTCCAGCTTGAGCAGGAACGACCAGTAACGGCTCCGCCACTTGAAGACCGGCTGGGGGTGGCCCCGCTCGGCCGTGTAGTGGAGGTAGTTGTCGCCAGGCGGAATGTCAGCAAGCAAATGCGCCCACTTGCCGCGGATCTCCTCGCCGCGCTCCGGCTCGGTGGACAGTCCCTCAAGCGCCTGCCCGGCGGTCACGTGAGGGCGCGTGGGGTTGCCGGTCGCGCGGCGCTCCCACTGGCCCCCGTGGGTTGGGCTGGGCAGCTCGGGACACGGTCGGCCCTTGGGGACGCCGATCACGAACAGCCGCGGGCGGGACTGCGGCACCCCATAATCGGCGGCGTTCAGCACCGCCCAGCGGTAGTCGTAGCCAGCAGCGTTAATCTCCCTGAGCAGCCGGGCGAACGCAGGTCGGCTGGCCCGGTTCTGGTAGGTCAACGCGTAGACGTTCTCCAGCAGGAACGCGCGTGGCCTGGCCTCCGCCAGCACCCGCGTGTACGCCTGCAGCAAGCTTGCGCCGGGGTCAAGGCCAGCTCGTTTCCAATCCAGCCAGAAGCCGGACTTGGAGAACGGCGTGCACGGCGGGCCCCCAACGAGCAGGTCAGGACGCTCCGACCCGCGCAACCCGGCCGCCCAGAGGATCTCCCTGGTGGGGACCTTCAGGATGTCCCGGCGGATCACCGGCGAGGCTAGCCCGTGGAGGTTCTTCTCCATCGTGTCCGCGGCGTCGTCGTCGATCTCGACCGCCGCCGCAGTGGTAAACCCGGCCTGCTCGACCCCTAGGTCGAGCCCGCCAGCGCCAGAGAACAGCGAGACCGCCAGCCCATACGCACCCATAGACCAAGGATTACATGAGTGTGAGTCATTCGTCGAGGCGCCCGGGCGCAGCCTGTGGAAAGCCTGGGGCCGCCTGCCCCCGCGCATCGTGGATAGCCCGCTCCACACGATCGGCAGCCTCGGCGATGTCGCGATGCACATCGCTCTCCCAGATCCGCACGACCACCCACCCCTCGCTGCGCAGCCGAGCGGTGACCTCCCGGTCACGGGCGATGTTGCGCGTGATCTTCGGCACCCAGTACTCGTGGTTAGAGGCGATGTCGTCCTCGAGCCGCGCCAACCCGCGCAGCCGCCAGCGGTTGCCGTGCCAGAAGTCGCCATCCACGAACACGGCGACCTTGAGGCGGCGGATCACGATATCGGGGCGGCCCGGCACGTCCTGCGCATGAAGGCGGTACCGCAGCCCACGGCGGTGCAGCTCCCGGCGGAGCATCAACTCGGGACGGGTATCACGGCTCTTGTTCGCCTGCATGACCCGCCGGGTGGTCTCCGGGCTCTGCTGGCGGCGAGCCTTACCGCCCACGGCCCTGGCCTCTCTCCTCCTGGGCGGCCAGCAGCCGGTCGAGCTGCCGCTGCACCGCCGCGCCGATCCGGAACGGGTACTCCCCGCCGAGCGCCTCACCGCTCAACTCGATGTCGGGATAGCCCCGCTCAGTCTCCCGGCGTGTCTCCGCGCCCTTGAGGCCGGCAGCACGGTCGAGCAGAAAGACGAGTGACCATGCATGGTCGCCGGCCCGCCGGTACACGGCTACCACATCGAACACGAACTCGCCGCAGACCTCGCGCAGCCACTCCAGGACCCCCATCGGCGCTGGACCTTAGCCCCTCAGCTGATCCACCGAAACGGGGCCGTCGATCAGTCGCCCCAAATGGCCTATCCGCAAGACATCAACGCGTTGCGCTGCTCGCCCTTCGCACGGCGGTAAGCGCGTGACCGAGGCGGCAGGCAATCTCCTCGCAGTCCTGGTCGGTGACGATCAGCGGAGGAAGGAGTAAGACGCAGCCTAATCCCTCGCTGATCAGCAGCCCCTCGTCCTCGCAGGCGAGCCGCAGCCGCTCAACCTGTGTGCGCGGCCAGGGATCCCCGTCGTGGTCAAATAGGGTGAGCCGGAGCATCAGTCCCACGCCGTCCACGTCACCAGCCGGCAGGTGCCGCTGATGGATGTTCTTGAGCGCTTCTCGAAGCGTCTGGCCCCGAAGAGCGCAATTCCTCAGTACACCGTCGTTCTCAAGGATGTCGAGCACGGCCAAGCCGGCAGCCATGGCCAACGGATTCCCGTCGTTCGTGGAGCCGTGCGGGAGAGCCTCATTTGACGCGGGCTCGAACAACGCCAGGTAGATGTCCTCCGACACGGCCAGAGCCGAGGCTGGCATGTAGCCAGCGGTGATGCCCTTGCCTAAGACGAGCATGTCTGGGACGATCCCCAGCTGGCCGCAGCGGGTAAAGTCCCCCACGCGCCCGAACCCGGTCGTTACTTCGTCGACGATCAGGTGGATTCCATGGTTGCGGCAGAAGTCCGCGAGGCCCGTGAGGTACTCAGGGCGGGGAACGATGCCCATGAGCCCCATGAGTGGCTCGACAATCACCGCGGTGACCCGCTCCGAGCCCAGCTCCTCTGTCTTCCGCCGAACCGCCTCTACCCAGTCGCCTTCCGGCGACACGTGATGAACGTCGGGGATCAATGGCCCGCAGCGAGGGTGCCAGTCCACCAGGCCGCTGAGCATCAGCGCGCCGGGCCCCGTCCCGTGATATGCGCCGAGGAGGCTGATCACCGCAGTGCGGTGGGGATTACCGATCACGCGTCGGTAGAACCGCGAGAGCAGGAGCGCCCCCTCGGTCATCTGCGAGCCGTTGGCGCCGAACCGGATCCGCCGCAAACCAGCGGGAAGCCACTTCGCCAGCGCGTTCGCGTACTCGACACTGACCGCTGGTGGGCGGTCATAGGTCAGGAGCGCTCCATACGGCAGCGTCTCTAACTGACGATGGATCGCCTCCTTCACCTTGGCATTGTCATAGCCGAGGCTGAGATTCCACAGCGAGGAGCGAGCGTCGATGTACCACCGGCCGGCAGCGTCTCTGACGCTGATACCCCTTCCTTCGACGAGAAGCCGGTCCCACGAGAGCCGCTCACGCAGGAACCGTCCCATCGGTGCCCAGCCGTGCCATAACGCGTACTCAGCGCGATCGATCATTCCGTCCTCTCCGGTCGCGGCCTCAGGTGGCCAGGGATTGGCGAATCCGATGTCTTCGTAATGGTGCGGGCGAGCCCGAACGCCCAAACTTCGCGAGGCCAGCCTCCTGCCGGTCCTCAAAGACTTCGTTCCGGGCACTGGCCAGAGGACGAGCGGTTTGCCATCCTTAGCGCGGGTGCCGTCAGCGAGCGTCCACCAACCTTGTCGAGCAGTGCCCTTACGCGCCCAAAGTATGCCTGCCGAGATTGCCAGCCCCCGGTCGAGGCGTCTGCGGTGCCATATTCACGGATTGCCATAGCGGGCGAGTAGCCTCACGAGGTTATGGAGCGGTGGAGTGTGGTCGCGTTCGGCCCGCCGGCGCTGGAGGCGCTGGGCGCGGCGATCGAGGCTGCGAAGGCCGGTGACCCACTCGCGCCGGTGACGGTCGCGGTGCCCTCGGCGCTCGCGGGGCTGGCGGCCAGGCGGGCGCTGAGCTCATCGAGCAAGGGGCTGGTGAGCTGCCGGTTCGTGCCGCTCGCACAAGTCGCCGAGCTGCTCGGCGGGCCCGCGCTGGCCGTGGCCGGACGCCTGCCGCTGCCCGAGGCGGTCCGCGCTGAGGCGCTCCGCGGCGCGCTGGCCAGCGCGACCGGCCCGATCGCGAGCGCCGCGCGGCACCCGCGCACGCTGCGCAGCCTGACCTTGACGCTCGCCGCGCTGCGGGGGATGCCGGCGCGACAGCTTGACCAGCTGGCGCAGGCCAGCGCCCGCGCGGGGGAGATCGTGCGGCTGTCCCGGGCCACGCAAGCCCGCCTGCGGGGCTACTTTGACGAGCACGACCTGCTGCTGGCCGCAGCCGCCGCGGTGCGCGCTGAGGCTCCAGCGCTGGCCGGCGTGGGCCATGTCGTGCTCTACCTGCCACGCCGGCTGAGCGCGGCGGAGCTCGACCTGTGCGCTGCGCTGGCGGGCGCGGGCCTGCTGTCAGCGGTGCTCGGCGCGACGGGGGACCCCCAGGCGGACCAGGAGACGTGGGCGCTCGCTGAGCGGCTGGCTGCCCTGCTCGGCCCCGGCGCCCACGCACCGCCACCCGCGCCCCCAGCCGCCGACCTCGTGATCTCCGCGCCCGACCCTGCCGAGGAGGTGCGCGCCGCGATCCGCGAGATCCTGACCAGGCTCCGCCGGGACAGGCTGCCGCTGCACCGGGCCGCGATCCTGTACCCCACACCCAGCCCGTACGCGGTGATCGCGGCCGAGGAGCTTGCCGCAGCGGGCATCCCGCTCAACGGGCCGAGCGCCCGGACGCTCGCGCAGACGGTCGCCGGGCGGTGCCTGCGCGGCCTGCTCGATCTTGCGGCCAGCGCCGATCTGGACCGCCGCTCAGTGATGGCCTGGCTGTCGGGCTGCCCGATCCCCGAGCGACCGCATGGGAAGCTGGTCCCCGCCACGGCCTGGGAGCGCCTCGCGCAGCAGGCGGGCATCGTGCGTGGCGACTGGTCAACGCCGCTGAAGCGTCTCGACGCGGGCGAGCAAGCCACCCGGCTGGCAACGTTCATCGAGGAGCTTTCGGGGCGGTTGAGCACTGACGGGCTGGACTCCTGGCGCGGGCTCTCGCGGTGGGCGGCCAGCCTGCTCGACCGCTACCTGGCGCCAGGCTCGTGGCCACCGGAAGAGCGTGACGCCTCCCGCCGGGTGCGCGCGGCAGTCGATGAGCTGGGCGGGCTCGACGTGGTCGCCGCCGAGCCACCTGGCCTTGGCGCGTTCAGCCAGGCGGTGGCCCGGGCGCTGGACACCGCTGGCTTCCATGGGCGGCTCTCGGACGGGGTGTTCGTCGGCGGCCTGGCCGATGCGCGCGGCGCGGACTTCGACCTAGTCATCGTGCTTGGCATGGCGGAGGGGTTCACGCCGTCGGCGGACGGCGAGGATCTGCTCTTGCCAGAGCTCCACCGCGACCGCCAGGCCGGCCACCGGCAGGACTCCCTCGCGGCGCTCGCCGCGGCCAGGCGCAAACGGGTGCTCACACTCCCCCGCAGCGACCCGCGCTCGGGCCGCGCCCGGCTGCCGTCCCGCTGGCTCCTTGAGGCGGCGGGGCGCCACGCCGGTCGCAGGGTCTACGCCCAGGACCTCGTGACGCTCGAGGCGCCGTGGTACCAGCGGGCTCCGTCCTTCGCGGGCGGCCTGGACGCTGATGAGCCCGCCAGCCCGCGCGACTGGGATCTCGCCAGCCTCACCGCCTGGAGCGGCGATCTGGACCGCCACCCGCTCGTGGCCAGCGACCCCGCCCTGGCCAGAGGCATCGCGGCGCAGCAAGCCCGGGCAAGCGCTGGCTTCAGCGTGTGGGACGGGCACGTCGGCCCCCACCCATCGCTCGCCATGCGGAGCGGCCAGCCCGTCTCACCCACCACGCTGCAGCGCTACGCGGTCTGCGGGATGCGCTACCTGCTCCAACACGCGCTCGGCGTCACGCCAGCCGAGGAGCCTCGCGAGGCGGTCGAGGTCAACCCCCTCGACCGGGGGGCGCTTGTCCACGAGGTGCTCGACCGCTCCGCCCGTGGCGAGGGGCCGCTGGCGGCCCTTACGGAGCAGGCGCTCGGCCGCTTCGCCGAGGACTGCGCCCCAGTGCTTTGGGCCGCGGAGCGGGAGCAGATCCTCGCCATCCTCGCGCGCTTCCCAGATGAGGACGAGCGCCTCTGCGCGGAGCTTGGCACCGTGCGCCATCAGACTCAGGCGCCCTTCGATGTGGCGGTCGCGCTGCCCGATGGGGGGTCGCTCATCCTGAGAGGCCGGATCGACCGGATCGACCGGGCACCGGACGGCTCCCTTGCGGTGGCGATCGACTACAAGACCGGGCGGAGCCAGCCGTACCGCCAAGCCCTGCGGGGCGACCCGGTCGCGGGTGGGCAGCTCCTCGCGCTGCCCACCTACGGCCTGGCGGCCAGCGCGCAGCTCAGCGGTGGGCAGGCGCGCGCCGCCTACTGGTTCCTGCGGGAGCCCGAGGAGTTCGAGCTCGTCTGGCTCGACCTCGACGGCGAGGCGCTGCGCCGGTTCGGCGAGGCGCTCGCGGTGATCGTGGCGGGTATCGAGGCCGGGCGGTTCCCGGCACGCCGCGGCGCGCTGGCGACGAGCAGCCTGGAAAGCTGCGACCGCTGCCCCTATGACCTGGTCTGCCCAGCCGATCGGGTGCAGGCGTGGGAGCGCAAGCGCCAGGCGCCGGAGCTGGCCGGGTATGCCGCCCTGGTGGACGGACCATGACCGCTGACCAGGCCACGCGCGAGCGCATCCGCACGGCGCTCGGCGAGACGCTGTTCGTCGAGGCTGGGGCCGGGACGGGCAAGACCACCGCGCTGGTGGAGCGGATCGTCGAGCTGGTCGCCACCCGGACCGCGTCGCTCACCGAGATCGCCGCGATCACGTTCACCGATGCCGCGGCGGCCGAGCTGCGAGACCGGATCCGGCAACAGCTGGAGGCGGCTGCTGCCACCGAGATGTGCCCGGAACGCCGCGCGGCCTGCGACCAGGGGGCTGGGCAGGTCGATCAAGCCGCGATCGGCACGCTCCACGGGTTCGCGCAGCGGCTCCTCGCCGAGTATCCGCTGGAGGCGGGGCTCCCGCCGGGCTTCGAGGTAGCCGACGAGGTCGGCTCGCAGCTCGCCTTCGAGCGGCGGTGGTCGGCGCAGCTCAACACGCTGCTCGCCGATCCGGAGCTTGCCGAGCCGCTGCTCGACGGGCTCGCGCTGGGGATGCGGGTCGACCACCTCCGCGAGGTCGCGCGCGCGTTCGACCGGGACTACGACCGGCTGGAGGATCCGGGGACGCTGCCAACGGCCGGGCCACAGCCGGAGCCCGTCAGCGGGCTCATCGCCACCATCACCGCAGCTTGCGCGTGCCGTAGCTGGTGCACGGACCCGAGCGACAAGCTCGCCGTGCACCTCGACGGCCTGGCGCGGCTGCGCGCGCGGCTGGACCAGGCGCGCACCGACCGCGAGCGTCTCCGGCTGCTGGCCGGCGCGCGGCTGCGGTTCGCCCAAGGGCAACGCCGCAACTGGGGTGGGCGGATCACTGAGGTCCGCCAGCGCTTGGGAGACCTGGCGGACCAGTGCGACACCCTCCTAGGCGCCCGGCGCCGCCACGCGCTCGCGCCACTGCTGGCCAGGCTGCGGTGGGCGACGCTCGACGCAGCCGCCCACCGCGCCGAGCAGGGACAGCTGGAGTACCACGACCTGCTCGTCCGCGCCCGCGCCCTCCTCCGGGACCATCCTGAGGTCCGCGATCGCCTTGCGCGCCGCTACCGCCTCCTGCTGATCGACGAGTTCCAAGACACCGACCCGCTGCAGGTCGACATCGCGTTGCAGCTCACGGGCGCCGCTGGCGGGCGGCTGCTCTTCGTCGGCGATGCCCAGCAGTCGATCTACCGCTTCCGCCGCGCTGATATCGCCACCTACGAGCGGATGCGGGCGGAGTTCCGCGACGGCACCGTCACGCTGAGCCGGAACCACCGGAGCGTCCCGTCGATCCTGGCCTGGGTGAACGCGACGTTCGGTGCGTTGTTCAGCCCGGGTGCCGAGGGCGGCCAAGGGCAAGCGCGGCACCGCCCACTGGACGGCCACCGGCCTCCCACACAGACGGGGGAGGGGCCGGCGGTGCGGCTGCTCGGCGGGCCAGTGGACGGCCGAGCAGCCGAGGTCCGGGACCGCGAGTCAGCCGCGATCGCTACTGCGATCACCCAGATCCATGACCGGTGGCTCGTCGGCGACGACCTCCAACCCGCCCGATACCACGACATCGCGATCCTCATGCCGACCCGCACCGCGCTGCCGCAGCTCGAGCGGGCCTTAGAGGACGTAGGCATCCCGTTCCGCGTAGAAGCGCGCTCGCTCGTCTACGCGACGCAGGAGGTCCGCGAGCTGCTCGCGATCCTCCGCGCCATCGACGATCCAACTGACGAGGTCGCGATCGTCGCCGCGCTCCGCTCCCCCGCTCTGGGCTGCACCGACCGGGACCTTATCGACTGGCGGGCCGCTGGTGGCCAATGGAGCTACATCGCGCCAGCTGCGGTGGAGGATCACGCCGTCGGGGCCGGCCTCGCGCGCCTGCGCGCCCTCCATGAGCGGCGCTGGTGGGACACACCGAGCGGGGTCGTTGGCGCCGCGATCCGCGAGCTGCGGCTGCTCGAGCTCGCGTGCGCGCGCGGCCGGCCGCGTGAGGCCTGGCAGCGGCTGCACTACGTGCTCGATCAGGCCAGGGCCTTCACCGAGCGGGCCGCGAGCTTGCGCGACCTCTGCGGGTGGATCCAACGCCAGGCCGACGAGCGCACCCGCGTCACCGAGCAGATCCTGCCCGACGATGACGATGACGCGGTCCGCATCCTGACCATCCATGGCGCGAAGGGGCTCGAGTTCCCCGTGACGATCCTGGGCGGCCTCGCCTCACCCGGCCGCGTCCCCCCAGGTCCTGTGGTCTGCTGGGATGGCGAGGGGGGGGCGCACGTGCGGTTGCGCAAGGGCTTCGAGACCGCCGGCTTCGAAGCTGCCTACGCCCACGAGCGGCACCTTGAGGCGCTTGAGGAGGTCCGCCTGCTCTACGTCGCCGCCACCCGCGCGCGCGACCACCTGGTCGTCGGCGTCCATCACCGGCCGACCAAGAGCGGGGATGGGTCAGCCGCTGAGCGCCTCTGGAGCCTGGCACAAGGCGCCCCGGGCCTCTGGCGCCCCCTCGAGCCGCCCGATGGGGCGCAGCCCTTGCCAGAGCAGAGGCGGCCTGCGCGCCGGCACGAGCCACCGGCGCCTCGTGAGCAGTGGCTGGCCGAGCGTGAGGCGCTGATCGCGGCGCACACCGCCGCCCCCGTGGCGGTGGCCGCTGGCGTGAGCGACGGCGACGAGGGGCGGCGCCCACCGTGGCAGCGCGGCCGGGCCGAGACCGCGCTGGGCAGGGCAGTCCACGCGGTGCTGCAGGCGGTCGACCTCGCCACCGGGGAGGGCCTCGACGCGTTGGCCGCCGCCCAAGCCGTGGCCGAGGGCCTGGGGGGGCGCGCGCCGCAGATCGCGAGGCTCGCCCGCTCGGCGCTCTGCTCCCGCGCGGTCCGGGAGGCGCTTGGCGCCCGCCAGTATTGGCGCGAGCTCTCCGTCACCGCCGCCGTCGAGGGGATCACGGTCGAGGGTGTAATCGACCTCCTCCACGAGGAGCCGGACGGGCTGGTGATGACTGGCTACCGGACCGACCCCACGCCCGATGCCCAAGTCGACGCGCTCGTCGCCCGCGACGCCCTGCAGGTGGTGGCGCGCGCGCTCGCGCTAGAGGCCGCGCTCGACCGGACGGTCGTGGCCTGCCGGCTGGTGTTCGTCGGCGACGGCTCAGCGCGGGAGCGGGCGATCACCGATCTCACGGTCGCGAAAGATGCCGCCCGCGCTCACCTTTTGCGCGCTCCGCACCGTGGCCATGCCGTGACCAACCACGCCAACCCGCCTGTGCCACGAAAGAATGGCCTCAGTGACGGCACCGCTGCGTGTCCAGGATGAGGTCGCTGCCGCCCTCGCGGATGGGCGGGCGGTCGTCGCGTTGGAAAGCACGCTCATTGTCCACGGCTTGCCACGCCCGGGGAGCCTCGACGTTGCCTGTGCGCTGGAGAGGACGGTGCGTGCAGAGGGCGCGGTGCCGGCGATGGTCGGTGTGATCGAGGGCATCCCGACCATCGGCCTGGACGCCGTCGAGCTTGAGCGCCTCGTGGCTGGCGAGACCGCCAAGCTCGGGGTCCGGGATCTCGCTCCGGCTTTGGCCGCTCGCCATCCCGGAGCGACGACCGTCGCGAGCACCGCCCACCTCGCCGCGCTGGCGGGCATCCGCGTGCTCGCGACTGGCGGCCTGGGCGGCGTCCACCGCGAGGCCCGGGATACCTGGGACGAGTCCGTTGATCTCGTCACCCTCGCGCGCGTGCCCGTCGCGGCCGTCTGCTCAGGCGTGAAGTCCGTGCTCGATGTCCCCGCGACGCTCCAGCGCCTTGAGACGCTCAGCGTCCCCGTCATCGGCTACCGCACCCGCCGCTTTCCGGGCTTCTACGTGGCCGACAGCGGCTGCGACATCGAGTGGCGCGTCGACACCCCCGCAGAGGCCGCCCGCGTCATCATCGCCCATCACGCACTCGGCGGCCGTGGCCTAGTCATCGCGAGCCCGCCGCCGCCGGACACCGCCCTCGACCCCCAGCTCCACGATGAGGCCTTGGCCTCAGCGCTCGCCGCCTTGCTGACGGCCGGTGTCCATGGCAAGGCGGCGACGCCGTTCCTGCTCGCTCACCTCCACGCCGCGACCGCCGGTGCGACCGTCCGCGCGAACATCGCGCTTGTCCTGGCAAACGCCCGGCTGGCCGCTCAGGTCGCAGCCAACCTCAGCCAGCAAACGTGATGGACTCGTCAGCGGTCTGCAGGTTCTCCGCGAACGCCTGCGAGGCCTTGGCCAGGTCCTGGTAGGCGGCGTCGACGTTGCCCATGATGGTCTGCAAGTCGCCCTGGACCGCCGATACAAAGTCGTGTGCCCGGCTGCGCATCAGCGCATGGAACTGCTGGGCGTGCTCAAGCGCCTGGCCCAGTACCCTGTCGACCTGCTGGTTCAGGTCAGCCTCGGCCCGCTGAGCCTCGTCTTTGCTCCTCCCCTCCCAGTCGGTCGTCCCCAGGCGCTGGCGGGCCTGGCTGATAGCGTGGCGCAGATCCTCAGCCATCTGGGTGAAGTGCTGGTTGAGCATGCTCGTGACGTCGGCGATCTGGCTGTCCATCTGCTGAGTGACCGACGCCGCATCCTGACCAGCGCTGGTCGCGGCAGCGCCGGTCTGGGTGATGACCCTCGCAGCGTCATGGATATCAGAGACGTTGCCACCTATCCGTGCTCCCATCGATCTCCCCTTGCCATGCTGGCTGGCTCATGGTGTGACAGTAAACCACGATCAGCCTAAACAGCCGCAAAGAGATCTTCACCACGCTTTGGGGGATAACTCAGTCACAATGCCGCTACGGCTTGAAGTGACAAATCTTTACAATCGGGCCAGCCCAGCCACAGACGCAGTTTTGATGCGTGACGGAGTGAGCATGAGCGCAGCGGCTGGCCTTATTCGGACCCCTTTTCGGATGGTGAAGGTGAAGAGGTTGCGTCGGTAGACGCAGGCGTCATCGTGCTCTGGCCTTGATGGTCTTGAGCAGACGCGCCGTCGCCTGGCGTGCTGGGCGCGTCCGTCGGCACAGTCCCCTGCGGCGGTGGGGTATACGACGTCGGCATCACGGGATACCGCGGCGTTGGGAACGAGGTCGGGTACGAGTTCGGAGCATCCGTCCCTCTCCCCCTTCCTGGAATCGCGCGCGGGCGTGGCCTATGGCCCATCTCAGGCGCGTCCGTACTGGCCTCCGGATCAGGCTCTCCCTGGGTGGGGCTCGGCTCTGTGCCAGGGCTCGCCGTATCTGTCTCCTCACCCGCGCCCGTCTCCTGGCCCGTCCCCGGAGCCGGGCGCGACGGCAGCGGCGGGACCTTCAGACCCGGCGGGACCTGCTGGAACTCTGATTCAGGGCGCGGATTCTCCGGCGAGCCAGCTGGCATCTGCGGTGCACCGCCGGGCGCTCCGGACGAGTCCGGCTTCGATGCCGCATCCTGTGCCGTCGCCCGCGCGTCGTTCGCGCTCTGGCGTGCTGGCGGGGGAAGCTCGTCGTCCTTGGCAATCGGCTCCAGCCGCTGCGACGCATCCATGGCCGACTGAGTAACCTGCTGTCGCAACGCTTCGTCGCTGCCCGCCATGCGCTCGGCCGTCTGCAGGTCCTGCTCCATGTCGCTGAGCGTGCTCGCGAGCAGCTGCTCGTCGGTGACGCCTTGCTCGACCAGCTTTTCCGTCTCGTCCAAGCGGCGGTCCGCATGGCTCAACCGCACCGCCACCTTCCCCTCAGGCGTGACCGCGGTAGCCAGCTCCATACGCTCGACGAAACGCTTGGCGCCGTAGAGCGGATCTCCCGGCAGCGCGCCCTGCGAGATGGCCGCTAACGCCGAGGCGCTCAGCATGACCGCCGCGAGGCCTGCTGCGGCGGCCTCGGTGATGCAGTGGGCTAACCGGCGCCACCGGATGCCGACGTGACCGCGCGCGGGTCTCGGCAGCGGCTGCGTCGCGGCCAGTTCCCGGAGATGATGCAGATGCCGCGCGCGTGTCGCAGGATCGAAGGCGTACGACGACAGGTGCCTCGTGACACGCTCAGCGAGGTCCGCGTACTCCTCAGCCACTGAGAATCCGGCTCCGCCGTCAGGTACGGAAAATCCGGCTCCGCCGTCCTGCCCCCGGCGGCCCGTCATCAGTGCAGCCCCCCACGCTCACCATTCATCAGAGATGACAGCGCGCGAGAGCAGAGAAAGGTTGCGCTCATTTAGGAATTTTCTCCGTCCGCACTCATGATCCGGCTGAGCGTGGCGAGCGCACGATGCTGTAGGGACTTCACCGCGTTGGTGGTCTTCCCGGTCACCTTAGCCGTCTCCGGACCGCTCAACCCAGCACCGAAACGTAATGAGATGATTTCTCGTTGATCTTCACTCAGAAGCGCGATCGCCGCTTGGAGCTGGCGATCACCGATGACGTCAAGAGCACTTTCCTCCGGCCCCGGATCGCCCGCGACATAACGCTCGGCATCGTCGCCGAGTGGGACGTCGCCGCGCCGCCCGACCTTCCGTCGCTCGTCGATCAGGTTGTTGCGGGCGGCCCGGAACAACCATGCGCGGATGGCATCCCCGCCGCCGCGAATGCGATCCCCGTGCCGGATGAACTCCTCGAACGTCTGCAACACGAGATCCTCAGCCAGGAATCGATCCCCACACTGGCCGATCAGGAACCGGTACAGCGGCTCATGCAGCGCCGTGTAACACGCCGCGATCGCCTCGGGATCGCGCGCGCGCACCCCATCGGCGTAGCTGTCCAACACCACCAGATCCATGGGGTGCGAGCATGTCGCGCCTGAAGCTTGTGAGCAAGGCCGCCCCGCTTTGAGGCACCATGACGGGCATGCTCCTCGCAACATGGAACGTAAACTCCTTGAAGGCCCGGCTGCCCCGAGTCCTCGACTTCCTTGACGCCCACCGACCGGATGTCCTCTGCCTCCAAGAGACGAAGGCCTCAGCCGACTCCTTCCCGCACGCTGACCTTAAAAACGCAGGATACGCCGCTGCCGACTACAGCGCTGGCCGTTGGGCGGGAGTCGCGATCCTCGTCCCGGTCGAGCGTCCCCTCACGAGCATCGTGCGTGGCCTCACCGCCGAGCCGCAGCCTGGTGAGGCCCGGTGGATCGAGGCCACAGTCGAGATAGATGGCGAGCCACTCCACGTCGTCAGCGTGTACGTGCCCAACGGCCGCGCGCTTGACCACCCCGTCTTCGTCGACAAGCTCGCATTCCTCGAGGCGATGGCCGAGCGCGTGAGCGCGCTTGCCGGTAGGTCCCTTTTCCTCGCAGGCGACGTGAACGTCGCCCCTACTGACCTCGACGTCTACGACCCCACCGCCTTTGCTGGCGCGACGCATACGAGTGAAGCCGAGCGCAGCCGCCTGCGGGCCATTCTCGCGTGCGGCCTGGTCGACGCATTCCGCCATCTCGACCCCGAGGCCGTTGAGTTCACCTGGTGGGACTACCGCGGCGGCCACTTCCACAAGAACCTTGGCCTTCGCATCGACCTTGGCTTACTCAGCCCGGAGCTCGCAAAGCGTTGCCGGCGTTGCGGCATCGACCGGTCGTTCCGGAAGGGCCCGAAGCCCTCAGACCACGCTCCGCTCCTGCTTGAGCTGGACTGACCTCACGGCGCCTGACTTGACCGGTGAACCGGGCCGGTCAGCGCGCCTTTGACTCTGTCAACTGCCCTTTTGACCCTGCCAGCCATCCAGTCGACCTTGCCCTCACGCTCAAGGCGCTTATTGCCGAGCAGTTTCCCGGCCACCTGCTTCGCGCGTCCTTTGAGCCCGTCGAGGCGGAGGTGCCCCCTTCGCCCAAGATGACCGCGCAGCCAGCGCTCAGTCCGCCAGTGCGCCACCGAGGATAGCTCCGATGAACAGTGGAATATCTTGAACCGCTACAGCAATAAACGCTGTAGTGCCGGCCAACGTGCCGATGAGCGGCAGGTCGAAGGCCGCGAGCACCACCCCGATGAGCAGACCGAGCACGACCGCCGGCAACAGCGCGACCGCAACCGCAGGCCCAGGCCGCTTGATGATCCAGCCACCGAGGAACCCCGCGATCAAAGGGCCGAGCAAGGGCAGCCAAAACAGCAGGAGCGAGGCGGCGAGCATCGTGAGCGCACCAAGGATCACCGATCCACGTGGGTCACGGCGGACGTCTGGGGAGCTGGCCATGCCACCATCTATACCTACTGCGCAAGGCGCCAGCTAACCCCCTAAGCAAGGCGCTCGCGCCGTAAACCGCGGTCTTTATTGACAACGATTGTCATGATCGTTAAGATGGCACTCGTGCGACGAGGCATTGTTCCGGCCATGTTGACGCTGGCGAGGCGCGGGCAGCCAACGACCCCACGTCTGGCGCGACACGGAACTCTTGGCCACGGTGACCGAGCAAACCGCCAAGGCATCCGGCACCGCAGAGCAGAGTCACGGGAGGCGGTGGGCACCCCCGAAGGCCGAGCACGAGACCGCGGGTGAGCGGCTCCACCCGCGGGGGTGGTGGGCACGCGAGCGTGCCCACCACCCCCAAAGCCGCTCTGAGTTCAAGCAGGTCACATTCGTGACAGCCGGACGCCAGTCCTCCGTGAGAGTGCCGCTGCAGATCCCCAAACCATGAGTTCGCCACATTCGTCGGCGCGAATGCGACCTGGCAAGGACCGTCACGTGGCTGGGGCTTGGCCTACGCCTACCCCGCTCACTGCCCGGTGCCCGGCAGCGGGGTCTGCTGCCCATATCCGCGATACCGGTTGCTCCGGCTGCCCAGATTGTGGGCAGCTGCCAAAGTACGCTGTTACTCGGATCGGCGGTGAGCCCGTGCAGCGCCGCGCTGGGTTGCTTGTCGCCTTCTCCGCCGACCTCGCGCCCGGCGTGGCTGCCGTCCTCACCGCGATCGGGTTCTATGGCCTCGGGGGATCGGACGACCATCACCGCGCGCCGTAGTGCGCGGTCAAGCCGAGAAGCTGAGAAAGAGAGGCATGGCCATCCAAGCCGCCCAGGAGGCGCTTCGTGAGGCCGGGCTCCGCGCAACCCGGCAACGCCTCACCGTGTTCGAGGCCTTGAGATCCCGCATCGACTCGGTCACCGCGCAGGACCTGCACATGGAGCTCCGCCAGGCCGGCGAGCCAGTCGGGCTCACGACGGTCTACCGGACACTGACCGCCCTGGCCGACGCGGGCTTCCTCGACACCTTCAACCGGGAGGGGGAGCAGGCATTCCGTCTCTGCGGCGAGAGCCACCACCACCATCTGGTCTGCGAGGTCTGCAACCGGGTCGAGGAGATCGACGCCGCTGAGGTTGAGCGCTGGGTCGAGGACGTCGCTCAGCGACGCGGCTATCGCGTGACAGCCCACCGGGCCGACATCTTCGGCATTTGCGCTGACTGTGGCGCCCAGACCTGATGGAGGAGTCTGTCCTCCATAGACTCGCGCCATGGGTAACGCTCACTGGCGCGAGCTCTACCACGAGGTCGTGCGGACGAATCTCTGCACTGGCTGCGCCGCATGCGTCATGGCCTGCCCCCGGGACGTGCTGGACTACCGGGTGGCGAACTACCAGCCGGTCCAGATCGGGGAGGGCATGGCCGCTGACGAGTGCTTCCACGGCGACCGGGGCTGCGACATCTGCACGAGGGCCTGCCCGCGGTTCCGCGCCTGGGAGACTGAGTTGGACGAGGCGCTGTTCGGACGGAGGCGCACCGCGGACGAGGTCTACGGGATCGCGCGATCAGTCCTGCTCGTGCGGGCGGTTGAGGACGCCGTTCAACAAGCCGGCCAGGACGGCGGGCTCGTGTCCGCGATGCTCATCTGGGGGCTTGAGAAAGGCCTGCTCGACGGCGCGCTGACCAGTGACTTCTCCACTGATCGAGTGTTTGACGCGGTCCCGGCGCTCGTGACTGACCGCGAGGGCGTTCTGTCCACCGCCGGCTCGCGGTACACGTATAGCGCGAACCCCCTCGCAATGCGCGCGGCCGAGGAGCGCAAGCTATCCAAGCTCGCTTTGGTCGGGATGAGCTGCCAGGCGTCGATCAATGGCTCACTGCCAGCCCGGGGGGTACGGAAGTACGAGCGGAAAATCGCCTTGGTTATCGGCCTAATGTGCTCCAAGACGTTCACGTACGAGGGTCAGGCGCAGGTTCTGCAACAGCATGGCATCGCGATCAACGATGTCACTAAAGTGAACGTCAAAGGCCGCTTCATGGTATGGACGCAGGATGGCGGCTACCACGAGATCCCCCTGAAGGAGCTCCACCCGCACACACGCGAGGGGTGCAAAGCCTGCCCAGATTTTGCCGCTGAGCACGCGGACATCTCGACAGGAGGGATCGGCGCCGACGATGGCTGGACGCTCACGCTTGTCCGGACGCAGCGGGGCGAGGACTGGCTACGCGACATGCTGGCTGACGGTGTCGTCGAGGCCAAGCCCGGCGAGCAGGATCCAATCGCTATGCGGTTGCTCGACCGGCTGTCAGCGAAGTCCCGCCAACGCTGGCCAGCCGACGTCCTGCCAGAGACGTTCGGGGCTCCCCGCCTGCTGCCACTGGTAGGCGAGTAGCCACCCAGGGCTCTACGGATCCTGGATCCTGAGAGGACGGGGAATCACTTCTGGTGACAAAAGGCCCGCGCCGTCGGCGCGGGCCTGGTGACCAACGCCGGGGAGGCTACGCCCAGGAGGCCACCGTGGGATGGTCCCCCGGGAAGGGACCGGCCTTGGCCGCGCCGCCAGGTGATCCCAGGCCGCTCACCGAGTCCTCAAAGAACTCGGCGTTGATCGGGGTGAATTCCTTCCACTCGTCCGGTACATCGTCCTCGTAGAAGATTGCCTCGACTGGGCAGGCAGGCTCACACGCGCCACAGTCCACGCACTCATCGGGGTGGATGTACAGCATCCGTTCGCCCTCGTAGATGCAGTCGACCGGACACTCCTCGATGCAGGCCTTGTCCTTCACATCGATGCAGGGCTCTGCGATGGTGTACGTCATCCTGAGTTCCTCCGCACGACTCGCGCTGCGGATGCGGGGAGGCCCGTCGATCGTAGCTGATGCGAGTCGGAAAGTTGGTTGGCTTACGAACGGCGCAAAATCCGTTTCGACATAAGCGTAATGCCCACGGTCGCACACGTCACCTTCGCCGCGCACGGCGATCCTCCGCTCCGGCTGGAGGGTCGGCTTCATCGCGCCAAGGCTGGAATCCCGCCGGCTGGATCTTGCGTGCTCCTCCACCCCCACCCCGTGTTCCGGGGCAGCATGGACACCTGGCTGATAGCGCGGATCGCGGAGCGGCTGGCGGAGGAAGGCTGGATCGTCCTGCGCTTCAACTTCCGCGGTGTCGGCGCGTCCGAGGGCTCTAGCAGTGATGGGACCGGGGAGCTGCTTGACCTGCTAGGCGCGCTCGCGTTTGTCGACAAGGTCACGGGGGCCATACCAGGGGGCCGGGGGGAGTCCCCCCCCACACCAGGGGGCCGGGGAAGATCCGCCCACCGGGTGGCCGTCGTTGGTTGGGGCTTCGGCGCGCTCGTCGGGCTCCTCTTGGCGGAGTGCCAGGTGAGGGTCACCGACTGGGTGGGGATTGCCCCACCGACGCGACACCTTAAGGCAATTCCGATGGTCGACCCCCCCTACCGCGCCTTACCGAGCTGGCCGGCGCGGCGGTGTGTGATCGTTGGCGAGTGTGACGTGCTATACCCCCCGGGCTTGGTGGCTACGCTCGATCCAGACGTCGTTCATGTCATGCCCGGTGCCGACCACTTCATGGCCGACCGTTGCGAGGAAGTCGCCGCCGTCGTCTGCCGCGCATTAAAGCGCGAAGAGATACCGTGATGACCCCCGTGCGCTACTCCGTGAAGATCAGCCCGGCCGACGTTGGGCAGCGCGTCACCGTGCGGTTCCGCACCCATGGTCCCACAGGCGAGCCGCCCATGACCGACGCTGTCGGCGTCCTTCGCTCATGGTCCAAGGGCCTCCTCCGGATCGAACGCCGGGATGGGACGATCTCGGTGATCGCTGAGGCCGACCTCGTAGCCGCCAGAGTGGTCCGCGCACACCAGTCACCGCCCGCTCCGGACCATTAGACTCCGTGATCAGGAGTGTGCTAATCAGCACAGGAGAGCCAACTGACCGCACCTGACGACATGCTGTCGATCGCCCGGTCGGGCGCGCCTCCCAGACGCCCATCCCCTGGGGGGACCGCGGCGCGTATCTCGCAGCGGGTCGAGGACGCCACATTTCACGACGATTGGATGCTCAGGCGAAGAGCGTCGCGCCTACCAGCTCACGGCTGGCGCCGCCTGGTGCACCAGGCGACTGGCGGATTGATCCGGCCCGGCCCCAGCAAGGCGGAGGTGCGCACCCGGGGGTTAATCGCGGCGCTCGCTCAACCGATCGCGGGCAGCCGCATGATCGCGGTGGTCTCAACGAAGGGTGGGGTAGGGAAGACCTCAACCGCAATCAACCTTGGGCACACGTTCGCGGCCTTCAGGGGCGACCGGGTCGTGGCGTTGGACGCCAACCCTGATGCGGGCGGCCTGGCGTACCGGGTCCGGCGGGAGACGAAGGCCACGGTCCTGGACCTGCTCGCCGACCTGGCAGACGAGCGCATCCGCAGCTACGCCGACATCCGCCGTTTCACCTCGCAAGCGACCAGCCGGCTCGAGGTCATCGCCTCGCCTGAGGATCCGCGCGCCTTGCGAACCCTCACCCAGGACGACTACCGGCAGGCGCTCGACCTGCTCCGCCGCCACTTCACGCTGATCCTGGCCGACTGCGGCACGGGGATCCTTACCCCGGTGACACAGGCCATCGTCCAGGCCGCCGAGCAGCTGATCATCGTGACCTCGCCAAGCATTGACGCGGCGCGCGCGGTCAGCTTCCTGCTTTCGTGGCTGACCGAGCACGGGCACTCCGCGCTGGTCACCGACGCTGTGCTTGTCCTCAACGCCGTACCCTCAAAAGCCGGCCCCGTGAACCTTCCAGAGATCGAGCGACACTTCGCAGAGCGGGTCCGCGCGGTCGTGCGGATCCCCTGGGACCGGTACTTGGAATCCGGAGCGAGGATCACCCTCGAGGATCTGTCGCCCGCGACCAGGGACGCGTATGTCCACCTGGGCGGGACGGTGGCCGCCGGCTTCACCGCATCGCGCATCCACCCGTAACTTGACGGGCTCCCGAGCCGCAGTCAACTCAAGCGGTTTTCATGCAGGCTCGCCCAAAGGTCCGTTATGATGTGTAGTATAGATCATTAGAAGTATGCGTGGGAGTCACCCGAATGCTGTTGATACGTTACCGTCGTCAACAACACCATCGAGGCTTGAGGACTCTAGTGAGTGAGGCCACGACGCAACAAGAGGTTACGACCGCTCGTCTTTGCGTGTTCCTGGGCGTTGGCACATATGTGGGAGCTTCTCATCCCCGACCCTGGCGAAAGACGCACTTCGTCCCCAATCATGCTGGAATAGGCTGATGGCGCCATCTGTCTTGGAGAGCCGGCCTAGCCCGCGGCTCCTCAGGATGCCGAGCGCAAGCTGTCTGCGGCGCCGCCGCAGGGGAGGCGTGTATGACTTACTGCTCATATGAGGCACTCGTCCGGCGCGCGGTGCGCGATCACTACCGGGTCGGCGGTGCGCACTGGGTCACGACCACGCCGCCGCCTGAGGGCGCGCTCCGGGAGGCGCTCCGCGCAAGCTACGGGGCCTGGTTGCGGACGACCGCGATCACCGGCCTTGCCAGCGCGCTCCTCGCGCCCTCCACTGCGGTCGCCAGCCCTCCCGCCAATGCCCCGAGCATGCCAGGCATCCCCGAAACGAATCCCCAGGCGGTTCAATCCCCACGCCTTGACTCCTTCCACCTTGATGCCCTCAAGGACACACCCAAAGTCGACCCCCGCCCGCAAGCGCTCCTCAAGGACCTCGTCGAGGACCAGACTGAGGACACCGCTGATCGTGATCGCCGCAGCGACGCGCCCCAAGCCCAAGCGCAGCCCGATCAGCGGCACGGAAAGCCCGTCTCACCACCCCAGATTCCCTTACCGGCACGCCGGATGGTCACCACCCCGGCCCCCCCGCTGACCGCTCCTAAGCAGGCTCCGCCCAGACCCGCAGTGGCGGGGGAGGCTCCCTCGATCCTCCTGCCGAACCGCGTGGGCGACGAGCGAATCCAGCCGCCAACCCAGCGTCTGGGCAGGCCCTCCGCGGCTGAGGAGCGAAGGATCACCGGGCCACGGTCAGCGACACCGGAGCGGGTCGACCAGTGGGTCACGGCAGTGCGGACAGCCATGCAAAGGGCGCCGAAGCGTCAGACGGGGAGCGCCAGCCCGACGGTTGTCACGCTCACCGAGGTCTCGCCAACCCCGAGGATGGGGTGGTCCTACCGCGTCCAGGCTGGCGACAGCCTATGGCGTATCAGCACACAGCTCTGGGCGGACAGCACCTCCAACCACAACCTCGACCGCACCTGGCGGATACTCCATGAATGGAACCGTGATGCTCTCGGGCCTGACTCCAGCCGCATCTACCCCGGGCAGGTGCTGGAGATCCCAGCTGACGCTCAGCACATCACGACGACGCTGCCGGCCGAGCGCGTTCCCAGCGGGATTCCGAGTCATCCCGTGAGAGAGCCCGCCAGATGAAGAACTTGACGAGTCTCGTCCCCCCCCCGCCGAGCTTCGCCGAGCGCTGGTTTGACCACTCGGCGAAGCACACACGCAAAGTCCCGCTGACTGGCGGACTCGGCCGGACACGGAGCAGCGTGGGGGGGGGCCGCTGGCTGGTGTGGGCCGGCCGCGTAGTCCTGTGGGCACTGGTCCTGGTCCTCCTGTTGAACGGGATCACGGCGCTCCGGCGGCCGGTCAGCCCCGCGCAAGCACCCGCGCCGGCGCCTGCCGCGGAGCGCTTCCCGGTAAAAGCCGCCGAGGCGTTCGCGGTGCGGTTCGCGCACGACTACCTGACCTGGGACGCGGCAACCCCAAACGTCCACGCCGAAGCACTCGCGCCCTACGTGGCCGACGCCATTGACCAGCACGTTGGGTGGGCGGGCAATGGCCAGCAGATCGCGGTGCTCGTGTTGCCGACGCGGACCGCGGTCGTCTCGGACAAGACCGCGCTCGTGACCGTCGCGGCCCAGGTGACGGGGTTAAGCGCGCCCCGGTGGGTGCATTTGGAGGTCCCGATCTACACGGACGGTCACGACCGGTTTCTTGTGACCGATGCCCCGGCGCTGGTGCCGCCCCCAGGCAAAGCCGCGCCGCCGCCCGAGCTGCTCACCGCCACTGACGCTGCGGTGGCCGATCAGCTCCGCGAGCCGCTCACCGCGTTCTTCAAGGCTTACGCTGGCAACAACCCCAACGAGCTGTCCTACCTGCTGGCCCCAGGGGCACAGGTTGGGACCCTGAACAGCACCGCCACCTTCGAGGATTTGCAGCTGACCGTCCCAGAGGGCGAAGACCGCCGGGACGTGGTCGCCAAGGTGCGATGGGGCGACCCCGTCACCGGCTCCACGTTCACCCAGACGTACCAAGTCACGGTCGTCTGGCGAGAGGACGGGCGTTGGTACATCGAACGGCTGGGCGCACACCCAGCCGAGCCCCCTTCCCCCTAGTGAGGAGCGCAACCCTATGCGAAACGCTATCGTGCTTGCCCAAACCCTAGACGGCACCCCCCTCGCCGAGGGACTGCGGGATTTCTTCGGCCCTCTGTTCCTGGTCATTCTGGCTATTGTCGCAATCTTTGAGCTATCAAAATGGAAGCTCACCAACGTCTTCCAGCTCGCATTGGTTGGGATCGCGATCGCGATCCTGCTCTACCGGCCAGACGTGATCGTCGGCATGGGCCAGATCATCGCCGAGCTTCTCCCGGGAGCGGGGAGGCACTGAGGTTTACCAGTGATCCTCCCGACTTACACCTCGATCTGGCGCATCGAGCGGCGGCTCTACAAGGTCTATGACTGGGTCCTTCCCATGCCGATCTCGATCCCCCAGACGGCGATATTCCTCGTGACCTTGCTCCTGTGGGCGGTCTTGCTCCACGCGCTCAACGTGCCGTTGCGACCGAGCACCGGGTGGATGTACCTCGTCCCGCCTGGATTTATCGCGTGGGCGTCCGAGCGCCCACTCGTCGAGGAGAAACGCCCTCAGGAGCTGGTGGCGTCCCAGGTTCGCTACCTGTTCGAGCCACGGACGCTGCAGCGCTTGGCGGAGCGCCGCCAGCCCGAGCGCGTGCACCTGTATGGCACGATCTGGTCGCCAAAGTAATACGATGGGGCGAGATGCGGCCCTCCGCGACAAGCAGAGGCACCGATCCATCCCCTCAGCGCGAGGGGGCCGCTGGCAGGTCAGCAATTTGACACACCCAGCAAGGATCACTTCCCCAAAGAGTTAGGAGTACGATTCCCATGTCCGTGCCATTAGACGGAACCCCACTTGCGGAAGGCTTAAAGAACTTCTTTGGCCCTCTAGCCTTCGTTATTTTAGCTATTGTTGCACTCGGTCAATTGATTAAGCTGAAGTTTGTTCTTGTAGGAAATCTCGTGCTGTTGGGGATTGTGCTTGCGATTTTGCTCTACAGGCCGGACGTAATCATTGGCTTTAGCCAGCAACTCGCTAATCTGATCCCAGGCGCAACCCGCTAAGGCCAGCGCGTATCCGCCACGGTCGGGCTACCGAGAGGATGCGATGAGCAGGACACGGCTGCCCGCGACGTTTCTTGACGACAAGGTTCTCCTGTCGGAGGCCGCGGCGTGGGCGTACTTTGCGTTGCCAACCGTCAGCTACGACTTCCTGGGGGACGGGCGTCGTACCGCCCTCGCGAACGGGGTCGCGATCGCGCTGGCTGGGCTTCGCGACGCTGAGTGCCACCTCGCGGTCATCCCCCGTGAGGAGCGGATCGCCGAGTGGGCCGCGATGCTCGACCGGTCCGTCACCCGCCCCGCGCCTGGCTGGCCCGGCTATCTGAGGATGCTCCAGGAGCACCTGGCCAGCCAAGACCTGACGCGTAAGCAGGTCTATCTCGGGGTCCAGCTCGGCCGCCGACGCCAAACGGGTGTGCGCAGCCCGTGGGCGCGCCGCGCCGAGCGGGTCGCTGGCGTGTATGACCCCGCGGTGAGCGAGCGCGAGATCGCTGAGTGGCACCGCCGCGCCGACAGCGTCCGCCGCATACTCGGCGCGGGCGACCTGCGGGCGCGGCATGCGACCAGCGACGAGGTGCGCTGGCTCATCCAGCGCTGCCTCTACCGCGGGCTGCCGGAGCCGCTGCCGTCCGCAACGGCCAAGCGCCGGTGGGGCGCCGGGGAGCTCGAGTCGCTCGCCGAGGGGGTCCTGGAGAACGGGCACCGGATGCTCCGCCTGCTCCAGCCGCACGGCGAGCGCTGGCTCGCGTTTCTCGCGCTCGCCCGTTTCCCGGACACGCTGCCGTTCCCGGGCGGCGAGTGGCTCTACCGCTTCACCATGCTCGACTTCCCCGTCGAGGTGTCCATGCGGATGCGCCTGCTGTCCGCGCACCGCGCCGCCGCGGATGTGGGGCGCAAGCTCGCTGAGGCCTCCGACCAAGAGCGGCATATCGCTGAGACCGGGGCCGACGTGCCGCTGCACCTGTCCGAGCAGCTCGAGGGCGCCCGCGCGCTGGGCCACCAGCTCCGCAAGAGCCGTGAGCCGCTGGTCTACGCGTGGCCACGGCTCGCGGTCAGCGGCGAGACGCCGGAGCAGCTGACCGCGCGAGTGGAGGAGCTGGTCGAGCAGTACCGCGACCTGGGCATCGACGCGGTTTGGCCGACCGGGGACCAGCTCGCGCTGTTCATGGAGGCGCTGCCTGGCGACCGGGTGCGTGTCAAAGCTTACGAGCAGAAGCAGCCGGTCATTACGGTCGCTGGCGGGATGTTCATCGCCACGAGCGATCTCGGCGACCACACGGGTCCGTACATTGGCCAGACCACCGGCCCCACCCGGGCCGCAGTCCACTTCGACCCGCTACGCGCCGCCCAGTACGACCGCCCCACGGCCATCACGATCACGGGAGAGCCCGGCGGGGGCAAGACCACGGTGGCCGACCTGCTTGCTTACCAGCTCGCGCTGCGCGGGGCGTGGGTCGACGTGATCGACCCGAAGGGGGACACCGCGGCGCTCGTGCGGCTGACGGGGCTTGACAAAACACGGCTGCTCGAGGTGTCAAGCGGGGACGCCGGGCTGCTTGACCCGTTCGCGCTCGCGGACGACGCCGAGCAGGGAGCCGCGCTCGCGGCGGAGACGCTCCGGCTCCTGCTGCCGCCGGACGCAGGGTTCACTCGTGAGGGAGCGCTGCTCACCGTCTGCCAAGCGATCGCCGAGGAGCCCGAGCCGAGCCTCAGCAAGGTCGTTAAACGGCTGCTCGAGCACGCCGACCCCGAGGCGCGGGATGTCGGCGCGATGCTCGGCGCGGTCTCAACCTACCCGCTGGCGAAACTCTGCTTCGCGCCGCACGGCGGGCAGCGGATCAGCCCCGACGAGCACCTCACCGTGATCCAGGTGGCTGGGCTATCGCTGCCGGAGCCTGGCACCGCGCGCAAGGATCAGGGGTGGCCCGAGCGCCTCTCGGTGGCGGTGATGTTCTTGATCACCGACTTCGCCAAGCGCCTTCAGCTGCAGCGCGACCCGCGGCAGCCGAAGGCGATCATCATCGACGAGGCATGGGCGCTCACCGCGACGCCACAAGGCCGCCAGCTCATCGAGAGCCTCGCCCGTATGGGACGCCGCCACAACACCGTGGTGATCCTCGTCTCGCAGAACGCCGACGATTTCTTGAGCGAGAAGGTGCGGAACTGCGTCTCAGCCAAGTTTGCTTTCCGATCGACCGATGAGACGGAGGTCGCGGCCGTGCTCCGGCTGCTCGGCGTCGAGGACACGCCAGTGCACGCTGAGGAGATCCGCAGCTTGCGCAACGGGGAGTGCGTCTTCGCCGATCTTGACGGCCGCGTCGGGACGGTCGCGATCGACCTCGTGAGCGCTGAGCTGCTCGGCGCGTTCGACACGACCCCCCGGCCCCTGGCCGATGCCCTGGTTGCTGGGGGGAGTTCTCCCAACGCGCAAGAGGTTGCGGAGAGCGCTGCTGCCAGCCTGGAGCGCGCCCGGTGAGCATCCGCCGCAGGTTGCCGGGAATCCGGATAATCCTTCTCGCTGTTGCCGCGCTGGCGATGATGGCGCTGGCCGGTCCAGCATTGGCGCAGCCGGTTGGGCCGCTCCCCATCCCTGGCAACCCGTTCGGGGATCCAATCCAACCGCCCCGGCCGGTGATCGCTGGCTCCGGCGTCGATGACCTGCTTGGCCTTAAAGGCCCCGCTGACGGGACCTGGCTCGGCACGTATGGGACCGGCCCGTACAGCCTCGACTCGCACCTCGGTGTGGTTGATCTCGAGCACCAGGTGCAGGGCAGTTGGGCGGGCTACCTGTGGTCGCTGGTGGTCTGGATCGCCCGAGTGCTCGTCGCCCTGCTGTCCTGGGCGTTCACGATCGACTTGTTCCGCCCCCTCGCCAACGTGATCGACGGGGTCGTCGGCGCGCTGGTGGACTCGATCTGGCGACCGCTCGCGATCCCCCTCATTGTCCTCGCCGGGTTGTGGGGCGCCTACCAAGGAATTGTCCGGCGGCAGGTCAGCACGCTCGCAGAGGGGTGGGTGTGGATGATCGCCGCTGTCGCGGCCGGCCTCTTCTTCTTCACCCAGCCCACGCAGATCGCGACGGCGGTGAACACGTTCGCGGCAAAGGTGTCGAACGCCGCGCTCGACGGGATCGCGTCCATCGACCCTGGGCTCTGCGCGCAGGGGAATGGCAAGTGCGTGGGCGGGTCAGCGCACCTCCAGGAGGTCACGGACCGGCTTTGGTACCTCTACGTGATCAAGCCGTACGTGGTCATGGAGTTCGGTGACGGTAAGCGCGAGGAGGCCTACCTCCGGCGGCTGCTCGACGCGAAGACGATCACCCGGGATGACTTGGCCAAGGTCGATCAGGGTGGCGCAACGCCCGACAGCCTTATCCAGGCCAAAGCTGAGCAGTACAGGGCGCTCGTCGAGGATCTCCAGAAGGACGGCGACGCGTTTGAGTGGTTCTCCGGGCGCCGCAACTATGAGCGCGGGATGATCGCTGGGATGGCGTTGGTCGCCGTGGTCATCGGGGGCATCGTGCTTGGCGTGGTCGCCGCGGGGGTGTTGCTCGCCCAGCTGGGCCTGCTCCTCGCGTTCTTGCTCGCGCCGGTGTTCCTGGTGCTCGGGATCTATCCCGGGCGCGGCCGGGTGATCGCGATCCGCTGGGGACAGCTTTCGCTCGGCATGGTGATCAAGCGGATCGGGCTCGCGATCCTGCTCGCGATCCTGCTCGTGACCTCGGGCAGCATCATGGCGGCTGCGGACAGCGCTGGCGGCTGGTACGCCGCGGTCATCCTCCACGTCCTGCTCGGCATGGCGGCGCTGCTCTACCGCAAGGCGTTCCTCGGCCTCCTTACCGTTTCCACACCCTCGCCGTCCCTGCCACGCCCCGAGGTGCGCGTGCTGCCACGCACACGCAAGGTCGCGAACGTCCTCGGCCTGGGCTTCACCTACGCCATGGGGCGCCAGGTGCTCCAGCAAGAGACCATGCGATATGTCACGCAACGGCTGCGGCCGTCGGAGCGGCCGATTGGCGGGGGTGGCCCCGCGCCGCTCGGGCCTGGTGGTCCACTCCACGGCCCGCTGCCCCCTGGTTCGCCGCCCTACGGCCCGCTGCCGGGCAGCGGGGGGCGCGCCCTGACAGCTGGCCTGGACGGCACAAACCCCGGTGATGGCGGATCCTCTGGATTCAGTGACGGCTCGAATACGGGCCGATCCCTCACTCCAGGCGGCGCAGCCACCGGCGCAGCAGCGGTCACTGCCGCAACCGGCACTGCAGCAGCGGGTGCCGCGGCTGCAGGCGCCTTGGCAGCTGGCGCGGTGACCGGGGGATCCTGGATGACCTCTGGCCGGAGCACGAACAGCACTAACGGTCGCGGCTCCGTCCCGGTGGCGTGGGCACAGCAGCAGCAAGGTCCCGGAGCCGATCGCGCAGCGCGGCGCCGGGACCTTCACGTTCCTTACCAGCGGGACGAGCAGCAGCGCATCATCGAGCCCGAGCGGCGACGGCGACGGCCGACCCCCGCCGAGCAGATGCAGGCAGCGCGCATGGCGGAAGGGATGGAGCGCGCCCGCGAGCAGCGGCGCGAGGTGCGCGAGCAGCGGCGCGCGATGGAGTAGGCCGTGGGCGCATGGGTCGATCGTTTGACGCTCAGCCAGCGCAAGCTGCTCTTCGCAGTGGTTGCGATGGGATTGATCGGGCTCGGCGTCGTGTCGTTGCGCCTGTCCGAGCCAGAGCCAGAGAGGCGGGCCGCGACCGCCAGCGCCCCGCTGGCGTCGACGCCTAGGGCGCTCCCCACTGCGACTCACGCTCCGGAGAGCCCGGTCGCAATCGAGGGTCTAGACGCTGATAAGGCTCAGCTCACGCTCTCCGACGACCAGGTCGCGGCGGCGCAGGCGGTCGCCGAACGCTTTTGCCAGGAGTATGCGACGCGCCGGTGGGACGAGCCCCCACCCGCGCGGCTCGCCCGGTTAGCGCCGTTGATGAGCAAGGAGCTGACCGTCGACTTCGCGAACAGCTCCGGCAGCGCCGCGCTGGAGAGTGAGCGCAAGGCGAACCAAGAGGTCACGAGCGCCCGGACCGAGTTCGCCTACCCGCAGACCGTCTCGCGCAGCCAGGTCGTGTTCACGGTGGTCGTGCTCCAGAGCGTGACGACCACGCAGGGGGCAGAGGAGCAGCGGCCGTCCTTCCAGGTCGTGCTGGAGCCGCGCGACGGCAGCTGGCGCGTCGTGAACCTGGTGGCCTAGCTCGGTGAGCGCGCCACCGCAGCTGTCGCGCCCGAACCCGCCGCCACTTGAGCCTGTCCCCGAGGAGCTCATGACTCGCGGCGTCACCCGCCGCGTGGCGTTAGTCGGCGGCGGGATCGCACTGGCGGGATTCGCCGCGGTCGTCGCGGCGACGGCTAGCGTGATGCGTGCGATCTCGCAGCTCGGCTCGGGGGCGGGAACCCTGCAGCCGTCCGCGACCGCACTGGCTGAGATCCCCCCCGCGATCCTCCAGCTCTACCTCGCGGCTCCTCCGCGCTGGTGCCCAGAGCTGTCGTGGACAGTGCTTGCGGGAATCGGCTGGGTCGAGACCCGGCACGGCACCAGCCCGAGCCAAATCTCCTCAGCCGGCGCGAAAGGGCCGATGCAGTTCATGCCCAGCACCTGGGCGCGGTACGGCGTCGACGGCGACGGCGACGGCGTTGCCGACATCTGGAACCCCGCCGACGCGATTGCGAGCGCCGCGCACTACCTCCGCGCGAACGGCGCCAGCGCCCCCGCGATGCTGCGGCAGGCGATCTGGCAATACAACCACGACTGGGACTATGTCGACATGGTCCTTGCCAAAGCTGCTGAGTACGGCGCAGCGGCGGCGGCCGGGCCAGCGGTCATCGGGGGCGTCGTCGGCAACCCCGCCGCGCTGATCAATAACCCCCGGGTGACGATGACTGGCCGCAGTGTGGCCGATCTGATGAACCCGCGGATGGACCCGCGGGTCATCGCGGTCTTGGAGGCGCTCGCCCAAGCGCACACGCTCAACATCATCGTCGTGCACACTGGCCACAGCATGTGTGTGGGCGGCGGGAATTCCCTCCCATGCCACGTGAGCAATCACTACATGTACCGGGCGGTTGATATCGGCCCTGTCGACGGCGCGCCCGTCAGCTCACGCAACTCCGGAGCCCTCGCGATGGTGCAATGGCTCGCCTCGCTCCAGGGCCCGCTGCGCCCAACCGAGGTCGGCAGCCCGTGGAGCCTTGGCTATCCCGGCCATTTCACCGACCGCTTCCACAAAAGCCATATCCACATCGGCTACGACACTCCCCTTGCAGGCCGCCGCTAAGCCCGTGCGGATCATCGATCACCCGCTGGCGGGCCATCTGCTGGCCGGGCTGCGGGATGTCGCCACACCGCCGGAGCGGTTCCGCCACCTCGCCCGCCGGCTGTCGACGGTGCTGGTGCTGGAGGCGACCCGGGACCTGCCGGTGCGGGAGGCGACCGTCACGACTCCGCTGCGAGACGCGTCCGCCCGGCTCCTCGACCGGCCCGTCGTGGCCGTCCCGATTCTCCGTGCTGGACTGGGCCTGCTCGAGGCAGTGACAGATCTCTTCCCGGACGTCCATGTGGGCTACGTGGGCCTTGAGCGGGACGAGGAGACGCTTGAGCCAACGTCCTACTACCGCAAGATCCCCTCGTTCACCGACGCGTCCGTGCTCCTGCTCGACCCGATGCTGGCCACGGGCGGCTCAGCGACGTTCGCAACGGGGTTATTGAAAGCGCGTGGCGCGACCGACATCAGGCTCGTCTGCGTAGTCGCCGCTCCGGAGGGCATCGCCCGGTTGGCCGCCGCCCACCCCGACGTCCAGGTTGTTACCGCCGCCCTTGACGACGGCCTCGACGATCGGGGCTTCATCCTCCCCGGCCTCGGCGACTTCGGGGACAGGCTGTTCGGTACCTTCTAGCGACTCATGCCAGGCGGTGGTAGCCACCGCCGTACCAGATCAGCGGCTCGGCGTTCTGCCTCAGGCCACCCAGCCCGACGACCCGGCCGAGAAAGATCGAGTGGTCGCCGCCGTCGTGGGCAGCGGTGAGCCGGCAGTCGACGAACGCGAGACCGCCGGACAAGACTGGGCAGCCGGTGACTGGCGCAGGGTGCCACTCAATGCCGTTGAACTGATCCTGACCGGAGGGGCGCCGGCGGAAGGCGAACCAGACTGACAGCTCAATCTGGTCGGCGGCGAGCACCGTCACCGCGAATGCCCGCGCCTTCTGGAGCAGCCCGTGCATGCCGGCGGAGCGGTCGATGCAGACGAGCACGAGCAGCGGGTCCAAAGACACTGACGCGAACGCGTTAGCGGTCATCCCGTGGAGGATCCCGCCCACGGTGGTCGTCACGACGGTGACCCCAGTCGCGAAGCTGGACAGCGTGCGGCGGAACTCCTCCGGAGAGAGCTCTCGCGGCATCCAGCCTTACTCTCGCAGTCCCGCGAAGAGGTCGTCCTCCACCTCGGGCGCCTCGATGTCGCTCCGGTGGCGGATGAACCACTCCTGCCCGAACGCCTCATCGAGCAGCTCATCGGGAAAGTTGAGGAAGAACGAGTTCGACCCTAGTTGCGATACGTGCGCGTGGATCGCCGCGACCTTGCGCGCCCGCCAGGCGCGCACGTCGACTACGGTCGTGATCCGCTCGTCCGCAGTGCCGAACGGCAGATTCTCGACGCGGTCGATCGTACCGAACGGTGAGGGGAGCCCCCGGCGGGCCAGCTCAACGTTAACCCGGACGATCGCGCTCTTAGGGATCGCCGCGAAGTACACCTTGCGCGCCCGCCAGGGGGAGCCTGCCTCCGGGTAGAGCGCGGCGATATCCGCGGCTTCGACCGCCACGCAGGCGACGCGGTGGGACTGGATGTGGTCGGGATGGCCGTACCCCCCGAATGCGTCGTACGTCACCACGACATCTGGCTGCAGCGCGCGGATCTGCTCAACCATCCGGCCGACCGCATCGTCAAACGGCGCGCGCCAGAACGAGATGGGGTCCTGGTTGCCGTCGGTGCCCATCATCCCGGAGTCGACATACCCGAGGAACCGGGGCGAGCCAGCGGCTAAAAGCTCCAGCGCGCGGGACAATTCCTTTTCGCGCACCTGGCCGAGCCGTGGCCGGATCTCGTCGGGGTCCATGCCCGGCCCGACAATCTCGCCACGCTCTCCCCGGGTACAAGTCACAACCGCAGTGCGGATTCCCTCATCCGCATAGCGAGCGAGCACGCCACCAGTGCTGATTGACTCATCGTCCGGATGGGCATGGATGCAGAGCAGCCCTAAGTCACTCATCTGCTGGAGGGTAGCGCGGCTGGCGTCGACCCCTCACGCTCGTACCCGCGTATGCTCTTCAGTAAAGATATGTCACCGCAGGAATTCGTACTCGCTGCCACACCGGCCGACTTGTTGCGTTCGTTGCAGGCCCTTGACGACCTAGAGATCGTCGGCGTCGATGTCGAGCGCGCTGACTGGAACCGGTACTACCGGGCTGCCGCGCTCATCCAAGTCGGCGGGCAGGGACGGGTTGCGCTCATCGACCCGCTCGCGATCACCGACCTCAGCCCGCTCAGCGCCTTCCTGGCGGACCGCACCGCGGTGTTCCACGCAATGGAGAATGACCTGCGCCCGCTCTCCGCTGCCGGCGTGGAGCCGCAGCGCCTGGAGGACACAAGCATCGCCGCCGCCATGCTTGGCCTACCGACGGGCTTGGAGGCGCTGCTGTCACGGCTGCTCGGCATCGAGCCCACTGGCGACAAGGCCGCGATGCAGCGCGCAAACTGGGAGGCGCGCCCGCTGACTGAGGAGATGCTGTCGTACGCAGCGGGCGACGTTGCGGATTTGCCTGAGTTGTGGTCCGTCTTGCACCAGCAGCTCCGCGCCTCTGACCGGGAGTCTTGGTACCGCCAAGAGCTCGCCGCCGGGATAGCGCTGCCGCCAGTCGAGGAGCGTCGCGAGTGGACCCGGACCAGGGGTATCGGCCGGCTTGATCTGGCCGCCCGCACCCGGGTCCGGACGCTTTGGACGATCAGGGAGCGACTCGCTCAGAACACCAACACCGCGCCCTCACGTATCCTTGGCGACCGCGTGCTCGTCGATCTCGCCATCTCCCCGCCTGGCGGTGCCGAGGAGCTCCAACGGCGGGGCATGCGCCGCCAGGCCGTGCGCATATTCGGGGAGCAGATCATGGCGGCGCTCACCGTGGGCGATGGGCAAATCCCCGAGCCGCGCCCGCCGAGCCGCTCCCCCTCCGAGGCCGACCGGAGCAAGGCTGACAAGCTCCGCGCGCTGCGCGCAGAGCTTGCGCGTGAACTCGATCTCGACCCTGGCGTTCTGTGCCCAAGCCGGACGCTCATGGCTGCCGTGCTCGCTGCCCCTACGACCGCCGAGGCGCTCTACCAACGGCTGGGCCTCCGGCCGTGGCAGTGGGAGCTGCTCGGTGAGCGATTCTGCAAGGCGCTGGGTATCCCGTCCGCGCTACCCGCCAACGAGGAGCAACCAGATGGCCGACCTGCTCAACCCTGATGCGCTCCACCACGCCCTCGACACGCTGAACGGCTGGGAGGGCACGACTGAGCAGATCCACAAGACCTATACGTTCAAAGACTTCGCCGAGGCGATGGCGTTCGTCAACCGCGTCGCTGATGTCGCCGAGGAGATGAACCACCACCCGGACATCCACGTCCGGTGGAACAAGGTCACCCTGGAGATCTCCAGCCACGCCGCTGGCGGCGTCACTCAGGACTGCATCGAACTCGCCGGCCGCGCTGACACGCAGATGGAGCCGCAGGCCTAAAGGCCGTGGGCGGCCGGTAGCCGCCACGGGTCAGGCCAGCGGCAGCCGCCTCAACTCCGCAGGCAGGACGAAGCGCATCTGCTCGTCGACCACGTCGAGGACCTCAGTCACCGCACCGCGGGGGCGGGCGCGCAGCGCGGTGATCACACCGGAGACCAGCACCTCCGGGGCGCTGGCCCCTGACGTGAGCCCGACCACATTGACGCCGTCGAGCCACTCGTCGCAGAGCGCATCCGCGTCCTCGACAAGCTCGGCGCGCGGGGCGCCGTGCGCGCGCGCGACCTCGACCATGCGGTTCGAGTTCGACGAGTGCGCCGAGCCCACGACGAGCACCAGATCCGCGCGCTCAGCAAGCACCTTCGTGGCGTCCTGCCGGTTCTGGGTCGCATAGCAGATGTCATCACCGCGAGGGCCACGCGCGAGCGGGTACCGGCGCTTCAGCGCCTCGATGATGGTGCTGGCCTCGTCAACCGACAGCGTGGTCTGGGAGAGGTACGCGACCCTCGTGGGATCGTCGAGGTCGAGCGCCTCGACGTCCTCGGCGGTCTCCACCAGCGTGATCGCCTCGGGCGCGTGCCCGGTCGTGCCGATGATCTCCTGGTGGCCAGCATGGCCGATGAGCACGATCGAGTAGCCCTCGCGCGCGTACTTCAACGTCTCAAGGTGAACCTTCGTCACCAGTGGGCACGTCGCGTCAATGGTCTCAAGCCCCCTGTCCTGCGCGTTGCGTCGCGCGGCTGGCGGCACGCCGTGCGCGCTGAACACGAGCACGCTGCCCGGCGGGACCTCACACTCGTCCTCGACGAACACCGCCCCCTTCGCGCTGAGGTCGGCGACGACATGGGTGTTGTGCACGATCGCGTGGCGGACATACACCGGCGGGCCGTAGGCGCCCAGCGCGAGCTCGACGATGTCGACGGCCCGCTCGACGCCGGCACAAAAGCCGCGAGGGGCAGCAAGCAGGATCTTCAGCGGAACGGTCATGAGCGACCAGTGTAGAGAGGAGGGCCTCGTCAGTGGGTGGGTGGGAACACCCGCCGGCCCGCGAAACCAGCGATCACATCAGCGTCACGGCGATAGCTGAGCAGCTGTTGCGCCTCGTTCGGGGGGAGCCAGCGGACCTCGTCCACCTCGTGGTTCGGCAAGAACATGCCAGCGATCGGCTCCATGGCCCAGTAGCGCACGGTCTTATCCCGCCCGCGCCGGTCACGGTAGCGGGTGGAGGGAAGCTCCTCTCCGAGCCGGCACCGAAGCCCAGTCTCCTCCTCGACCTCTCGCAGCGCGCACTCGATGTCGGTCTCGCCCTTGTTGACCTTGCCTTTGGGCAACGACCAATCGTCGTACTTCGGTCGATGGACCAAAAGGACCTGGATGCCGCTGTGAGGCTGGCAGTACCAGACCACACCTCCAGCCGCCCGCACGGCCGGCCGGACGACGATGTTGGCCTCTCGGCTCTCAGCTGCGGTCATAAATCGCCTCAACAACCCACCGCGTCGTCCTCAACGTCCAGGTCAGTCCCGTCAAGCATCCGGTCTGTGGCGCATCGGTACGTCCTTGGGGTGAGGTCAATCGAGGTCCTGAGATCGCCGTTCGGTTTCTCGCTGGCTCTCGAGCGCTCGAGAGCCAGCTCCTGCAAGCAGGCGTGCGTCCCGATGCCCTCGACGGTCGGCACCTTGGACCAGGAGCCGTCGGAGCGAAGCTCCCACGCCTGGGTGTCGTCGGCCAGGTTGACGTCGAGCACCTCTTGAAGCCGCGCCTGCAGGTTGGGGTCCTCCACCGGTGCCACCACCTCGATGCGCTGGTCGAGGTTGCGGGGCATGAGGTCAGCGGAGCCCATGAAGTAACGGGCTCGCTCGCCCTGCCCGAAGGCGAAGATGCGGGAGTGCTCCAGGTAACGGCCGAGGATCGAGCGCACCCGGATCCGCTCCGACAACCCCGGGATGCCGGGGCGCAGGCAGCAGATGCTTCGCACGATGAGGTCGATCTCCACATTGGCGCACGATGCCTCATACAGGGCGTCGATCACCGGCGGATCGACCAGGTTGTTCATCTTCATGATGATACGTCCGGACTCACCCGCCGCCGCCTCCTTGGCGATCAGCTCGAGCATCGCGGCCCGCAGGGACATCGGCGCCACGATCACCTTGCGGAAACGAGTGAAGCGGCTGAAACCAGTGAGGAAGTTGAACAGGTCGGTAAGGTCAGCCCCCAAGTCCGGATCGGACGAGAGGAGGCCCAGGTCCTCGTAGAGGCGGGCGGTCTTGGAGTTGTAGTTGCCGGTGCCGATGTGGCAGTACCGGCGGACGCCGTCGTCCTCGTCCCGGACCACGAGCACTAGCTTGCTGTGCGTCTTCAAGCCCATCAGGCCGTACACCACGTGAACGCCGGCCTGCTCCATGGCCCTTGCCCAAGCGATATTGGCCTCCTCGTCGAAGCGAGCCTTCACCTCGATGAGCACGACCACCTGTTTGCCCCGCTCGGCCGCTCTGATGAGGGCTTTGACGATAGCGCTATCGCCGGAGGTGCGGTACAGGGTCTGTTTGATGGCGAGGACCTGCGGGTCGGCCGCCGCCTGCGTGACGAGGGCCTCGACCGACGCCGAGAACGAGTCGTAGGGGTGGTGGACAAGCAGGCTGCGCTGGCGGACCACCGGAAAGATGTCGACCGGTTGGCCGTTTGACAGCGCGAGCTGCGGCGGCGTCACTGGCACCCAGGCAGGGTCTTTGAGCTCTAGGCGCTCGAGCTCGTGCAGTGTCCACAGGCCTTGCAGGTCGAGCGGCCCGTCAACGACGTACACATCGTCCGGACCTAGCTGGAGCTCCCGGACCAACAAGTCGCGCACCTCGCCGGACATGGTCCGATCGATCTCCAGGCGCACCGCCCGCCCGAACCGGCGGCGGCGTAGCTCCATCTCGACCGCCGCCAGCAGGTCGTCTGCCTCCTCATCGTCAAGAGCGAGGTCAGCGTTGCGGGTCACCCGGAAGGGGTAGTGGCCCTCGATCTCCATGCCCGGGAACAAGGCGTCGAGGTGCGCGGCGATCACCTGCTCCAGCGGGACAAAGCGCTCGCCATCAGGCATCACCACGAAGCGCGGGAGCAGCGGCGGCACCTTCACCCGGGCGAACCGGCGCTCATTGCGGACCGGGTCGCGCACCATCATCGCCAGGTTCAGTGAGAGGTTGGAGATGTAGGGGAAGGGGTGGCCAGGGTCGAGGGCGAGGGGCGTGAGCACCGGGAAGATGCGCTCCTCGAACACCCGCACGAGGTACGCGCGATCGTGGTCATCGAGCGAAGCCCAATCGGAGAACTCGATGCCTACCTCACTCAGCGCAGGGACCAACTCATCGACGAATACCCGTGCCTGGCGCTCGATAAGCGTGGTCACCCAAGCGCGGATGGCCCGCAGCTGCTCAAGGGGGGTCAGGCCGTCGGGGGCAGTGATGCCCAGGCCAGCTGCCACTTGATCAGCCAGACCCGCCACCCGGATCATGAAAAACTCGTCCAGGTTTTGGCTGAGGATGGCGAGGAACTTCGCCCGCTCAAGCAAGGGCACCGAGGGGCTCTCGGCCAGGTGCAGCACTCTGGCGAGGAAGTCGAGGGACGACAGCTCCCGGTTGAAGTAGCGACTGTCCGGAGAGGGTGGGGTGCCCGCGACCGGGCGGAGCGCACCGGCCTTGTCCCCTGTGACGCTCTGGGCCGCGCTGGGTTGGAGAGAGGAGGGAATGGTCATAGCGCTAACCGCGCGGGCACTTGTCCTCCGCCCCCGCGCCCGGGTCGATACCTGTCCGGGCCATACCGCCACTTTAGCCACGCCTTAGCCGCGATCCACCTAAGTGCCCCGCGGCATAAATACGCTGGCATTCGAGCGACCCTGCATCCACGCTCGCCGCGTTGCGCCTCGCTTACATACGACCTCCGGGTATGCGCGCTCGGCGCGCCTTGCGAGCGCGGCGCAGGACCGCTCTCGGTACGTCACCGTATTTCTGCCACGGGGTACTAAGCCCACTGACGCACTCGACCTCCAAGGGTTGACCTCACGTGCACCCGCCCGCAAGTACGGTGGCATTCGGCCGCGCCTGCATCCCCGCTCGCGGCGTTGCTCCTCGCGCACGTAGCCTCCGGCTACGCGCACTCGTCGCGCACAAGCGATGCGAGGCGCAGTCGCACCCTCGGTGCGTAACCGTACTTGCGGTTGGGAGCACTATGAGCCGACGCGCGCGTCCCGCTCACGATACTGGCCGTCCCTGCGGTAGTCCCCGACCAGGCAGTGAACCGGGGATGAATTCCCGCTATCGAGCCGGCGGAAGGTAGGCCGCCTGGATGAAGCGGCGCCCGTTGTCCTCCAGCACCCAGGTTGATCCCTTGGCACACGGGTAGTCGGGGGCGAGGGGGAGGCCGTCGACCGCCTCAAGGGTGTCGAGCAGCTCCACCATCAGGTCGCCGTGGCTGCACAGCACCGCAGGAGAGCCCGCCAGCTCTCGGAGCAGGGCGAGCGCCTGCGCGGCCTCCGCATCGTCGCCGAGTTCGGGGCATCCCTCCACCTCAAGGCTCCGCGCCCGAGCCAGAGGCTCCACCGTTTGGAGGCACCGGAGGTATGGGCTCGACAGAATCCGGGCAACCGGGTACCCGGCCAGCTGGGTCACCAGCGCCTCGGCCTGGCGGCAGCCTCGGGGCGTCAAAGGCCGGTCCCTGTCGGGTCCCTGCCAGGCGTGGCGGTTGCCGGCATGGGCGTGACGGACGAACAGCAGCGGCACGGGGCGAGCGTAGCTTGCCAACCTGCCCTGACATCTTCCGTTTGCTGGGAATTCATCGTGGTCTCATGCCTAGCGCCGCTGGCTGCCGCCGGTACGCTTTCGGGCTGACCCCACCGTCCATGGATGCTTCGTTTCCCGCTCCCGGCGCTCATCCCAGCTGCGGGAGGCGCTCGAGGGCATCACGGCCAGGCCAGTGCCGGAGCGGCTCCTCAACTGCCCTGCTGCGGGAGGAGCGTGGCTGGCTCGCCGGTCTCTTCGGCGCCGTGCGCGACACTGACGTGCTCCTCGAGCGGCTCCAGCGACAGGCGGGCAACCTGGCTGAGCACGGCGCCGATAGGCTGGCCCGGCTCCTCGGCGACCTGGCCAGGCAGCGGGAGGCGGTACGCACGCTCACGCCGGACGCATCCGATGAGGAGCTTCACCGCGTGCGGAGCCTCGCCAAGCGCTGCCGCTACGCCGCCGAGGCGGCGGCACCAGCCATCGGCAGGCGTGGGCAGGATTTTGCCAAGGCCGTCGCCCGGCTCCAGACGGTCCTGGGCGATCACCAAGACGCCGTGGTGGCCGAGGGCTGGCTGCGGGCGTGGCTCCAGAAGGCGTGACCGGGCCAACTTCGTGCTCCCAACCGTAAATACGGTCACGCACCGAGGGTGCGGCTGCGCCTCGCATCGCTTGTGCGCGACGAGTGCGCGTAGCCGGAGGGTGGGCGGGTGGGGGAGGTTGGCGTGGTCGCGAGGAGCAACGCCGAGAGCGGGAATGCAGGCGCAGCCGAATGCCACCGTATTTACGGCGGGTGCACTTAGCCAAGGCTCTTGGCTTGGCCCGCTTTGTCGGAGCAGCCGGCGATGAGCGATGAGGGGCAGAGGGACTCGACGGGGCACTCGCCGCAACGGGGGCGCAAGGCGTCGCAGACACGGCGGCCGTGGAGGATAATCGCCAGGCTCGCGCGGGGCCATTGGACCTTGGGCAGCAGCCGCATGAGGTCACGCTCGATCTTGTTCGGGTCGGTGTGCGTGGTGAATCCGAACCGGCGCGCGAGGCGTTTGACGTGGGTGTCGACCGCGATGCCGGCGTCGGGATCCGCCATGTGCGCCTCCGGGGACACCGCGCCGAGCACGACGTTCGCGGTCTTGCGGGCGACGCCGGGCAGGGTCATGAGGTCAGCCATGCGCAGGGGGACCTCACCGCCATAGCGGTCGATCAACGCTTGGCACATCCCGCGGATGCTCCGCGCTTTCTGGCGGTAGAACCCGGTTTGGTAGAGGGCCTGCTGCAGCTCCTCCTCAGGCGCGGCGAGGTAATCCTTTGGCCTCGGGTATCTCTTGAACAGGGCTGGCGTGATCTCGTTGACCTTCTTGTCCGTCGACTGGGCGGACAAGATCGTGGCAACGAGCAGCTCGAACGGCGTCGAGTAGTCAAGCTCGACGACCCCGCCGTCATAGGTAGACAGCAGACAGTCGACGATCATGGGTGCCCGCTTGGTCTTGGGACTGCGGCGGTCGAGGGTAGTGGCCTGCATGGCCGCGAAGTCTACGGGTGCCGATGCCCTACGCCGAAGTGGTGGGCGGTCTCGTCGTGGGCTCCGTCCACGCCCGCAGGGTCGAGGTGGATGTCGACGGCGACAATCTGGGGGAACTCGTGGACGATGCGGTGACGGATCTTCTCCGCGAGGTCGTGCGCGGTGCGCAGCGGGAGGTCTGGGTCGACCTCGGCGCTGAGCTGCACGGCGAGGCCGCGGCCGAGGTAGCGGGCGCGGACGTTGTGGAGATCCTGTACCCCGTCGACGCCGCCGACCACCTCTCGGATCCGCGGGAGAAGGCTGGGCTCGACCGCGTCCATCGCGCGGCGGAGGACCTCACGCCCAGTTCGCAACCCGATCCATACGATCGCGGCGGTGATCCCGAGCCCGGCGAGCGGGTCGGCAAGCGGGAACCCAAGCCACACCCCGATGATGCCGATCGCGGCGCCGACCGATGTCAGGCCGTCGGTGCGGGCATGCTGGCCGTCGGCGACCAGCGCGACAGAGCCGATCTGCCGGCCGACTCGGATCCGGTACAGGGCTGCCGCCTCGTTGCCGACGACGCCGAGCAACGCGGCGGCGAGCGCAAGACCGACGTTCGTCACCCCACGCGCGCCGCCGAGCAGCGCAGTGATCGACTCCCAGCCCGCCAGGACAGCCGAGACCGCAATGGCGACCACGATGAACAGGCCCGCGAGGTCCTCGGCGCGCCGCCAGCCGTAGGAGAACTCATCGCTGGCCGCCCGGCGCGACAGGCGCAGTGCGACCCAGAGCGACGTGGTGCCAGCGACATCGCCGATGTTGTGCAGCGCGTCCGCGAACAAGCCGACTGAGTGGCTGAGCGCGACGATGGCGAGCTGGAGCGCCGCGGTCGCGCCGAGCCACGCCGTGGAGATCCAAACCGCCCGCACCGCCTTCCTATGGGTTAGCAGCTCCCAGTCCATCGACGCATGGTCGTGGGAGTGCCCGTGGTGAGCGTGCCCGGCTGTCACGGCAGCAATCCCTCCACCGGGAGCACGACCCGGAACATCGAGCCCTCGCCGAGCACGCTGTTCACGGTCACATGGCCACCATGCCGCTCGGCGGCGTGCCGGACGATCGAAAGCCCGAGCCCGGTGCCGCCCGCAGCGCGGCTGCGGCCCTTATCGATACGGTAGAAGCGCTCGAAGATCCGGCTCCGCTCGCTCTCGGGGATCCCGAGGCCGGTGTCGGAGATCTCCAGCACGATCTCTCCGCTGTCCCGGTAAGCGCTCGCGCGCACCGTTCCGCCCCGCCGGTTGTACTGGATCGCGTTCTCCAGCAGGTTTCCCACGATCAGCCGGAGGTCCTCGGGCACGCCAATGAGCCACGTCGGCGTATCGCAGTCACAGAGGAGGGTGACGCCCTCCTGCGCCGCAAACTCCAGGCACCGATCCACCTGGTCCCGGACGAGCGCGGCCAGGTCAACACGGCACCGGCCGTACTGGCGCTGGGCGGTCGCCTCCTCAAGGCGGGCGAGATCGAGCAGCTCACGCACCAGCTGCGCCAGGCGCGCCGCCTCCTTCTGGAGCCGCCCGACCATCGTTCTCGCGCGGTCTGGATCCCGGTCAAGCGCGAAGGCAAGCGAGTCGGCGAGCGCCTGGATGCCCGCGACCGGGGTCTTCAGCTCGTGGGAGGCGTTGATGACGAAGTCACGGCGGATCGACGCGACGCGCCGGGTCTCGGTCAGGTCGGAGACCGCTACCGCCACCTCGTCCTCGCCAGTCGCTGAGGTGCGGGCCAGCAGCTCGCGGTCGTCGCGCCGCACCTCGACCTCGACGGCCCGCCCGGTCTCGCGGGTCTCGTCGACCGCCTGGGCGAGCACGTCTACGCCGAGAACCCGCAGGGGACTCCAGTCAGCGCTCTGCTCGACAGAGAACAGGTCCCTGGCAGACGGGTTCGCGTACGCGAGCCGGCCACCGCTGAACAGCAGGACAGCGGTTGGGAGGCTGTCGAGCAGCCGCTCGACCCGGCCTCGCTGGGCAGCGAACTCCGTGACCCGGGCATGCGTGAAGGCCCCCACCGAGGTCAGCGCTCCACCGAGACGGCGCCACTCCCGGCTACCGCCAAGGTCGAGTACGTCCGGCACGTCACCCTCACCGAGCATAAGCACCCAGTCGGACGCCCGCGCAAGCCGGCCATCCACTGTCCGGGCGAGCCCAGCAGCAAGCATAAGGCCCACAAGCCCGGCGCCGAGAGCCAACGCCGGGCCATGCAGCCACCCTCCGGCCAAGGCGGCGGCAGCCGCCAAAAGGGGGATAGCAAGCCAGGCGCGGCGAGGCATGCACGCAAGCCTAAAGTGCATCGAGGCGTCAGCGCGCCTTTACGTGATCGTTCCTGTCCCGCCGATTGCGGCGTTGCTCGTCGGTCCTCGTGCCGTGAGACATGAGCGCGTATCGCGGCCTCGGTATACACGAGACTTCCCGTTGGGCCATTAGTCAGCGAGCTTGTACCCCACACCGCGGATCGTGATGATCAGCACCGGCTCCTTTGGGTCCGGTTCGATCCGACCCCTCAGCCGCTTGATGTGGACGTCGAGCGTCTTCGTGTCCCCAACGTAATCGGGTCCCCAGACCCGCTCGATGAGCACATCGCGGGTGAGCACCCGGCCAGCGTTGCGGACGAGCAGCCGGAGGAGCGCGAACTCCTTCGGGGGGAGTTCGATACGCTTCCCGCGGACCAGGACCTCATGGCGCTCCGAGTCGATGCGGATGCCATTGGCCTCTACCGCCGTAGTGGTGTCGGTCGCCTCCTGCTCCCGACCCCGCCGGAGCACTGCCCGGACACGGGCGACGAGCTCGCGCATCGAGAACGGCTTCGTGACGTAGTCGTCAGCGCCGAGCTCCAACCCGACGACCTTGTCGACCTCGGTGTCCTTCGCGGTCAGGATGATGATCGGCACGCTGCTGGTCGCGCGGATGCGCTTGCAGACCTCGGTGCCGGACAGATCAGGGAGCATGAGGTCGAGTAGGACGAGGTCTGGCCGCTCACGGTCGAACAGCACCAAGGACCGCTCGCCGTCTGTGGCGGTGACGACCTTGAAGCCCTCGGTGCCCAGCCCGTACTCCAGCGCGTCAATGATCGACGGTGAATCCTCAACCACCAGGATCTTGGGCATCTGTCAGTGAGTGTAAGGGGCCGCTGGTCATCAAGCCGAAGGCCGGGTTCCCCGCCAGTAGAGTTCATCTACGAGCCATCTATCCTTCAAGCACGGTTCACCGCTGCGCACCACGGCGAGTAGCTCGAGATCGGGTGACTATGGCAGAGCTGCGGCGAATCTTCCACGAGCGCTTAGACAGCTTGGAGGACGAGGTCCTCGGAATGGGACAAGCCGCGCTTCGGATGATCAGCGATGCGATGGCCGCGCTGGTGAGCAGGAGCGCCGAGCAAGCCCAAGCGGTCATCGCCGCCGACGAGGCGCTCGACGAGATCTACTCCAGGGTGCAGGAGGGCGTGCTCACGACCCTGGCGCTGGAGGCGCCAGTGGCGAGCGAGCTGCGGCTGGTCAGCGCGCTCATCCACACCAGCCTCCACCTCGAGCGGGTCGGTGACCTCTGCGTGAACATCGCGAAGTTCGCCAAGCTGACCAAGCGCTCCCCCGCGGACGCCACGCTGATGGCGGAGGTTCAGGAGATGGGCGAGCACGCTTGGCGCGCGGTCAACCGGTCGCTGCAAAGCTTCGCGCGCCGTGACGTGGCGCTCGCCCGCGAGCTCAATGCGCTGGACGATCCGCTGGACCGCCTCAACCGGGGCCTGTTCCGGCGGCTCGTGCAGCTGGCGGCACGTGATGAGAAACGGCTCGACTGGGCGTTCGGGATGGTGCTCGTCGCGCGCTACCTAGAGCGGATCGGGGATCATGCCGTCGACATCGGCGCCCAGGTCGAATTTGTCGTGACCAGCTCAGTCAGCCCGCCAGGGTCTTGAGCAGGCCCCTGCCCTGGTCGCCGATCGCCCATCTCTCGCCCTTGCCCGCCTATGGCGGCACGGGGGTATTGCCTGGCGTGGATCTCACAGATAACGCGGCGATGCGCGATCTTATGGACGCCGACGAGCCGGTCGGTGCGCTGCGTTAGCGTCAACATCCTGGTGTACCCGCACCGGCCAGAGTCCAGAGGTCTTGACATAGCCACGAAAACCGCAGGTCACGAGGGTAACGGTCCTGGGCTGCGTTCGATAATAGGCGCAAGATCTTTCGACGGTATCGCGGGTCTGGCTGACTGTGACCAGGGCTTTTGCGTACGTCCGCCTCCCTGAGAGCTACATGACCTTGCATCTATTTTGGGTCCCATGTCCAGAGTTCTGGAGTCGCCCGACTATGCCCGCTGTCATCACTGGCTCAGTGGCGTCCGCCGGGCAGATCAACCGCTGGGCATGTGCGCTCTAGACAGACCTGAAGCTCTCGTAACCACCCCGTCGCCGGCCTCGCCTGGACGGGCTGTCTCGTTAAAAATCACATAAGCGGCTCAGGAGAGCCGCAACAGTAAGCATATTCGGGGCACAGACAACCGCAAGCTACACAGTCACCTTCGCGACCTTCTAAAACATCAACCGACAATCTTTGGCACCAAGGACACCAAAGATCAATAAAAAAGTGTCCATTTTCGCATCGCCCTATCCAAAGGCTTCCGGGACTAGGCTCAAGACTACTCATAATGCGCTCAATTCTGGACATGCTGAACAATTTATATATAGAGGACAAACGGTTAGATCACAGGCCACGGTTACTCCTGTAAGACTAAATCGGACGCGCTCCATGTGAGCAAAGCGTGCGCCCTTGAGAAGAATCACACAGTCCTGCGATGAAGAGTCTACTATCGACTGCGCGATCCCATAAGCCTCCACAGGTGACGCTACCGACCAAGCGCGCCTTGAATCAAAGCCTTCTTGGATCGCTGCTCGGCGCACAAGGTCGCCCGCTGAGCCTACCGTAATCAGATGGCTCGCCGCCGAAGCAGCTGCTCTACCGACCGCTTCATGGCAGCTGTTGGCAAAGGAGCCCAATTCCCTCATGTCCCCTAGAACTGCAACTTTGACCCTCTCGGAAGATGCTCTGAGGGTTTCCAGCGCGCTGAGCATAGCATCAGGGCTTGCATTGTAGCTATCATCAATAACACGTAAACCAGGTCTGATAGAGATGCTATTAAGTCGCCCACTCGGTAATTCAAAAGAACCTAGCGCCTCCGCACTTTGCATGGCGTCGACTCCGCAAGCCAGACCTGATGCGATAGAAAATAGACCAGCGTACACAAAATGCCGAGCGCCCCACTTCCAGAGAAATTTAGTCGAATGGTCATCATATTGAATTTTACCGGATAGCGCCTCGCCTGAGCGCGAGATGCCATCAGCCCAGACATCGTTCGCAGAGTCGAGTCCCACTGTAACCAACTTACGTCCGCTTTCCTGGATAGCTGGGATCAGCGAGCGCAGAAGAGGATCATCACCGTTTATGATGCAGGTTCCACCACTTTTTACATGGTCAAAAAGTGTTGCCTTCTCCCGCAAAATGTCCGCCTGCGTTCCCATATTCCCAATGTGCGCTAGCCCAATATTTGTTATTATTCCTATGTCTGGCTCTACCATGCGGGACAACGATGCTATTTCTCCCGCGTGATTCATCCCCAGCTCAACCACCGCGTGAGAATACTTAGCTGTTAATTTTGACAGAGTCAGAGGCACTCCAATATGGTTGTTATAGCTAGAGGGACTCTTTACAGTCTGGTATTGTCGGCTGACTACATGGGCTATCATATCCTTGGTCGTTGTCTTACCCGCGCTACCAGTGACAGCTATCACAAGGGGGTTATACTTCCGCCGTATAGTGGTTCCGAGGGCCTGCAAGGCTTCCAGAGTGTCTTGAACCTTAATAAGAGTAGCTTCTCTATGAACAACGACGTCTTTGCTCACCACGGCACCCGTGGCCCCAGATTCTAGTGCATCAGAAACAAAATCATGACCATCTCTGCTCTGGCCAGGAAGAGCAAAAAACAGCTGACCCGACTCGACATTCTTACTGTTCGTAGCAATACCTGTAAAACAGGAGGATTCAGATCCTTGGCTGGTAACCTTGCATGGCACCGAAGCCAGGATATCGGACAACTCGATCATGAGTCCCCTCTCTCAGTTCGCTCAGATCAACCCACAGCGATAATCCGCCCAGAGAAGCTATAGAGAAATCGCTCGACAGCAACACAATCGTTACATTGGCCCCAGGACGAGGGGTCATTGAAATAAAATACATCTGGTGCTTCACCCGCAATGCCAACCCCTGTAACAACCACGAGATGTCCGCCTCTTCTTCCATCACAGGGAAACTGATGCGTTACTGAGGCGATGACGGGATGACCCTCCACCAAAAGCTCTACAATAGTCTCAATGCTTCGCGTAACCCCCAATGCCTGACTGCTCACATTATAGCAGCCTAATAGCTCAGCGAGCTTATGGTGAATCCATCCGTTGGGAGAGAATGCAGAGATTTCCATCGCCTGCGATAGGAGTACTGCCAATGTGGGAGCCTCATGTCGGTAATACTTTATCAACATCCGAACACAAGCAATACCACAACTGCGGTTACTCCACCTTGCTGACTCATCGAGGGATCGAAACCCGTCTTGCTGCCAAGCCCTCGGATCAAATTTTTGCTTTGTCATTGGAACTGAAAGACGAATATGAGAATGATTATTCCTCGATTGTGTGTTCATCATGTTTTTGTCCACAGACAAGACCTCAACATTGCTAGGACCATCTCATCATAGCTGAACCCGAGAGCCGCAGTACCCGCAAAGAAGTTGCTGCCCTTAGATATGCCTGGAATCGTGTTGATCTCAAGAACGTATGGTCGACCATCATCATCTGATAACAAGAAGTCAACTCGCGAAAAACCCACACAACCTAACGCCTGATGAACTGTCAGAGCAGTTCTCTTGATCTCAGACTCAGCTACGGCGTCTAGAGGCGCAGGGATCACATATTTGACTAGACTCTGATTCTTTTCATCTAACTTGATGTGCTCATTGTAATACTCGCCATCAAAAATAATTTCAATAATAGGTGTAGCGATAAGGCTGTGCTCTAGCTCAAGCACGCCCACAGTTAGCGAGCGTCCACTGATAAAGCTTTCAAGAAAGTATGGACCATAAACGTCTTGTGCCTTCTCAGCAAAGAAGCTCAAAAACTCTTCAAAATTTTTGAGCAATCGCATGCCAATGCTGCTGCCACCTGAAATCGGCTTTGCGACTACGGGGAAGCTATTGACATCGAGGATTGGTAGATCTTCAATATCTGGGATCCCAATAAGCGTAGGGCTTGTGACGTTAAGAGCAGCCATCACGTGCTTGAACATGATCTTGTTCAAGCCGATGGAACTCGCAAGCACACCAGAGCCAGTATAGGGCTTTCCAAGGTAGTCTAAAAACCCTTGAAGTCTACCGTCTTCTCCGTATTCTCCATGCATATTGAGGAATAGCAAGTCACAGAATAAAATCAGATCAAGGAAGTTCGGCCTAGTTGGATCAACATGTACGACGTTGAAGTGTAGACGCCTTAAAGAATCCACTAGGGTCACGAAAGAAATTTGATTGTCAGGCGCGCGTTCAATGTAGTACTTATCCTCTCGTGATCTTGGACCGTAGATGACCCCCACAGCGCAATGCTTATAGGCGGCATGAAAGGCACTGAGTACGGCGAGTTCCCTTTCGAGATTAAATGGTTCGTTGAACCGCGTCACCTTCGCTCTCCTCGGTAAGTAATATGAAGCTGAGTGGCCGCAGTCGCAAACCAGCAGGTCTGGCGCCAGTGATGCGCTGATCTGCGGTCGCTTGGTTACGTCTCGGTGAGGGCGGAGACCGCGTCGAAGGGATCGTCCAAGACCTCCACAGCGTCACGGAGCAGGATCTCGACCAGCTCCAGCCCGTCATCATCGGTCTGAGCACACAGGCTGGGCCGCGAACCGCGCGACGACATCCTCAGCCGTCATCGCCCACCCTGTCCCTGATCCCGCCAGGTCTTGGCCCGCTACCGCTGGCGGCGCAGCCCACGTCGCTCGTCCTCGCTCAGCCCGCCCCATACGCCATCATGCTGGCCAGTGACAACGGCCCAGTCCAAGCATTGGAGGCGGGCCGGACAACCGGCGCATACCTGCTTGGCTCGCCTGATCTGCTCGGCCGCAGGCCCCGTGCTCCCGAGCGGGAAGAAAAGCTCCGGGTCCTCATCTCGACACGCGGCCTTGTCGCGCCAATCCATGGCGGGCATCAGGACCACCCCAGCCACGGCCAGACTGATACTGCCGCCGGACACCAACGCATCGACATCACCATCCTCTGCAGTGCGCATGCTGTTGAGCGCCAAGCGTCCCCCCTCATGGGCGCGGGCGGTAGCGAATAGTGCGCTCGGTCAACGCAAGCCCAGCTCGCCCGCAGACCGCGAGCCGCCCTCCGATGCGGGCGCCGCCGCACGCGCGGCGGCCAAGCGGCCCATGGGCGATGCAGCGTCGCGGTAAGGTTGCGCCCCCTCCGCGAGGAGGTGCCCATCAGGTATCGATACGTTCGGACTCCTCATGACCCAGAGCTCACACGACCGCAAATGCGCCCTGCGGATCCGCACCCGCCGGTTGGTCGAGGCTGGCGAGCCGCCACAGCCACCGGCGTGGCTACTACACGACATCGCGCGGGAGATCCGCGAGTGCTGCGGCCACAGCTTGCTCAAGGCGCACCGGCTGGCCTACGACTGGACAGTCGATGAGGCGGTCACGGCGCTCCACACGATGTGCAAGGAGCGCAAGCTCGGCACACGCGGGCTGACAGCGCGGTCCTGGACCGAGTGGGAGGCAGGCGCCAACCCCAACGACGACTACAAGGACCTCCTCTGCCGCCTGTTCACCACCGGGCCGGTGCAGCTGGGGCTCGCCACGGACTACAGCCGCCAGGACGACGGGCGGCAGGTGGGAGAACCCGCGGCGCCCGCACTACCGTTGGGGGCAGCGCCTGCGGGCCAGCGCGGGTATGACGACGCCGAGAAAGGGAATGGGACGAACCGCCGGGATGCGCTCAGGCACGTCGGCGCAGGCGTGGCCACGCCGGCCGTCTTGAGCAGCGCGCTGGCAGAGGCCGCCACCGAGGCGCTGGCGTTCACCAGGCGGGCGCAGGCCTCCGCGGTTGGACCGGGGGCGTTCGAGCATCTCGAGCTGGCCGTGACCAAGTTCAACGTGGCTTGGGCATATACGGAACCGGATGAGCTGTTCGACGCGGTGCGCTGGTACCGGCGGGAGGTCGACCGGCTGATCGCCGGCCCGCACACGCTACGTGAGGGCAGGCAGCTCTATGCCCACGCCGGCTGGCTGTCGCAGCTGCTCGCAGTGCTCGCCTTTGACCTAGGAGACCGGGCCACTGCTGAGGCGTACGCGGTGGACGCCTGGTACCACGGCAAGGAGGCTGGCCACGGCGAGGTGTGCGCCTGGGCGATGGACGTGAAAGCGACCATCGCCCTCTACCACGATCAGCCACGCCAGGCGCTGTCCGCAGCGCTGCGGGGAGCGCAGCACGTGTCGGCAGGCCACTCAATGGCAGTGAGGCTTTTGGCCAAGGCCGCGCATGCCCATGCCCGCCTGGGCCAGCGGGGGGACTTCGAGGCAGCGCTCCGGGACGCCATAGCCCTGTACGAGCGCCTCCCGGCGCAAACGCCTATCCACTTTGGCCTGGACAGCCGCCAGCTCGCCGCCTACGCGGTCACCTCCTACCCCGCCTCGTCTTGCATTCACCTCAGCCTGCCCCAGCAAGCCAGGCGCCATGCCACCGACGCGCTGGAGCTGCTGACGGCGGCGCCAGAAAAGGATCGCTCTCCACCCAGGGAGGCGATCGCCCGCATCGACCTTGCCCTCGCCCTGATCCCGCTCGGGTCACCGGATGAGGCGTGCGAGCTTGGCCACCAGGCGCTCTCCCCCGGGCGGATCACCTTCTCGGTGCGCGCCAGGGCGCTGGAGCTGGACGCGGCGTTGCAGCGCGACCATGCGGACTTGCCCGAGGCCCAGAGGCTCCACGAGCGCTGCCGCCTGCTTGCCTCTCCCCCGCCAGCGCCCCTAGCCTGACTAGCGCCTCGCGCGAGGATCCTGTGGGCTCAGCCGAAGCGGCCGGTCACGTAATCCTCGGTGCGGGAGTCGCTCGGGTTCCGGAAGATGTTCTCGGTCAAGTCGTACTCGACGAGCTTGCCGACACGGTCGTCGCCCTCAACGGTATCGACGCTGAAGAAGGCGGTCCGATCGCTCACCCGCGCCGCCTGCTGCATGTTATGCGTGACGATCAGGATCGTGTACTCCTGCTGGAGCTCCCGCATGAGGTCCTCGATCCGGGCGGTGGCGACCGGGTCGAGCGCGGAGCAGGGCTCGTCCATCAGGATCGCGTCCGGGTTGACGGCGATCGCGCGGGCGATGCACAGCCGCTGCTGTTGCCCGCCGGACAGGCTGTAGGCGTTGTCGCGGAGCTTATTGCGCACCTGGTCCCATAGCGCAGCGCGCTTCAGGCTCATCTCGACAATGCCATCAAGGTCTCCATCCATCCCAATCACCCGCGGCCCGAAGGCGACATTGTCGTAAATGGATTTTGGGAAGGGATTAGGCTTCTGGAATACCATGCCGATCCGGCGGCGGACCTCGACCGGATCAACGTACTTCGCGTAGAGGTCCTCGCCCATGTACGTGATTGTGCCCGTCACGCGCGCGCTGGGGATCAGGTCATTCATCCGGTTGAAGCAACGCAGGAGCGTCGACTTCCCGCAGCCGGACGGCCCGATGAACGCGGTGATCTCGTGGCGGTAGATGTCCATCGTCACGTCGTGGAGCGCCAGGTCCTGGCCGTACGAGACGCTCAGGCCCCGGACCGCGAATACTGGCTCGGTGGCCTCGCGTGGCGCCCCTTCCTCCTCGATAGCCGCCGGGGCCACCCGGGGCTCGGGCGAGGCTTTGGTCTCAAGCTGGTCCATCACCATCTCCTCGTGGAGCGATTGCGGAGCAGGATCGCCGTGGAGTTCATGAGCAGCAGGAGCGCCATGAGCACGATGATCCCGGCCGACGCCGCGTCGACCTGGAACCCTTTCTGCGGGCGGCTGACGTAGTTGAAGATCTGGATTGGCAAGGCGCTAAACGCCTCTAGGAAGTTCCACGGCTCGTTGTCCGCCGGTCGGGTCACCACCGCGCCGACGACGAGCAATGGCGCCGCTTCCCCAATTGCGCGGGAGAGCCCGAGGATCGTGCCGGTCAGGATGCTGGGCAACGCGGCCGGCAGGGTCTGGCGGCCGATCACCTGCAACGGGGTGGCACCCAGCGCCAAACCACCCTCGCGGATCGCGGCCGGCACCGAGCGGATCGCCTCCCGTGACGCGACGATGATGACCGGCAGGACCAGCAGCGCGAGGGTCGCCGCACCGGCGATCAGCGCCGGGCCAAGCCCCAAGGCGTAGACGAACACCCCCGCGCCGAGCAGCCCGTAGACGACTGAGGGAACGCCAGCCAGGTTGTTGATATTCGCCTCGAGCAGCCGGGTGAGCCGGTTGTCCGGGGCGAACTCCTCCAAGTAGACGGCCGCCCCGACTCCAATCGGCACCGCGAGCAACGCCACCAGGACCATGAGCGACAGGGTCCCGGTGATCCCTGCGCGCACACCGGTGCGCTCGGGGAACCGCGAGGTGTAGGACGTGATGAACGACAGGTTGAGCCGGCTAGTGCCGTCGCCGAGGACGTCGATGATCAAGGTGACAAGCACGACACAGGCGACCGCTGTCCCGGCAAACAACAGCCACGCGAAGGCCCGCTCGGCCCTCGTCCGCGTTCGAGAGCCCGCGAGCATCGCCACACCCGCACGGGCGGCGCGCTGGGGCGTCGAGACGATCATCACTAATAGACCTCCCGGAACCGGCGGACGAACCGCTGCGCGCCGATGTTGATCGCGAAGGTGATGAGGAACAGCAGCGCGCCCACGGCGAAGATGGACTGGTAGGTCAGCGAGCCCCGTGGCGCCTCACCTCCCACCGCTTGGACGATGTACGCGGTCATCGCTTGGATTTGCTCGAAGGGGTTGGCCGTCAGGTTCGGCACGCCGCCGGCAGCGATCGCGACGACCATCGTCTCGCCGATCGCGCGGCCGAGCGCGAGGATGATCGCAGCGACGATGCCCGAGATCGCGGCAGGGACGACGACTCTGAGCACGACGTGCCGCTTCGACGCCCCGAGCCCGTACGCGCCCTCCCGGAGCATGCGCGGCACGGCGGACATCGCATCCTCGGACAGCGACGCGATCGTCGGGACGATCATGATTCCCATGACAATCCCGGCGCTTGCGGCGTTGAAGATCGAGACCGTCTCCTGCCCAAAGATCCCGCGCAGCAGCGGCGTCATAAAGGTCAGGGCGAAATAGCCGAGCACAACCGTGGGGACGCCCGCAAGGAGCTCCAGCGCTGGCTTCAATGTCTTGCGGACGCGGGCGTGAGCGTACTCTGACAGGTAGATCGCGGACGCGAGGCCTAGTGGAACCGCGATTGCGATCGCGATCATCGTCACGAGCAGCGTCCCGGCCAGCAATGGCAGCACCCCGACCCGGAACGTGGCTGCGGTCTGTGTGCCAAACGGCTGCCAGACCGTGTCGGTGAGGAACCTCCACAGCGTCACGCCAGGCGACCTGAAGAAGGCGCCGGCGTCGACGAACAGCACCAGCACGATCCCAACTGTCGTGAGGATCGAGAGGACCCCGCAGAGCCACAGCAGGCCCAGAATGACCTTCTCACCGTAGCGCCGGCTACGCGCGGCCAGCAGGGGCTGCCCCTGCTGGGCCGCGCGTACGGCGCCCTGGTGGATGCTCATGACGGCTGCCCCGGCTGCTGCCGGGCGATCTCTTGCTGGAGCGTGCCTTTGGCGCCCGCAAGCGCGTCAGCGGGCTCGGCGATGTAGCCAACGTCGTCGATCACCTCGTTGACGTGGTCGAGGTAGTACGTCACGAAGCCAGCCACATGTGGCTGGGCGAGCGCGTCATTGCGGACGTAGATGAAGAGCGGCCGGGTCAGCTTGTACGTGTCATTCTGCGCGGTCTCGGCGCTCGGGGTCACGCAGCCGCCACCGGCGTCGTAGGCCAGCTCCTTGACCTGGTCCTGGTTCTCTTGGTAGTAGGCGAACCCGAAGAATCCCCACGATCCTGGAGTGCCGATGATCCCTTGGGCGATGATGTTGTCGTCCTCGGACGCGTTGTAGTCCTGGCGGGGCTGCTCGATGCCCGCTGGCTCCAGGACCGTCTCGTTGAAGAAGTCATAGGTGCCCGAGTCCGCTCCAGGCGCAAAAATCCTCAGCTGCTGGGCGGGGAAGCTCGGGTTGACCTCGTTCCAGGAGGTTGCCCCACCTGGACCCCAGATCTTGATGAGCTCGGCGGTGGTAAGGCAGTCGACGAAGCCGGTCTGTGGGCTTGTGACCATCGTGAGCGCGTCAGTCCCCACCCGTAACTCTATGAACTCGACGCCGCTCTGCTGGCACCGCGCAGCCTCCTCTTCGTTGATTGGCCGCGACGCGTTGGAGATCTGGGTGTCTCCGGTGCCGCAGAAGCGCTCAAACCCCCCACCGGTGCCGGATACACCGATGTTCACGATGACGCCAGGCGCTACCTGGCGGAACTCTTCGGCGATCGCCTCGGTCAACGGCCCAACCGTCGATGACCCATCAATCGCGATGCTTCCCGAGAGCTCGCCTTGCTCGCCAGGCGAACCCGATCCCTGAGATGCCGACTGCTCCGCCCCCCCACACGCGGCAAGCAGGAGCGCAAGCACAGCACCGACCACAATGTGTCTCATAACCCGCCTTCTATTTTGTAAACCCGTGAACTCGTCCTCCCCCATCCTGGGGAGAGGATATTGCCCAGGCCCGAAGGAATGATGAACGAATAATGAACGCAAGGAGAAATGCCGGTAGCCACGAGCGGGCATGCGGCGCCTCCAAACGGGCAAAGCCCTGAGCCCGCTCAACTGGGGTCGACCACACACGCGGAACACGATAGCAACCACTGCTGATGCGCGGGCATTGCCGTCGGCGACCACGATGGGGCTGGCCTCACACCCCATTCCGGCAAGAGACCGCCGGCCACGCGCACGCTCCTTTTGACGACCGTGGATTCATCCGGCGTTGACCGTAGAAAACGAGATTGATGGTCCTCCGTCAGGGCTGTAAACGCCGGATGAACATCTGGAGGACCTTCCCCTTTAAGGGAGAGAAGGATGCCCATTCCTCTTCTACCGGCCCAGACGCCATCTGTTTGAGAATTTTACGTAAAGTTATGCCTCGCCGGTGTTGCTCACGAAGAGCCTTTTAAGCTCATACGAATACGTCTGCTGGCCTATAAAGCGGTCGGCTTGCGCAGGGAGCGACGGCTCAGCCGAAGTCGATCGCGCTGAACTCCATCAGCTTGTCGAACGTGTGGCGCGCCTTCACGTATCGAACAGTCCCGCTCTTGCCGCGCATACAGAGCGACTCGGTGGTCGCGCCACGACCTGTGTAGGTGACGCCCTCGACGAGATCGCCCTCGGTGAGGCCAGTGCAGACGAAGAACGTGTCAGTGCTCGACACCAGGCGGTCGGTGGTGAGCACCTCGCTCACGTCGTGGCCGAGGTCTTTCGCCCCCCGGATCTCGTCGTCGTTGCGTGGCCACAGCCGGCCCAACATCTCACCGCCCAGCGCGTGGACCGCGCAGGCCGTCGTCACGCCTTCGGGCGTGCCGCCGATGCCGAGCAGGGCGTCGACGGGCTTTTCCGGCATCGCCGCGAGCACCCCTGCGGCGACGTCACCATCCATGATGAGCCGGAGGCGGGCACCGGCCTCACGCACCTCCTGGGCCATCTGATCATGCCGGGGGCGGTCGAGCATGATGACGAGGAGGTCGTTGACGTCCTTTCCCTTCGCGCGCGCGATCCGCTCAAGGTTCTCGCCAACCGGGGCGTCGATATCGATCACGCCGACCGCATCCGGCCCGACCACCCATTTGAGCATGTACATGATCGGGCCGGGGTCGAACATCGTCCCGCGCGGGGCCATCGCGATGACCGACAGCGAGCCGGGGCGGCCCTGCGCGAGCAGCCTGGTCCCGTCGATCGGATCGACGGCGATGTCGACCTTAGGCGGGTTGCCAGTCCCGACACGCTCGCCGTTGTAGAGCATCGGGGCCTCGTCCTTCTCACCCTCACCGATGATGACGACCCCGTCCATCTCGACGGTCGCGAGCACGAGGCGCATCGCGTCAACCGCAGCTTGATCGCCGGCGTCTTTCTGGTTCCGCCCCATCCACCGCCCCGCCGCGAGCGCCGCGGCCTCTGTCGCCCGCATAAGCTCCAGGGCGAGGTTACGGTCCGGCTGCTGCGGGTTGGAGGCCATGGCATCCTCCTGATATCCGGCCTTTAGCGAGCATAGCGGCCGGGCACTCCGCCGCAGAGGTCCGCGTTCGCATCGAGGGCGCAAATCTCGGTCAATGCCTCGGATCAGCCTTGTGCCCACCCGCCCAGGGGGCGGCGCGACGAAGTACGCATACGATAGAAGGATCATGCCCCAGGCCAAGGACCCGCTCGAACAGCTCGAACAAGAGCGCCGCCAGCGGCCGGCCCGCCGGGTGGAGTTCCACACGCAGCTCGACGCGTGCGATCGCTTGCTCATCGAGGCTGCGTCGCTCGTAGCGGATGCGATCGTGCCAGTCACGACGGCGTTCCTCCAGGCGGACACCTACGCGTCCCAGCACATCACGGGCCTAGAAGAGGTCCAGCGGCGCTGCACCGAGCTTGAGGACGCTGGCTACCTGCTGCTCGCGCGGCAGGCCCCGGTGGCCGGCGACCTGCGCCGGGTTATCGCGGTGCTCTGCTGCGCGCGTGAGGTGCAGCGGAGCGCCAACTTGCTCGGGCATATCAGGGACTCACTCACCTGGGTCCATCCCCCATCGATGCCCGAGCAGCTCCGGCAGGTGATCAGCCAGCTCGGCGCGGTCTCGTCGGAGATCTTCTACGGAGGGGTCGAGGCTTGGCGCCGCCACGATGGGCTCGCGGCCCCGGAGCTTGAGACTCGCGACGACCAGGTCGACCTGCTCCAAAAAGTCCTCTTGACCGAGATCTACACCGGGCAGCAATCGGTTGAGGAGTCGGTCAGCCTGGCGCTGATCAGCCGCTACTACGAGCGCATCGCCGACCACGGCGTGGAGCTCGCCCGCCAAGTGTCCTATTTCATCACAGGTGACCGCGTCGATCTGTAGGGGTCAGCTGCGGGTAGGGTCGCTGTGGCGGCTTAACGGGGGCCAGGGGCGGTAACGACGCTCCTCGGCCCAACCCACAGGCCGCTCGTGGGCAGGCTGGATCCTGATCCGGCTGATCGGCCAGGGCAGGATGCCAAGCTCAGCGACCGCGCGGGAGAACGCGCCGCACAGCTCCTCACACCAGGCATCGTCAAGGATGTAGCGGTCGAGGCGGAGGGCGCGGTGAGCCCGCAGCTGCACACCGTACGAGAGCAGCGCGTCGCCGCCGAGCCGGTCGGCGAGCCAGATCACCCGCCCGATGTCGAGGCGGTTGCCCTCGGCCGGACCCTCGGCGCTGAGCACAATGCGCACGCTGGTCCACGGCTGCGCTTGGCCGGGCTCGGCGGGTCCGGTGACGACGGTCCGGCTGTCCTCGTCCCAGGCTGGCAACCCAAGCTCCATGGCTGCAGCCTCGAACTCGACCTCCAGCCCAAAGTCAAGCAGGTCCCGGCCGGGGTCGGCGCTGCCGTCCCCGTCGGCGAGCAGCATCACGCCATAGCCAAGCGTCCCCACGCCACCCATGCGCACGCCCAACCCGGCGACCAGCGTGGCGTCGAGCGGAGTTGTGCCCAACTCCGCAACGAGCCCGCCCGCGGTAACCGCGACCGCGAGTTCCACTGCCACCTCCGGCAACGCTGTCGGGTGCAGAGCGTCGCATGCCAGCCGTAAAACGTGAAGGGGTACGGCTCACGATCACTGGCGCCAGCGCCCACGATCGTCACGAACGCAGAGAACCCCCCTCCCAGGCGGTCCTCGACGTGCGGCCGGTCGGCCTGTGTGCGCCGAACTTGCGGCTTGCTGAGGATCCGCGCACCCTTCCCTTCTTAGTGAACAAGTTTCTTCGGCTGCTCGCCAAGCGCACGCCATTTGTGGAGGACGAGATCCTCGGGCTCGACGCGGTCGTGCGGCCCGGCGATGTGTGCCTCGACATCGGCGCTGAATACGGGATTTACAGCCACGCGCTCGCTTGCCTGGTAGGACCGGGCGGCACGGTCCACAGCATCGAACCCCTTCCTGGCGCGTTCCGGATGCTGACTGCTGGCCTGGCGCTCGCTGGGCGCCGTAACGTCCGCTGCCACCAGGTTGCGCTGGGGGAGCATGCCGGGCACGGGACCTTGAGCGTGCCCCAGCGGCGTGGCCTGCCAGTCCACGGCCGGGCGTTCCTCACCACAGGAGCCAACGGGCAAGGCCCTAACACCGAGTTCACGTCCTCGCGCGCTGTGGTGGCTGACGTCCTAACCCTCGACGGGCTGTGCGCCCGGGAGCGGATCGACCGGGTCGACTTTGTCAAAGCCGATGTTGAGGGCGCCGAGTTCTCGGTGCTCCGCGGCGGCGAGGCCACCCTCGCCGCGCACTACCCAACCCTGCTCTTCGAGATCGAGGAGCGCCACGTCCGCAAATACGGCATCGACGGGGCCTCAGTGGTCAGTTGGCTCACCGTGCGGGGCTACCAGATGCGGATCTGGCGAAACGGCGCCTGGCAGGCCACTGATCAGGTGACCGCCGCCAGCCGCAACTACCTGCTCACCCACCCACACCGCTCATTCCAGCGCGGGTGGTCGGGGTAAAGCTCACGCAGCGTTGGGTTGCCCCGATCAGCGGCGGAGAGGACCGGCTGCTCAACTGGCCAGGGCACCCCGAGGTCGGGATCGTCCCACGCGACTGACCGCTTCGGCGGATCGGGATGCCAGTAGTCGCTCACGTCATAGAGGTAATCCGCGGGTCCATCCCCGAGTGCGCAGAACGAGTTCGCAAGGCCCTCGGCGATGAAGAGCCGGACTGGCTGGCCGTCCGGCGGCTCGCCGAGCAAGAACGTCCTCACCTGGGCGAACGTTGCTGACTCCGGGCGGATGTCAGCGATCGCCGCGAACACCAGCCCGCGAGCGACGTAGACGAGCTTGTCCCACGGCTCGGCGTGGAAGCCGCGCAGCACGCCTGGCTGGCTCCGCGAGTGGTTGCCTTGGCGGAGCACGGGCTCACGGCCGAGCGCCTCGGCGAGCTCCCGGATCTGGTAGGTCTGCCGGAAGAACCCGCGCGCGTCACCGCGGGTGGGCCAACGCACGACGAGCAGCCCGGTGATGTCGGTACGCTCAACAGGCATCGCACGCGCACACGGTCAACGGCCGTACCGGCGGCTGCGGGAGGCGAAGTCGCGAAGGGCGCGGAGAAAGTCCGTCTTGCGGAACTCCGGCCAGTAGGGGTCACAGAAGTAGAACTCGCTGTGAGCCGACTGCCACAGGAGGAAGCCCGACAGGCGGATCTCGCCAGAGGTCCTGATGATGAGATCAGGATCTGGGGTGCCCGTCGTGTAGAGATGCTCGCCAATGTGCTCCGGGCGGAGATCGGCGATGACCCGCTCAAGCGTCCACCCGTCAGCGGCGCGCTGCTCCAACAGGCTGCGGAGCGCATCAGTGATCTCCTGGCGGCCCCCATACCCCACCGCGACCTGCAGGTGCAGACCGCCACCGCCATGGGTGGCCTCCTCGGCGTTCTTGAGGGCCTTCCGCAACGAGTCCGGCAGCGTGTCGAGCGCCCCAACAGCGGTGATCTTCAAGCCTCGCGCAGGTGGATTGAGCGCGAGGCCCGTGATCGTGTCGCCGATGATGCATGCCAGATCGCGGACCTCGTCGGCATCGCGGTCAAGGTTCTCGGTTGAGAGCAGCCACAGCGTGACGAACGGGATGTCCAGCTCGTCGCACCATCCCAGGAGCTGCGGGATCTTCGACGCGCCGACGCGGTGGCCCTCGGCAACGGTGTCCAACCCCCGCGCCCGCGCGAAGCGCCGGTTCCCGTCGAGGATCACCCCGACGTGCCGCGGCAATGGCCCAGCCCGCAATCCCGCCTGAAGGCGACGCTCGTAAACCCTGTACACGCAGTCGCTCTTCATCGGGCGCGAGTGTAGCGATCACCGCCGCGAGCCCGGTCGGCCGACCGGACCACCCTCTCAGCCTGCGCCGGAACAGCCAGCCGGCATGGTCAGGGGTGGAGGGTCTCGCGCATGCGGAAGGCGGCGGCGGCGGAGAGCAGGAGCAGCGCAGCGCTCGCGCCGAACGCCCACGAGTAGCCAGCCTGCTCGGCGAGCCAACCGGAGAAGAGCGGGCCAAGAACGTTACCGAGGTCACCGGCCGTATTGAGCGCGCCGATACCCACGCCGGACCGCTCGGGTGGGACCACGTCACCGACGATCGCCGCCGGGGCCACGGATACGAGGGCCGTGGACGCCCCTTGGAGTGCCAGCAGCGCCAAGAATGCCGGCACAGACGTCGCCCAGGCGCTGGCCAGCACCGTGACCGCGAACAGCACAAACCCTGGCCCCGCAAGGGCGCGCCGGCCAAAGCGGTCGGCGATTTTGCCGGACGGCCAGACGAACATGAGCTGGGCCGTGGCCGCCAACGTGAGCGACAGGCCGATGACGCTTGGCGTCGCCCGGACTACCTCGCTGCCGAACAGCGGGACGAGGCCATACCGGATCCCGGTCGCCACCCAGCGCACCGATCCCGTCATCATGAGCGCGGCGACGAATGCCCAGTCACGGCACATCTGGAGCAAGCTGCCAAGTGCCGCCCAGCGAGCCGAAGCCTCGCTGGGCGTTCCGCGGCTGGCGTGGACCTGCGGGAGGAAGCCGAACGCGACGAGCCCTGCAGCCGCACAGAACACCCCATAGATCGCGAACGGCCACCGCAGCCCGAGCGGCTGGGCGAGCAGCCCGCCGACGCTTGGCCCGAACGCGAGCCCGAACAGGAACGCCCCCTGGAGCATGCCGACAGCCCGGCCACGCCGGTCTGCCCTCACACTCGTCACGACCAACGTGAAGAGCGCGTTCGTGAACAGCGCGCTGCCAAACCCGCCGAGCCCGCGGACGGTCACGAGCACCGCGTAGCTTGGCGCAGCGGCGATCGCCAGGCTCGAGGCCCCAACCATGAGCGCCCCCCAGGCGACTGCCTGGCGCGTGCCGATCCGGTCGGTCAGCGATCCGGCCACGAGGTTCGACGCCAGCCGCACCCCCGCAAACACCGACACGACCGCGGTCGCTGCGAAAAGGCTGACGCCGAAGCTGCGGGCGAACTGGGGGATGAGGGGAACGATCAGCCCGTACCCGAGCGCCACAACCACCGCAACCGCCAGGGCGGCGACAAACGACGGGTCGTAGAGTAAGCGCGCCGACCTGGTGGAGGGTTGAGGCCGCTCAAGGGAAGTCCCCACGGGAGCGCCGATGCTACCGGCGCCCGCCTAAGCGCGCCCGCTTTGGCCCGCCTAACGCACGCTCCAAAGCGCTGCTCCGGCCCAGCCTTGCCCACGCCTCCAGCGTGGAGCTGGGGCTTGCGGCAACTCCAGCATGAATCTATGGTGGCTGCTCCGCCTAGGGTTTACACTCTTTCCCTCCTTCTTGCCCTCTTCTTCTGACCAGGAGAGTTGCCACCGTGTCCGAAACCGAGTCCGTCTGGCTGTCGAAGGCCGCCTACGAGCGACTGAGCAACGAACTCGAGCACCTCCGCACCGTGGAGCGCAAGCGTGCGTCAGAGCGGATCGGCCAAGCCCGATCCCACGGCGACATCCGCGAAAACGCGGAGTACGACGCCGCGAAAGATGAGCAGGGAAAAATCGAGAGCCGGATCCGGCAGCTGGAGCACACGCTCCGGAACGCGCACGTCGGTGAGGCGCCGACCGGCGACACGGTGACGGCCGGGATGGTTGTGACCACCATCGACGCCGACGGCGAGGAGGAGACGTTCCTACTCGGCAGCCGGGAGGACCGGCCGCAAGGGCTGTCGGTGGTGAGCGCCAATTCGCCCCTCGGCAAGGCCCTGATCGGCCATCGCGTCGGCGACCGGGTCAGCTACCAGGCACCGGCCGGCGCGTTCAAGCTGGAGATCACAGCGGTCCGGCCACTGGAGAGTTAAGCGCACCCCACCGTACATACGGTGAGGAGCGCTGAGCGAGACCTTCCGCCTGTGCAGGACGGACAGGAGCGCGGGTAGGGGTCCAGGTGGGCTCAGGGTTTCTCGGCATTCCGTAAGACACGATGGTGTGTCGCGGTAGGGTGGCCTGAATGCAGTCACCCGAGGAGGGGACCCTTACAGAGAGACTGGGGGGCGTCCCTCCCGGGTCTCCTACCGGCTGGGACGGCATCCCCTCTGGCCCCTTGACGGGATTCGCGGACGCTTGGGCGGTAGTCGCACACGCATGCTTTCCCAACCGCCCAGACGCCCCGGCTCTCGGCAGGGTGGGAGTCGAGGCGGAGTCCTTCCCAATCCGCGTCGATACTGACCGCAACCCGGCTGGGCGGCTGGGCATTGACGAGGTCCAAGCGGTCCTCGACGGCGTTGACGTCACCCCGGGCAGGCTGATGGTCGAGCCCGGCGCCCAGGTCGAGCATGCGACCGCCGCCCACGAGACCGCCGCCGACGCGGTCTGTGCCCTCGAGTCCGCCGCCGACGCGCTCGCGCGGGCATTCGCAGGAACGGCCGTGCTCGCCACGACCGGACTCGACGTCTGGCACATCGCCTCCCACATCCCTCAGCAGCTCCAGACTCCCCGCTACCCCGCGATGGCGGCCTACTTTGCCCGCCGAGGATCACATGGGCACGCGATGATGTGCCATACCTGCTCCTTGCAGGTCAACCTCGACCTCGGCCCGCCCAGCGTCGCCGCCGAGCGCTGGCTTGTCGCGAACCTCGTCGCCCCGCTGATTACCGCGACGTTCGCGTGCAGCCCCGTCAATGGGGCCATCTGCGGGCGGGCGCTGCACTGGCTCACGCTCGACCCCACCCGAACCGGGCTGCCCCAGCTGCTCGTCACAGGGATCGATGACCCGATCGCCCACGTCGTGGATTTCGCGCTCCGCGCCGACGTGCTGCTGGTTCAAACCCCCGATGGTGGCGCGGCGCCCGGCGTGCCCGGCTGGACGTTCGGCGACTGGCTGCAGCACGGGCACCCACGCTACGGCCGCCCAACAGCCGACGACCTGGGCTGCCACCTCACTACGCTGTTCCCGGAGGTCCGCGCCCGCGGCTTCTTGGAGATCCGCGGCTCTGACGCGCTCCCGGCGCGGTGGCGGCCGGTGCCAATCACGCTCCTGGCCGGCCTGCTCTACGACGACCGCGCCCGAGCGGCGGTCCAGGGCATCCTCGAGCGCTACCGGCCGCAGCTTCCCCGGCTGCTGCGGCGGGCCACGTGGCTCGGGGTCGGCGACCCGCAGCTCTGCGCGCTGGCGGTTGAGACCTGGTCGCTCGCGCTGGCGGGCGCAGGGCGGCTTCGTAACGGGTATATCCGGCCAGCTGACCTTGTGGGAGCAGAGGCGTTTCTGGATCGATTCACGCTGCGTGGCCGCTGCCCCTCAGACGAGTTGCGCGAGCGGCTCCTGGTGGGCCGAGCCGCCGCGCTTGCCTGGGCGGCTGAGCCGGTCGAGGAGTTGTCTGCTCGGTGAAAGGCACGCGATGAACGATCAGCGCAAGGTCGCGCTCGCTCGCGCGCTGGAGGAGGGCCGCCGCTGGACCCAACGGCTGCTCGATCCGCTCGATGACGACGCGGTGCACTGCCAGCACGATCCGATCATGAGCCCCCTCGTGTGGGATCTCGGGCATGTCGGCAACTTCGAGGAACTCTGGCTGCTCCGCGCCCTCGGCGACCGCTCGCACCACAATCCTGACCTTGACCGGATCTACAACCCGTTCGACAACCCACGCTGGACCCGCGCGGATCTCCCACTCCTCCAACGCCCCGATGCGGGCGCCTACCTCGCGGACATCCGGGCCGACGCATTGCGGCTCATGCGGCGCATCGACCTCGACCCTGACCTGCCTCTGCTGGCGCACGGCTACGTCTACGACCTCGTGATCCAACACGAGGCGCAGCACCAGGAGACGATGCTCCAAACACTGGATTTGCGCGAGAGCGCTCCCCCCTACCCCCTCGCAGCGCCGGCCTTTCCCACAGGGATGGCCGAGGGCAGGCCCGCCAGGGCAGTAGACGACACCGAGCGGCTCCTCATCCCTGGTGGACCGTTCTGGATGGGTGCGCCGGCTGGGGGCCCGGCGTATGACAACGAGCGGCCCCGGCACCGGGTCGAGGTCGGCACGTTCGCGATCGATCGTTTCCCTGTGACCACGCGCCGGTACGCCACGTTCATCGCCGCCGGCGGTTACTCGGATGACCGGTGGTGGTCTCCACGCGGGCTGGAGTGGCGCGCGAGGACCGGTCACCGCTGGCCACAGGGGTGGGTGCCGGACGGCGCGGGCGGGTGGCTCATCCGCCGGTTTCACCACACCAGGCCGCTCGACCCGCGCGAGCCGGTCGAGCACGTGTGCTTCTTCGAGGCCGAGGCGTTCGCCGCATGGGCGGGCGGGCGGCTGCCGACTGAGGCCGAGTGGGAGAAGGCCGCCGCCCATGACCCCGCCACGGGCCAGTCACGCCCATGGCCGTGGGGGTTCGCCAAGCCAGCGCCTCCCCGCGCGAACCTCGACCGGCGGCGTTTCAGCCCCGCCCCAGTCGGGAGCTTTCCATGCGGCGCGTCCGCCTACGGCGTCGAGCAGATGCTCGGCGACTGCTACGAGTGGACGGCATCCGGTTTCGAGCCATATCCCGGTTATGCCACCTTCCCCTACCCTGAGTACAGCGAGGTCTTCTTCGGGGGGGATTGGCGGGTGCTGCGCGGCGCCTCGTGGGCGAGCCGCTCCTGCGTCGCGCGCACGACGTTCCGGAACTGGGACCACCCCTACCGCCGGCAAATCTTCGCCGGCTTGCGCGTCGCCTACGAGCAGGACCCGGTCTAACAGTCGTGTGCCGCCTCGCCGGGTACGTCGGCCCACTGACTCCGCTGTCCGCGCTGCTCTATGACCCGCCTTGGTCGCTCTCGGCGCAGGCGGTCTCACCGCGTGAGCAGCGTCGAGGGGAGATCAACGTCGACGGGACCGGGGTGGCTTGGTGGGACGGCACTGACTCCCGACCGCTGCGCTACCGAACGGACCGGCCGCCATGGGCTGATCCAAACCTGCCCGGCCTCGCCCCCCGCCTGCGCTGCGCGGTGCAGCTCGCCGCCGTCCGCTCGGCGACCCCCAGCATCCCCCACGGCCATGTCTTCGTCCACCCATTTATCCACGAGCAAGTCGCGGGCACGCACAATGGGCGGATCAGCGCATTCCGCGAGTGCGTCGCCCGCCCGCTGGTCGCCCGCCTCCCTGACCACTTGTTTGGGGCCTTCGACGGGATGAGCGACTCCCTCACCCTGTTCCTGCTGGCGGTCGCAGAGCGAGAGCGCAACCCGGCAGGTGGGCTTGTGGGGGCATTGCGGGTGGCGCTGGCGGTCGCCGAGGAGGAGTGCCGCCGGGCCGGGACGACCGCGGACCTCAACCTCGCCCTCGCCGACGCCTCAAGCGTTGCCATCTCCCGCGCTGGCTACGAGGAGCCGGGCAACTCCCTCTACGTCCTGCGCAACGGCGCTCGATGGCCAGGCGCAAGTCTCGTTGCCTCCGAACCACTCGACGACGATCCGGGCTGGACGCCGGTGCCCGACCGTCACATCGCCGCCTTGAGCAGTGACGGAATTGAGATGACGCCACTCTCAGACTAGAGGAGCAATCTCATGAGCACTCTCGATGCCATGGACCGCATCGACATCATCCGCTTAGCTGTCGAAGACGGCTACCGGGAGCAACTCGCCATCGATGCCCGCAATGGATTGACCTCGACGCCGAAGTCGCTGCCACCGAAGTACTTCTACGACGCTCGGGGCTCAGCGCTGTTCGAGGCCATTACCCGCCTCCCCGAGTACTACCAGACCCGCACCGAGATGACGATCCTCTCAGAGGTCGCGAGCACGATCATCGCCAACGTCCGGCCGACTGAGATCGTCGAGCTTGGCTCAGGCGCGTCCCGAAAGACCCGGCTGCTCCTTGAGGCAATGCATGCCGCCGGCACCGGCAATCGCTACGTCCCGTTCGACGTGAGCGAAGACGCGCTGATCGATGCGACCCTCATGCTGATCGGCGACTACCCATGGCTGGAGGTGCACGGGGTGGTCGGCGACTTCGACTACCACCTGAAGCGCATCCCGCGCGGCGGGCGCAGGCTCGTGATGTTTCTCGGCTCAACGATCGGCAACCTCCACCCCGACGGCCACGCCGCATTCCTGAGTGACATCGCCGGGCTGCTCGACGACGGCGACGCATTCCTCCTCGGCGTCGACCTTGTGAAGGACATCGCCACCCTCGAGGCCGCCTATGACGATGCGCAGGGCGTGACTGCTGAGTTCAACCGCAACGTGCTCGCCGTGCTCAACCGTGAGCTGGGCGCCAACTTCCCTCTGGACGCTTTCGCCCACGTTGCTCGTTACCGACCGGACTCCGCGTGGATCGAGATGGCGCTCCGGGCCGAGCGCAACCTGGTCGTCCATCTCGACACCCTCGACCTCGATATCGACTTCGCCCGTGGCGAGGAGCTGCGCACCGAGATCTCCTGCAAATTCACCCGCCAAGGGGTGGAGGCCGCTTTCTCCGCCACTGGCCTCACGCTCCGCCAATGGCACACCGATCCCAAGCGCTATTTCGCCGTGGCGCTCGCCACGCGGTAGGGGCGCCGTCAGTCGGTCTGGGGGCTGGCCAGGGGATCACTCCAGGGGGTTGGGGGGAGGCCCCCCACTTACCAGGGGGTTGGGGGGAGGCCCCCCACTTACCAAGGGGAGGCGCAACCAGGACAGCATGTCACGGAGCTGCGCGTACGCATCAAGGCGGGCGGCATCAGTCCCGCGGGACTCGGCGCATTCGCAGACGGCCCACAGGCGCTGAACCATGCGGGGGCCAAGGGCCATGAGCGCCTCCGACCCCTCGGCGGTCCATTTGACCAGGACGTAGCGGACGAGCGCGCCGATGGGAATGTGGGTGTTCTCGGCGAGCTGGCACAGCGCCGGCATCGGATCAGCGCGGGTGTATTCGGCGACCTCGCGTTTGAAGTTCGCGTCCGGATCATCATCCGGCCAAGAGCTAGTGTAGTGCTCAAGATTCAGTTCCATAAGACGCCCAACGGTCACGACCCCATAGATCATCCACGTCCGTGCGCCTCTCTGCAACATACGGCAAAATCCGCTCAAAGAATAGGGAAGAAACGATTGGGCAGCCGGCTATTTAAGGCACAGATTTTGGCGATGATGCGGTGGTCGTCCTGGCAGCCTTGATCCAGACATACGGTTCGTGGTGTTGATCGCAAGCATCAATAAAACGATGAATGACATCGTGAGCCAAGTCGAAGCCGTCACGGTCGACAGCCCGGAAAATGATGATGCTGAGAAAGACTTTGAGCAACTTACGCCAGCTGGAGGTGGTCTGGGCGACGTGCAGTGTGATACTCGGGTGACGCGCGAGCCAAGCGGCGATTCCCGGGCGCGTTTGGAGGGCGTCGTTATCGCAGACAATGCGTAGCTCGACGCGCGGGTAGGCCCTGGCGAGACGACGCAGAAAGGTGAGGAACTCCAGGTGATCGCGCGCCGTATTGCCAGCGCCGGCCACCATGCTCGTCATGGCTTCCTCCAACGCGGTGAACAACGTGGCGCCGTCGTTGGGACGCCCCTGATCCGGCGCCTGGATTGGCGCGCGATCATCCACGTCCAGCACGACGGCATGGTCTGGCGGGCACAGGTAGAGCCCGGCAATGTCGCGGACTTTGGCCTCCAGCCGCGGATTGGTAGAGAACCGAAACATTCCCCCTGGCCTGGGCTGCAGGCCGTACTCGCGCCAGAGCCGCGCCACGGTTGAGTGATGGACGCCAGCCCTGCGCGCCAGCAGCCGTGACGACCAGTGGGTGACGGCAGACCCGGGCGGGGGCGGGGCAACGGTGCGAAGGAGGATCTCTGACCGCTTCGCCTCACCGAGCCTCGGAGGCCGGCCCGCCCTGGGTCGATCCTGCAACCCCGCCACTCCGCGCTCGGCGTACCGGCGGCGCCAGCGCACCACTGTCGGCTCTGAGCACCCGACCCGCGCGGCGATCTCCGCCAGTGCGTACCCGCCAGCGGACAGCAGCACAATCCGTGCACGCTGCGCCATCCGGGCGCCGGCCGAAGGATCTTGCGCCAGGCGCTCCAACTCCTGCCGCTCGGATTCTGGGATCTTGAGCATGAGGAACATTCACCACGCCCCGCCCAGGACCGGCTCCCTCCTGAACGGGCACCAGCAGGAGCCTCAGCGACGCCGGAGTCAAAAAAACTTCGGCGACAAAGAACTTATGCGACGCCTAAACTCGCTCGTCGTGCGACGGCCTGTCGCAAGCGCTGCAGGAGCAGCACAAAGAAGGCCTCGGCGATCACAACGACGACCTGCGCGATGACCTTGACTAGCAGTTCGTCCATGGCTACCTCGGATCTGGCTCGCCGCCGACGTTGACCGTGCTCCAACCCCAGACGACCGCCTGGGGAGAGGATGAACCGCAAAACAAACGGGAGTGGGAACGGCTGCCGTCAGAAAGCGAAACGTTACGTGCAGAAAGCGTAACGATTTGAATCTAGACAGCCAGAAGCACTCCCGCTATGGTGAACACGAAGAAACGGTTCTCTATCCGTTCGGTAACATTCATCACGCCGCGTAACCAGATGGGATCGGGTTGTCACGCCTGCCTTCAGCTGCTCCTGCCCGCACGCGTAGATCACAGGATGAGCTGGCGATCGGTCACGGCCCGCCGGCTTGGGGGCGACAGCACCGCCGGGTTTGGGTTGGGAACGGGCGTGCGCACGTAGAGGTACGAGGGCTCGATCAGCCTGATGGCCGTGTCGCCACAGCGGTCCGCGCGCGGCTGGCGCATCTCGAGGGTGTCGACTGGGTCTGCGCGCCTGGGCCACTGGGCCGGGTCGTGGTCACCGCCAAGGACGGTGCCCTGGACACCGACGCCATCGTGCGGGCGCTCGCGCAAGTCGAGCAGGCGGCCGGTGTGCAACGGCACCCGTTCCCAGCCGGATACCCGGAGCATCCAGGCGATCTGCAACCGCTCCAACGAACGATGTCCGCGCTGGCGGCCGACCTGGGAGCGATCGGCTTCACCGTGGTGGGCCGCCTGGCGCAGATCACTCCCGTACCGATCGAGGTGCTCTCGTTCGGCTCGATCATCGACTCAGTCCCGCGGCTGCGGTCGCTGCTGGCTCGCCTGTTGGGCTGGCCGATGACGGAGATGACCCTCGCGATGACGAACGCGGTGTCCGCGGGGCTCACGCAAGGCGCGTTCGGGTTGGTCGTGGATATCTCCCATCGGTGGGGACAACTCGCGGAGCAACGCGCTCGCCGGCAGATCTGGGCTCAGCGTGAGGCGCAACTGTGCGCGATCCCGCCCCAGCCGCCCCTGCGCAGGCAGCCCGCCGCTGATCGCCCGGTGCCGCTGCCACCAGGACCGATCGAGCGTACCGGCGACCGGCTCATGCTCTTGTCCTTCGGGGCAGCCGGCGTCATGTTGGCGGCGACGTCAAACCCGAATTGGGCGAGCAGGCTCCTGCTCGCGGGCGCGCCCCGAGCCGCGCGGCTCGGGAGGGAGGCGTTTGCCGCGCAGGTGGGACGCGCGCTGGCGGCCAGAGGTGTGCTCGTGCTTGATCCAGCGGCCCTCCGCTGCCTGGACCGCATCGATACGGTGATCGTTGACGCGGATGTCATGCTCACGGGCCGGAGCAGGCTAGGAGAACTGACCGCGCTGGCCGACGTGGGCGCAAACAAGCTCGGCCGCCGCGCCCATGCCTTGTTCGACCCAGGCGACCCACACCGGCCGCAGGCGAGGGGGCACTGGCGGCTGTGCCCCATGAGCCAACTCGACGCCGTCCCCCCACACGCGCCGGGGGCGCACTCAGGGGCTCTGGCCAATGAGCGACCGCACCCGTCCCCCACAGGCGGGCAGCAAGACCTCGGGATCATCCAGGATGGCGTGCTGGTGGGGCTTGCCACGGTTGTTTCCGAGGTTGATCCTGAAGCGCTGCTGCTCGCTCAGGAGGCGCGCCGCGCCGGGCATGAGCTCTTGGTTGCGGGCTGCTGCGGGCCGGTGACATCGTCACCCGAGTTCGATGGGAGGGTGGCCGGTGGCTCCCAGCTTGCCGGCGAGGTGCGCCGGCTCCAGCGCGAGGGCAAGGTCGTCGCCGTGGTCTCCGCTCGCAACGGCGCAGCGCTGCGCGCGGCGGATTGCGGCATCGGTATCACCAGGGAATCGCACCAAGCCCCATGGGACGCCGACCTGCTGTGCACCGATCAGCTCCAGGATGCGTCGTTCGTGGCGCACGCCACCGTGGCCGCTCGAGAGGTCAGCCGCCGCAGCGCGCAGCTGGCGGTTGGTGGCTCAGCGCTCGGCGGCTCGCTCGCGCTGATCCCCGGCCCCCAGACCGGCCGGAGAGCGCTCATCCTGATCAACGGCGCGGCGCTGATCGCGGTCGCCTCTGGGGCCTGGGCAGGACTGAGCCTGCTCTGGCTACCTCAACGGCCCCCAACGACCACGATCCCCTGGCATGCCCTGCCGGCTGACGCGGTGCTCCGGACCTTGCGCAGCAACCTGGAGGGGCTCAGCGACGATGAGGCCCAACGACGGCTGGCCGCGCGCGGCAACGACGAGGCGGCTGGTCCCACCGGTCTGGTCAACGCGGTAGCGGCCGAGCTCCAGACACCGCTCACACCAGTCTTAGCGGCCGGCGCAGGGATGTCCGCCGCAGTGGGAGGACTCGTTGACGCGGTAATGGTCGCCACGGTGCTGGGCGTCAACGCGCTCGTCGGGGGGGTCCAGCGTGTCCAGACCGACCGGGCACTCGCCGGTCTGGGCCACAGCGTGCGGACCCCTGTCCTGGTCCATCGCGGCGGTCACGACCGCCAGGTCGCGCCGGAGGACCTGGCGCCTGGCGACATCGTGCGGCTGCAGTCCGGCGACGCGATCCCCGCTGATTGCCGCATCCTCCAACCAGTCGCCCTGGAGGTCGATGAGTCAAGCCTGACCGGGGAGTCCCTCCCTGTGCGCAAGCGGGCGAAAGCCACCCCAGCGGCGGCAGTGGCCGACCGGCGCTCGATGATCTATGAGGGCACGACCGTCGCCGCTGGTGAGGCGACAGCGATCGTCGTCGCCACCGGGGCATCTACCGAAGCCGGTCGCGCGCTCCACAGCGCGCAGGGTCCATCGTCAAGCGGTGTCGAGCAGCGGCTGTCGTCGCTGACGAAGAAGACCATCCCGCTGTCGCTGATCGGGGGCGCAGCCGTGGCGACGGCTGGGGCGCTGCGCCGCCGGCCCGTGAGCGAGATCCTTGGCACTGGCGTTGGCTTGGCCGTGGCTGCTGTCCCCGAGGGGTTGCCGGTCTTGGCCACCGTGGCGCAGCTCGCGGCCGCCCGCCGCCTCTCGGCACGAGGCGCGCTCGTCCGCAATCCGCGCACCATCGAGGCATTGGGACGAGTCGATGTACTGTGCATCGACAAGACCGGCACTCTGACCGAGGGAAAAATCCGCCTCCGCCGGGTCACGGACCTGGTCCAGTCCGAGCCCCTCGAGGCGCTCACCGGAGCGCGAAGGGCGGTGCTCGCCGCGGCTCTGCGGGCCAGCCCTGACGTCAACGGCCAGCCTTTGTCACATGCGACGGACCGGGCCGTGATCAGGGGGGCGACAGATGCCGCAGTGACCTTGACGGAGAACGGGCGGCCGTGGGAACGGGTCGCAGACCTGCCCTTCGAGCCTGCTCGTGGCTTCCATGCCGCGGTCCACCGCGCTGGCGCCGCGAGCGTCCTGAGCGTCAAAGGCGCCCCCGAGGTCGTCTTGCCACGGTGCGCGACCTCCCGCATGCCCGGCGGGACGAGGCCGCTCAGCAGGGAGGCCCGCCAGCGCCTTGATGACCAGGTCGAGCGCATGGCGCGCCAGGGCTTCCGGATCCTCGTCGTCGCCGAGCGGGCGTGGGACAGAGGCACAAACCTGCGCGAGGCCGACGTCACCGACCTTGAGCTGCGCGGGCTGCTCGCGCTGGCCGACCCCGTCCGCCCAACGGCGGCGCAGGCCCTCGCGGAGATCCAGCGCGCAGGCGTCGCCGTGGCGATGATCACCGGCGATCACCCCAGCACCGCCTGGTCCGTAGCCGGGGAGCTGCGGATGTTGAACGGTGGGCGGGTGCTCACCGGGGCACAGCTCGACCAGATGGACGACGCCGAGCTCGACGCCAATCTGGCGAACGTCAGCGTGTACGCCCGGGTGACGCCTACCCACAAGGTCCGCATCGTGCAGGCGTTGCAGCGCACAGGGCGGACCGTGGCCATGACCGGCGACGGCGCCAATGACGCGCCCGCGATCCGCTTGGCCGATGTCGGGGTCGCAGTCGGCGGCGCCGGGGCGATTCCCGCCGCGCGCTCCGCTGCTGACGTGGTCATCGCCGACGACCGCGTGGAAACCCTTATCGACGCCGTCGCCGAGGGTCGGGCGATGTGGGTCTCGGTCCGCGACGCCCTATCAATCCTGGTCGGCGGCAACCTGGGTGAGATCTGTTACGGCGTCATTGGTGGCCTGCTCAGCCGTACCCCCGTCATGAACACGCGCCAACTCCTGCTGGTGAACCTGCTGACCGACATGGCGCCCGCGACGGTGATCGCCCTGCGGCCACCGCGCAACGCGCCCCCAGAGACGCTCCTCCGCGAGGGGCCAGAGGCGTCACTCGGGTCTGCCCTGAACCGCGAGGTATGGATACGGGCCGCCACCACGGCCTCAGCGGCAACCGGGGCGTGGCTGGTTGCCCGGGGCTCAGGCCGGGGAGCCCGGGCACGCACTGTGGGGCTGGTGGCCCTGGTCGGGACGCAGCTTGGGCAGACGATGGTCGCGGGCGGGCACAGCCCGCTGGTGTTCGCCACGGGGGCAGCCTCATTCATGGTCTTGACCCTTGTGGTCCAGACGCCGGGAGTGTCACAGTTTTTTGGCTGCACGCCGCTCGGCCCGGTGGGCTGGGTGATCGCAAGCACGAGCGCCTCGCTGGCAACAGCAGCCTCCATCATCGTCTCCCGCATTACCCCATTCACCAACCCCAGCTTGGCGCTGGGCCAGCAAACCGAGCGCAAGGAGCACCACACCAAGGAGGACATCCCCATGTCCCAGATCGAAACCCAAGACCCTGAGATCTCCGGCTCCCAGCAGGCTGAGGAGGCGAAAGAGTCGGTTGCAGAGGCAAAAGAGCGCGGCAAGCAGCTAGGGCGTGCCGCGCGCCGGGTGTTGTCAGAGACGGCTTACGCGACCATTGGCGTGGGTGGAGTCACTGTCGATTTGCTCCGGCAGACGCCGGAGGCGATTCGCCAGCTGAACCACCGCGCCGCAACAGGCGCCAAGGCTGTTGGCACCCAGCTCTACCGCGGCTTCGAGGAACTGTCGCGCCGTGGGCACACCATGCTCGGCAGCGTACCGGTGCAAGCCCAGCAGCCAGCGGCAGCCGGCGAACCAACCGACGAACCGGCCCCGAGCGAGCAAGGGTGGGAGGAGCCCACCACGCCCGAGTCTCCCAGCCCGGACGGGGAGTAGACCCCCAGCGGGTCAACCGCTCCACCGCCAGATCGCGCTCTTGCGCGACGACGTGAGCTCCTCACCGCTGGAGCCCCTCACCCGCTGGGATCGTGGCGGGGGGGTCACGGCGAGTCGGGCAGGACATGCAGCGTGGCCCGCCCCGCCCGCGCGGCAGCTCATGCGAGCAGATGCGCCGGACCACGATCCCTGCCTCCTCCAGCCGCCGGTTGGTGTCGGTGTTGCGCTCGTAGGCGACCACGACACCGGGCCGGACCGCGAGCGTGTTGTTCCCGTCATCCCACTGCTCACGGTCGGCGAGCACCGCGTCCTCGCCAGTTGTGATCACGCGAAGGGTGGCAGTACCCAGGCCGTCCGCGACCGCACGGAGAAGATCAGGCTGCGCGGTGACACGCATCCGGCCGCCTCTCCCTGGCTCGATCTTGTACGCCTGAAGGATGCGGGGGGCGGGCGGCCACAGCACGATGGCATCGATGTCGACGATGGTCATCACCGTGTCGAGGTGCATCGTGTGCCGCGCTTTTGGCAGATCGATGGCGAGCACCCACTCACATGCGCCCGATGCGAACAGCCGGGCAGCGAGGTTCTCGACGGCGACAGGGTGCGTGCGCTCGGACAACCCGATCGCGACGCACTGGCGCCCGAGGACCAGCACGTCACCGCCCTCCATCGTCGCGGGAAAGTAGTCTCGGGTCTCGCCCCCGTACCAGGCCATCGCCGCCGCATAGTCGGGATGGTGCCGGTAGACCGTGTCCCACAGCAGCCGCTCCGCCCTCCGGGCCGGCCAGCGCATTGGCGAGAGGATGACTCCCTGGCCGACCCAAGCGGAGGGATCCCGGGTGAACACCGTGTTCGGCAACGGCGGGACCAAGAAGGCGGCGGGGCCGAGGACACCGCCAACAAAGCCCGCAGCCGCGCCGGGCACCTCCTCGACGGTCAGCCCGCCGATCAGGTGGGAGACCAGGTCAGGCCGGTCAAGGTCGCCCAGATAGCCCCGGACCCGGTCCGCCAGCTCCACACCACAGGTGTCAACGGTGGCGATCCGCGTGATCAGCTCCTTGCGCAGCTCGTCATCAGCGAGCACGTGCGCGAGAAGATCAGCGAAGCGCCGGACCTTGACCCCCTCGTGCTCCAGCACGCGGATGAACCCGTCGTGCTCCTCCTGGGCCTTGCTGATCCACACGAGCTCGTCGAACAACAGCTCGTCCTTGTTAGCGGGCGTAAGCCGGCGCAGCTCGAGGCCCGGGCGGTGCACGATCACCTCGCGCAGCCGGCCCACCTCAGAGGTCACCCCTGGCAACGCCACCGTGGGCGAGCCTAGCCGCGGCTCTAGCGGGTGCGGACCGCCTGGATCTGCTGGACGGCAAGGTCACCATTGCCGGTGGTGCGGAGTTGACCGGACACCGGCCTCCAGGCTCCGCCGGGAACCCGCCACTCGGCCTTCCATCCGGCCTGGACGGTGACCGTATGCGCGCCCCGCTCCTGGTAGACGTGCGTGATCTCCTCGGACCCGCCTGGGTATGGGACGCCCTCGTGGGTGGTCTGCTCCCCCGGTGTGCCATCGCCCCAGTCGATCGTGTACGTCGGCGTCGCCCGCAGCTCAACCTCGGGAGACCTATACCACCAGACTCCATCGGGATCACGGCGCCACCGGCCGTTCTCCATGCCGAGCTCCAAGAAGACACGCTTGCCGGTCAGCGCGCGGTTGTCGGGCTGGGCCTTCGGGTGCGGCACCGGGAGGCCGACGACCTCCTCCCAGTTCCCACTCGGCCTGGCGGCGCACGGCTCCAGACCGAGGGCACGTGCCTTCTCGCGCGCTTGCTCGAGGCTCACCACAGGTTGACCGGGCGGGGCTGTGCGCCAGACAAGCCAATAACATCCCTGCGGGAAGACGACCGCACGCCATGAGGACCGGTCATGCCTCGGCGCCTTCGGATTGATCGTGCTCCCTGGCCGGCCGGCGCCGCAGCCCACCTGGATCAGGCGGCCCGAGCATGATGGGTCACCCGCAGCCTGCCCGATCGACGGGCTGGCCAGTGGGCCTATGAGCATCGCCCCCAGAACGACAGTGAGCGCGGCTAGGCGGCGCACAGGCCATCCGGTGGGAGCCCGTTGTCCTGCCACCCGTCGTACGTCATCCACCAGCCGGTCGGATTCGCGTCCTTGGCCTGTAACTCCGGGCGCTGCACCACCGCGACGTACCGTTGCGGCAGCGGCGGCTGCCGGATCGCGAACCACACCTCGATATCGCTGTCCACCGCGGCGACGATGCAGCCCTTTCTCCACGTGACAACCTCTCCTACCGTGGTCCGCGCCTCACCGGGCTCCGCTGAAAGCGCATCCTTCTCGATCCGCCACCCCTCCAGCGACCGCTGCAGCCATTCCGGCGCGTAGATGGCCCGCTGGTAACCGACGAACTCCGGGTCGACGACACGGCGCTGCGCGAGGTGGCGCACCGAGGTGTTCTGGATCGCGTCGAACTGCTCCACCAGACGCTGCACAAACGCTGGATCCGGCTGCTCTGGCTGATCGAACCCGCTATCCGGGTTCTCCAGCCCCTCCACATTCACAGACGGCGATGTGCTCGTACGCTGCGGAGGGCCGTCGGCCGAGAGCGTTGCGCCCACCACCGGCTTCGATTCACCCGTGCACCCGGCGATCAGCAGAGCGAGCAGCACACCCACGACCCCGGCCAGGCCCCCGGCGTGCCCCTTGCGAAGGGTCGCCTTTTTCATACTTTCGTCAGGATAGCTCTTGGCCTATGGGCCACCAAGTGAGTCCTGGGGACTACCGTCCTGACGGCGGGGATGGCGGGGGCGGCACGGTGAATGTCTGGCCGGGCAGGATGAGGTCGGGGTTGCCGGGGTCGACAAGCGCCGTCCGGTTCGCCTCGATGAGCTGCTGCCAATACGGGACGATCTGCGCATCAGTCGGCGGGTGCCCCCAAGCCTTCTCCAGCGCCTTCTCGGCGATCCCCCAGAGGTGGTCGCCGTGCTGCACGACGTAGGCTCTGCCCTCCTGCTGAGCTGGCGCCCGTGCCTCCGCAGGCGCCACTGGTGCGGCTACGGACGGGGCGCGCGGCGACACCTGGGGGGATGCCTGAGCAGGCGCCGCCGGAGACGCAGGCGCCGGCGCAGCGGAAGGCGCAGGCGCAGGGGCAGGGGCTGGCGCAGCGGAGGGCGCAGGCGCTGGCGCCTCAGAAGGCGCTGGCATCACGGAAGGCGCGGGCGCGGGCGCCGCTTGCGGAGGCGCGGGAGCAGGGGGCGCCTGGGGAGGCGCGGGCATCGGCACCGCAGGAGGCGCAGGCACTGCAGGAGGCGCAGGCACGGACGCTTGGGCGGCTGGCCCCGGTGGTAACTGGGTAGACGTAGCCGGCGACACCGGACCCGCCTCCCGCGCGTCTGGGCCCACGGCGATCGGGATGATCTCGCCGCGGGCGGCGGCATCCTGGCCAGCGACAACCGCGCCCGGCGAGCCTGGAACCACCACCTGGTCCATGGCCGTCCCCGTCACCGCCGCCGTCGCGAGCCCCAGCCCGAGCGCGGTCTGGAGCAGGTGGCGGACCCAGGGGACGGTCAAGACGTCGGCGGCGTCGACAAGACGGCCCCAGCGGAGCAAGCGCGCGGCCACGCCGATCGTGGTGACCCCCAACAGGTACCAGGCAGCGGCCAGCCCGATAATCCGGAGGACCGCGAATGCGATCTCCAGGGGATCGCGTCCAGCAGCCCAGGCTGGCCAAGCCGAGGGCACGAGGATGGAGGGGGTCGACAACCCACCCCGGCCCATCAGAAGCAGGAGGCCGATCGCGACGCCGAGGGTCGCCACCCAGGCGAGCAGTGGCCAAAACCGGCGTCCGGCGGTGCGGGCTGAGGCCTCCGCGCGCCAGGCGCCTGTGTCCACCGAGCCAATAAAGCTATTTGGTGAATTATTCATGTTTTGCATGCCATTTTCTTGTCGATGACTCCAAGGGTATACCCTGCCCACAGGCGTTACCATAGGGAAAATTCTGGGACAGACTGAACACCCCGCAGGAGACGACGATCATGTCACAGGTGGCGGGCCGGTGACCGCGCCAGAAGGCTACGACCTCGAAGGGGTGCTCGGCGACGGCGGGATGGGCGCCGTCTACCGCGCGCGGCAGCGGTCCTCGGGTGGGCGCCTCGTCGCGCTCAAGCGCGTCCGTGTGCACGGTGACGCGGACCTGCTCGCGCGCATCTGGCAAGAGGCTGAGATCCTCGCCGCGCTCGACCACCCCCATATCATCCGGGTCTACGAGTTCGTTCCCGACGAGGGGGGCATCGCGATCGCGATGCAGTACGCGCCCGGCGGTTCCCTCGCTGACCTCCTGGCCGCACAGCGCCGCCTGGAGCCAGCCAGCGTTGCCGCGCTCTCAGTGCCGGTCGCGCAGGCGCTCGCCTCGGCGCACCGCCGTGGCGTGCTCCACCGGGACATCAAGCCCGGCAATATCCTGTTCACGTCAGACGGCGAGCCGCTGCTTTCTGATTTCGGCATCGCGCGTTGGAAAGCGACCGCCCGTCTCACGCAGACCGGCGTCCACCTCGGGACCGTTGAGTACCTCGACCCCGAGGTCGCGGACGGATTAGCACCGGACGAGCGCAGCGACATCTACAGCCTGGGGCTGGTCTGTTACGAGGCGCTGACCGGCAGCCCGCCGTACACCGGATCCACCCCGCTGGCGGTGCTGCGCGCCTCAGATCTCGGCGCCTACCCCCCGCTCGCGCAGGCGGCTCCGGACTGTCCCGCGGCACTCGCCCAGGCCGTCGAGCGGGCGATGGCCCGCAAGCGCGAGGATCGCTTCCCCAGCGCTCTCGAGTTCGCGACCGCGCTCCGACACGCGACGCTGGCGATGGAGCCCGCTCAGGCTGGGGGCGGGCGGCATCCCGCCGCTGCGCAGCCGCCTGGCGTCACAGCCTCGGGCGGGCGCACAACCGCCGCACGCCCTCTCGTGCGCCGATCGAACCCACCGGCGCTTGGCGCCCCTGCCGCGCAGCCAAGCACCACGCGCAGGTTCGGTCCCCGGCCACATGAGGCGGCCGAGCCGGCACGGCCGACCCCACGTGTGCCCAAGGCGCTCATCGTGATGTTGGCGTTCGTCTTGCTGGTCCTCCCCGTCGTCATCGTCGTGCTCCTGCGGGGCGGATCGCTGGCGAAGGCCAAGCCCACCCAGCCGGAGCGAAGGCCCGTGTTGAGCCAGGCTGCCGCACACGGATGGGACACTCAGCGCGATCTCTAGCGGAGGCGCCTACGGGCAGGTGCCCTCTACCGGAGCAAGGCTGGGATCCTGCTCGGCCGTCGCGACCGAGGTGGCGCTCACCTCTGCGGTGTGGGAGGCGCCGGGGATCGCAGAGGCGAAGATGAGGTCCACGGTGCCGGTGACCGTGACGGTTGCCTCCGGCACGCCGGCGGCGGTGCTCCCAATGTCAACGCGTGTCTTCGAGGCCGCCACAGAGTCCGCGGTCCGGGCCTCGATGGCCTGGGCGGCGACCCTGTCAGCGGCGGCTTGGTCCAAGGAGAGCTGGCCGCAGGTGTAGAAGCGCTGCTCACCGATCGCGGCGACGACCGCGTCATTGGCGGCCGCAGCCGCGGCGTCGGCGACCTCCCGCTCACCGAGGAAGACCACCGCGAAGTCAACGGCGATCGCCGCGAGCACGAGCAGGACGAGCACAGAAGCGGGCATGAGGATGAGCACGCTGCCGCGCTCAGTGTCTGTTTGAGAGTCTTGACGAGAGGTTGCGCCTCGTCGGGTTCCGCTCGCGAACACCCTTTTAAGTCGCTCCACCCGACGAGGCGCAACCCTTATGTCCACTAACCGCGGCATTATTTGGGTATAGCTGAGGCGGTTTCGGCGGCAAGTGCCGCCGAAACCGCGCTCCGCGCTCCGCGCTGCGCACGCCTGACCGCCGAGCTTCCCGAAAAGGCGCTCAGCCGCCGACACAGGTCGCCTCCCCCTCGAGCCCGCTGCGGAGCGGGTCGACGATCTCTGAGTACGTGGAGTTGGCGTCGAGCCCCTTCCCGAGCGGCGTGAGGCCGGGGAGGACCATGACCGGCACCGGGTACGTGACCGTCATGCTCACCCGCTGGCAACGCGCGAACTCTCCGGCGAGATCCAAGCCCATGCGGCCTGGGTCACGCCCGTAGGCGGTCAGGGTAGCCGCGGCCGCGTCGCGCGCCTCTTGGAGGGGATCGCCGGAGGGATCAGCCTCGACGAACGCGCGTGTGGCCTCGCGCGCGGCTGCCGCAACCGCGAACTTCGCATCGATCAACGCCCACGCGTTCGCCACGAGCAGCGTGCCGAGCACGAAGATCAGCACGCCGAACGGGATCGCCTCGAACCCGCCGACCGCCCCCGCATCGTCGTCCCACCGCACCTGCGCCATCACCGGAATTTCTCCACACGCAAGCGGATCTTGCGCTGGAAGACATCCATGTCGATCAGCCGCGCGAACTGCGCGGGGAGGAGGTCGGGGGTGTCCGCGCGCACCATGAGCTCCACCTCGTCGGCACCCAGCGTGCCCCAGCGGAACGTGACACGGTCGGCGAACGCCCCCAGCCGCGCCCTGGCCTGGCGCTCGGCGGCTGCCGCAGCGCTCGCGCGGTCCTGCTCGCTGGCCGAGCCCGACACGATCCGCACCGCGTCGAATGCGTTCGTGGTGACGACGGACGAGGCATAGAGGTGGATCAGGACGTGCGCGCCGAGCAAGAGGAAGAGCAGGAACATCACGACTCCACTCAGGGTGGAGACGAGGCCGGCTCCTTGATCACCGCTCCCTGACCTGGAGCCGCAGGGCTGGCTACTGGCCGATCTGTTGGATCTGGTCGCTGACCTTGTCGGCCGCGTCGTTGAAGATCCCATTGAACGCCACCCACATCGCGACGCCGAGGAACGCCATCACCAGCACCGCGATCGCGGCGGAGATCACGCCCTCCCCGGCCTCGGCGGCGAGCCGGCGGCCTACTGTGCCGAGGACCGCCCGAATGTGCTTGATGACCCATGCGAGTCGGTTGAGCATGCGTTTCCCCCTTATAGAACGTTCCATACGTTACCCGGAGAACCTCTTGAGCGCCTGGATGAACGGGATCGCCATGAGGATCACACCAGGGATGAGGGTCGAGACAGTCACGGGGATCCAGACCTGCTGAGCCTTGCGCTCCATCTGCTCGGTGAGCTGGCGCTGCACCTCCCGGCGGACCCCTCGCGCCTCCTCAGACAGCAGGCGGCCGAGGTCGCTCGCCTCGCGGTTCAACGCGAGAACCGCGACTAGATGGTCGAGCTCATCGACCTGTGCGGTCGCCGCCCATTCAGCCAGCGCCTGCTCCGCTGACAGCCCCTGGCGCATCCGCGCGCAGACACGCCCGATGTCGCGCGCGCAGCACCCGCGGCCCCGAGCGGCGATCCGGTTCAGCGCCGCGCCAAGCGAGAAGCCGGCGGACAGCAGCATCGCGAGCTGCTCCGCGACGACGGGCAGCTCGAGGAACAGCCGGCGCTGCCAGCGGCGCGAGGCAGTCCCGACCTGCTGCTCCAGCACGAGAAACGCGAGCAAGGGGCCGCCAGCGACGAGCAGCAGCGCGATCGGCAGGGGCGGGCGCAACGTGAGCGTGATGAGCGCGCCCGCGCCAAAGCCCGCGAGCGACAGCCCCACCTGGCGCACGCGGAGCGCAGTGACGTCGAGCTGCGAGTGGATACGCCGCAGCCGGACATCAAGGTCCTCAGTGACCCCGAGCAGGCGTGACAGCCGCTCGCCGACGGTCCGGGCCAGCGGCGCGATCGCCTCGCGGAAGGTCTCCAACGAGAGGATCCCGCTCCGCCCCGCCTGCCCCATCCCCCCAGGCGCGTACGGGCGCAGCCGCTCCGCGAGCGGCGCGCGTGAGAACCAGCGCAGCTCAGACAGCAGGAGCGTGACACCGATCCAGCCGACCAGCGCTGACGCGACGAGAATCCTGCTCATTGGAACACCCGCTCCTCTTCCGGCAACCGCATAATGCGGCTGGCCCATACCCAGCAAAGGCCGACGATTCCGAGGGCGACAGCGACGGCGACCTGGCCCAGCCCGGTCTGGTAGGCCTGGCGGCCCTCCCCGATCCGCAGGCCAGCCAGGGCCATCCCGAGCGGGACCGCCAGGACGAAACGGCGGGCGAACCGCGCCCCGGCCTGCTTCGACAACGCATCCTTCCGACCCTGCGTGTCGGCGATACGGTCCTCGATCAGCGCGGAAAGGCGGCGGTTGATGTCACTGCCACCAAGCTCGTGCGCGACGAGGAGCGTCTCGCAGACCACATCGGCAGTGGCGTCAGCGAGCCGGCTCTTCAGCGTCGACACCGTCCGGCTGAAATCGGTTGAGATCAGCCACTCACGCTGCGCGGCCTCGAACGCGGGGCGCATCTGCGCCGGCCCGCGCAGGCCGACGGAGAGCAAGGCCTGGGGGATTGACCGGCCAAGCGTCGTCGCCTGCAAGCGGACCTCCTCGATCATCCGTGGCCACGCCTCACGCGCCTTGGCGCGTCGCTGCGCGCGCCGCTGGCGAGCCGCCATGATCGGGAACGCCCCAGCGGCGCCGCCGATCACCACCGGCGCGACCACGCCGCCGAAGATCGCGTACGCGACCCCCGCCCCCACCGCGCCGAGCACAGCAACCACCGCGAGCAGCTCAACGGGGCGGATGTCCTCCAACCCAGCCTGGAGGAGGAAGTCGTTGAGGCGCTCAGCTCGCGACCGGGACTGGTCTCGCGACACCGACGGCCCAAGACCGATCCCCTCCCAGCCGAACTCCCACCACGTGTAGAGGAGGAACGCGCCATACCCAGCAGCAAGCGCGAGGAGGAGCCGGATCATCGCCGCTCACCACCTGGGGCGGCAATTGGGGCCTCCCGCGACGCCGTCGGCCGTCGTTGGCCCCTTGCCGCGCTCGGTGTGTGCTCAAGCCCCCCTGCGGCCTCAAGCAAATCGCGGACGGCGAAGCCCGCCTCCTCCAAGGGGCGGGCGGCACGTACCGGCAGGTTGCCGGTCCAAGAGAGCGGCCCGTCATAGCCGGCACGGTGAAAAAGCTCGGTGACGGTGAACGAGGTCCCCTCCGCCCCGGTTTGCAGCTCCTCGACCGCGATCACCTCGGTGACCCGCACGACCCCGCCGCGGCGGGCGCAGTGCACGACGATGTCGATCGCCTCGGAGACCAGGGCGTTCAGCGCGCTCATCGGCAGCTCGCTGGACGTGTCGGCGAGCTGGCAGATGAACCGCAGCCGGGTGAGCGCCTGCCGGGCGGAGCCGGCGTGGATCGTCGTGAACCCCTTCACGCCCGAGGACAGTGTGAGCAGGAGCGGAAGCGCCTCACGGTCGCGGACCTCACCGACAATCGCAACGTCCGGGGCCATGCGGAGGAACCCGGAGACGAGCCGCCGCAGGTCGACCTCGGGGCGGTCGCTGCGAGCCGCGCGGGTCTGCATCGACGCCACGTTCGGGAGCGGGGCGTCGGCCTCGAAGACCTCCTCGGCGATGACCACCCGCAGGGAGGGATCAAGCTCGGCGGCGCAGCACGACAGCATCGTGGTCTTCCCCGATCCTGGCGCGCCAGCGACGAGGATCGACAGCCGCGCCTTCACGCACGCGCGGAGGAAAGCGGCCACTGGGGCGGAGAGCATGTCACGATCGACGAGCTGCTCAAGCGATCGGAACGCGACCCCGGTGAACTTGCGGATGTTCACAATGAGATGGCCGTCACGCCCAATGTCACGGTGGACGATGTGGAGGCGAGCGCCGTTGTCGAGCTGCGCGTCCTGCAGCCCCTCAGCCGGGTCAAGCTTGCGGTGCGAGGTCGATGAGTCGTCGAGGATCTTCGTGAGCGTCCGCACCACATGCTCGTCATCGTGGAACACCTCGTCGTGGTAGCCGCTCGGGCCGCTATGGCGCTTGACGAAGATCGCGTCGGGAGCGTTGATCATGATCTCCCAGACGTCGTCGTCCGCGAGCAGCGGCTCGAGCGGGCCATACCCGGCGAGGTTGCGGAACGCCCGGTCGGCAACGAGCTGCGGGTCGAGCAGATCGACCGCGCGCAAGCCCCGCTTGTAGTCCTCCGACCAACCGCTCACCTCCTCGTCGATCAGCCCACGCAGCCGTGCGCGTCCCTGCGGGCTCGACATGTCAAGCGCAAGGTTCTTCGCGCGCGCTTGGACTGCCTGCTCGACCTCCACAAGGGGTGAGAACAGCTGCGTGGTCATCGCCGCGGCACCTCCTGCCTGGTCAGAGAGCCGACGGATCCGGGCAACACAGGGATCGGCTCGGTGGTGGACACCACCCGGTCAGCTCGCGCCCCCAGCAGCCCCCGGTACGCCCCGACGAGGATCGCGGGAAGCGGCGACGGCAGCGGGACCCCGTCGCGGAGCGCCTCGTTGACCCGGCGCGCCGGAAGGAAGAGCGGCGGCAGGTAGTCCGCATCACCGACCACTGAGCCGACCAGTTCACAGAACGCGCGGGTGAGCTCAGCGCGCAGCCGCGGCCGGCGCGGGGTCTGGTTGAGCACCGGCACGACACAGGAGATGTGGACGCCGAATGCGATGAGGTCGCCGATCAACCGGACAACCCCGTGGAGGCCAGGCATGTCTGGGCGCCCGACGACGAACACCCCGTCCGCGCGGCTGACCGCGGTCCGGGCCACCAGGTTGCGCTCCTCCACGTCGAGCGACCCGCCCTCCTCCTCCCCCTCCAGGTCCGGCTCGACATCGCACACGACGGCGGAGAACGCCTGCCGCAGCGAGGAGAGCGACGCCTCAAACGACCGTGACCGCAGCACCGACCAGTAGTGGGGCCGGCGGAGGCCGAGCAGGAGGTGGTACCCGCGCTCGGCGACATGGAAGGTTTGGGCCTGGATCTCCGGCGTGCTCGGCAGCCGGCCCCTGTGGAGGTCGACAAGCTCCTGGAGGCCAGGGACCACGTCGCGGGCATCGTGGAGCATCGCCAGGTCTGCTCGCCGGCAAAAGTCCGCCAGCAGCACCGGGCCGCCATCGGGAACGGCCTGGTAGGCAGGCTCGGCGAGCCCTTGGGCCAGCGCGATCGCGACCGACGAGGCGCCCGTGCCCCCGGGGCCGCAGACCACGACGAGCGGCGCCGCTTTCGCCGCCGGCTGGAGAGCCTCAGCGTCCAGCGTCGGGGCTGTGTTCCCGCTGCGGACCATGGTGGCGTGGGCGGCCAACACGTCGAGCAGATCCTGGAGCCCGAGCGTGGGCGGCAGGGTCGCCGCCGCTCCAATGGCGGTCCAGTCGCGGCCGTGGTCATCGTCGATGACGATCGGGGAGCAGCCGGCCTCACGGACCGCGGCGATGAGATCCCGGTCAGTGGCCGGCAGCGCGCCGTCGAGCAGCGCTGCCGAGAACGACCGGCCGGACTTCAGCCGCGCTCGGAGCTCCTCGGCGGACACGCACTTGGAGAACTCCGCGGGGATGGCCGCGGCCGTCGCCCATGACGCCACGGAACGGAACCACTCCGAGCGGGCGCGCGCCAGGCCCAGCAGAACGTACCGCTCGCCCCCCATCAGCCAACTCCGCGCGCGCGAGCGGGCGGCTCGCACAGACTTGAGCCGCCTTGATCCGGTCCGGCGGCTGTCGTCCGCACGACCATGACCTTCCCGCTATTCACCGCATGCACGACTGCGTTGACCTCGTTGGCGTTGTTGAGACCGAGCGTGAGCACTCTGGTGTTGGCCGAGTCCAGACCCTCACCGCCTTGGGTCGCGCGGAGCAGGAGCGCACGGCGGACCACCGCGCAGGTGTAGGACCGGTCCTGGCCCCCGTACGTGGCGAGCACGTCAACCCGCTCCCCCGGTTGGAGCGTGCCAGCAACCGCACGGTCCGCGCTGACCGGGAATGAGATCTCCTCCGGGACGATCAACCCGGCCTCGGCGCGCCGGACTTCGCTCGCCTCGACGAGCTCAGCGCGCGCGATCGGCGCCACCGCTACCGCGCCGATCAGCGACCGGGCACCAGAGTCGGTGAACACGCGTGGATGCATCTGCGCGGGAAGGTTGATGGGGATCAGTCCGAGATCCTCCGCGGTGATGCGCTGCCCGATGGGGATATCCCGCTTCGCGACGACCCAGCGTGTGCGGGGTGGTGCGGTCGCCTGTGTGTACGCCGCGAACACGCCGACCGCCGCGATGATCACCAGCAGGCCCCCAACGACCGCCCGCCCGCTCGGCAGACCACCGCGACGCCGCAGCGGGCGTGCGATTCCCCCCGGTGAGCCTGGCCCGTTATGGGTGGCTGGGCTCGAGCTGGCCGTGCTGAGGTCGGACATTCTCTCAGCCCCTTTCCACAGGACGGGTTGGAACCGAACGATCCACAGTTGCCCGAGACATCTTGACCTCGATTGGCTATCCTGACGACCTATGGCAGATCAGGAGATTCACTGGCTTGGTACCGCCGAGGCTGCACGACACCTCGGCTTGACCCCGCGAACGCTTTACCGGTTGATCGACGAGGGGCAGATCCCGGCGTACAAGTTCGGCCGGGTCATCCGCCTGAAGCTCGAGGACATCGAGGAGTTCATCGAGTCGGCGCGGATCCAGCCCGGAGCGCTCGAGCATCTGTACCCCGAGGCCCGGCAGACCGACCGGGTCTGATCCACCAACGTCCGCCCTAGTCACAGGCGACCACAGCCTCCACAATCGCAGTGGTCGGCACGAGGCAGGCTCCCCGCTCCGTGCCATCCACACGGAGCGTCAACACGTTCACTCCCACGGCGCGGAGTTGGCCTGCGATCGGCTCCGGGTCGCCACGGACGAATACGAGCAACCGCGGGCGGTCGTCGACGAGGCGGCCGAAGAACTCAGCCAGCCCAAGATCGAGCGGCGCTGGGCGGTCTCCGGTCGCCGGCCGGCCAGCTGGCTCCGCCGGCCGTACCCAGCCGAGCGCGTCCAGCGCGAGGTACCGGTCGACGCCAGTCGTCGTGCGGAGGACACAGAAATCCAGACCGACCGCCGTGATGGTGCCGTGGTGCACGCGGCCCGTGGTGGTGCGGACATTGACCGGCACGTCACGCTCCAACAGGTCGACGAGCGTGCCCGTGAACCGCGCCTCCTCGGTGGTCTGCTGCCAGAGCCATCGCTCCCGTGACCGCGCCCGAGCCGCCTCCTCCGCCCTCGCGTCATCGAGAAAACGGAGGAACCCGTCATTCTGGAGATCGCTCACGAGAGGTAGGGTACAGCCACCGGACCGGCGGCTTCTCCTCCATTAGCCCGCAACCGTACATCTGCAAGAAATCACTCACCCGAGGGGGCGGGCGCCGTGTCTGGATGGCTCCGCTCGTGCGCCGGATGCTCGCCACCACACGGTCCGCTCGGGCTCAAAAGGCCTCCTCAGGGACGTAAGGCGGATGCATGCCGAACCGGCCACTGCTCAGCGTCCCTGACCACGAGCACCCGTCCACGAGCAGCATCTCAACTGCTGAACACTTATTCACAAACGAATTACGCTTGTCATTTAGGAGCGACGTTTATCCAGTAGTTCTGGCCATAGCGGCTATCCCAAGCAATGCATCCTGTGTGATCGGTGTTGTTAAACCACATCTCAACTTGAGTGGTGTCGCTCGGAACAATCACCTCCAGCGGCCCAGGCACAAGGCGTCCAGATTGCTCTTGGCCACCGGGATGGAAGCGGAGGTAGGCCGCGATACTCCAGGCGGGCTGTCCATAACGGTACGCTCGGCAGGCTAAAAGCCGCTCGGGATCGTATTCGATCTGCAACGGCTCCCCGGCTCGAATGTCGCCAACCTGCTCCTGTAACCAACCGGCTAAAAACCGCAGTGTCGCCATCGTCACCTCCTAAACGTTGATCGTACCAAGCGGATCAGTGGGCGATCCGCGGCTGCGCTTGAGCCTCGCCTATGCTGGCCCTATCACTCCCCGTCATCGGCCGGTCACCGCTGCCCACCGCACACGCAAGGCCCCTACGCGTCTGTGGTGCCGCCGGGCGGCAGCGCGATCTGCGCGAGGTGCGGGTCACCAGTGTTCACGACAAATCCGCGGCCAGCCGTCAACGGCACCAGTACCCGCCGCGGCAGGCGTGCGCTGAGCAGCTCACCGTCGACGCCCAGATCCGGCTGGAGCAACAGCCCGGTCCGGCTCTGGCGGACATGGCGAGTCCAATGCCCATACCCGCCGCGGATATCGTCAGCCCGCCCGGCCGCCACCACGTGGAGGCCGGGACGGCCGGGCCGCAGCAACGCCCGAAGCACCCCGTGCTCGTCGCTGACCAACGGCGCATCATCGACCAGCACGAACCACCGGCGCGCATCGCCAAGGCCGGCGCGGAGCACATGCGCCAGATCAGCGAGCGGGCCAGCCGCGTCAAGCGCCTCCAGCGGCCACAACAGCGAGCGCTCATCACAGACGCCAACCAGCACAAGACCAGGATCGGCGGCGCGCAGCACCGACGCGATCAGCGCCAACGCCGAGCTCTTGCCGCTACCCGGCGGCCCAGCCACCAACGCGTGATCAGTCGGCCGCAGCACCAGCGCCGCGGGGCCAAGGTCGGAGTCAGCGATCCCGACCGTCAGCTCGACCGAGCGAGGAGAAAGCCGCGCGCCGCCCGGCAGGCAAGAGAACGGCACGGTGGCCGGCAAGGCGCCGATGCGTGGTGGCGGGCGGCGCACCTCATACTGCCCATGGAGCGCCTTGGCGACCGTCTTCAGATCGTCGCCCGGGTCGCCGACCTGGACCACGAGCCGGGACTCGCAATGGATCCCTCGGCCGGGCACAAAGACAGGCAGCTCCTTCGGGCGCATGCCGACGCTCGCAAAGTCACCCGGATCAGCGAGCCGGAAGAGGATTTTCTGGCTCACCAGCGAACCCAAGCGCAACGGCAGCGCCCCGGGCCGGTCACCGGTCACAGCGAAGACGATGTCCACACCAGGACCCTCCGAGAAGATCCTGCGGAACGCATCGACGGCGTCCGCGCTCTCAACGCCATCATGCTCGGCGAGAAACGCGTCAATGCCGTCAATCAAGACGACGATCCTCGGCTGCAGCGCCCGCTCTGGAGCGGTGAGCTCACGGCGCCGGTCGAGCTCGCCGCGGAGGTACCGGATCAGCCGGAACTGCCGCTCGCGCTCGTTCGCGCCGATCACCTGGCCGACGTGCGGCAGCGCGGCGAGCGGCGACAGCCCGCCCGCGCCGAAGTCGACCGCGTAGAGGTGGCACTGGTCGGGGCTCGCCCGCTCAGCCAGCGAGCGAGCGACCGCGAGCAACGCGGTGGTCGTGCCGGCACCGACCATCCCGAGCAACGCGAGGTGGCCGTCGCGGGGCGACCAGGAAATCGAGATCCGCCGTTGGTGCTCCGGGTCGTCGGCCAGCGCGAACGGCGCAAGCTCGGCATCGTGCTGCGCTTGCGCAAGCTCGAAGATGTCTTCGAGCGGGATGCGCTCGGGGAGCATCGGCAGCCACGGCTCGCGGGGCGCGCAGATGCCACTCCGGTCGAACGCTTGCCGCACAGCCCGCACGAGCCGGGCCAGGTCGCTAGGACCGGCCCCGGCCCCATCGTCACGGCTCGGCCGCGTCGATCCGGCCGGACCGAAGCAGAACGGCTCCAGCCGCACGCCTGCTGACTGCTGACCCGTCTGAGCGGCGGTCGACAGCGCGGTCTGGACCAGCACGACCTCGGCCGGCCCAAGGCGGACGTACGCGCGGCCCGGATTCGACCCTTTAATCGCCGCAGCGTCTTTCTGGTCGATGATGTCGATGGAGTCGGCCGCGTCCTGGACACGCAGCGCAATCCGCAGGTTGGTGTTTGCTTTGATGCTCGCGCTCACGGCCCCTGAGGGGCGCTGCGTGGCGAGGATGAGGTGCACGCCGAGGCTGCGCCCGCGCTGGGCGATCCCGACGAGCGCACCGAGAAAATCGCCGAGCTCAGTCGCCAGGGTGGCAAACTCATCGATGACGACGACCAGGCGCGGCATCGGGCCAAACGGGGACCCCGCCCGCAGGTAGTCGGACAGATCCGACGCTCCGGCTTTACGAAGCAGCTGCTCACGGGCTCGAAGCTCGGCCTGGAGGGAGCACAGCGCACGCTCGCCCAAGTGCTCGTCGAGGTCCGTCACCATCCCGACGGTATGCGGCAGGCGCGCGCACTCATCGAACGCGCTGCCGCCCTTGTAGTCAACCAAGACGAACACGAGGTGGGCGGGGTCTATCAGCGCGGCCATCCCAGCGACGAGCGAGCGCAACAGCTCGCTCTTGCCCGACCCAGTGGTCCCACCGATCAACCCGTGGGGACCGTCACGGACCAGGTCAAGGCGCACGACTCCGTTCTCGCCGACGCCAATCGGGACGTTGGGCGCCGGGTCGGCCCCCTGCTGCGCCCACTCCCGCAGGACCGCGTCCGCATCGACGTCCTCCATGCCGAGCAGGGGCAGGAGGCGCACCAGCTGCGGCAGCCCCGCGCCGACCAGCTCAAGCTCAGGATCCTCATAGCGCGCGAGCGTCCGCGCGGCCTGCCGCGCCCGGCCCTCGGCCACTCCACAGATCACGAAGTCGCTCACGCGCCCACCCTCTTGGGGGCGGTATAGATCGGCGTCGCCGAGGTCGCTGCGCAGCGTGATGACCGTGTTGCACACCGCTGGGAGCTGGTCGGCTGTCTCGGTGATCACAATCCCGGCGGCCGGGCCGGCCTGGCCGCGGAGCAACAGCCGCGCTGGCGCGCGCCGGCCCTCAACAAGGGACACGTCGTCGAGCACGAGCAGGTGGGTCCGCCCGCCTGGCTCGTCGCGCCGCTGGAGGCCGAGGCCTGCAGCCGGCTTCGCCCGCTCCAGCAGCTCGGTGAGGAGCGCGCCGCTGGCCGCGGGATCGCCTGCGAGCATCCGCGTCGAGCCTGCGGGGTCCCGCACGTGCGGCAGCCACTTGGCCCAGTCCCAGTCGGGCACGTGAGGCTCGGAGACTCCGATCACGATCCCGAGGTCCGCGGGGCCGTGGTGCACCGCGGCTTGAAGCACAAGCGAGCGGGCCAGCGCCAACGCCATCGTCCGCTCGCCGACAATGCCGATGACGCCGCCCGACAGGTCGGCGGAGACGGGCACCCGGCGCAGCACCGCATGGCGCGCGACCAGCTCCGCGACCTCGTCAGGCAGCCCACCACGCGAGCCGCTGACCGGCGGGGGCCATGACACGTCGCCGATGCCGGCCCGCAGCTGGAGGAAGTCGCCGTGACCCGGGCGGCGCTGCCAGAGCTGGGTGCTCGGCAAAGCGACGCGCCGCAGCGTCTCCGCCATGTCGGGGAGGAACTCCTCGCGCCGGGCGCTCTCAGCGAGCGCTGCGCGCTCGAGCTGGGACTCCAGGTGCTGGAGCGCCTTGGCGAATGCCCTGCTGCTGGTCTTGCGGTCTTTCGTGGCTTGGCGCCTGGCCGCGAGCCAGTTGCCGACCGCCATAACGGGTGAGAGCAGCATGAACAACGCGTACTGGGGGCCTTTCCAGAGCGCGAGGACTCCGCCGAGGACGAGCGGCGCCGCGACCGAGAGGACGCTGAACGCCAGGTGGCGGGAAGGTTCCGTTGGCGCCTCTGGGGCCTCGATCGTGCCAGGTGGTGGCGGCAGCGCGGTGCGAGGCGGCCGGTTGAACGGCACGAGGCCGCCCGCCGCCCGGTGGAGCGGATCGACCGCGACCGGCCGGTCGTCCGGGAGGTCGAGGACGATCCGGGCATGCGTCGCGCCGAGCCGCAGCAGCGCGCCGGGCTGGACAGTCGCGGTCTGGCGCACTGGCACGCCGTCGATCCAGGTGCCGTTGCGCGAGCCAAGATCAGTGACGGCAATGGTCCCGTCGCCCCGCCGGCGCAGCTCGACGTGGCGCTGCGAGAGCGTGGGATCCTCGATCACAACATCGCAGCTGGGGCTGCGCCCGATCACCGCCGCGCGGCTGTCGAATGGGTAGATCCCACCCGCCACGGGGCCGCCAACAACCACAAGAGCCGGGGGATCTGGCCTGGCGGGAGGCACTGGCGGCACCCCCGTAACCTCCACAACCGCGCCCTCGCAGAGCCCGATCTCGTCGAGCCCGGCGTCAGGGCGGAAGAACCGGCCACCGATCACGACGCCAGCCGGAGCCGCCTGCAGGACGACCGCGGCGACGAGGTCCCCCACGCACGCGGCCGGGTCTTCGATGTGCAGGTTGAACTCCTGCTGGGCGCCGTCGTAGGCAATGACAATCTGCACCGGCGCGTTGTAGCAGCCCAGCGCGCGTCCCGCGAGGCCGCTACACGCACGGGCCCCGCATAAGGCTGAGCAAGGGCGGGACGGCCTGGCACGACGATGACCGTCGGCAGGAGGCACGCCTTGATCGAGCCGCCCGGCTCGACGACGAATTCGAGGTTCACGATGGTGAGGTCGTCGCGCGTGAACAGCCCACGCGTGCGCGTAGCCTTTCTCCCGCAGAGCGGGATGGAGCTGGGATCGAGGTTGACATCGCCCGTGCCGTGGATGACGAGCCGGGCTCGCATGGGGGCGGCGGCGAGGCTGCTCTTGGGTAGGCTCGAACGGAAGTGCCCGAGACCCTGGCCAATAGCATGAGGCGCCGCGATCCACGGACCAGGAGCCGCGCATGCCTCAGTCGCACGCTGCCATCGCACGCGCCAAGGGACAGCCGGTCAGGATTGAGACGATCACCGTGCCCAGCCCCGGTCCGGGCGAGGCGCTTGTCCGCGTCCAGGCCTGTGGCGTCTGCCACACCGACCTGCACTACCGCGAAGGGGCGATCACTGACGCGTTCCCGTTCCTGCTCGGGCACGAGGCGGCGGGCGTCGTCGAGCAGGTCGGCGATCCGGCGGGCGGCCTTTCCCCAGGCGATTACGTCATCCTCGCCTGGCGCGCACCCTGCGGCCAGTGCCGGTCCTGCGCCCGCGGGCGTCCCTGGCACTGCTTCGCCAACCGCAACGCCGCTCAGCCGATGACGCTGGCGGACGGCACCCCGCTGTCCCCTGCGCTGGGGCTCGGGGCGCTCACCGAGCTGACACTTGTCGCCGCTGAGCAGGCCGTAAAGGTCAACCCCCAAGCGAGGCCTGAAGCGGCCAGCCTGCTCGGGTGTGGCGTGACGGCCGGCTGGGGCGCAGCGGTGAACACCGGCGAGGTACGCCTCGGCGAGACCGTGGCGGTATTCGGCTGCGGCGGTGTCGGCGGCGCAGCAATCGCTGGCGCGGCGGTGGCCGGGGCACGCAAGATCATCGCAGTCGACATCGATCCACGGAAACTGGCGTGGGCGAGGGGCTTCGGCGCAACCGACACGGTCAACTCGCGAGAGGTCGATCCGGTCGAGCAGATCCGCGAGCTGACCGATGGCCACGGCGTCGATGTGGCGATCGAGGCTGTGGGGCTGCCAGAGACGTACCGGCAGGCGTTCTACGCCCGCGACCACACCGGCAGGCTGGTCCAAGCCGGCATCCCCGACCCGTCGATCACGATCGAGCTGCCACTGATCGAGCTGTTCAAATGGGGCGGAACGCTGAAGTCGTCGGTATACGGCGACTCCCTGCCAACGCGTGACTTCCCAGCGCTCATCGATTTGTACCTCTCCGGCCGGTTCGACCTCGACCGATTCGTGTCCGAGACGATCGGCCTCAGCGACATCGAGGAGGCTTTCGCAAAGATGCAGCGCGGCGAGGTGCTGCGCTCGGTGGTGGTGCTGTAGGGCTCGACCGGACTCAGCCGTTCAGCAGCCTCGCGAGGGCTGCGACGAACGCGTCAAGATCCCCGAGGTGGTCGAGATAGGAGACTACGCGGTCACGAACAGATACTTCACGTGCCCTAGCCTCGCCGGGTCGTCATGCATGTGGGCGATAGCTCCGCATGCGGGCGCCTGGTGGCCGACTTTCCCGCAAGAACATCATCTCGTGTAGCCCTGTGGCCCTGGTGCCGGTGGCCGGACCGTGAGGTCAGGGCGGCCATTCATGGTCAGCGAGCTGCCAGACCGTGCCGTTGGGGGTGTCGCGGACCTCGATGCCCGCGGCGACCAGTCGATCCCGGAGCATGTCGGCGAGCTGCCATGAGCGCTCCGCGCGGGCGCGGGCGCGCAGGTCGATGAGCGCATCGACGAAGGGCGTAATCGGCTCCCGGGGATCACGAGCGCCCCTGACCGCAAGCTGCCCCAGGCGGACGACCATCTGGCGGAGCGCCGCCCGTGCCCGCTCCATCTCGTCGGTCTCGTCGGTGTCAGCCGACCACTCGAACATCGCCTGCTCAAGCTCAAGCGCGACCGCGACGGCGGCCTCGACATGGCGGGTGGCCAGCGCATGGTCAAACGCGCGCTCCAGCCGCTCGGCCTCGCCGAGCAACGACGGCATCGGGCTCGCCGCGGGCTCCTGGATCGGGGCGGTGGGCGCAGCTGGGGGGAGGCGTTGGCTCTCCACCAGCGCGCCGCTGCGGCGGAGGGCGTCGATCGCGACGGTGGCGCCGGACTCGAAGCGTGTGCTCAGGCCCTGCCGCCGGATGGTCACGCCACCGTGGCCCAGGATCGTCATGGTGCCGGCGTCAAGGTCGAACAGGCTGGCGGTGTGCTCGTCGATGCCGAGGACGAACGCGCCAGCGGGGAGCAGAGGCTCCAGCAGCGCGAGCCGCCGCTCGCCGAGATAGCAGAAGCGCGTGTCGTGGTTGCCGCCCTCGGTGTTGTTGTAGTGAGGGATGACCGCCGCGCAGAGCCCGATCTCCGCGAGCAGGTCAAGCCCGCCGAGCCAATGGGGCGCGGTCCCGACCTTGTAGATCTCATAGACCGGGACCGCGACGATCCCAAGCGTGACCGCCGCGGCGCTCGCGAAGGTCACGCATCCTCGGCGCGCCAGCTTCTCGGCGAGGACGTCCCGCAGCGGGCTCTTCTTCCAGACCTCAAGGGCGTAGGTGGGGCTGCCGGGGCCGGCGAAGACGTAGCCGGCGTGGCGGATCTGTGCCAAGGCCTGCTCACGGCACAGCGCGCCATCGGCAGCGCTGCGCCAGGTGGCCACGCGAAACGGGGCTTGAAGGTGCCGGTCAAAGTAGGCGAGCGCGCGTTGAGAGATGTGGTCGGCGTTCTCCTGGAACCCGTAGGGCGTGTCCAGCAGCACCCCCTCGGCGGGCTCCGGCCCCAAGCGCTCGAACAGCATGCGATGGACTTTCGCCATCGTCGGAGCAGTCTCGCCAGAGCCCATGATCGCCAGCAGCCGGGGACCCCGCATCACCTCATGCTCTCCCTGCGGCAGGAGGTGTTCATGGTAGCGCGGCCAGCGCGCTCCGACGTTATGGCATTGCGGGAATCATGCGCGCTGCAACGGGTAGTGGTCGTGCAGGCCGGCCGGCAGCGGGTGCCAGCGCGCCAGTATCCGGTGCCAATCGGGCGACAGCGTGTCGGCGATCACCGGATCGGTGAAGCGCAGCAGGGCGAAGTGATGCAGCCCGTGAGCGAGCACATCAGCGACCCGGATGGCGGAAGAGTCGCTCGGCTCGGTGTGAGGGTTCGCATGGCCGATCTCTACTGGCTCGATGGCGAAGTTTGGTGGCAGGCCCGCCAGGCCCCCTGGTGGCTGCAGGATGGCCATGTAGCTCAGCACGAGCGCCACGTGGCAAGGCTCGTACCGCCACGAGGTGGAGTGCACGATCGAGGTGCACGGATCGAACAGCCCGTCCAGGCCCTCGGCAAGCGCGCGCACGACTACCTGGGTCGGGTGCTGGCCTGGCGGGAGCTCGGTCCACCAGGCAGGCGCAGGCTGCGCCCCGGCTGCATACCGGCGTAGATGCACGATGCCCTCGCCCGCGCAGGTGACGGGGAGGATCTCGCACCGTACGCACGCGTGGGTGGGCAGGGGGGACTCGCTCGCCACATGCCCCTCCTTGCGCCGATCCGGGACGCCTCGGACCCTCACTCATCCACTCCAGACTTATTGCAATTTATTCGCAATAAGAGTGCCACTCAGGTAGAGTCTATCGCAAGCGGCTCGCAGAAAGACTGGAGTCCTGAATGGTCGAGCCCTCAGGTGTCGCCGTGATCGCCCCCAGCCCTGACGTCACCGGCGTGCCCGTCGCGGTACGGATGGCGGCTGGGGTTGAGGTCCTCGAGCTTGTGCCAGAGCTCAGCCGTATCTACGAGGCGGCGTTTAGCGAGTCGCCGTACTTCGAGACCGCCGGGCACGCTCGCCGGTTTGCCAACCGGCTACGCCAGCGCACGTCCGCGGCCGGGTTCCGCTGTGCCCTGGCCTGGGGCACCGAGGAGCACAACCTCATCGGCTTCGCCCTCGGGATGACCGCCGACCCGCTCCTGGATCCACCGCTCTACGCCACGCTGATCGACTCCGTCGGCCCCTGGGTCGCAGCCCATTGGCTGCTCGGGCAGTTCACGCTCACCGAGCTGGCGGTTCTGCCCAGCTGGCAGCGATGCGGCGTCGGTGGCCTGCTGCACGACGGGGTGCTTGGCACGGCCACGCATCGTGCGGCCTGGCTGCTCGCCCATCCCCTCGCGCCAGCGAGGGGTTTTTACCAGGCGCGGGGGTGGCGTGAGCTCGGGCGCTACGACACCGGCTGCCGCGTGCTCATGGTCATGGGACGGCTGCTTAGCGTGGTGATGCCGCAGCCGCCGGGACCGCGGCGTCACGCTCGCCGATAAGGGGTGCGCCGAACAGCCGCTGTGACACGCCAGCCTGATCGAGGTAGTGACATATCCCGCCCATGAAGAACGGCCAGCCAGTGCCGAGGAGCATGCAGGTGTCGATGTCGCGCGCATCAGCGACGACACCCTCGTCGAGCATACGGCGGATCTCGTCGGCGACCGCATCCAAGACCTCGCCGCGGATCTGGTCACCGGTGGGCTTGCGCGCACCCTCCTCGCCTCGCCAGCGCTCACGGATCTCGTCGTAGGCCACGCGGTCCTTGCTCGAGTCATACACCCCAGGCAGGCCGAGCTCGCTCAGCATCTGGAAGTTGGGATCCAGAGGGAAGCGGTCACCGAACGCCTCGTGCATCGTCTCAGCGATCCGTACAGCGACCTCAAGGCCGACAAGCCCGAGCAGCGCGAACGGGCCCATCGGCAAGCCAAGCGCCTGGACAGCGTCGTCGACCTCGGCGAAGTCCGCGCCCCGGTTTACGGCGGATACGCATGCGCTCGTGAGCCGGGCCAGGATCCGGTTGACAACAAACCCGGGCGCGTCGGCGCACTGGACCGCGGACTTGCGCAGGGCCTTCGCGACCTCGAACGCGGTCACCGCGGCCTGCGCGCTGGTCTGCGCTGTTGTCGCCAGCTCGACCAGCGGCAGGACAGCGACCGGGTTGAAGAAGTGGAGCCCGACGACGCGCTCGGGGTGCGCGAGCTTGCCGGCCATCGCGGTGACAGAGAGCGAGGACGTGTTCGTCGCGAGCACGCAGCCTGAGTCGACGACCGCCTCGACATCGGCGAAGAGCTGCTGCTTCAGCTCAAGCCGCTCGAGCGCGGCCTCAAGCACAAAGTCGGCATCACCCAGTGGGTCGTAGTCCAACGTGTAGGTGGCCAACGAGGCGAGGAAGCGGGCCTTTCCGGCCTTCATCCGGCCCTTGGCCACACGCTGGTCGAGCGCGCCCTCGATGTGCGCGCGCGCCCGATCAAGCGCGCCTTGGTCGATGTCCTTCATGACGAGCGGGATTTCCAGCCGCTGAAGGAACAGCGCGCCGAGCTGCGCGCCCATGAGTCCAGCACCGACTATCCCGACCTTACGCACCGGGCGTGGATCGGCCGCCGGCCGGCGCGGCTGGCGGCGGACGCGTCGCTGGGTGAGATGGAAGCTGTACACGGAGGCCTGCGCCTGGCGCGCGGGGAGAAGCTCGGCGAGGGCGTCCTCCTCGCGGCGCAACCCTTCGGCCAGCTCGCCCCCGCGGGCGGCGAACTCCATCAGGTCGATCGCCACGTACGGCGCCGGGGTCGCGCCGTGGACGCGGTCATCGGCGGCTCTGCGGGCGTTGGCTAGGACACTCTCGAGCCCCTCCTGAGCCGGCTCGCCGCGCTCGATCCGCTCCTCCCCGGTGATCAGCCGCTCCAGCAGCGCGCGGGAGGCCTCAAGGAAGTCGACGGCTGGAATCAGCCGGTCGACCAGGCCCAGCCGGAGGGCGTCCGCTGGGCGCATCATGCGGTTATTGCTCAGCGGGTTGCCGACGATCGCCCTCAATGCGTTCGCCGCCCCGGCGATGCGCGGCGCGAGCTGCGTCCCGCCCCATGCGGGGATGATCGAGAGGAACACCTCTGGGAACGCGATCGCGCTGGCGGCTCCCGAGACCGTCCGGTAGTCGCAGTGCAGCGCGATCTCCAGGCCGCCGCCCATGCACGCGCCGTTGATCGCCGCGAGCGTCACGAACGGCAGATCGCGGAGGCGGCTGAACAGCTGATGCCCTCGCTGCGACGCCTCCCGCGCGAACTCAGGGCTCGCGCTGACGAACTCGTCGAGGTCGGCGCCGGCCGCGAAAACGAACGGCTTGCCGGTCAGCAGGAGACCCTTGAGGTCCGGCTGGGTGGAGAGCTCCTCGAGCGCGGCCTCTAGCGAGGACAGCGCAGCCGCGCCAAATGTCGTCGGTTTGGTGTGGTCCGCGCCGTTGTCCATCGTGAGCAGGGCAAGCCGCCCCGCCTTGGGTGAGTCGTGGTAGGTGAGCTTGAACTGCGTCTGCTCTCGCATCAGATCCGCTCCCAGAGCACCGCCGCCCCCATGCCAAGGCCAACGCAGAGCGTGGTCAGGCCGTAGCGGGCGTCGTCGTGGTGGTCGAGCCAGTAGGCAAGCTGCTGGGTGAGCCGAGCCCCGGACATCGCGAGCGGGTGGCCCAGCGCGATCGCGCCGCCATACGGGTTGACCTTCGGCTCCTCAAGCGCCAAGCCGAAATGGTCGAGGAACGCCACGCACTGGACGGCGAACGCCTCGTTCATCTCGATCACGTCGAGGTCGTCGATTGACAGCCCGGTCCGCGCGAGGAGCCGCTCAGTGGCCGGGATCGGCCCCCAGCCCATCGTCTCGGGCTCGACGCCGACGAACGTGTAGTCGACGAGGCGCATCCGTGGCCTCAAGCCCAGCTCGCCGGCGGCCTCGCGGCTGGCCAGCAGCACGCAGCCAGCGCCGTCGTTGAGCCCGGCGGCGTTGCCCGCGGTCACCCGCCCGCCAGCGCGGAACGGGGTGGGCAGCCTCGCGAGACCCTCAAGGGTCGTGCCCGGCCGGGGGTGCTCGTCGGTGTCCACCACCCGCCAGCCTGCCGGAGACCAGACGGTCATCGGCACGACGTGCTCGGCGAACACGCCAGCGGCCTGCGCCTTCGCGACCCGCTCCTGCGACTGCATCGCGTAGGTGTCGGCTCGCTCACGGGTAATCGCCGGGGCCTCGTCATGGAGGTTCTCAGCGGTCGCGCCCATCACCAGCGCGTTCGCATCGACGATCCGCTCGGCCAGGAGGCGCGGGTTCGGGTCGATATCGGAGGCCATCGGGTGGTGGCCCATGTGCTCGACCCCACCGGCGATCACAACGTCCTGCGCGCCGACCCGGATCGCGTTCGCGGCATTCGTGATCGCGGTCAGCGCCCCGGCGCACATGCGATCGACCGCGTAGCCGGGCACGGATTTTGGGAGCCCGGCGAGCACCGCGGTCGAGCGGCCGATCGTCAACCCTTGGTCGCCGACCTGCGCGGTCGCCGCCCAGACGTTGTCGCCGATGCGCGCCGGGTCGAGCCCAGGAGCGCGCTCAAGCAGTGCTCGGATCGTACGGACCGCCATATCGTCCGCACGCGTGTGCGCGTAGTATCCGTCCGGCTTCGCGCGCCCAATGGGCAGCCGTACTCCATCGATGTATAAGGCGTCTCGCAGCTCGTTCATGCCTCCATGTTACTGCTCGGTAACTACCTGGCCGCAGCGCCATTTACGGCGTCAGCGGGTGGCGGGGTTGGCGAGGCCCGGCTCGGGACCCCAGCGGGGGCGGACAGCGGCGTCGACGGTGGCGGGGACATCACCGAGAACCTCATAGGCGGCGGTCACCATCCCCTCGGCAACCAACTCTGCGGCCTCGTCGGCCTGCTCGGCTGAGACCTCGACGACGAGCTCGTCGTGGACGACAAGCACAGGGCCGTGGGCCGCCATCGCCTCGCCGTCACCAGGGCCGCCGAACGCAGATGTCAGGCGCCGGTCGACCTCGGCAAGCGCGAGCTTGATCATGTCGGCTCCAGCGCCCTGGATCGGTGAGTTCCGGGCAAGGGTCGCCCACCACTGCCTGGAGGGGGGCCGCCCTGCCCCTTGGTTGGTGGGGGGCGTCCCCCCAGCCCCCTGGTTGGTGGGGGGCATCCCCCCAGCCCCCTGGCCGCCGTCGAACTCAAGCGTGCGGATCCGGCCGAGCGGGGTGCGGACCCGCCCGGATCGGCGCGCGGTGGCCTCGGCCTCGGCGAGCCACTCGGTGACCCGCGGGAACGTCGTGAAGTAGCGGTCCATCACCGCTTGCGCCTGTGGAGGTGGCAGCCCGGTCGCCCGAGCGAAGCCAGCTACTCCCATGCCGTACATAAGCCCGAAGTTCAAGGCCTTCGCAGCGGTCCGCTGCTCTGCCGAGACCGCGTCCTCGACGATGCCGAACACCATGGCCGCGCATGCGCGGTGCAGGTCGCCGCCACGCTCGAAAATCGCGCGTAAGGCCTCGTCGCCTGAGGCCGCCGCGAGGATGCGCAGCTCCTGCTGGGAGTAGTCGGCGACGACGAGCATCCGCCCCTCCGCCCCGCCAAAGCAGCAGCGGTAGCGCGGATCCTTCGGGATTTGGTGGAGGCTCGGCTCGCTGCAAGCGATGCGGCCAGCGCCGACGATCTGCCGCCAGCCGGGATGGATCCGCCCCGTGTGCGGATGCGCGGCGCGGTCGGCCCACTCGCCGCCCCAGTTCGTGGTGACCTTGCTGACCTGACGGTATGCGAGCAGCGCATCGACAGCCGGATGGCCGGCATAGTCGCGGAGCGCAGCCTCGCGGGTGGTCGCAACATCGACGCCGAGCCGCGCAAGCGCCTCACGGACCTGCTCAGGCGAGTCAAGGTTCACCGGCTCGGGCCCGAACAAGGTCTGCGGGCTCGTCTCACACACCAACGCGGCCTGGGCCGCATCCCTCAGGACAGGCAGCTCCTGCTCCAGGCCACCGACCAGCGCACGCCAACGCGGCGCGTCGAACGCCACACCCCGCAGCTGGATGTCGGCGAGCACCGGCAGCGCCGCGAACTCGATCTGGGCCACGCGGACCAGGCGATGGCCAACGAGCTCCTTCCGCTGCTGGTCGAACACGCCCCAGGTGGCGACCGCGTCGTCGGCCGCGTAGTCCAGCTGGGCCTCGGTCAGCTGGCCAGGCCTCCAGGTGGTCTCACGCACCGACTTGTCCAGCTCCACACCGAGGCGGAACGCGGCGATCTGCGCGAGCCCGTTACCCGACGCGGTCTTCGCGCCGCCACTGAGCAGCTGCTGGGCAAGCATCGTGTCCGCCACCCGCGCCACACGCAGCCCCGCCACCGCCAAGAAACGCAGGTCGAACGCGCCGTGGTGGAAGACCTTGAGCACCTCACGGTCGGCGAGCAGCGGCGCGAGCACGCGCGGGTCGACCGCCGCCGTCTCCAGGACCAGAGCTGGGAGGCCTGGGCCGGCGTAGAGCTGGACGCAGATCAGCTCATCGCTGTAGGGGTCCCAGCCGCTCGTCTCCGTGTCGACGGCGACGATCTGCCGGCCCGCGACCTCAGCAAGCCATTCCCCCACAGCGGCGGCCGTGGTGGCGTGGACGTACGGTTGCAGTGAGGGCATCGACAAGAAGTCTGCACGAACTGGCGCGCCGTTGACGGGAACCCCTACAAGCTCCGCGGCGTCCAACCTGCGGGAGGGCTGATCGATGCGATTCCGCCGTGCGCTGCTCGCCGCTGTCCTGCTGCTCGCCGCCTGCGCCAGGCCTTCCGCGCCCTCGCGGGGCATGGAGATCACTGGGACGTTCAACGGCAACCCGACGCTGGAGGGGGGATGCTCATGGCTGGACACCGGCGAGAGGCGGTACGAGCTCGCGTTGCCGCAGGGGTACCGCGTGGACTACGAGCAGCTGGAGATCGTTGGGCCGGACGGGCAGCCGGTCGCCAAGGCCGGGGACACGATCGTGGTGACTGGGCGTGAGGCGTCTGAGCAGCTCTCGTTCTGCCAGGTGGGCTCGATTTTCGACGTGGAGGCGATCAGTGCCGGCTCGTAGGCGGGACTGGGCCGTTGGGGGAGCTTTGGCCGCGGCGGAGCGCGCGGCGCTCGGTCGCCTCACGATGGGCCAGCTCGCGCGCTTGGGCGACTGTGGGCGCGGTGCCCCCGAGGTGCGCGGGCAGCCACCAGCGGTCATCGTCACCGGCCGGCCGGTCCGGGTACATGGCGGCCGCGCGGTCGACCAGCTCGGTGATCCGTGCCATCAGCCGCGTGGTGACCTCGGTAGGGTCCTCCCCAGCCTCATACCGGATGGGCTCACCGAACAGGACCGAGATCGGCACTCCACGTTGGAGGTTGCGCGGGCGTCCCTTGGTGATCAGCCGCTGGCCCCCCCAGACCGCGCCGGGGATGAGGGGGGCACCGACGGCCATCGCCATGCGGGCGGCGCCGTTCTTGCCGCGCATCGGGACGAATGAGCGGCTGATCGTCGCCTCGGGGAACATCCCGATCAGCTCGCCGGAGCGAAGCGCAACGACCGCGGCCTCAAGCGCGTCCGCCGGGCGGCCGAACCGGTCGACGGGGATATGCCGCATGCCGCGCATGAGCGGTCCCGCGACCGGGTGGCTGAAGATCTCCCTCTTGGCGAGGAACCGGAGCAGCCGCCCACGTCTCTGCACGCCGTACCCGACGAACGTGAAGTCGAGGTAGCTCACGTGGTTCGTGGCGACGACGCCTGGTCCCACGGTGGGGATGTGCTCAGCCCCCTCGACGGTGACCTTCCAGCCCATCACCTTGAACATCGCCAAAACCATGCCGATGACCGGCGGGTAGACGAGCTCCATAGCGGGAAGCGTATTAGAAGCAGGCTGCGGCTGAGTATGGGTACGGGTTGATATTCCCACCACCGCCCGGCCGGATCTCCATGTGGACGTGTGGAGCCCCGCCACGCGCATTGCCGGTGCTGCCGTTGTACGCGATAAGCTCGCCCGCTTCGACCCGGCGGCCAGGGCCATAGCCGCGGGCGATCCTCGCGAGATGGGCGTAGTAGTAGAGGTTGCCGTCGTTGCCCTTGAGATAAAGCCCGACGCCACCAAGCCCGCCGTTTGTCGTCCGCACAATGGTCCCGTTCGTGATCGCGTAGACATTGCTCCCATAAGGGGCGAACATGTCGACGCCCCTGTGCCGCCGGCCACCGGAACGAGGCGCGCCCCACGTGTCCCTGAACGAGTACGGAGCCGCCATAGGGCAGGCATAGAGGCCGCGCTGGCCAGCGCGCGAAACCTGCCGCTGGCGGGAGTGGCGGGAGGCAAGCTCCGTCTCCACGGCCTTCGCGCGGGCGAACGCAGCCTCGAGCTGGGCATGGAGCCCAACCGCCCGGCGCTCATGCTCGCGAAGCTCCGCGAGCGTATGGTCGAGGTCAGCGCGGCGAGAGGCGAGCGCGGCGCGCGCGATCGCCGCGCGCTCGGCGCTCTCGCGCTCCCGCAGGCTAAGCCCAGCCAACATCCGGGAGCGCTCGATCGCCTCACCGGGAGCCACAGCGGTGAGGAGCTGCGCGACCGGCCCGAAGTCCCCATGCGTGTAGGCGCGGACCGCCTGCTCCTCCAGGATCTCCCGCGCGGCAACGGCCGCCGCCTGGAGCTCGCCGACCTCGACCTCAAGCTGGTCCCGTTTGGTCTCGGCCTCGGCGATGCCCACGGTCACACGCTCAAGCTGCTCAGTCAGGTTGGCGAGGTCAGCGCCTAGCCGCTCCCGCTCCGCGCGCGCCTGGCCGAGCTGGGCCTCCTGCGCGCTGACAGGGCCAATCAGTCCGACGACCAGCATGACCGTCAAGATGGCGGCCAGCAGCGGAGCGCGGTGTATGGCAGTCACGACCTCTACAAACGGCGTTGAACCAGGAGTCGGCTACGGCCTCACGCGGCAGCTCATTTCGCGGCAGCCTAACGAAGGGGCGGCGAGAGACCAAATATGGGCAACCGCGACATAGGTTGGACGCGCGGTCATACCGGTCGCGAGAATCAGCGCCTCACCAACCTGGCCACGAAGGGAGCGCCCATGAACCGCAGACCCGATGAGCGAGAAGCCGCACCCACCAGGGGCGCGCCCCATGTGGCGTTCATCACCGTGGGCCTGCTCGGGCTCGCGTTCGCGACCTTCGTGCAGTTCGTCTCGGTTCCCCCGCAGGGCCGTGTCTCGCCCACGCTGGTCGCGGCGTTTTTCTTCGTCCAAACCGTCAGCCAGGCGTTGCTGCTCGCCGGCCTTATCGGCGTCATCCTCACCCGGTCTCTGCCTGCTCCGCCACAGGATTTGGGCCGGGACAGTCAGTAGGTCCACGCGGTCCCGGCGCCTGGATACTCCTCGATGGGGATGGTCTGCACACCGGGCCGCATTCGGTCGGTGTACAGATGGCCATGTAGGTGGTCAATCTCATGAGCGACCAGGCGGGCGAGAGCACGCTCGAACGTCGTGGTGCGGCGCTCTCCGGTCAGGCTGGTGTGCTCCACGTCAAGGCGCAGCGGGCGGGGCACCATGCCGCGGACGTCGAAGAAGCTCAAGCATCCCTCGTAGCGCTCGTCGGTGTCCTCGGACTGCCCGACGATACGGGGGTTCAGCAGCACGATCGGCTCAGCCGTGTGGTCCGCAGGCTGGACGATGGCGACCGCTCGGCCGATGCCGATCTGTGGTGCCGCCAGCCCCATGCCCTTCCCAAAGACGTGGACCGCGGTGATGCGCTCAAGAAACGCAAAGAGGCGATCGACGGCAGCGCGGGCAGCATCGGCCTCACGAGGCAGGTCGAATGGACTGGCGGCCTGGCGCAGGATCGGCGCGCCGTCCTGGACAATGCCGAGGTTTCGCATCCGGCGGCTGGGCCGCATTGCGGTAACGTTGCCCCCCTCAGTCCGTGCAGCGGATCGGAAGCGCCACTCCAGCCGATACCGCGCATGCAGCGGTGGGTCGTCCGTCGTCCAGGCGAAGACCTGCTCCCCGGCCTCGTCTTGCTTGCTGATCGCGGTGCGGAGAGGGACGGATTCGGCGGTCATGGAGGTTTCCGTGCCCCACACGACCGGCTCTAGCTCGGCGGGAAACACGAGCCGCACGCTTAGGTGCGCGGTCGGCAGCCGGACCGCCCGCTGGAACCACGGCCCCCACTTGTCGTCGCCCACCGTGTAGGCGTACTGAATCCAGGTCGTCTCACCCGGATACAGCGGGAAGCGCCCGTCGTCGTTCTCGAACAGCAGCCAGATCTCTTTAAATGCGTCCCGGTCGTGCATGGCTTTCCACGCCATCGCCTCACCACCGCACCAGGCAGTCAGGCCCAACTCCTGCCAGGTGAGCGGGTGCGCCCGGTAGAGCTGGTTCGAGCGCTCGGGCTCGCCCGGATACCGGTCCACAGAGATCCGCATGAGAAACCGGCTGATGGGCTCACAGCCCACATTGACCAACCGCCGACGCATCGTGAGGTGGTAGACGCCGCCGACGTAGCGCAGCTCCGCGTCGTCATGCTCGACCAGCAGACTCGCGCCCGGAGCCGTGAGCGGCTCAGGGCTGCGTGGCTCGCGGGCAGGGGGCTGTGGTCCCTGGTGGCGGCGGGCCGCGTCGTACTCCCGCCACCGCCGCCAGATCGCCTTGCCAGCGTTGAGCACGTCGTCCGCCCGGCGGGCGAAGTCCTCGGTCGGCCGGTGACGCCCGCTTTCGATGTGGCTGATATAGGAGGGATCAAAGCCCATTGCCTCGGCGAGCTTGCGCTGGGACTTTCCCCGCACGTCCCGCCAGTACGCCACCTCAGCAGCGAACGCCTCAACCGCCTGCTCGATGGAAGATGGCGCGCTGTCCGTGGCCATTGCCGGCTCTCCTTTGCCGGGTGAGTGATGAGTGAATGATGAGTGAGCATCATTCGCCCTGGAATCATCATGCCATTGCCGGTTTGATCGTCCCCTCTGAACCAGATGTACACACGACAGGAGGTTTATCGACATGGGCGAGGTCACCTTACTCCGACGCGTAAGGGCGAAGGGACAGGACCGGGTACAGGCGGTACGGCCATGAGCAGCGCCGACTGGCGGCGGCGGGCAGCCTGCCGCAACATTGACCCAGAACTCTTCTTCCCGATTGGCGCATGCGGGCCGGCGCTGGACCAGATCCGTAAGGCGAAGCAGGTATGCGCCGGCTGCAAGGTCAGCGCGCAGTGCCTGGAATGGGCATTGGCTACCGGTCAGCATAATGGCGTCTGGGGTGGGCTCTCCGAGGACGAGCGCCGCGACCTACGCCGCCGCCGCAATCGTAGAGAGCGCCAATGACATGACGCACCCTATGACATATACAAGCCAAAGTTTCCGACGCCGTATCTGAGCCTGGATCCACTGGTGGCGACCGCCCTCATATGCAGTTTTCCTTCAGATTTGAAGGAAACTGCATCCCCACGGACCGTCTCTGTGGAGTGAGTGTCAATTTCCTCTTTACCCGGAGGAAAGCTGACGCTCACCTGCGTCGACGTGAGCATCGAGCGCGCTCCGGTCGTGGAAGACCACGCTCACGAGATGGGATAGCCGTGCGCTTTCAGCGTGGTGAGCACCTCGCCGATGTGGGCGGGCCCGCGGGTCTCGATCTCCAGTTGGACCTCGACCTCTAAGAGGCCGAGACGGGTGCCGAGGCGGTGATGCTCCACGCCGACGATGTTCGTGTCCGCGCCGGCGAGCAGCGTGAGCAGGCGGGACAGCGCGCCGGGCCGGTCGGCGAGCCTGGTGCGGATGACGAGGTAGCGGCCCTCCTCCTCCATGCCGGATTGGATGATCCGCATGAGCAGGAGGGGGTCGACGTTGCCGCCAGCCAGCACGGCGGCTACGGGGCCGCGCCACTGGATCCCGTGCTCCAGGACAGCGGCGAGGCTGGCAGCGCCGGCTGGCTCCACGACCTGCTTGGCGCGCTCGATCAGGAGGAGCACAGCCCGGGCGATTGCCTCGTCGCTGACTGTCACGACGTCATCGACCAGCGCCTCGATGTGCGCGAGCGTCAGCGCCCCAGGCGTGCGGATGGCGATGCCGTCAGCGATCGTGCTCATCTGGCCCAGCCTCACCACCGCGCCCGCCGCAAGCGAGGCCGCCACCGCTGCCGCGCCAGCAGCCTCGACGCCAACGACGCGGACATCAGGCCGGCTGGCTTTCACCGCGACGGCGATCCCCGAGACCAGCCCGCCCCCGCCGACGGGGATGACGACAGTGCCGAGGTCGGGCACCTGGCCGAGCAACTCCAGGCCGAGCGTGCCCTGCCCAGCGATCACGTCGGGGTGATCGAACGGGTGCACCTCGACCGCGTCCTGCTCAATCGCCCATTGCGCGCAGGCTGCGTACGCGTCGTCGAACGTGTCTCCGGTCAAGATGACCTGGGCACCGTAGCGGCGGGTTGCCTCGACCTTTGGCAAGGGCGCGGTCGCTGGCATGAACACGGTCGCGCGGATGCCGAGCAGGCTCGCGGACAGCGCGACCCCCTGCGCGTGGTTGCCTGCCGAGGCGCAGACGACGCCGCGCGCTTTCTCAGCCTCGTCCAAGAGCGAGAGGCGGTTGAACGCACCGCGGATCTTGAACGATCCGGTCCGCTGGAGATGCTCGCATTTGAGCAGCGTGGAGACCCCCGCCAGCTCGGAGCACGCGGCAGTGGACTCCACCGGGGTGCGCTGGACTACTGGCGCCAGCCGGGCCGCCGCCGCCTCCACATCTGCGATCGTCACGAGGTTGGCGAAGCCCGCAGCCATCGAGCTCGCTTCCCATCTCATCGCTCATCCTTGGGCACTGCGGCTTCTGCCGGCATACGTGATGGCTCGATCGGGGGGCCGTCCACAGCGCAGTAGCGCTGGCGGGTCATCCGCGTGGCGGGGCAGGCGTCCGCGACCCCGGCGATCTGGTTGCGGATCGTCAGAGCCGCCAGGATCCCGCCAGCCCCCACGAGGCCCGCGCTGATCACCATCGCGGCGCGGAAACCCGCCGTGAAGACCCGAGGGTCGAGGTAGGCATCGCCAGTCAGCCCCGCGAGCATCGGCAAGACCGCTACGGCCAGCAGCCCGGCGCCGCGGGCAACCGCGTTGTTCACCGCTGAGGCGATGCCGCTATGCCGCTGGTCGGCAGCAGCCAGCACGGTGGCGGTGAGTGGCGCGACCGTGAGCGACAGCCCCAATCCGAACACCACCACAGCGGGCAACACCGCGGCCATATAGCTCAAGCCAGCGCCAAACCGGGCCATCAGGAGAAGCCCGGCGGCCATCAAGAGCGGCCCGACGGTCATCGGCAGGCGTGGCCCGGTGCGCTCAGCGAAGACCCCCGCGCGCGCTGAGAGCATGAGCATCAACGCGGTCACGGGGATCAGCGCCGCGCCCGCAGCCAGCGGCGAGTAGCCACCTACCTGCTGGAGGAAAATCACCAGCAGGAAGAACATTCCACTCATGCCACCGTAGACGGCCAGCGTCACAAGGTTCGCGCTGGCAAACTGCCGCGAGGAGAAGATGCTCAACGGCAGCATCGGGTGGCGGCTGGAGCGCTCGATCCCGATGAAGGCGCCAAGGGCCACGACACCCGTCAAGCCCACCGCGAGGACCGTGAGCGAGGCGCCACGCTCCCCGGCCTCGATCAGCGCCCATGTCACACCGGCCAGCCCGGCGGCGGCCAACACCGCGCCAGCGAGGTCAAAGCCCCGCGGGCTCGCCGGGTCGCGGGTTTCGGGCACGCGCCGGGCGGCCACAGCGAGCACCATCGCGGCGAGCGGCAGGTTGATCAAGAAAATCCACCGCCACGACAGCGCCGCGATGAGCCAGCCGCCGAGCAGCGGGCCAACCGCGGCGGCGATGCCTGACAGCCCCGACCACGCGCCAACGGCCCGAGCGCGGTCGCCCGGGGCGAACGACGCCTGGAGGATCGCCAAGCTCACCGGCGTCAGCAGCGCGCCGCCGACGCCCTGCAGCGCCCGGGCCGCGACGAGGACCCCGAGGGTCGGAGCGATCCCGCACAGCAGCGACGCGCCCGCGAACCAGCACACCCCGACCAGGAAGATCCGCCGGCGCCCGAAGCGGTCGGCCAGCGATCCCCCGAGCAGGAGCAGCGCTGTCAGCGTCAGCGTGTAGCCGTTCAACGTCCACTGCAATCCGGCGACACCCGCACCGAGGTCCTCACCCAACGCGGGCAGCGCGACGTTGATCGCGGTGGCGTCCAGCAGCGCCAGCCCCGACCCCGCCACTGTGGCTAGCAGCACCCACCGCGCCGCTGGCGTTCCCCAGCGGATCGTTGGGTCAGGTCTCCCAGGGTCAGATCTCCCAGGGTCAGGTCCCCCAGGGGCTCCCGCACTCACGGCTGGCCTCCAGTCATCACGCAGGTCCAACTGGCTGAAACACGCACACGGCACCGGTCATGCCCTCTACAGCGGTGGCCAGGGGTAGGGGCGGCGGTCCTCGGGAGGGTGAGGCAACGCATCGAGCCGTTGCAGCGCCTCGGCGCGGCCTGCGAGCACCTCAAGCTCGGGCTCGCTGAGCAGGCCGCAGAGTCCGGCCCGCAGATCGTGGGCGGGATCGGCCAACGCGGCGGCGAGCCGGGCCAGGTCCGCCTTCCACGCTGGCTCGATCACCGCCGGGCCAAGGTCCCAAATCACCGTGCGGAGCTTCGCCTGGAGGTGGAAGCAGACCCCGTGGTCGACGCCGTAGAGCCGGCCATCGTCGCTGAGCACGACATGGCTTGCCTTGCGGTCGGCGTTGTTGATGAGCAGGTCGAAGGTCGCCATCCGCGCGAGGTCCCGGTGGTGGCGATCGTCCTCGACGAGCGCGAAGTAGTGGAGGTTGGGGTTGTGGGGGATAAACAGCTGGACCGAGCCATCGCCGAGCGGCCCGTCCCGGAGGACAGTCTCAGGGACGATGCCCCAGCCGAGGAAGTCGCTCACCACCCAGGCGGCGGCCTCCCGCTGGCAGAGCGTGCCTGGTGGAAAGTCCCACAGCGGCCGCTCGCCCCGGCGGGGTTTGTAGATGGCATGGAGACCCCACGCGCGTGGCCCGATCTGGGCGAGCAACGTGTGGTTGCTCGCGTTCGCGAGGAACCCGCAGCACGTAAGCTCACCGTTGGTGAGCCGCTGGATCATGGTGTTCACATGGTGAGCGGGCCGTGGCCATTCGTGGCCGGGCACACGTGGCCGCCCATAGGGTCGATGGGGCGGCTACAGAGCTGGCACCGCTCGCGCGCCCCGGCCTCGACCGCGTAGGCCGCGTAGGCGGCCAGCCGCACGAGTTGGGAGCGGTCAAGCCAGAACCGCGCGGTCGCGCTGTCGTGCCCCTCATCGGCCAGCTCGTCCGCCTCGAGGAGGAACCGCTCCCCCACCGCGTCCATCCCGAGGCTCATCGATCCCGCCCGCCAAGCGGGGAGGACTGGCTCTAACAGGCGCATCGCGTGCTCGTCGAGGTCATCGTCTGTGACGTTGACCCCGAGGCGGGTGAGCAGCTCCTGCGCCAGATGGGCAAGCGCCGAGACCTGCGCCTTCTCGACGATGATCGCGACCAGGTCCGAGCCGCGCCGGGCCTGCACGTAGAACGTACGCCGCCCGGGCTCACCGACCGCGCCAGCGGTGATCCAGTCAACCGGGTCAAGCTCGAATGAGTCAGTCATTGCCCATTGCCGCCCTTCTTCGCCGGCGCCCCCTTGACCGGCGCCTTCTTCGCCAGCGCGCTCCTCCGCGGCGGCTTGCGTGGCCGTGTGAACGCCTCGCGCTCCAGCGGGCCCTCGTCGTTAAAGCGCAGCAGCATCGGGCGGGCGCCGTCGCTCACGGCGAGGACAGTGACCGACGCTGGGCCAACGTGCAAGCGCTGGAAGGCGTCGAGTGGCATCCCGGCGTAGAACGCGACGGCAGCTTTGATGATGTCGGCGTGGGACACAATCGCGACGATCCCGTTGCGGTGACGGGCGGCGATCTCCTCCAGCGCATCGACCGCGCGGAGCTGGGCGGAGCGGATCGTCTCGCCTCCGGGGAAGCGGACGAGCGAGGGCCGGGCCTGGATCACCGCCCACAGCTTGTTCTGGGTCAACGGCTTCAGGGGCCGGTCCGTCCAGCGCCCGTACTCAACCTCGGTGACGTCCTCGCAAGGTTGCACCTGCAACCGGTGCCGGGCAGCGATGACCTCAGCGGTCTCGAGAGCGCGGGCGAGCGGGCTTGAGTACACCGCCCTGATCGGCAGATCCGCGAGACGGGCCGCGGTCGCCTCGGCCTGGCGCCGCCCGGTGTCGTCGAGCGGAGCGTCGGTGCGCCCACCCAGCCGCTTACCGGTCGCGGCCGTCGTGGCATGCCGGATGAGCAGAACAGTCGCCATCCGAGCCAGCGTACCGAGGCACCTGAGCGGTCTACGCCATGGCCCCCGCCTGGGAACCGTAGACTTCCCCGGATGGTGGACACCCGGACCGAATACGACTCGATGGGACCGATCCAGGTCCCCGCCGGTGCGTACTACGGCGCGTCGACTCAGCGCGCGGTTGGCAACTTCCCGATCTCCGGCCAGCGGATCCCGCCCGAGATCGTGCGCGCGCTGGGGCTGATCAAGGCCGCGGCGGCGGTCTGCAGCCACGAGCGGGGCATCCTGGACGACGCGCAGCTCAAGGCGATTGGCCAGGCCGCTGAGGAGGTCATCGCCGGCGACCTGGACGACCACTTCGTTGTCGACGTGTTCCAGACCGGATCGGGCACGTCGTCGAACATGAACGCGAATGAGGTCATCGCCAACCGCGCGACCGAGCTGCTAGGAGGGGCGCTGGGATCGAAGCTCATTCACCCAAATGACCACGTCAACGCGGGCCAGTCGTCGAACGACGTGTTCCCCACCGCGGTGCACCTCGCGGCGTACCAGTCGTGCGCCGATGAGCTGCTGCCGTCGCTGTCCATGCTCGAGGCGTCGCTCGCGGGCAAGGCGGAGCAGTTCGCTCATATCGTCAAGCCTGGCCGCACGCATTTGATGGACGCCGCCCCGGTGACGCTTGGCCAGGAGTTCTCCGGCTACGCGCGGCAAATCGAACTCGGCGCCGCGCGGGTGCGGGCCGCCCTGAAGCGCGTCGCTGAGGTTCCGCTGGGCGGCACGGCGGTGGGGACCGGCCTCAACGCGCCGCCAGGCATGACCGAGCACATGCTTGCCGAGCTGCGCAGGCGGACCGGCGTCGATGAGCTGCGCGAGGCCACGAATCACTTCGAGGCCCAAGGCGCGCGCGATGCGCTCGTCGAGCTGTCCGGCGCGCTCAAGGTGGTCGCCGTCTCGCTGACGAAGATCGCCAACGACATCCGCTGGATGGGCTCCGGCCCCCGGACCGGCTTGGCGGAGATCCGCCTGCCCGAGCTGCAGCCAGGCTCGTCGATCATGCCCGCGAAGACGAACCCAGTGCTCTGCGAGTCGGTCACCCAGGTCGCCGCCCAGGTGATCGGCAACGACGCCGCCGTGACCGTCGGTGGGCTGTCGGGCAACTTTGAGCTCAACGTCTTCATGCCGCTGATCGCCCGCAACGTGCTTGAGTCGATCCGCCTGCTCGCCAAGGTGAGCGCGCACTTCGCGCGCGCGTGCGTCAACGGCATCGAGGCAAACGCTGACCGATGCCACCAGCTCGTCGAGTCCGACCTCGCCATCGTCACCGCGCTGGTGCCCGCCATCGGCTACGACCAGAGCGCTGAGCTGGCGAAGCGAGCGCTCACCACTGGGCGCCCGATCCGTGAGGTCGTGAAGGAAGCCGGCGTGCTGCCGGACGATGAGGTCGACCGCCTGCTGGACGTCCGGCGCATGACGGAGCGCGGGGCCGCTAGCCCCCGCTGAGCGTTTGATCCACGGCACACGCGTCGCGGATCAAGCGCTCAAGGTCGGGTGGGGGCTCCCCGCAGACGTAGAAGACGTCGTGCACTTGCGGGCCGAGAGTGTCAACACGGGCGCCCAGGACATCCAAGCCCGCATCGGTGAGCGCGCGCGCCAACCGGTAGAGCACGCCTGGGGCGTCAGGGGCGCGCACCTCGATGCGGGTCCGGTCCGCGCGGGGCGCCCGGGGGTGGGACGCCCCCGGCTGGCTCGGCTCGATGGCCACCTCGACCGGGATGGGCGCGGCCAACGGTGGGGGCTGCTGGTCACGGCGCTGCTCTCGCTTCGCGACCGCCGCCGCCACGTCGAGCTTGCCTGCCGCGGCCTGGCGGAGCTCTGCGCAGACCCGGTCCCAGTTGGCCAAGTCGGAGGCGCGGACGACGAACCAGTCGAGCGCCACGCCGTCAGCGCGGGTGAACAACCTGGCGTCGAGCACGCCCAGGCCATGCGCGGCGAGCACCCCCGCGCAAGCGGCCATGAGCCCGCGCCGATCACCCGCTACCACCGTGACGGTGGCGGTGCCCTCGGCGGGACCCAGTCGGTGCCGGACCCTCAGCGCACCCGGGCTTGGCAGCGGCAGGAGCAGGCGGGCGTGCTCGGCGACCTGCTCGGGGCTGGCGACCAGCAGGTAGCGGGGCGGCAACGCCTCAAGCAGCGCATCAAGCCCCCTGAAGTCCGCCCCCAACAGCGCATGCGCGTTGACGACGACCGTCGACACCGACCGCTCCCGCCGGAGCGCGTCCATATCGTCGATGAGCACATGGCGGACACGGGAGTAAAGCTTGGCGAGCAGCCCGTCCTTCCACGGCGACCAGGCGGCGGGACCCGTCGCCCGTGAGTCGGCGAGGCTGAGCAGGTAGAGGCCGTCGAGCGTCTCGATGTCGCCGACCTGCCGCGCGACGGCGAGGATCTCGCCGTCATCGTCGAGGTCGCGGCGCGTGGCCACGTCGGGCAGCAAGAGGTGATGGCGGACGAGCTGCCCGACCCGGCGGACGACCCCGGCGTCGAAGCCCATGTGTGCGACCCAGCCGCGAGCGACGGCTTCGCCAGCGACGCTGTGGTCGCCTGGCAACCCCTTGCCGACATCGTGCAGCCATGTCCCGAGCAGGACAGTGTCCTGTCCATTGGGGAAGCTGCCCCCGGCCCCCTGACTCGTGGGGGGCCTCCCCCCGGCCCCCTGACTCGTGGGGGGCCTCCCCCCGGCCCCCTGACTCGTGGGGGGCCTCCCCCCAGTCCCCTGACCAGCGAGACCGGCCCAGATCTGGCAATGCGCGGGGTCGAGCGTGCCCTCGGCGATCGCGACAAGCTCATGGACCGCCCGCAAGCCATGCGTGTCGAGGTCGTACCGGTGGAGCGGGTTGCGCTGCGGCAGGCCGCGGATCCGCTCCCAGCCGGGGAGGAGCGCCATCTGCAGCCCGATCGAGTCGGCGTCGACGAGCGCTCCCGACCCCCTCCAGCCTTGCCGGAGCGCGGTGAGCAGCGCCTCACGCCCGGCCTCGTCCCATTCGATCGAGCCCAGTTGCTGGACCTCCCGGCGGAGCCGTACCGCGGTCGTGCGGCCCACATGGGTGCCTCGGATCGCCGCAGCGGCCACCGCCCGCAAGCCCACGGATGGATCGGTGGCGAGCGTGCGCTCTGCGTCGACCTCGACGAGCCCATCGACCAGGCGGACGCCGTCGCTCAGCACCTCAGGTGGCGGGTGGCGCCGCCGACGGCCACCGCGCGCGTCAGCAAGCAGGATCGGCCATGTCCGGCCGTGAAGATGGGTGATCGTGCGGATGGCAAGGCCAACCCGCCGGAGCAGGTCATCGCCTCCGCTCATCTCCAGGACCGCGGCGACCTCGTCTTGAAGGTCAAGCCGCAGCCAGTCTTTCCTGGTCCCCCGAACCCCCCCACAGCCCGTCACCAGGTGGAGCGCACAGCGCGCCTGCAGGAGCGTCTCCCCTGCCCGCGCGAGCTCCTGGCGGTCGGTCGCGCCAAGGTAACGGGCGCCGACCAGGGGGTCGAGGCCGACCTCACCAAGCACGCAGGCGCCGGCCCAGCGCAAGCTGTGGAGGTCACGTAACCCGCCGACGCCGTCCTTCAGGTCAGGCTCGAGCATCCCAGCCGCGTCGCCTGAGCGGGCATGCCGCTCAGCGTCGAGCGTGGCGAGATCGGCCAGCATCCGGCCGCCATTGCGCCGGAGCCACCGCGTGACCCGTATCGCGAGCTCGTCGAGCAGCCCAGGATCCCCCGTGACAAGCCGGCGATCGGTGAGCGCGGTCGCGGTGTCGACGCGCTCGGCGGCTGAGCGGACCGCCTCGCGTGGGGTGCGGACCGCATGGCCGACGGTCAGGCCAGCGTCCCATAGGGGGTAGCAGACCGCCTGAACGAGCGCCTCCAGATCAGAGTCGCCCCAGTCGTCATGCAGCAGGAGGAGGTCGATGTCCGACGCGGGGCACAGCTCACGGCGGGCGAAGCTGCCCAGCGCAACGACCACGAATCCGTGCTGCTCATCACCGGACAGGCTGGCGAGCCAATCCCGGATCGCCGCGTCAACGAGGTCCGTCCATTCCTGGCACCAACCCATGCCAGGTGGCGCGACGACGGCGCATGGGTCCAGCTTCGAGGGGGCACCCGCGTCTATTGGGGGCATCCCCGGCGTCTCCTCCGGGGTTCATGGCATGGCCCCCCCGTCACGACGCTAGAGGGCATCCGGGCCGTGCTCGCCCGTCCGGATGCGGACGACCTCCTCCAGCGGGAGAACCGCGATCTTGCCATCGCCGATCTTGCCGGTCCGGGCAGCCTTCACGATGGCATCGATGACCCCGCCGACCTGCTCGTCATCGCACATGACCTCGATCCTGCTCTTGGGCACGAAGTCGACCTGATACTCAGCTCCCCGGTACACCTCAGTGTGCCCACGTTGCCGGCCGAAGCCACGGGAATCACTCACTGTGAGCCCCGCGACACCGACCTCGCGCAAGGACTCTTTGACGTCATCGACTTTGAACGGTTTTACGATCGCGATGACAAGCTTCATCCCCGTCCCTCCTGCCCGGACCTCGTACCAGGATGCGATCCCGACGTTTCCCTGCCGTCAGGCTTGTGTTTCACCAGGGTTACATGCTAAGTGCTCCCGCCCGGCATTACGCACCGCTTACGCACCCTCGGTGCGTGACGCCTTTTCGGATTGAGCGCTATGTGCTAAGCGTCCCCTCAGCCGGGTGGTCAAACACGAGCAGGCTCGCGGTGAAGCCATGGAGGAAGCTGCGCGAGCCAACCGGACCGAACTCCCCCGCGCAGAAAAACCCGGCGAGTGGGATGTCCCCGAGGATCTCACGCACCACGGAGGCGTCATGGTCGGGCCGCCCGAACAGGCGCCGGCCCCGCCCGTTGCATGTGAACAGCAGCGCGGCATCCGGTTGAGGCCCACCCTCCGCGAATTGGCCAAGTAGCTCGCGGAGATCCTCGTCAGCGCTGCGCGCGTCGCGGACGTGAAACTGGACCGTCTGGCCGACCCGCACGACGTCGCCCACGGCGATCGCGCCGGTGCCGGACTCAGCGCCGAGCACGCCGCGGACCAGGAAGTCGCCGCGATCGTACGACTCCTTGTACTCGTCGATGACCGTGCCAATGTGGAGTCCAGAGCGCATGAGCGCTTGATCGGTCGCGTCAGCTTGGGTGAACGTCTCACGCACGCGCCGCACCGGCATGGACCCACCAAGCTCCTGCAAGAGGTTGCGGTCAGCGCGCGTCACCGTGTAGCTCCTGCCGACCGGCCGGCACCCCTGGGACACGAGCGTCCGCAGGCGGACGTCGCCACCGATCGCCATGGCGACCGCCCCACCGTCGTAGATCTGCCCATCGAGGAGGAGGCGGTTGCCGCGGCCTGCGCTCGCGAGCCCGCCCGACACGGGGAGGCCGGGCCGCGCCTGATCGAGCCATAAGAGAAATGCGTCAGGTGGGAAGGCGAGCGGGTCAGCGAACATCACCATCCCACGGGCGCCGGGCGGGGGATCGGGCCAGGAGGCCAAAGCCATCTCACCCGCATCCTGAGACGTCCCGCCCTCAGCGTCGAGCTCTAGGGGCTCCCCGCCCCCTCCAGGGGACTCGTAGCGGAGAGGCGTGAGCTGGGCGCCGGGAAGGCAGGCGGCCCACACCGAAAGGCAGTCGAGCCGCTCAAGCTCGCTTCCGTCCACGATGACCCCACCCGTGGTGGTGCCAATCCAGTGCCGGGGGCCAAGCCGCTCGCTGAGCATCATGTCGAGCATGTGGAGATCCGGCGCGTAGGCCGCCCCGACAAAGACGACTGCGAGGTCCGGTATGCGCCCACCGAGCCCCTCGCTCACCTGGGCGATCGCGGACCGCACGGCATCTCCTGGGTCCGGCCCAGTTCCCGAGCCTGTCGCTGCCGCTACGCTCATGCCGCCCTCCAACCACTTGAACCATACCGTGTCACTGCTCGTCGCGAGCAACGGCGCTGAGCACGTAATCGTCAGCCTGGTCGCTCCACTGCATCGACACGATCCCACGCGCCCGCGCAGCCTTGCAGAACTGAAGGAACGCGCCGAACCCAAACTCCTTCTCACTGAACCGCGGGAGGCGCTTACGGAGCTCGTTCTTCAGGCCGGACAGGGGCGTTGGACCCCCCTGCGCCCCCTCCAGCTCAGCGACCACCGTGTGGAGCGTCTCGAAGGCGTCCTCCTCGCTGCGGCTCTCCTCAGGGAACCCAACCTCGGGGTCGCCCTTCGCGCTGCCTGACGACAGCTCGATCACCCGCTTGGCCTCCAGGTGGCGGAGCAGCTCACCGAACGCGCGAAACCCGTAGTCGGCCTCGCTGAACGTTGGATCCTTGCGAAGGAGCGCGCGCTTGAGCGTCGACGCCAGCACCGCCCCGCCGCTTGAGCGTTGAAGCCCGCTCAGCGTCTGCGTGATGAGCGGGGCCAACTCGGGCTCTTCGCGCTTGGCCTCTTCCTCGTCGGCCACGACCGCAGGAGGAGCGGGCGCGACCTTCGGCGTCCCTGCCCGGCTGGCCACGGAGGCACGGCCGCCGCGGCGAGTCGTCGCTTGCTTGGCCCGTGTGCCCGACTCGGGGAAATTGACACCCTCAAGCCGCTCGTAAAACAGGAACTCGTCGCAGGCCGGCGGCAGCAGCGACGACGTCGACGCGGCAAGCCCCACGCCGATCACCCGCCGGTTCAGCTCACGGAGCTTGCAGACCAGCGGGGTGAAGTCGCTGTCGCCAGTCCCGATCACGTACGTGGTGATGTAGTCCCGCTCGAAGCACAGCTCGATCGCGTCCACCGCGAGCTTGATGTCGGCGGCGTTCTTGCGCACGGTTCCTAGGCGCTGCGGAATCTCGATCAGCTCGACGTGCTGCTGGGTGAGCATCCGCCGGTCCTCCTCAAAGTACGACCAATCCGCATACGCCCGCCGGACGACTACCCGCCCTCGCTCCGCCAGCGCGTCGGCAAGCGGCTTGAGATCGAACTTTAGTCCCGCAAGATCCTCCCGCGCGCCGATCGCGAGGTTCTCGTAGTCCAAGAAGAGGGCGATGCGCTCCTCATCGGTATTCATTGGCAGAGCCTAGCGTCCTGGGTGTGTGGGACCACACCACAGGGCACAGTTGGCCCATGGACTGGGAGCCGCTCGGACGTATCGCGTTCGCGGCTGCGCTGTCCCTGCTGGTTGGCCTTGAGCGCGAGTTCCGGGGGAAGGCAGCGGGGCTGCGGACGCACGTCGTGCTGGGGACCGCCTGCGCCGCGCTGGGCTATCTGTCGATCCTCGCCGCAGACGGCCACCTCGGCGCCGACCGCACCCGCATCGCGTCATACACCGTCAGCGGGATCGGCTTCATGGGCGCCGGGGTGATCTTCGCGTTCGGCGGGCGGGTCCAAGGCCTCACGACGGCGGCGGCCCTCTTCAGCGCCGCCGCTATGGGGCTGTGCGTCGGCATGGGCTCGTACGGACTCGGCATCGCCCTGGCGCTCGTCACGGTGGTCGTTCTTGGCCCGCTCGACTGGGTCAGCGACCGGCTGATCAGCGAGCACATCATCGACGAGCGCATCATCCGGGTACTCACCAGGGACGTCGCTACCCTCTCGCGCATCCAGGCGGCGATCCGCTCCCACGGTGCCGAGGTGCGCAGCCTGGAGGTTGCCGAGCTGGCCGACGTGATCGACATCCGTATCATCCTCCGCTGCCGCCGCCAGGCCGCGCTTGATGTCATCGATCAGCTCGAGCACCTCGACGGCGTCAGCTCCGTCTTCGCCCAGTGACCAGGCGCGAGCGCCATCCACGGCGCTACCCTGACCCCCAGGGCCTGAACCCCCAGGGGACGTAGCCCAATAGGTATGAGGCGCTCCGCTTAAAACGGATGCTCGTGTGGGTTCGAATCCCACCGTCCCCACCAAATGTCGAACTCGGCGGCTTGGCGTTGGCGGCGCGTAACCCGCCGCCTGACGCGTCCGGCTCCTCGGCCACTCATGCCCTTCTGTTACGACAGCAACAGCAGGCACTCTAACCGAGTCCAGCGTTAAATCTTCGTCTCCTTCGCAGACCCGGCGTCACGCTCGGCTGCGACCCCACCTCACCCCACCTGATAAACAGTTACGGAAGATCTTTAACCTACCTGCTCACCTAATGCATCCCAGACCGCTGCCACACAGTCACCAATAGCCAAACTAGTTCGCGCGGTATCAGCCTGACTATCACAGAGGAACGCCACCACTAAATCGATGTGGCATCCGTAAATGATTCCCATATCATTTGCGACGCCCTCAAGGCTACCCGTCTTATGGGCAATCGGCAGCGTATCAGGCAGGCGAAGCGGAGTACGTGTATTCCTGAGATTATTTTTGAGCGCATGGAGAAGCGGCTCATAGAAAGGATCTTCGGCTATGCTCATCATCATGGTGATCGCGTCAGTAGCCGTCGTGACATTGAGTCGCCCCTGCTCCTTAGCGACATCAGCATCACCAAAGCCGACCCGCATTACAGTATGATGCGCACCAAGACGCTGAATCGTCCGATTGACTGCCTCGAAGCTTACCAGCCCTAACAGATATTCTGTGACCGGGTTGTCGCTGGTGATGAGCGCAAGCGCGCAGAGTTCCTTGATACTGAAGACATGGTCCTCGTCGAAAGCCTCAAGGATTGACGAGTAGGCGGTCGTTCCCAGCCGTTTGCGCGGCGCCAGGTCCTCAAGAGACAGCTGCCCCGTTCGGGCATGGTCATACACCGCCATCACAAGCGGCACCTTCAGCAAGCTCGCAGCCGGACGCGGGCGTTCCCCATTTACCATAACTTGCAACTTCGGGCCGCGCAGTGTCGCCAAGGCCACACTCCGCCCGAACTCGGCGTCGGTGAAGTCGGCTACAGCTGCCTCGATTGCATGCAGCGACTCAGAAGACGCTGGCGACCTGGCTACCGCTCGGCGCTTGTCATCGAACATTGGTTAGACCAGCAGTAATTGCTTATCAAGACGCTGGACTGTTTCTGAGCTGGCTGCCAGCTGATGCAGATAGATAGAGCGAGTCCGCGCACATGAAGCGTCCACACACTCTAAGCACTGCGACAGGGCCATCCGGGCGAGCTCCGGCTGATGCAGCTGAACATGGCACATCCCTCGGTAGCCAACCAACGCTCCTGGTGTGTAACAGTACATCCACGACGGCTCGGCTGCTTGATCAAACCCTGCGAGAGCCCGCTCAGCCCACTGTAACTGTTCATCCCTGAAGGAATGGGGCCGTGTCAACCGCGGCGTGAAGGTTTTGGGCCAGGTCGGCGGGCGTGTAAGGGCACACTGAATCGGTCGGGGCGTGGCGCTGGTGCCCATGGCTGGCGGGCCTCGACCGGGGAAAACTGTCAAGTTAGGGCCGGCTGCTCCTACCGGTTAGGCGGACAGACGGGGTTGCAGCTCCCCTCCAGCGTGTGGACAAGGCAGTCCCGGGCTCGGGCACCGTTCATCCCTTCGCCGCTGCAATGGCAGGCATCCAACTGATACGGCCACAGACCAGGCGGGCTCAATCAGACGGACGACCACGCCCAAAAGGGGGTCAGAGCAGTTGCCGAGCGCGCGCCTGGCCTGCTCGCCCGCATCATGCGATCTCCTGCCCGGCGGCCAGGCGGGGCAGGCAGCGGATACGCCCGTCCCGTAGCCCGTAGTAAACGAGGGTGAGCAGGTTGCGGGCGGCGGCGACCTTGGCGATCTTGTTGCCCCGACGCTCGGTGATGCGTTGTCGGTCGGCGCGCAGCTTGGTCCCATACGGCAGGGCCTCGACGGCGGCCCAGCGCACCAGCCGCGAGCCTTGCTTAGTGATGATGGCCGCGGCGCACGACGAGGTCGGACTCGCGATGCTTCGGCGGTCAGCCCGGCCCAGCAGCACAGCTGCAGCGGCGCGGGGAACCGGTGAGCGTCGCCGATCTCGGCGACCAGCACTGCGGCCAGGACCGGGCCGACGCCGGGGATGGCTTGGATCGCTTTGTAGCCGCGGTCGCCGGCCAGGCGAGCGGCGATTACCCGGGCCCAGCTTGTCGGCGTGGTGGTCATAGGCGTCGATCAGGTCCAGCAGCGACGTCACGCGCAGCCGGTAGACCGGGCCGAGCGGCGCTTGGTCGAGGAGGTCCAGGCCAGCTTTGCCGAACAGGTCGGTCATGGGCACCGCGACGCCCTGTTTGGCCAACACGGCGTGCACCTGCGCTTTCAGCCCGGAGCGCAGGGCGGGTTTGGGCACCTAAGTACTCCGTGGCAGAAATACGGTGACGTACCGAGAGCGGTCCTGCGCCGCGCTCGCAAGGCGCGCCGAGCGCGCATACCCGGAGGTCGTATGTAAGCGAGGCGCAACGCGGCGAGCGTGGATGCAGGGTCGCTCGAATGCCAGCGTATTTATGCCGCGGGGTACTAAGGGCCGATCTATGGAACCAACGCCATCAGCCATTCAGACTGCGTCAGGTTTTCCGCCCCGCCCTGTATCACAGACTCGGGAAGCACCTCAGCCGCCTATGGAGCGGGAGGACGTATGTGCTTGGACAGAAATAACATTTCTGACCAGTCTGGCTTCCGACGCTGCATAGTGCAGGAAGCCCCGAATGAATACCAAAATTGTTATTACCCAGGTCCTATCCTATGGGTATCGGATGGGAATATCGGAGTCGCCCACACCCCTGCAGTAATCACCACCTAATAACTCGCCCGAGACTTCGGGAGAAAGGTGCACTATCTGGCCTCCCTGTGCCAGGCACATCTGCTCGGTGATTGACATTGGCTCCTGAGCGTGGGCGGGTATTGCGAGGCTGATGAGTGATCCGGACATGGCAGCAACGAGGAGTGTTCGTGTTTTCACAGCTGCTCCTTACGGTTGGGGAGGGGCGGTGGCTTTGGATACGCCTGTATGGCACACGCTTGGTCTCTAGCAGTCGGGCAGGCAGCGCAGTCCAGCAGCGAGACTCACCGGTAGCGGCAGTGCTACAGACCCAACAATAAAGCTGATCGTGGACGCCTCGCATCCGTCAGATGCCGTATAGCGGTGGCTTATTTCTGGTCTGTAGGGGCTTAAACGTGGCCCAATCACGCCACCCATGGGCCTTATCCGGGGGCTTATGGGAGATTGACGCCAGAACGAAGAGCAGCCCACCGCACGGAACATGCTATCAAGCTTTAGAACTCGTCGCTGCCAGCAACTTGACCGATAGGAAGACGTGGGCCACCTGGCGGAACGATCAATGCTGGTGCCGCAGTGGGCTAAAGGCTAAAGTACAAAAAAGTGCTGTGGTAGCCGAAGGTATACGGAGTAGGCGCGCATGCTCGCGAGTGGGCATCCCTTCGCTTGACTTCAGAGAGAGCGGCTCCCGTATTAGCGGTTCGCGGTAGGGACCGTCCTTGCGGACGGCCCCCCGCACAGATCCCAGCGTGCGCTCCTAACGCACTGGGCTCCTGCCTCGGGTACGAGCGTCAAAACGCACGCAAGGAAACGGATGCCTTACGCGGGCTGGCGGTAGCCATCGAGTCGCAAGACGGCTCATCCTGGCCCAGTTGATCCGGGCGCGCTGGCTGCGACGCTGCAGCGCCTTGAGCCAGCACCGAGTCACCTGGGTACGAAACGCCGCCACCGCATCAGTGTTGCCAGGCACGGCGTAGTAGGCGACGTGACCTCTCACCACACTGGCCAGCCATTGGGCTTGCTCGGGGATGGGCTGATGCCGACGCTGCTTGAGCAAGGCGTTGACCTCGACCAGCTTGGCCCGCATCCGTTTCGAGATAGTCTTGCGCTTAACCCAGAAACGGCCGCTCTTCGTCTTCCCACAGATATGAGTGAAGCCGAGGAAATCGAACGTCTCAGGTTTTCCCTCGCCACGCGCCGCTCGCGCCCGGACGGCGTGCCGTCCGAACTCAATCAGCCGCGTCTTGTCAGGATGCAACTCCAAACCGAACTTCGCGAACCGCTCGCGAAGATCAGCCAGGAACTGCTGCGCATCAGCCTGATACTCGAAACCAGCAACAAAGTCATCCGCGAACCGCACGAAGACGACGTCTCCGCGCCCTTGGCGGCTCCTCCATTGCGCAACCCACAGGTCCAAGACGTAGTGCAGGCTCACATTCGCGAGCAACGGCGACGCCGACGCCCCCTGCGGTGCGCCCTGGTCACTTGCCGTCCAGGCCCCGTCCTCGATGACTCCTGCGCTCACCCACTTGCGGATCAGGCGCAGGATGCGTTTGTCCGCGATCCGATGCTCCAAAAACCTCTCTAGCCAGTCATGATCAAGACTGGTGAAGAAGTCGCGGATGTCCGCGTCGAGCACCCAGCTCACTCTCTTCCGCTCGATCCCGACCGTCAGCGCGTCCAACGCGTCATGCGGACCGCGTCCCGGCCGGAACCCATAAGAAAAGCAGAAAAGCCGAGGAAGTCAGTCTCGTAGACGGCGCCCAGCACCTCGACGACCCCCCGCTGGACGATCTTGTCCTCCAACGTGGCGATGCCGAGCGGCCGCAGCCGCCCGTCCGCCTTCGGGATGTACGCCCTGCGTGACGGCTTCGCCCGGTAGCGTCCGCTGTGGACTTTCCCCCGTGAGTGGGCACCGCTGGCTTGTGTACAGGGATTAGATGAGCGGTTGGGGTGGAGGTGAGAAAGCTCGCGGGCAATAATGACGATTTTCAAATAAAGTTTTAGGGCTACGAGGTTCGCCGAGAGCGCTACATTGAGTGAAGCTATGGGAGCCGCCGACGGTGCACGTCCTCATGACCGCCATGAGTGGACGGTTGATTTTGGATGCGGTGACTGACGATGCGGCCATCCTCGGCAATGCGGTCTTGCTCTTGTTCGATGGCGTTAGCGCAGCGGCCTTCAAGACTGGCTCAAAAGGGCTATTGGCATGTGGTTGGCAGCTCCTCTGGAGTGTGCTACAAAGCCATGCTTTCAACCGCTACCTGTCGGTCTGGCCTACGCCCGTGGCGATCTCCCGTTGCCGGAACCGGCCGCCAGCTGCTGGCTCAAGCGGTGGAGTTGACATCCCGGCGTGCCCCCGCAGTCCCTCCAGCAGCTCGCGGACCGCGTCAAGTGAACTTCGGGCAGGGGCCCAGCCCAGCTCTGAGCGAGCCCGGGTCGTGTCCATGACCGGAAGGCTAAGCGCAAGATCGAACAACGTGGGACTGGCCGGCACGAGGTGAAGGTGCCACGCGGCGGCGAGCGCAGCGCGCAACGGCCGTGCAGGCACCTTCACGTGCCGGGCGCGAAGGAACTCACCGAGCGTACGAGCGTCCAAGACCGGGTCAGCCGCGATATTGAATGCCCCGCGTACGGGCTGCATGATCGCCAGCCGGTAGGCCTGCGCGGCGTCTAGCGAGTGCAGGGCCTGTAACCGTAGACCAGGCAGATCGGGAATGATCGGCAGCAACCCCGAACGCACCAGCGGGTTGGGCAGCAGCGGTCCGGCGAACAGGCGGCGCTGTTGCGATGCGGCCTCCCGTTTGAAGATGAACCCAGGCCGCAGGCGGACGACGCGGATGTCTGGGTGGTCCCGCTCAAAGGTATCCAGCACGCGCTCCAGGTATGACTTTTCCCTGCCGTACGCGGCGGTGGGCAGAGCGTGGGTGGGCCACGACTCGTCCACCGGCTGCCGGACCAGGCCAGGCGAGTAAGCGCCGATCGATGAGGCGTAGACCAGCACCGGGACGCTGGCCTTTACCACCGCGTCAAAGACACGCATGCTGCCCAACACGTTATTGCGCCAAGTCGCGGCCGGGTCATGACTGGGCTGGAAGGCCCAGGCGAGGTGCACGACGGCATCGGCGCCACTGAAGTGGGGGACGAGATCGCTTGTGACGGTATCAGCGCCAGCCCACGTGGTTTTAGGTGGCTGCCATGCCGGTACTCGACGGGCCAACCCGAGGATGGAATCCACCGTCGCCTCGCGGCCAAGGACCGTTACAAGGCTCGTCCCCACGTTGCCTGTCGCCCCCACGATCACCACGCGCATTACCAGTCCTTTCTGCTAAGAGCGCTCGGGTCGAGGGCAAGCCCGAGGCGGCGCACCGTTGCCAAGCTAGACCCTCCCGTGTGACGTCAGGCAGGTCTCTTACTGAAACAGGTCTTTGACCTTGCCAACGGCTTTTTCAGCGGATTCAGCAATCTTTTGCGCTGCGCGGCTTTGGGTCTGTGCCTTAGCAAGCTGATTCCACGTATCTTTAGCCCAGCTGAGGTGGTTGTCCTCTTGCGGCTCGACCTGGGCGACCGCTGCCTGGATCGCCCGCGTGGCCTCGGAGTCCGGCAAATCCTGGGCCAGCATGGACAGAAATGACCAATTGGCGTGGTCTTTGGTCTCGGCAAGTATCACGGCTTCCAGCATCGTCAGCTCGAGTGTCATAATATCGGCTGAGCCAGCTAAGAGACCAATCTCGAGGAGCTTGCTTCCCACCATCTCGGTCATACGCGCTGCCGGGCTCACGTACATCGGGTCGCCCCCGAGATGGGTGATAAGGCCAGCTAGAATACGGATATGGTCTTCAGTCTCCTTGCCGAACTCTCTATAGTGACGAGCAAGCATAGGATTTTGTGTTCTCTTCGCGATCACTTGGTAGAGGTGGAAGCCTGCTTGCTCGTGGGCGAGGAACGCGCTGAGCAAATCAGCAAAGAATGGGCCGTTGAGGCTATCAGCGCCGGCAGCGAAACCCTTAAGCTGGTCCTCAGCCATCTGGCACTGCGGCTCTGCGGACTCCATCCCTATGGGCTTGATCTTGCCACCTTTGTCTTTAGTGACGATATGTGTTGTCATCATCGCTCCTTCTTGTAATAGTCAAGGGTCGGCTAGCTCTCAGCACGCAGCTCTTTGACCGGATGTGGCCCTTCGGTCTCTAGCCGGTACTCCCCGCCCTTGTCCAGACGATGCTCCTCGATAACTTGCTCGCTAGGCACGCCTCCAGCATTGACGCGTTCCTGGTAGGCGTAGTATGGGGCATCAACAGGCAGCTGCTCACGGCGCACAAACTCGGTTCCCAGCGTGGTGAGGTCCAACTGCTCCGCGATGGTCGTGCGCAGCCACGTCTTGTTCTCTTGGAACCGGATCGGCTCTGGAAGCTCCTTAGGCAAGAACTCCTCAGGGTCTTTGCCCTCGTAGCGGCGGAGCTGGTCACAGGCCAAATGCAGCTGCTCAACCTCCATATTTAGATGCAGCTCCCAAATCGCCTTGATACGCGGATCAGTCTCTTCCTGCATGAATGACCAGTACATGTAGCACTCGTTGTACTCATGCATGACCAACTGCTCGAACCAGGTCTCGAGCGGGTCGATCAGTGACTCATAGTGAGTGACGTGCTGTTCCTCGATCATGGCGATCTCGGCATACAATGCCCGAGCGAGGGGCTCGGTGTAGCGATTGCCAATCGTCATATAGAAGTTCATGGTCTGCTGCTCAGCGGACATGACCGTTAGCGCGTGCAACCGGGAGCGTGGATCCACGGTGTGCTTGTCATAGTGGCGGCGGACGTCATCATGCGGATGACGGTGCTGGTCGATCGTCGGTCGGCCCGGCATGACCTCCGTGCAACGGCCAATGATGTGCTCGGCGCTGCGACCCTCCACGATCTCCAGCAAGTTGCAGTAGCGGTAGAGGTGGTCGAAGTCTTCTAACACGCCAAACTCATACGCCTGCCTCAAGTATGGGTCCGGCTCTGATCTCGCTATCCAAGCTGTCAGGTCAATAGCGACCTGCTCGTAGCCCGCGGTGACCTCCAGCGTCGTCTCATCACCCGGGATCAGCCAGTTGACCGCCCGTTGTTGCTGCTGTTCCGCCCTACGGGTCATCGCCAAGAACCGCTTGAGATCCGGGTCGTCAGTGTGCCGCGCGAACTGATGTGAGAACAGGATCGATTCCACCTCGATCCCATTAAGGGTAATGACCCGGCAGCGCGTATACGGGTCGACATCTTTGCTATAAGGCTCGACGTTCAGCTCTGACCAGTTGCGAAGCTGCTGGTCCAGCGGAACGCCGCGGTGCTCGAGGGGGTTGAAGGCCATCATCGCTCCTCTCAACGTTTGCAGGGGCGGTCTGCCTACCCACGTCTGGCAGGGTCAAAACTCGCGCGAGCACCGCCCGAGCAGAGAACATCCCGCTGACGACGATTGCCAGTCCAGCCGCTGGGTGAACCTGAGTCGAGACGCGCGAACCGCAGGGAGGGCGCTATGTCCGAGACAGTCGGTGACCGGATCGTCCAACGGCTCCAGCAGTGGGGCGTGCGCTGGATCTATGGCTATCCAGGCGATGGGATCAACGGCATCCTCGCCGGGCTATCCAGAGCAGGCAATGTCCCCCCGTTTATCCAGGTCCGGCACGAGGAGATGGCCGCGCTCATGGCATGCGCCCACGCGAAGTGGACCGGTGAGGCCGGCGTGTGCCTTGCCACCTCGGGACCAGGCGCAATCCATCTACTCAACGGCCTGTACGACGCGAAGCTCGACCACCAGCCGGTCGTCGCGCTCTGCGGCCAAACGGCCCGCAGCGCCATGGGCGGCGCCTACCAGCAGGAGGTCGACCTGATCAGCCTGTTCAAGGACGTCGCAAGCGAGTTTGTGACGATGGTGACCGTGCCTCAACAGATCCCCGCGGTGATCGACCGCGCGTTCCGGGTCGCGCTGTCCCAGCAGTCGGTGACCTGTGTGATCGTGCCCTCGGACCTGCAGGAGGCCACCTACACGCCTCCGGAGCACGCGTTCAAGATGGTCCCGTCGAGTCTAGGGTTCACGCCGCCCGAGATGGTCGCGCCTGAGGCTGAGATCGATCGCGCGGCCGAGGTGCTCAACGCGGGCGAGCGAGTGGCGATCCTGGTGGGGCAGGGCGCCCGCCGTGCTGCCGACGAGGTGGAGCAGGTCGCGGACCTGCTCGGCGCAGGGGTGGCAAAGGCGCTGCTCGGCAAGGATGTCCTGCCCGATGACCTTCCCTATGTGACCGGCGCGGTCGGCTTGCTCGGCACCCGCGCGAGCGACGAGCTGATGATGGGCTGCGACACGCTCCTCATCGTCGGGTCGAGCTTCCCCTACACCCAGTTCCTGCCCGACTATGGCCAAGCCAGAGCCGTCCAGATCGACATCGACGGGCGCATGGTTGGCCTGCGCTACCCGATGGAGGTCAACCTCGTCGGTGACAGCCGCGCAACGCTGCGCCGGCTCATCCCGAAACTGCAGCGCAAAGCCGACCAGTCGTGGCGATCCAAGATCGAGGCCGAGATCCGTGACTGGTGGCAAGTCGTCGAGGCCCGCGCGATGTCTGATGCCGATCCGGTGAATCCGCAGCGGGTGTTCTGGGAGCTGTCGCCGAGGCTGCCGGAGGGCTGCATCTTGGCCGCCGACTCCGGCTCCGCGGCGAACTGGTACGCCCGCGACGTGATCCTCCGCCGCGGGATGCGTGGCTCACTATCCGGGACGCTCGCGACCATGGGGTCGGCGGTGCCCTACGCGATCGCCGCGAAGTTCGCTCATCCCGAGCGGGTCGCGATCGCGCTCGCCGGCGATGGGGCGATGCAGATGAACGGGATGAACGAGTTGATCACGGCCGCGAAGTACTACCCGCAGTGGTCTGATCCTCGACTGGTAGTCCTCGTGCTGAACAACGGCGATCTCAACCAGGTGACCTGGGAGATGCGGGCGATGGCGAACATCCCCAAGTTCGAGGCCACCCAGAGCCTGCCGGCGTTCTCGTTCGCCCGCTACGCCGACCTGCTTGGCCTCCGCGGCATCCGCGTGGACAAGCCCGAGCAGGTTGGGCCCGCGTGGGATGAGGCCTTGACCGCCGATCGGCCCACGGTGATCGATGCGGTCACTGACCCGTCGGTGCCGCCGCTGCCGCCGCATGTTGAGCTCGAGCAGGCAAGGTCGTTGTGGAAGGCGATTCTGCACGGTGACCCGGACGCGAGGCAGATGGTCAAGCAGGCCGTTCGGGGCAAACTCCAGGAGTTCCTGCCGCGCCCGGGCTGATCCGCTCTAGCCATATCAAGCGACTCGGCGCGGCCCGTCATCCCACCGGGGGCTCGCCGAGGAGGACGAGTGTCTGGCTGGATCGGACCTCGGGGATCGACTGGAGGTCGTCAAGGATCACGTCCCGTAGGTGGTCGACGTCAGGGGCTCGGACCAGCAACACGTAGTCGAACGAGCCAGTGGACAGCGCCAGCCACTCCACGCCGGGCAGCCGGCGGAGCCGCTCGCCCGCGTCCCGCCAGGCATGTTGGTTCACGCTGACAAGCACCAGGGCCGCGATCGGGAGCCCGAGCTTGCGGGGGTCGACGTCCACGGTGAACCGGCGGATCACGCCTGCGTCCCGGAGGCGGGCCAGGCGCTGGTAGGCCGTGGCTCGCGACACGTTGATGCGGGCGGCGAGCTCGTTCACCGACAGGCGCCCGTCAGCCCGGAGCGCCTCGACGAGCCGCTGGTCAATGGCATCGATCTGGACTATTTGCTTATCCAATGCGCTTAACTCCGCATGATCGTCTTACGAATATACGTTACGCTAGACGGCCTAGTGATGATACCGCAGTTAAGTAAGACTATTTGAGGCTGGTGATGGCGAATGGCTGACAAGCCGCAGTTATACGCCCCGGTCGTACGGGACGACCACGGCGGGGTCCAGGTGATCCTCGGCGAGGACCACCCAGGCTTGCGGGACCAGGTCTACCGGGCACGGCGCAACGCTTTGGCCGCGCTGGCGCTGGACTGGAAGCCAGGTGATGCGATCCCCGAGCCCAACTACACCGAGGTTGAGGACAACGTGTGGCGGGTGATCGCCCGCGAGCTCGAGCCCCTCCACCACCGGCACGCCTGCCGGGCGTACCTCGAGGCTAAGGAAGCGCTGAGACTGCCGGCCGACCATGTCCCACAGCTCACCGAGGTCACCCGGCTGCTGTCCCCGATCACCGGGTTCAGCTATCTGCCGATTGCCGGCCTGGCGCCCCTGCGCGAGTTCTACGGCGCCTTCGAGGGCTCGGTGTTCTACTCCACCCAGTACCTCCGGCATCCCTCCTTGCCCCTGTACACACCCGAGCCCGACATCGTGCACGAGGTCGTGGGGCACGCCAACCAACTGGCCTGCCCCGCCTTCGCCGATATCTACCGGCTGGTAGGTGAGGCTGTGGCCCGCACCCGGACCGAGGCTGCCCTCCGCTTCCTCTCCCGGGTGTTCTGGTTCTCGATGGAGTTCGGCGTGGTGTGGGAGGGCGGGGAGCCCAAGGCGTACGGGGCCGGCATCCTCTCGTCTTTCGGCGAGACAGCCGCGTACCGCGGCGCGGACATCCGCCCCCTCGACTTCGCCCAGATGGGATCCCTCGACTACGACATCACGCGCTACCAGCCGGTGCTGTTCGCTGCCGACTCGATGGCCCACCTGGTCGACGCGTTGTCCGGCTTCTTCTCGACCTTCGACGACGATGCCCATGCCCGCCTGATTCGCCAAACCGAGATGGCGCCGATCAACGGGCAGTGACCACCTCCAGCAGGTTGCCGTCGGGGTCTTTGACCAGACTGCAGTAGCCAGCGCGGATAACGGGGACGACGCCGAGGGTGGGATGGCCATCAACGAGGTCGACTGCGCCGAGGGTGGCGAGCAGGGCGCGCTGGGCAGGGGGGTTTGGGCTCGTGAAACGGAAGGCGACGAGGCCCCGGCCGGAGCAGACCTCGCGGCGGTGGAGCACGATCCGCAGCGCGTCAGGCGCCGCGACGACGATCCAGTCGGGGAACCGGCGGACGATGGGGAGGCCGTCAGAGGCGACCGCCGGATCATCGACCGCGTAGCCGGGGATGACCGGCGTCGCGGTATCCGGCGCGTAGCTGGGATGGGTCAGGCTCGGGCGGGAAGGATTGCCGGCGAACAACTCGACCGCGGTCCCGTTGGGGAAGCCGAGGCAGACCCAACCGGGGCCTTGCTCGTCGACCATGCAGCCCAGCGTGGCCACGTACCACTGGCTCGACCGCTCCAGGTCGGCGACCACGACTCCGAGGTAGGCGGCGATCGCGATCACTGCGGGATCCCGGAGCGTGCCGGCACCAGCCGTGCCAGGCTGCCATCCCGCAGGTCAGCGATATACACATCGCCCACGAACGGCCAGAGCCCTGGGAAAAACAGACCCTTGCTGGGCTGGCCGAGGACGACGGTCACGTCAGCGGGGACCGCCTCGCCGATCAGGCCATGATGCGGGTCAAGGCCGCTCGGCAGGTCAATGCTGAGCACTGGGGCGGCCTGGAAGCGCAGCGCGTGCACCAGAGCGAGAGCCGTGCCCGCAAGCGGCCCGCGCAGCCCCGTTCCAACCAGCCCATCCACGACCACGTCGGCGCTGGGGAGCACCCCCTGGAATGTGGTCACCGCTCCGTCGAGGTCGGCGGCCCAGGGTGTGGCCGCGCTGGGTGTGGCCGCGCTGGGTGTGGCGGCCCAGGGCGTGGCCGCGCTGGGGGGGCCGTGGAGGATCACGGAGACATCTCGGCCGCGCCGCCGCAGCGCCGCCGCAGCCACCAGCCCAACCATCCCGGTAGCGCCCCTCCCCGCCAGCACGAGCACGCGGCGACCGGAGCTTGCCTCCAGGAGGCCTTCGACCGCACCGGCCACGGCCCGCGCGGCAGCCTGGACGGCTGCTGGGCTAGGCGCTCCTGGGGCGGGCGCACCCTCTGGAGGCCCAAGCTCCCTCACGATCGCGTCGACCGGGACCTCGGGGACGCCGGGAAGCCGCGGCGGCCCAGGGTGGGGGGCAGTCTGAGCGTCACGCTCCCAGGGGCGGGCCTCCCTCTGGCCCGCGAGGTCGGCGGCCTGCGTTCCGCGGCGCCAGCTCGGCTCGAGCATGTCGAGCAGTGCCGCGGTGACCAGCGCGGTCGCGCCCCAGAGCAGGTGCTCGCTGTCGAGCTGCCAGGCCCAAGACCAGCCCAAGACCGGTAGCCGCACGGCCCACCAAGAGTCCGGATCGCAGAGCGTGGAGGTTCGGACGCGGAGAATCTCCGCCACCTCGGCCTCGGCCGGCACGAGCGGATGGGGCCGCTCCCACCGCGCGACAACCACGTGAAGCCAGAACCGCGACGGTGGGATGTACAGCGCTGGCAGGCGGCCGATGACCGCCGCGGTCGCGGGATCGAGCCCAACCTCCTCGGCGGCCTCCCGCACTGCGGCCTGCTCAACCGACTCGCCTGGCTCGGCGCGACCACCTGGGAAGCTGATCTGGCCGGGATGGTTCGCCAGGTCCCCACGCCGCCGGGTGTAGATGAGCTGGAGGTCGCCATCCCCCGCATCCCCCAGCAGCGCCAGCGCGGCGCCGAGCCGCCCACCAGGGGAGGAGGCCGTCAACGCTGGCGGCTGGCGGCGAAGGCCGGCGCGGATGCGAGACCAAGCATCCATCTCCGTGACGATACCTGGAGCGCACGATGACAACTGTGGTGTTTGCTCGCAGCAGCACGAGAAGGCGGTATTTCGCCGGGCTTGTCCGCAGCGCGCAGGCGCTACGCGAGGCGCTTCAGGGCCTCGTCGACATCGATGTCGCCCCGCGCGAGTGACTCAAGCGTCTCCAGCTGCGGGTCCGGGGCCGGCGCGGACAGGCCCAGCGCGGTGAGCAGCTCGGCGACCCGCGCCCGGGCGGTTGGGTAGCTCACGCCGAGGTGCCGCTCGATCTCCTTGAGGTTCCCCCGCGAGGAGAGGAACACCCCCAAAAGGTCGCGCTGCTCCGCCGACAGGGCGCAGAACTCGCATGACGCGAACTCGCCGGACACCTCGGTGGCGCATCCAGGGCAGTGCAGCCGGGTGACCGCGAGCGCGTCGCCGCAGACCGGGCAGCTCCTCGGCGGGCGGTGAGGGTTATTCATGGCGCCGTCACCGTGATCCCCCCGGCGCTCGTCTCGATCTCCAGGGTCGCGTTGCCGCCACCGACCACCGCGGTGTCCTCGATCAGGCCGGCGCCAAAGGCAGGCTCCTTGCCAGGGAGCACCACCTTCCCGAGGTGAGCGCGGCCGGTGACCCGGACACTCGAGCCAGGGTCAAGCTGGACCGCGACCTTGCCCAGCTCGCAGCGGATCTGCGAGCCGCCCTGGGTGATCTGGCCTCGGACCACGATCCCGCCCGAGGTGACGCCAAGCGTCAACGGCCCGGCCACCCCGTCGAGCCGCATGGTGCCCGCGCCGACATCAAGGCGCAGCGGGCTCCGCACGCCGGTCACCGACAGGCTTCCGGCGGTGAGGTCGACCTCTAGCGGCAGGTCCGGGTTCATCCGCACCGCGAATGGTGTGCGGTGGCCCGTCCCGCCCCAGCCCAGGCCCCACCCCCAGCCGAACGCCGCTGATGACCAGGGTGGCCCGGACCGGGCACCCCGGCCGGGACGGGAGGCGCGCCATGTCCCCGCCATATCGGGGTCATCAGATTCAACCACCAACGTGTCGTTCTCGTAGCGCGTCCTGTGGGCGGCGTCCGCGCTGGCCTCAGCGACTGACGCGTCACCGACCACACTGACCATGCCGATCGTGGAGACGATGCGGATCCGGCGAGCCCGCCCTGGCCGCGGCGGCGGCTCCTGGCGCGGCTCGCCACGCAGGGCGTTGAGCCGCTCGGCTGCCTCCTCAGCGGAGAGACGCCCCTCCGCGACATCAGTAAGTATCGTGCGTCGCTCATCCATGCCAGCATGGTAGAAAGATGCTTCCATTTTGTAAAGAAAATCTTCTAATCAAGAAGGTCGAGCGCCAAGCCGTGGAGGAGGTCGGCCTCGCTCACGAGCAGCTCCCTGAAGCCAAACCGCTCCATCGCGCGGCAGAGAATCAGCGCGCCGCCGACGATCACGTCCTCGCGGCCAGGCTGGATCGGGCCAAGCTTGGCCCGATCGGCGGTAGGCATCTTGGCGAGCCACGTCATGAGCCCGGCTACCTCATCGAGGCCGATGCTCGTGCCGTGGATGCGCGCCGGGTCGTGCTCGTCCAGGCCGAGGTGCAGCCCGCCAAGCGTCGTGACTGTCCCCGCCACGCCGATCAAGGTGCGCGCGGAGGCAGGATCGACCAGGCGCTCGACCTCATCCAGCTCAAGGTCGATGGCGCCGTTCGCCGCCTGGATCTCCGTCGATGTTGGCGGGTCAGAGGCCAGGCAGCGCTCGGTGAGCCGGACACAGCCGAGTTGGCGGCTGGTGATCGCCTCGGGCTCGCTGGCGCCACGGATGAACTCGGTCGAGCCTCCACCGATGTCGAGCACCAGGTAGGGCGGCTGCTTGGCGTCAACAGAGGCGACCACGCCGCGGAACGTGGCGCGAGCCTCCTCCTCGCCGGTAAGGACCTCAGCGCTCACCCCAGTCCGCTGGCGGACCCCCTCGAAGAAGCGCTCACGGTCAGCGGCGTCGCGGACCGCGCTGGTGGCGGTGATCCGGACTCGCTCCGCGCCGAGCTGCGCCCACCGATCCGCGTAGGCCGCGATGCAATCGAGCGTCCGCGCGAGCGCGACGTCGTCCAGGCGACCGTTCGCGTCGACGCTCGCGCCAAGGCGTGTGATCGTCAGCCGCTGGTCCAGCACGTCCAGCGGCGCGCCCGGGTCGGCGACCAGCAGGCGCACCGAGTTGGTGCCCACGTCAACAGCGGCGACGCGGGTCACGGCAGATCACCCGGGGATTGCGGCACGCACGGGGCGGGGCAGGCCAGCGGCTCGATCTGCTCGCCGACCCACCCGCCGATGGGGTTGTCGCGCGTGGCGAGGTGGTGAGCGTAGAGGGCGTGGAGGCATTTCACCCTCGACGGCATGCCGCCAGCGGTGTCGTCGCGTGGCAGTCGCCCGCCCAACGCGTCGCGCGCGGCCACGTACCGCGCTCCCGCGTGGGTGTACGCGGAGGCGAGCCGCTCGTCGGCGCGGAGGCGGTCGCCCAGGCGCGCCATCTCCCCCTGCGCCTCGAGGCGCCCAACATGGCGGTTGGCGAGCGGGCACGCGAGCCAGAACAGCGTCGGGAACGGCGTGCCGTCGTCGAGCCGTGGGCTGACCCGCAGCACCGCCGGCAGCCCCCATGCGCACCGCACCGCGGCAGCGGACTGCCCGCGCAGCGGCCGGCCAATCATCCGCGCCGCGAGCGCAGTGTCACGCTCGCCCATACGCGGCCTGGCGAGCTGCGCCTCGTACGAGGCATCTGTGGCTGGTCGGAGCGCATCGTCCATGAGACGCCACCCTACGATGATCCCCATGATGATCATGATGGATCAACCGCTTGTATCCGCCGAATGGCTCGCCGCGCACCTCGGCGATGTCGTCGTGGCCGATGTGCGCTGGTACCTCGACGGCCGCTCAGGGCATGACGCGTACCTCCAGGGGCATATCCCCGGGGCGGTGTTCGTCGATCTTGACCGTGACCTCTCCGCTCCGCCTGAGCAAAGCCGCGGCCGGCACCCGCTGCCAGAGCCGGAGGAGTTCGCTCGGGCCATGGGCGCGCGAGGGATCGGCGACGCCGACCCCGTCGTGGCCTACGACGACAACGGCGGATCGATCGCGGCTCGGCTGTGGTGGATGCTCGACGCGGCCGGCCGCCAGGCGGCGGTCCTCAACGGCGGGCTCCAAGCCTGGCTGGGCAAGGGCGGCGCAGCGGCCGCTGGGGCGCCGGGACGGCCGCTGGAGGCTGGCGAGGCGAGGCGCCCGGCTGCCACGTTCACGCCACAGCCGTGGCCCGCCAAGCTGCTGGCCAGCGCGGATGACATCGACCGGCTGCGGGGCGACCAGGAGGCGCTGGTCATCGACGCGCGGGCGCCGGAGCGGTACTCGGGCGCGCTCGAGTCGATCGACCCGCGCGCCGGGCACATCCCCGGCGCATGGAATGCCCCATGGGCCGGCAACCTCAACCCAGGCAATGGCCGGTTCCGCGACCCCGGCGCGCTGCGCGGCCGGTTCGCCGCGCTGGGGCCGGGGCAGCCTAGCGAGATCGCCGTCTACTGCGGCTCTGGCGTGACGGCTTGCCACGACGTGCTCGCGCTCCGGCTGGCGGGGATCCAAGCCCGCCTCTATGTGGGCTCGTGGTCGCAATGGAGCGCCGACAAGGAGCGGCCCCTCGCAACCGGCGACCAGCCCTGACCCGGGTGGATTGCCCGCGCGCCGCAGCCGGCGCGTCAGCTGTGCAACCCGCGCAGCGCTTGGCCAAGCCGGCGGTACCAGGGCTGGTGGACCGCCTCTGGAGCCGTGGGGCCCATGCGGTGGAGGTCTGGGCTGGGCGCGACGATGACGTACGGGATCTCGCCTGGCCGCACCAGGCCGAGCTGCTCACGGGCGAGCAGCTCGATCTCCTCAGGATTCGCCAGCTCCAGCCGCCGCTGCTCCAAGCGGTCGACCTGCGACTGGAGCTCGGCGCGGCTCCTGTAGAGCTGGTCGACGCGGTCTGCCGCCGCGATATAGCTCTTGACCGGCCCAATCGCCATCACGCCGAGCAGCGCCACAACACCCAGGGTTGCGAGCAGGTAGATCCGGTCGCCTTGCCGCAACAACCTCAGCGCGCTACGGCGACCGCTCATGACGGGCTCCTCTTCCGCTGGCGCGGGAAGGCCCGTGGGCCCGGGTAGCGGGCAGCGTCGCCGAGCCGCTCCTCGATCCGGAGGAGCTGGTTGTACTTCGCGGTCCGGTCCGTGCGGGCGGGCGCGCCGGCCTTGATCTGCCCGGCGTTCGTCGCGACCGCGAGGTCGGCAATGGTCGTGTCCTCAGTCTCGCCTGACCGGTGGCTGACCATGCATGTCCAGCCAGCGCGGTGGGCGACGTCCATCGTCTCAAGCGTCTCGCTGAGCGTCCCGATCTGGTTGGGCTTGACGAGCAGGCTATTCGCGCATCCCTGCGCGATCCCCCGCTGGACCCGCTGGCGGCTCGTGACAAAAAGGTCGTCGCCGACCAGCTGGCAGTGGTCACCGAGGCGCTCCGTGAGCGCGCGCCAGCCGTCCCAGTCCTGCTCGTCCATGCCATCCTCGATCGAGACGATCGGGTACCGGTCGACCAACTCAGCGAGCAGGTCGACCATCTCGGACGCCGACAGCTCCCTGCCCTCGCCCTCAAGCCGGTACATCCCACCCGAGAAGAACTCCGACGCGGCGACGTCTAAGGCGAGCGCCATGTCCACACCGGACTCGTAGCCAGCCGCAGCAATGGCGTCGAGGATCAGGTCAAGCGCCTCGGCATTCGAGCCGAGGCTTGGCGCGAACCCTCCCTCGTCCCCGAGCCCAGTAACCAACCCCCGGCGGAGGAGCACGGCCTTCAGCTCGTGGTACACCTCGGCCCCCGCGCGCAGCGCCTCGCGGAAGCTCGGCGCCCCGATGGGCGCGACCATGAACTCCTGGAAGTCGACGTTCGAGTCCGCGTGCGCGCCGCCGTTCAGGATGTTCATCATCGGCACCGGCAGGACATGCGCGCCCGGGCCGCCCAGGTACGCGTAGAGCGGCAGCCCCGCCGAGGCCGCTGCCGCCTTCGCGACCGCGAGGCTGACGCCGAGCAGCGCGTTCGCGCCGAGCTTCGACTTGTCGTCAGTCCCGTCCAGCGTCAGGAGGAGCGCATCGACGCGCCGCTGGTCGCTCGCGTCGATCCCCGTGACGGCAGGGCCGAGGATGTCGTTGACGTTGGCGACCGCGGCCGTCACGCCCTTGCCGCCGTAGCGGTCCCCACCGTCGCGCAGCTCGACCGCCTCGAACGCCCCAGTCGACGCGCCGCTCGGCACCGCCGCGCGCCCGGCCGCGCCATCATCGAGAAGGCAGTCAACCTCCAGAGTTGGATTGCCTCTGGAGTCAAGCAGCTCCCGCGCCACCACAGACGTAACGTTCATCCGCCTCTCACCCTAAAACACACGAATCACGCGTTCAACTTTCGGGTTCCGCATGCGCGAGTCAGCCCCGCTCTTCCGCCTCGACCTGGTTGCGGAAGCGGGTGACCGCGGCGCGGAGCGCCTGCTCAGCGTGGAGGCCGTGGCGGCGGGCCAGCGCGACGACCGCCCCGAGGAGGTCGCCGAGCGCCGCCTCACGTTCAGCGTCGGCGCCAGCGGTGAGGAGCCGCTCAAGCTCGGCCCGGGCGTGGTCGGCACCGTCGCCGAGGCCAGAGACCAGGCCAGCCCGCTCCGCCCGGCCCTGCACCGTGCTGGCCAGCTGGAGCGCGGGCAGCGCCGCGGGGATGCCGTCAAAGACGCTGCCACGCTCGGGCTTCTCGGCGGCCTTCAGGCGCTCCCAGTTCGTGACCACCTGTGCGCTGTCAGCGACCTCGGCGTCGCCGAACACATGCGGGTGGCGGCGGACGAGCTTCGCGGCGATGCCCTCAGCGACGTCGTCGATGGTGAAGTCCCCCGCGTCCTCGGCGACTTGGGCTTGGAAGACGACTTGGAAGAGGACATCGCCAAGCTCCTCCCGGATCGCGCCTGGGTCGCCGGACGCGATCGCGTCGAGCAGCTCGTACACCTCCTCGACCGCGTGCGGCGCGAGCGTGGCGGGGGTCTGCTCACGATCCCAGGGGCAGCCGTCCGGCCCGCGCAGGCGCTCGGTAACCTGCACGAGGTCAAGCAGCTTGGCCCCCTTCGGCGCGAGCATGAAGTAGACGACCTCGACCTCTACCCCTGCCCGTGCGGCCTCCAGCCCGAGCGTGCGGGTGAAGCCCTCGTCGTCGGCAGGGCCGAACAGATAGGTGACCTCGCCCTCGGCGCCCGCTCGCTGGACGATCCACTTGGCGCGCTCGTCGCTGTCGGGCACGACCTCGTGGCGCAGCTCGGCAAGCTCCAGGTGCGGCACGAACGGATGGTCCGCGGACCGGACGAGGACAAGCTCGCTGGACATCAGCGCCGACCAGCCATGGAGCGGCAGCAGGCCGGGCAGCTGGTCAACGGTGTCGATCAAGACCAGCCTTGCGGGCTCTCCGTCTGCGCCTGGTCGCGCCATGAGGTGCCGCGTACCCGCGCCCGCTACTCGCCCGGCGCCTGCGGCTCGGACCGTAGCCCGCCGAGGGGCTCGGAGGAGCGCACGCCGCTGGCCGGATCCCAGACGCCAAACCTCGGGTTCACCTGGATCGTCGCCTTCGCGCGCTGCTGGTTGAGGAAGTCGGAGAAGGCCTGCCCCTGCCGCTGTTGGAGAAGCTCGTCCCTCAGTTTGCCTTGGACATCCTCAAACGGTGGGATGGGCAGCCGCTGGATCACATGAAAGCCGAACTGGGTCTGCACGGGGCCGACGACGTCGCTTTGGTTCGCGGCAAACAGCGCCCGCTCAAACTCAGGGACCGTCTGGCCGCGCTTGACGAGACCGAGATCCCCACCACTCTCCTTGGTCGTCTCGTCGGTCGAGAGCTCTTTGGCGATTGCGCCAAAGTCCTCGCCGCCCGTGATCCGGTCCTTGACGCGCTGCGCCTCCTCTTGGGTCCTCAGGAGGATGTGCCGGGCGCTCGCGGCGTCAGCGTACGCGCTCCGCACATCCTGGTCAGAGACGTCTATGCGATCATCCAGCTTCTGCTTGAGCTTCTCGCCGAGGATGGCGGAGCGAACCTCGGTGAGCACGCTCGCCTCGGTCAGCCCCCCCTCCTTCAGGAGCTGCTCGTAGGACTCGCGCCCGCCAACCTGGGTGACCACCTCGGCAAGCCGCGCCTGCACCTCCTGGTCCGTGACCGCAACGCCGACGTCCTTCGCCGCTTGCTCCATGAGCACCGTCTGGATCATCCGATCGAGCACCTGCGCTTGGAGCGACTTCTTGGCGTCTGGGTCCGTCTTGAGCTGCTGGGGGACCTGCGGGCTGCGGAGCGCCTCGTCGACGCCCTTGTTCACCTGGTCGACCGAGATCTGGACGCCGTTCACCGTGGCGGCGACGTTGGGGTTGCCCTCCGCGCAGCCAGCGATGAGCAGCGCGATCAGGAGCAACGTGGCAAGGCGAGAGGGACTCTGGGCGCATCTAGGCGTGGGCACGAGCGGACCGTCCTCTGCATGCGGGCAAGGAGCGCCAGTCTAACGACGGTGACGTGACAGGAGCGCGCCGAGACGCTGCGCCGTGTACCCCACCAGATCCTGGCCCCGTGGCATCGGCAGCTCCAGCGCGCTCGCCACGGCGTTGTACACCGCTGCCGGATCAGTCCGCGCGAGGCGCACCTCCTGCCAATCCGCCAACACCACCGGCGTCACCCGGACCGTCCGGCGCGGCGTCGTCGTGATCTCCGTAATCCCCCACCGCCGCGCAGCGGCGCGCAACGCCGCGACCGCCAGCAACCGCTCGGCTGGGGGCGGCATCGGCCCGTACCGATCGACCAGCTCAGCCCGCACCGCCTTCACCCCCCGGCTGTCACGCACCGCGGCGACCTTCCGGTACGCCTCTAACCGCAATGCCTCATCAGTGATCCACCCCGTCGGCAGATGCGCATCGACAGGCAAATCGATCGTGATCTCCGGCTCCGGCTCCGGCGGCTTGCCCTCACATAGCTCCGTCACGGCCTCAGCCATCAGCTGCGCGTACGCGTCAAACCCCACCGCCGCCACATGCCCGGACTGGTCAGCGCCCAGCAGGTTGCCAGCGCCGCGGATCTCTAAGTCACGCAACGCGATCGACAACCCAGACCCCAACCCGGTATGCGTCGCGACCGTCTCCAACCGCTTGTACGCCTCCTCCGTCATGCGCTGGCGCTCCGGGTAGAACAGGTACGCGTAGCCACGCTCGCTCGCGCGCCCGACCCGGCCGCGCAGCTGGTAGAGCTGCGCGAGGCCCAAGAGATCCGCGCGCTCGACGATCAGCGTGTTCGCGTTGGGGACGTCCAGGCCGGACTCGATGATCGTCGTGCAGACCAGCACGTCGAACTCGCGCTGCCAGAACGCGATCATCACCCTCTCAAGCAGCTGCTCTGGCATCTGCCCGTGCGCGATCCGCACGCGGGCGCCGGGCGCCAGCTCCGCGACCCGCGCCGCCGCCTGGTCGATCGTCGTCACCTGGTTGTGGACCCAAAAGACCTGGCCCTCACGGAGCAGCTCCCTCCTGACGGCCAGCGCCGCGAGGTGCTCGTCGTACGGGCCGACGTGGGTGACCACTGGCTGCCGGTCCTCCGGCGGCGTGTCGATCGTCGACAAGTCGCGGATCCCGGTAATCGCCATCTCCATCGTCCGCGGGATCGGCGTCGCGGTCATCGTGAGCACATCCACTGACGTGCGCAGCTGCTTGATCCGCTCCTTGTGCGTGACGCCGAAGCGGTGCTCCTCATCGACGACGAGCAGCCCCAGGTCCTTGTACTGCACATCCACGCTGAGCAGCCGGTGTGTCCCGATCACGATGTCGACCGCCCCAGCGGACAGGCCATCGAGGATCGCACGCTGCTCGGCGGGGCTCGCGAACCTGGACAGGACCCGGACCTCCACCGGGAAGCCGGAGAAACGCTCGGAGAACGTCTCGCCATGCTGCTGCGCGAGCAGCGTCGTGGGGACCAGCACCGCGACCTGCTTGCCGTCGAACACCGCCTTGGCAGCCGCCCGCACGGCGATCTCGGTCTTGCCGAACCCCACATCGCCGCAGATCAGCCGGTCCATCGGCGCCCGAGCCTCCATGTCCTGCTTCACCTCATCGATCGCGGCGACCTGGTCTGGGGTCTCGGTATGCGGGAACGCGTCCTCCAGCTCGGCCTGCCAGGTGGTGTCGAGGCTGAACCCGTGCCCCTCGGCGTGCATGCGCGCCTGGTAGAGGCGGATCAGCTCGGCGGCTATCTCCCTCACCGCCTTGCGGACCTTGCCCTTGGCCCGCTCCCAATCAGCCCCGCCCAGCCGCATCACCCGCGCCTTTTCACCCCCGACATACTTGGCGACCGCGTCGACCTGGTCGCTGGGCACATAGAGCCGGTCACCGCCGGCGTACTCCAACACGACGTAGTCACGCGTGACCGTGCCGGCGGCTTGGCCGGTGGTGGCGCTGGCTGGCCCCTTCAGCTCCCGGGTGACGATGCCGATATAGCGCCCGACGCCATGGACGCGGTGGACGACGGGGTCGCCGGGCGCCAGGTCGACGATCGTCTCGGAGGCCGCGCGCCGGCTCGGCAGCCGCCGGGCCGCGCGCGCCCGCCGGGGCCCGAAGATGTCCCACTCGCCGAGCACGGCAAGCCCGAGGCCAGGGCTGTGGAAGCCCTCGCGGAGGCTGGACTCGACGATCGCGACGCCGTGCGCGGCATCAGCGCGCTCGCGGACCGGCGCGGAGATGCCCTCGTCCCGCAGGACCTCGGCCAGCCGCAACGCAGGACCATGGCCCTGAGTCGTCAGCACGACCGCGGTGCCTTCGGCCGCGAGGCGGCGGACCGTCGCGGTGACGGCGGTGACATCCCCGCGGAACGAATCCCATCCCAAGCCAGAAACGGCGGTGGATGCCTCCTGGCTTGCGAAGGCCCCAAGGTGCCACACATCCCCGCGGGCGCGGGCGGAGACCCCCTCCCAATCAGCGAAGCCGGCCTCGCGGTCCAGAACGCCGCCTGACTTTTCCCCCCCGCCTGACTTTTTCCCCCCGCCTGACCCCTCCCCCCCGCCCGACCCCGCCCCCCAGCCCGCGATGAGCAGCTCAGCCGCCTGCTCCTTGAGGTCTGCTGCCCGGCTGGCGACCCGGACTGGGTCCACGACCGCCATACCCGCGTGGTCAGGGAAGAAGTCGGGAAGGTAGGCCGGCGCCGGGTGAAGCGTCGTGACGAGCGCCTCCGCGCCCTCAAACGCGACGCCATCCGCAAGCTGCTCCAGCTGCTCGGCCAGCGCGGGCAGGCGTTTTGCCAGCATTCTCGCCGTGTCAGCGGTCTCAGCGTCCAGCACAAGCTCTCTGGCGGCGTCGATGGCGATGCGCTCGACTGGCTGCTCGAGGCTGCGCTGGTCCGCAGCCGCAAACGCGCGGATCGACTCGATGTCATCTCCCCAGAACTCGACCCGCACTGGATGGTCAGCCGCGGACGGGAACACGTCGACCAGGCCACCGCGTACCGCGAACTCGCCCCGGTGCTCCACGAGTGTCACGCGCGTGTAGCCAAGGGTGGCGAGGTGCTCGACGAGCCCCTCTAGGCCCTGCCCATACGACTCGTCGAGCCGGATAGGCTCGCGCTCAGCGAGGCGCGGGTCCATCGGCTGGAGCAGCGCGCGCACGGGGGCGACGACCGCTTGGAGGTCACCAGCTCGCAGCCGGTCCAAGACTCGGAGCCGCTCCCCCACCGTCGCCGCCTGTGGCGACAGCCGCTCATGCGGGAGGGTCTCCCACGGCGGGAACATGGCGACACCACTGGGAGAGTCTCCCAGGAAAGCCCCCAGGTCGTCCGCCAGCGCCTCGGCGTCACGCTCCGTTGGCGTCACGATCAGTAGCGGCGCCGCGTGCTCAGCGATCAGCGCGAGCGTGTACGCGCGCAGCGCAGGCGCCACCTTGACCACACCAGGCACGCCAAGGTCCGCCAGCCCCTGGCGACCGGCCGCAAGCAGGGCCGCCAGAGGGCCTGAGGAAGAGGACATCGCCTCCATGCTAGTGAAGGGCCAGCGCCTCCCAGCCGCCGGTCAGCCGGGGTTGGGGGCTCCGCGGGGGGCGTGGTACTGGTTTTGGGCCGCCTCGAGCCCATCAGAGATCAGGACGAGGGTCGCGTCGGCCGCGTCCTGGCAGGTGACGTCAATCTGCTCGCGCTCCTTGGGCGAGAACCGGTGGAGGACGAAGTCGGCGGGGTCCTGGCGCCCGGGCGGGCGGCCGACGCCGATCCGGACCCGGTAGAAGTCGGGGCTGCCGAGTGCCCGCTGGACATCCTTCACACCGTTGTGCCCTGCGGTGCCACCGCCACGCTTGAGGCGCAGCGCGGCGAAGGGGAGATCGATCTCGTCATGGACGACGATGAGCCGGTCAACGCCAACCTTGTAAAACGCCGCCACCCGCTGCACTGGCCCACCAGAGTTGTTCATGTACCCAGACGGGATCACGAGCGATAACGGCACCCCCCCCGGCCGGTCGAAGGTGTCCGCGATCTGGGCCACGGCCTTGTGCGCCTTGAACGACGCCCCCAGCCGCGCCGCGAGCGCCCGCACGACGTCCGCGCCAAGGTTATGGCGTGTGCCGGCGTACTCCGCCTCGGGATTGCCCAGGCCCACGACGAGCCACCGCGACCCCTGGTCTCCGCCGGCCGCGCCACCGGCCATCTCCGAGGCCGCGTGAGCTGACCCGCGCCGCGACAGCCGGTCGACGAGCCGCATCTGCTAGGACTCGCTGGCCACAGCCTCGGTGGGCGGCGCGCCCTCGGCTGCCATCCCCTCCTCCAGCTCCTCAGCCGGCTCGACGGTGGGGGCGGTCACGCTCACGACCGTCCGATCGGGGTCATCAAGCAGCTCGACGCCAGCGGGAAGCTCCAGCTCCCCGAGCCGGCGCACGTCTCCGACCTGCAAATCGGAGATGTCGCAGACGAGATGCTCCGGCACCTCGAGCGGGAGCACGCTGACGCGCGCGGTGTAGAGCTCCTGGTTGACGACGCCACCAACCTCGGCGCCGACGGCCTCGCCCTCGAGCGTGACGGGGATGTCGACGTCCACCTTGACGTTCCGCTGCACCGCGACGAAATCGACATGCAGGATCTCACGCCGCACGGGGTGCCGTTGAATCTCACGGGCGAGCACCAGCTGGGATTGCCCGTCGATGCCGAGCGAGATGATGGCATTTGCCCCGGCCCCGGTGTGGAGGACGTGGTAGAGCTCCAGGGCGTCGACCGACACTGAGGTCGGCTCCAGCCCGGTGCCGTAGGCGACGGCAGGCACCCGCCCAGCACGCCGTAGCCTGCGTGCCTCGCCCTTCCCGCTGCTCCGCCGCACCCGCGCGGCGAGCGCAACCTGCTTGGACATGCCAACACCCCTGTAAAGACACGATTGACGGACATGCGAATACGCAAACGCTGCGTGGCGGCCAAGTGTAATGCGCGCGGTGTGAGCCGCTCAACAAGGCGCCGGGCAAGGCCCAGCGAATGAGAGGGCGCGCGGCTCCCCTTACTGGTTGTAATCGTCAAACAGCTCACTCACCGACTCGTCTAGGAAGATCGCTTTCATCGTGCTTGCGATAATCCCAGCGGTCGAGAGCATCTCAAGCTTGTCAAGCTCACAGTGGTCCGGAGGCGGCAGGGTGTTGGTCACCACGACGCGCTCGATCGGGCTTTCTTGCAGGCGCTTGCATGCGTCGCCGGACAGCACAGGGTGGGTGGCGCACGCGATGACACGGGCGGCGCCATGCTCGGCAAGCGTCTCCGCAGCGCCGCAGAGCGTTCCGCCAGTGTCAATCATGTCGTCGACAAGCACGCAGGTCTTGCCCTGGACAGGCCCGATCACCCCGAGGGTCTGCGCGACGTTGTGCGCGATGCGGGTCTTAGCGAGCACGGCGAGGTTTGCGTGCGGCAGGCGTTCCTGGAACTTCGACGCCAGGTGCACCCCGCCAGCGTCCGGCGAGCAGACGACGAGCTCCTCGTTCCCGAACCGCTCGATCAACCAGTCGACGAGCAGCGGGAGCGCGGTGAGATGGTCAAGTGGCTTGTTGAAGAACCCCTGGATCTGGCCGGTGTGGAGGTCGACTGACACGACACGGTCCGCGCCGGCGACAGTGAGCACGTCGGCGAGCAGCCGGGCGGTGATCGGCTCACGGGAACGGGCCTTGCGGTCCTGGCGGGCATAGCCGAAGAACGGGATGACCGCAATGATCCGCTTCGCCGACGCACGTTTTGCCGCGTCAATCAGGACGAGCTGCTCCCAAACCCGGTCGTTCACCGGCCGGCAGTGGGTCTGGAACACGAACACGTCGCTCCCGCGGATGTTCTCCTGGTACCGGCAGTAGAGTTCGCCGCTCGCGAACTCGTGGATGTCGACGTCGCCGAGGCCCATGCCGAGGTGGTCCGCGACCTCATGGGCAAGCGCGGGATGCCCGCGGCCCGTGAAGATTTGCATCCGCTTCTTCGTCACGATCTCCATGTCGGCCCCCTACGCCTTGGCGCGGTTGCGGTTGCGCTCAGCGTAACCCGGGATAATGCGCTGCTCGCTCCGCTCAATCGCGAGCGCCCCATCGGGTACATCTTTCGTGATGACTGAGCCGGCACCGGTGTACGCGTGGTCCCCGATCTGGAGGGGGGCGACGAGCATCGTGTCGCTGCCGATCCGGACGCCGTCGCCGATCACCGTTTGGTGCTTGGCGAACCCGTCATAGTTCACCGTCACGGTTGCCGCGCCGACGTTCGTGCCTTTTCCGATTGTGGTGTCCCCAATGTAGGAGAGGTGGGGGACTTTGCTGCCCTCGCCGATCGTGCTCTGCTTGACCTCGACAAAGGCGCCGGCCTTCGCGCCAGCCTCGAGGCGGGCGCCTGGCCGCAGGTAGCTGAATGGCCCGACGGTAGCCTCCGCCCCGATCCACCCACCGACCACGACGCTGTACGTGACGGCCGCGCCCTCCGCGATGCGCGTATCGACGAGCCGGGTGTTCGGGCCGATCACCGCGCGCCCCGCGATCGTCGTCGCCCCCTCCAGGTGAGTGCCTGGTAGGAGCATCACGTCAGGCTCGATCTCCACGCCAGCTTCCACGTAGGTGGTGGCCGGGTCGACGACGGTGACGCCATCGCGCATGTGCCGGTCGAGGATACGCCGACGGAGCGCCGCCGACGCCCGCGCCAACTCGATCCGGTCATTCACGCCAGCCACGGCTGCCGCGGGTGCCGGCACCGCAGCGACGCCGGCCGTCACCAGCGGCGCGATCACGTCCGGGAGATACTCCTCGCCTTGCTGGTTGCTGGTCGACAGCCGTTTGAGCTCCGTGGCGAGCGGGTCTCGGGCGAACGCGTAGACCAGGGCGCTCACCTCGGTGATCCGGCGCTCAGCGGGAGATGCGTCACGGTGCTCGACGATGCGTTGGACCATGCCGTCCGCGCCCCGGACCACGCGACCGTACCCGGTCGGATCCTCCAGCACGGCGGTCAGCATTGCCGCGGCGACACCCGATCGGCGCGCCTCCAATACGCCCTGCAGGACGCCGGTGGTCAACAACGGAGCGTCTCCCGGCACGACCAGCACGGTGTCGACCCCGTCGAGGGCACCCGCCTCCATCGCCTGGCGCACCGCGTGGCCGGTCCCGCGCTGCTCGGTCTGCACCACGATGGCCAACTCGTCCTGGCACGCCTCCTGCGCCTCAGCGCGCACACGTTCCCCCTGGTGCCCCACGACCACCACGACCCGCTCCAACGCGCACCCGTGGAGAGCCTCTAACACCCAACGCAACAGCGTCCATCCAGCCGCTTTATGGAGCACCTTGGCGGTCTCCGACTTGAAACGGGTGCCCTTCCCGGCAGCCAGGACCACAGCCGCAACGCTCATGGCATGCGCCTCAAGGAGCCAACTCACGCCAGGCGCGCGGCGTGAGGAAGAGCTGGGAGGGAAGGGATCGAACCTTCAACTTCGACTCCAAAGGACGACGTGATGCCATTTCACCACCTCCCACTGTCGATCCCCGCTGCGGAAGGTCAGCAAGGCGTCACCCCAGGACCCCCGGCCGGCGATCGTACGACCGATACTGAGCGGAACCGGCCGGCGACCGATCTGGCGAGTACGCGTGCCGCCTCCTCCGACTCGCACAGCGCGAGCAATGTAGGACCGCTCCCGGACAATACCGCGCCGAGCGCACCCGCGTCGATCAGCTGGGCTTTCGCGTCCGCAAGTTCGGGACGCAGCGCGAACGCGGCGCATTCGAGGTCATTATAGAGCGCGGCCCCGAGCGCCCGCGCGTCACACATGCGGAGGGCAGTGACCACGGCATCAGGCCCGATCGTGCTCGGCGCGCACTCCTGGTCCCACGCTCGGTAGACGTCCGCGGTAAGCAGCGGCTCATACGCCTGGCATGCCACCCACCAGAACGCGCCGGTGCAGAGCACCTGGGCGAGCGTGACGCCCCGGCCGGTTCCCAGCGCGGTCCCGCCGATCACGCAGAAGGGGACATCCGTGCCGAGCGTGGATCCGATCGCCTTGAGGCTCTCGCGTGACAGGTGGCAGCCCCACAGCTCATTGAGGCCGACCAACGCGGCGGCCGCGTCAGCTGACCCGCCCGCCATCCCGCCCCCGACTGGGATCTGCTTCTTCAGCTCCATCACCGTCACCGGCACCGCTGCGGGCTGCCACGCCCGCCGCGTCTCCTGCTCATCAACGAGATCGAGGTCGAGAACCTTCGTGACATGGCCGAGCGCCCGCGCCGCCCGGACCGCGAGGTTGCGTTGATCCGCGGGCACGTCGGGCCCCGCGTCGTGGATCAGCCGTATACGCATGCGGCGCCGCGCGGCCGGGTGATGCCCCCGGCCAGGCGGCCCCGCGATCCAGATCCACAGCCGATCGTAGAGCGACACGCTCTGGAGGACGGTGACCAGCTCGTGATAGCCGTCGGGCCGCCTGCCCCGGATCGCGAGGAACAGGTTCACTTTGGCGGGGACGCGGACGATGACGCAGGGGCTGCCTCGTGGGAGCACCTGGCCCACCGCCTGTCCCAACTCCTCCCGGCCAACGATCGCCAACCGCCCGAGCGGCCCCAGCGGGGCCCCTCTTCATATTCTTCGCGTATATCTCCCCCCTGTCAGGGGTTATCGTAGAAACTCATGCAGGGCGCGGCAAAGCCGTCTTACCCATCCAGCGCTTGGGCAAACGCGCACCACGCGTCAAAGTCAAGCTCCTCCGCGCGGGCTGTAGGGGCGAGCCCGGCGCTGGCGAGCGCTGACTCCACCATCGCCGGGGGGCGCCCTGCGGTGGCGAGCGCATTCCGCAGCCGCTTGCGCCGCTGGGCAAACCCGCCTTGGACCAGCGCGAACAGCCGCTTCCGATCAACGGCGAACGTCCACGGGCGTGGCTGCATCCGCACCGTGACCGAGTCAACGTTCGGGACCGGGTAGAACGCGGTGCGGCTGACCGCCGCGCAGATCCGCGCGTGGGCCTGCGCGCGGATCTTCACGCTCACGGCCCCGTAGAGCGGGTCGCCGACGTCCGCGACCCAGCGCTGCCCTACCTCCCGCTGGACCATGATGAAAAGGCGCGTAAACGCGCCGCAGGCCAGCGCGCGGAGCACCACAGGCGTGGCGGCATGGTAAGGGAGGTTGGAGATGAAGGCCGCGGGCCGGCCATCAAACAGCGCGGCGAAGTCGACCTCAAGCGCATCGCCGTGCACAATGCGCACGCCTTTGTCGTCACGGACGAGCGCGGTGAGCGCGCGGACGAAACCGGCGTCGACCTCGACGGCCACGACCTCAGCCCCGGCTTCCCGCAGCGCAAGGGTGAGGCTGCCAAGGCCTGGGCCGACCTCGCAGACCAGCTCTCCCGCACTCACCCCAGCGTCCCGGGCGACCTTGCGGACGGTGTTGGGATCGACGACAAACGTCTGCCCGAATCGCTTGCGCGGCGCCAGGCCGTGCAGCTGGAGCAAGCCGCGGACATCGGTGTAGGTGAGAAGGGGCCGGGCCATCCCGCCAGTTTGCCGGAGGCCAGTTACCGTAGAGCGACCTCTGCCGTAAGTGTCCCTACCACGAGATCCGGACGTCGATCACGCCCTCCGACGGGGCAGCGAGCGCGGCGAATGCTGGGCGGTTGAGGTCGATGATCCGGCCATCAATGAACGGTCCGCGGTCGTTGATCCGCACCCGCACCGTCTTCCCATTCGCGAGGTTCGTGACTGTGACCATCGTGCCCTTTGGCAAGGTCCGGTGCGCGGCGGTGAGCCCGTCGCCAAAGTCGTACCAAGACGCCACCCCGGCCTGGATACGCGCGGCGTCAACCGGGGGCGCGGGGACGTCCGGAGCGGGGGCGCCTGGCACAGGAGCGGTGCCGATCTCGACGATCCGCGTGATGGGCTCGACGACCACCTCCTCTTGCTCGCGGACACGGGACTCCTCGACCCCATCCACCAAGGTGATCGTCTCGACGACGTTGAGCCGGCCCTCGCGCCCGGCGCGCACCTCGCGCCGTTTGCCCAGCGGCAGATCGGCGGTCTTGCGCTTGATGACCGGCGGGGGGACGGCGACCTGGCGGGCCTCGACGGTGCGGGTTACCCGCCTGATCACGACCTTCGCGCTGGCCCGAAGCGGGGCGTCGACGGCCGGCTTGATCCGGTCGTCCTCGTCGAGCGTCAGGTCGAGCTGCTCGAGCAGCCCGGCCACCGTCGTGCCCTCCGGAACCGTGGCCTCGTGCTCCTGCCCGTCCGCGACAACCGTTACCGTGATGGGAACGCTGACCTCGAGGACCATCCCATCGTGAACCGGCGCGAGCGGCGCGGGGCTCACCAGCTCATGGTCGTCGCCGCGCGCTTTCAGCGCGGCGACGACGTCTTCGGCCCGCAGGGCAGGCACCATGAGGCGCTGCTGCGTGTCGCCCTGGACGACGGTCACCTCGCGTGCATCCACGAACTCGACAGCCATCCCGTCGGCGAGGACGCTCGAGCGCCCCGGCACCAGCAAGTCCCGCGGATCGACCTTGACGCCAGTGCGGTCCAGCAGCTCACCGACCGTCCGCGCATGCGTCTCCAGCCGCTGCGGTCGCCCGTCTACCTGCAGCGTCACGGTCTTCTCCCCGCGTAGCCACCCAAAGGCAAGCGCAGGAACCAGCGCCGCAACGAGGATCCGGCCAAAGCAAAGGCCGAGAAAACGCCGCCGTCTCAGATGAGGGTGGACTCCCCGCGGCCTCCTGCGTTGCCGAGGGGCTCCCCTCGGCCCCTTGGGATGTGGGGGGGCTCCCCTCGGCCCCTTGGGATGTGGGGGAACTCCCCCCGGCCCCCTGAAGTATGGGGGGGTTCCCCCCGGCCCCCTGGGTCGCCGAGGTCGCTTGGGTCGCCGAGCAGGGGGCCTGCGGCGTCTCTGGGCAGGCGCCGCGCGCCGTCCAACAAAGGCCGTAGGCATGCCTGCACGCTACCCATAGGGCAAAAAGGCCTCAAGTCCGCCTGCTCAGCGCCACCGACGGCGGCTGCAACCGTCATTTTTCGGGTAAGTGCGCCTCACCCTCAACCGGGAACGCGAACAGGCGCTGGGCGTTCATGCTGGTGACTCTCGCCATCTCCTCAGCGGTCATGTCATGGAGCGCGGCGAGCTGCGCGACGATCAGCACGACCCGGCCCGGCTCATTGGGCTTGCCCCGGTACGGGTGCGGTGACAGGTAGGGCGAGTCGGTCTCGACGACAAGCAGATCCAGCGGCGCCACAGCCGCAGCAGCACGGAGCGACCCCGCGTTGGCGAACGTCAGGTTGCCAGCGAACGACATGTACCACCCCTGCTCCGAGCACAGCTTGACGAAGTCGATGTCCCCGGAGAAACAGTGGAAGACAGTCCGCCGCGGCGCCCGCTCCTCTGAGAGCACGCGCAGCGCGTCATCGTGCGCGTCGCGCATATGGATGACAAGGGCCTTGTCGAGATCCTTCGCGATCCGGATGTGCTCGCGGAACGACTCCTCCTGCCGCACCCGCGGGCAGTGGTCGCGGAACCAGTCGAGCCCCGTCTCCCCGATCGCCACGACTTTGGGGTGCGCGGCCAGCGTGGCGATCTTTGGCAAGACGTGCTCGGTCGCCTCGATCGCATTGTTCGGGTGGATCCCAACGGTTGCGTACACTCCCGGCGTGCTGACCGCCGTCTGGACGCACTCCGCCGATGAGGCGAGGTCAACGCCGACGGTGACGAGCGTCGTCACACCGACGGCCCGCGCGCGCGCCGCGAGTTCGTCAGGCGATCCATCCATCAAAGCAAGGTGGCAGTGGGTATCGGTGTACATAATTTTCGAATTTTCTAGGCGTGGGGGATGTGGCCCGCACCTATATGGGGGAGACAGCCTACCAGCCGTGCTGCCGTGAGGAGGCATGAGGAGGCCGCCGAGGACCAATGCTACTGCGTCTCCCGTCTCTCTAGGTTGCTCAGCAGGCATACGTGAGGAGCGTGGCCCGCGGGACCCGGTAACGGACTTTCACTCACCAGCCAGGCAGAGCCAGGTAGACTCGTACCTGCCGTGACCAGGGTGGCCCCACGAGTCGAGGCGCCAATGGCCGCGTTACCCATCTCGCACAAGGACTCGCCTTACCCCCATGGCTCGACACCTCGTCACCAGCGCCCTGCCGTACATCAACGGCGTCAAGCATCTCGGGAACCTCGTAGGCTCCATGCTCCCCGCCGACATTTACGCGCGCTATTTGCGCCTCGCGGGCCACGAGGTCCTCTACATCTGCGCGACCGATGAGCATGGGACACCCGCTGAGCTCGCTGCCCTTGAAGCCGGTCTGGACGTCGAGGAGTACTGCCGCTGGCAGCATCAGCGGCAGGCGGAGATCTACCAGGGCCTCCTGCTGTCCTTCGACTACTTCGGGCGGAGCTCCTCGGATGAGAACAGGCAGCTCACCACGCACTTCGCCCGCCGCCTAGAGGAGGAGGGGTACATCGAGGAGCGCGAGACCAAGCAGGTGTACTCGGCCGCCGATGGGCGCTTCCTGCCGGACCGGTACGTCATCGGCACGTGCCCGTACTGCGGGTACGGGGCGGCTCGCGGCGACCAGTGCGAGTCATGCACCCGGCTGCTCGACCCCACGGACCTGATCGATCCCCGCTCGGCGATCTCCGGCAGCACCGATCTGGAGGTCCTGCAGACGCGCCACCTTTTCCTCCTGCAGTCGAGGCTCGCCGAGGAGATCCGGACCTGGATCGACTCTCAGGAGGACTGGCCCACGCTTGTGACGTCAATCGCCTACAAATGGCTCGACGAGGGCATTGAGGACCGGTGCATCACCCGGGACCTGCGCTGGGGCTTCCCGGTTGACCGCCCTGGCTTCGAGGGCAAGGTGTACTACGTCTGGTTCGACGCCCCCATCGAGTACATCGGCGCGACGCGGGAGTGGGCCAATCAGGATCCTGATCACTGTGACTGGCGCTCGTGGTGGTTCGATGCGGATGACGTGCGCTATACGCAGTTCATGGCGAAGGACAACGTCCCCTTCCACACGATCAACTTCCCAGCCACCTTGATCGGCTCGCGTGAGCCGTGGAAGCTCGTCAATCACCTCAAAGGCTTCAACTGGCTCAACTACTACGGGGGGAAGTTCTCCACCAGCAGGGGCGTCGGCGTGTTCATGGACGACGCCCTGGAACTCCTCCCGGCGGACTACTGGCGCTGGTATCTGATCGCGAACGCGCCGGAGTCGGCGGACACGACGTTCACCTGGGAGCTGTTCGCCTCCGCCGTGAACTCCGACCTCGCTGACACGCTCGGCAACTTCGTCAACCGTACGCTCACCTTTACCGCCCGGCGGTTTGGGAGCACGGTTCCCGGTGGTGGCGCGCCGACCGAGGTTGAAGAGCGGCTCGCAGCTGACCTTGCCCGGGGCATTGACTGTTACACCCACCACCTCGAGCGGCTGGAGTTCCGCAAAGCGAGCCTCCAGTTGCGGGAGATCTGGACGCTCGGGAACAGCTACCTGGAGCAAGCCCCTCCTTGGCTCACCATCCGCGAGGACCGTGACCGCGCGGCCTGCACGCTCCGGGCCGCGCTCAACCTCATCCGGATCTACGCGGTCCTCGCCGCGCCGATCATCCCCGCCACGAGCGAGCGCATGCTCGCTGCCTTCGGGCTGCCGCCCGCAGGCTCCTGGATCTCACCGGACGTGGCGAGCGAACTCCAGGCTCTCGCTCCGGGGCACGAGTTCACCGTCCCCGACGTGCTGTTCCGGAAGATCACCGGCGAGGACATCACCGCCTGGTCTGAGCGCTTCGGCGGTGCCCCGCTGGCCACGCAGCACTGATCTCGCCGCGCTCAGTGCTGGCCGACCGTTTTTCGCGCCGGGCGGGGGCACTTTAGTATCCGGCTGATGGCTACCTCTGGGATCCGCCGAAAGGTCGATGACCTCGGACGGATTGTCATCCCCTCCAGCATCCGCAAGACGCTGGGGATCCAGGAGGGCGATCTCGTCGAGATCCAGCTCGACGGCAACCGCGTCGTCCTGTCCATCCCTGAGGAGTCCTGCACGTTCTGCAGCTCCACGCTCCACCTCGAGACGTTCCGTGGCAAGGTCGTCTGCTGGTCCTGCACCGCCGCCCTCCGGGCCAGGGACCGCCAGCGAGAGCCCAGCTCCTAACTCATGCGTCATCGCTCGTGGTCCTTCGTCTGCTCGATCACCGCCGCATAGACGCGGCGTTTTGGCACCTCCGCGGCCTCGGCTACCCGCGCGATCGCTGCCTTGCGGTCCAGCCCCGTTACGAGCAGGGCGCGGACGCGGTCGGCCAGCTCGGCGTCGGTGACGGGAGCAGGCGGGGCGGGTGGGGCTCCGCCGACCACGCAGGTGGCCTCGCCGCGGACGCCATGGGCGGCGACGCGGGCAGCGAGGTCCGGCAACCGCCCGCGCCACACCTCCTCGTGGAGCTTCGTCAGCTCGCGGCAAAGCGCGGCCGGGCGGTCGCCCAGAGCAGCGGCTATCGCCTCGAGATCGGCGGCCGCCCGGTGCGGTGCCACGTAGAAGACGAGGGTGCGCGGATCGCCTGCCAGCTCGGCGAGCCGGCGCGCGCGGGCGCCAGCCTTCCGTGGCAAGAAGCCCTCGAACGCGAAGCGGTCCAACGGCAGGCCGGAGAGCACGAGCGCCTGCACCACCGCCGATGGGCCTGGCACCGCCTCGATACGCACACCGCGCTCGACCGCCTCCCGGACCAACCGGAACCCGGGATCGGCCAGCCCCGGCGTCCCCGCATCGGTGACCACGGCCACGGTCTCGCCCGCCTCAACCCGGTCCAGCAGCGGGCCGGTGCGAGCCCGCTCGTTATGGTCGTGGTAGCTGACTAGCGTGCCGCTGATGCCCGCATGATCGAGCAGGACCCGGGTCCGGCGCGTGTCCTCAGCGGCGATCACATCGGCCTCGGCGAGCGCGCTGACCGCGCGGGGCGACAAGTCCCCAAGGTTGCCGATCGGGGTGGCGACCAGAACCAAGCGGCCCCCCCGCGCGCGCATCAACGCACTGTCATCCGTACACTGCGCTGCCATGGTCATCGACACCTCCCAGCGGGACGCCATCGAGGCCAAGCCGGCCGCGAGCGGACCATCCCCGGCCCGGGCGCGCGCGCTGGCGTTGCTCATCCCTCTGGCGCTCTTGGCCGTCGCCGGGACGCTGCGCTTCTACCGCCTCGGCGAGCCCGCGCGCTGCTACTTCGATGAGACCTACTACTACTACAACGCGCGGGACTACCTCGACCAAGGCGTCGAGCGAGTCTTCGCCGTCCACCCGCCGCTCGGCAAGTGGATGATCGCTGGCGGGATCGAGCTGTTTGGTGTGCCGGAGAACTCGCCGATCGACCGAGCGGTGGCGCAGGACCCAGGCCAGTGCACCCAGCGCGAGCAGCGCGAGAACCCCCCAGCGCGGACGCGTGAGGCAGCGGAGTCGTTTGCGCGCCGGTTCTCGCCGGCCCTCGCCGGCACCTTGTGGGTGGGGATGGCGTACCTCGCCGGGCTGCGGCTGTTCCGCCGCCGGGGAGCAGCCGCGCTGGCCGCGCTTCTGCTGGCCGTCGACGGCCTCGCGTTCACGATGAGCAGGATCGCGATGCTCGACGTGTTCGTCGCCTTCTGGGTGCTGGTCGGCTTCTGGCTGCTGCTTATCGACCGGGACCGCCAGTGGGCGGTTGCCCCGGCCGCCCCACCCAAGCGGCCCCTGCCGGCCGTCATGCTGCCACGCCACGCGCAGGGCGCCCGGTGGCTCGCGGGGCTCGCGCTGGGGCTCGCGCTGGCGACGAAGTGGTCGGGCCTGCTCGCAATCGCCACCGCGATTCTGTTCGTGCTGGTCAGCGAGCTGGCGTGGCACCGGCGCATGGTCGGCCGCCCCTGGGCTCAAGTGTGGCGGACGCTGAGGAGCGTGGGGCTCACGCTCGTGCTCGTTCCCACCGCCGTCTACGTGTTGAGCTACGCCGGATGGTTTGCGAACTTCGAGCGCACGCTGCCGGGGAAAGCGCCCTGCCCCGAGCAGGGCTGCCCCGCCTCGCTGCCCGGTCAGCTCGCGCGCGTGGCGAAGGGGTGGGCCGGCGAGCAAGCGACGATCTTCCGCTTCCACCGCGATCTCACCGCCGACCATCCGTACCGCGCGTCGGCAGCGACCTGGCCGCTCATGATCCGCCCAGTCGCGTACTACTACGAGGACTGCACCCAGGCGAAGATCGACAGGGGCGAGCCCTGCGTCGTGGCCAAGGGCAACGTGGCGGAGATCCTCGGGATGGGCAACCCGGCCATCTGGTGGCTGGCAGTGCCCGCGTACCTGATGCTCGGGTGGCTCGCGGTGCGCCGGCGTGACTGGGTGGCCTGGACGATCCTCGGGTTCCTGGCGTTGCAGTACTTCCCGTGGCTGGTGAGCCCGCGGACCGTCTTCTTCTTCTACGCGACGCCACTCGTGCCGTTCGTCTGCTACGCGTTGGCCTACGCAGCTGTCCAGGCCGGCAGCCGCCGCCGGCTGCGTTGGGTGCCGCCCGCTGTGGCTGCGCTCGCGATCGCGGGCTTCCTTTTCTGGTACCCGCTGCTCTCCGGGCTCGAGATCTCCAAAGCGGCATGGGACCTGCGGGTCTGGCTCCGGCCAGGCTGGGTCTAACCGGGTGGAAGGCATGATGCCCGGGCTATTGGCCCGGGCATCATGTGTGAATGGATTATCACGCGTACCGCGTCGCTGCCCGCCCCTTCCCGACGATGCCAAAGATTAGGAATAGGAGGCCAGAGACAAAGTGCAGGATATGGTCCCCGTCGAGCCCCGGGTCTGCTGAGAGCAAATAGTCCAGCGCTCCCAGATAGCCGATGACCGCAGCAAGGATATAGAAGCCGCCAATCGCGAAGTTGACGCCCTGCGTCTCAACAGGGCTGAGGTACAGCCCCGCCGCCAACGCGATCAAGCCGATACCGACGTGCGCGAGGTTATGGAAAACGTTTAACTCCACACCAAGAAGCACTGAGCCTGTCTCTCCGAGTAAGGGACGGAAGCCGGTCGCGAAAAACCCGACTATACCAAGGAGGACGTAAAACGCTCCGAATATCACCGCGAAGCTTTTGGCTGGTGCTTTGCCCATAATCCTTCCTCCCCTCAGGGCTGGTTGCGTACGTGTGATCTACGTTCGCATCCCGCCCCCGATTGGATTGCTCGGAGTAGACCACGTGACGCCAACCGCTGGGCGCTCGCGACGTCGGCCGCCGTTACCTACCGGCGCCTAGAGAACCTGCGACCCCGTCTACACGCTCTACGCATACAGGATAGAGCGACGAGGCTGAGCTGGGAAGAGGCTGCGATGGGCTTCCGCAGGCGCTTCCACCACCGCCCGGCTGGCTCATGGGGCGGCCTTCAAGCTCACCACCATTGTGGTGCCGCCACCAGGGGTGTCCTCGATGGAGAGCGTGCCGCTCATCGCCTCCACAAAACCATGGGCGACGGCCAGGCCGAGCCCCACCCCGCTGCCGTTCGGCTGGTCGCCCAGGCGCTGAAACGGCTGAAAGACACGCTCGCGGTCGGCGGGTGGGATGCCGCGCCCGCGGTCGGCGACGCGCAGCTCGACATGGTCGTTGACGGCACCGGCATGGACCCTGACCGGCTGGCCCTCAGGGGACCAGCGCAAGGCGTTCGCCACGAGGTTTGCCACGACCCGCTCAAGCAGTGTTGGGTCGGCAGCCACGCGTGGGAGCGTCTCGGGGACCTCGATGTCGAGGCGGTCGTCGCCCCCCATGGACCGCAGCGCGGCTGGCACGACCTCCTCCAGGCCGACGGGCTTGTTGCTGGCCTGCACTACGCCGGCCTGCAACCGGCTCATGTCGAGCAGGTCGCCAACCAGGTGATTCAGCCGGTCAACCTCAGCGACGACCGCCTGGAGGATCTCGCGCGTGTCCTCTGGGCTCCACTCGACGTCCGGTTGCAGCAGGCCCGTCGTCCAAGCCTTGATCGACGCGAGCGGCGTGCGCAGGTCGTGGGAGACCGCTGAGAGCAGCGCCCGGCGCAGCTCGTTGCCTTTGACCAGGCCATTGGCCGCCGCCGCCTCGGCCTCCAGCCGGCGGTTCACGACGGCGAGGGCAAGCTGGGCGGCGAACGCGGCCAGGACCCTCCGGTCGTCCGCAGGCATGCGCGGGCCGGTGAGGACCAGCGTGACGTCCTGGCCTAGATCCAGCGAGTCGGTGCCCTCCTCAGGGCTGGACGGCACTGGTGAGCCGTCGGCGCGCTCCACCGCCCAGCCGTCCGGCGCCTGGCGCAAGAGCGCCACGCTGTCCAGGCCAAAGGTGGCGCGCAGGTCCTCGACGAGCCGCGGCAACGGGTCTGGGCTGTCGATCAGCGTCGAGGAGAGCCGGGCGAGCGCCGCCGCCTCGGCCCGCGCCCGGGCCGCCTCGGCAGTACGCCTGGCCACCAGGTCGGCGAGCGCGCTGATCACGCCCGCAAAAACGACAAAGACGATCAACGCGAACACGATTTGCGGATCGCTGATCCGCAAGTGGAAAACCGGCGCGGTGAAGAAGTAGTCACTGAGGAGAAACCCGCCGAGCGCGGTAAGCAAGCCCGGCCACAATCCCCCGACGGTGGCGACGGCGACCGTCAGCGAGAGATAGAGCAGCAGCACGCTGGACAGATCAAGGCCGTCGCGCCACACATGCAACATCACGGTGAGCAGCGGCAGCCCAACCAGCGCGAGGAGGAACCCGGCGGCCTGGCGGCGGGCCGACAACGCCGCGGGCCGCCGCCGGAGCGGGTGCAGGCGCGGGTGGTCCTCGGCGCTGGGCTGGTAGGAGATGACATGCACGTCCACGTTGCCCGACCCGCGGATCACCGCGTTGATCACTGACCCGCGCACGAGCTCAGCCCACCGCGACCGGCGGCTGGACCCAAGGACGATCTGAGTCACCTGCTCGGCGCGCGCGACCTGGAGCAGCGCCTTTGTCACGTCGTCGCCGACGACCTCGCGGTAATGGCCACCGAGCTCCTCCAACAATCTTCGGTGGGCCTGCAGCTGGGTCGGCGGCGGCGCCGCCAGGCCGTCTTGGATGCGGACGTGCACGCCGAGCAGGTCGGCTTTCGCGCGCCTCGCCATGCGCGCCGCCCGGCGGATCGGCGCGTCAGCGCCCGGCGCGCCGGTGAGGGCGACCATGACCCGCTCACGGGTCTCCCACTGCTCGTCGATGCCGTGAGCGGCCATGTACTCGTGGAGCGCCTCGTCGACCCGGTCGGCGACCCAGAGCAACGCCAGCTCTCGCAGCGCGCCGAGATTGCCGGGGCGGAAGTAATTCGCGATCGCGGCGTCGATTTTCTCCGGTGGGTAGATGTTGCCGTGCGCCATGCGCCGGCGAAGCGCCTCAGGGGTCATGTCGACAAGCTCGACTTGGTCAGCGCTGCGCACGACCGCGTCGGGGATCGTCTCACGCTGCTTGACCCCAGTGATGCGCTCGACAAGGTCGTTCAGCGACTCGAGGTGCTGGATGTTCAGCGTGGACACCACGGTGATGCCGGCCTTGAGCAGCTCCTCTACGTCCTGCCAGCGCTTCGCGTTCCGGCAGCCTGGCACGTTCGTGTGCGCGATCTCGTCGATAAGCGCGACCTGCGGGCGGCGGGCCAGGATGGCGTCGACGTCCATCTCCTCGAAGGTGGCGCCGCGGTACGTCATGCGCCTGCGGGGGATGACCTCGAGATCACGCAGCTGCTCAGCGGTCTTCGCGCGGCCGTGGGTCTCGACGAAGCCGACAACAACGTCCGTGCCACGCTCCCGGCGCCGCCAGCCCTCACCGAGCATCGCGTAGGTCTTGCCAACGCCGGCGGCGGCGCCTAGGTAGATCCGGTGGCAGCCTCGCGCCATTCAGGCTCGTCCTCGCCTACCTGCTGCTGTGCCGGTCGGCGCGGGGAACAGGTACGCGAGCGCGGTCAGCGGGGCCATCACCAGCACGATACGCACTGTGGAGCGGAGCTGCCGCCGGATCACCGTACTTCCACGAAGTCACGGTGAGGGGTGACCGCGAGGGCGGCCGTGCGAGCGCTGAGAGACGGCTAGCGCGTAGGAATGGTCCCTTTGACCTCTTCGAAGATCTTGCCCAGCTCTCGCATCTTGTCTTCACCGATCACATTTCGCAACGCAGGAAGAAGCTCGTTCTCCTCCCTCGGTGTATGAGTACGGATGTAATCCACCAGAGCAGTGAGCGCCGACTCGAACTCGCGCTCCCCAGGCTGGCCTCGCTCCAACCTGGCCATCTCCTGCTTTATAATCTTGTGCTGGGCGATGGCGTCGCTCGCCATGGTTCCACCCCCAGGCACCATATCGCGCACAGCGGGGTACACAATTTGCTCTTTGGCCTCCATGTGGGCAGAAAGCTCGCCAAGCGCTTGGTCAGCGAGGCCCCGGCGGTCGCCCTGGCCACTCCCCAGCTGGGTCAATAGCGCCTCGATCTTTCGATGATCGTTGCTGATAATCTCAGCGACATCCGCTTGCACCACGGTTAACTCCTTATTTGACAGCGTCGCCGCATCCTTCTCAAGCGGCACCGCGCTGTGCTGTGTGCCGCGAGATGCGGGCTCATCCAAGCGCGTACCCGGCGCGCCACCGCCTTAACCATCGCGCCAGCCTCTGCTCGCCACCCCGCAGAGCCCTCAGCCTGCTAACCGGTTGGCGAATCGCTACCCTGCCAGGAGAAGGCGGGTATTAACAGGAGCTCTCCATGTCTCCCAGCGCGGCTCACCATGCCGGCAGACCGGGAAGTCCCTCACACCAGGACGCCGAGGCCACACCAGCGATCCGTGTGGAGGGCCTGCGCAAGTCGTTTGGGGGCCTTGAGGCGGTCAGGGGCGTGACGTTCAGCGTCGCGCCCGGCGAGATCTTCGCGTTCTTGGGCCCCAACGGCGCGGGCAAGTCCACGTGCATCAACATGCTCTGCACCCTCGCCGTCCCCACGGCGGGGCGCGCATGGGTTAGCGGGCGTGATGTCCTGCGTGAAGCCGGCGCGGTGCGCGAGCGCATCGGCCTGGTGTTCCAAGAGCAGACACTGGACGCGCAGCTGACCGCCAATGAGAACCTCCGCTTCCACGCCGTGCTGTATGGCGTCCCACGGGGCCAAGTTGAGCCCCGGATGCAGCGGGTGCTGGCGATGGTCGGCCTCTCCGACCGCCGCGGCGACTTGGTCTCGACGTTCTCCGGCGGGATGATCCGGCGGTTGGAGATCGCCCGCGGGCTGCTGCATGCGCCCGAGGTGCTCTTCCTGGACGAGCCGACCGTTGGGCTCGACCCGCAGACCCGAGCGCGCATCTGGGCGGACATCCGCCGGCTGCGCGGCGAGGAGGGAGTAACGGTCTTCTTCTCGACCCACTACATGGACGAGGCCGAGTACGCCGATCGAGTCGGGATCATCGATCATGGGCAGCTGGTGGCCGTCGACACCCCGGCGGCGCTGAAGAGCGCGGTCGGCCGTGACGCGGTGCACCTGCAGACGGCCGACGACACCGCGGCGCTGTCCGATCTGGCGAGCGCTGGGATCGAGGCGAGCGCCACCTTGGAGGGCCTCGTCGCCTTTGTGGACGATGGTCCGACCGACCTGCCCCGCGTCCTTGCCGCGATCGGGCCACCTGTCAAGTCCATCCAGGTGCGGCGCCCCACGATGGACGACGTGTTCCTGCACTTCACCGGGCGCGAGCTGCGCGACGAGACCGTGCGCGGCGCGTACTCACCGATGCGCCGCGCGCTCGCCCGCCGCCGCTGAGGCCTGCGGTGAGCAGCGTCATGACCCACCCTCGCCCTGCCACGGCCTCCGGCCCGCGCCCGCGGTCGACGTCGTCGCTCTGGCACCAGCTGCGCGCCGCCGGCATCGTCTGGCAGCGTGAGCTGATCCGCTTCGTCCGCGCGCGCGCCCGCATTGTCGGCGGTCTGGTGCAGCCGCTGCTGTTCCTGTTCGTGCTGGGCAGCGGGCTCTCGCCGCTGATCGGCCAGTCCGGTGGGATCAACTTCACCCAGTTCGTGTTCCCCGGCGTCATCGCGATGAGCGTGCTGAGCACCGCGCTCTTCTCCGCGGTGTCGATCGTGTGGGACCGCGAGTGGGGCTTCCTGCGCGAGATGCTCGTCGCGCCGGTGTCACGCGCGGCCCTGGTCACCGGCAAAGCGCTGGGTGGGGCGACGGTCGCCACGATGCAGGGCGCGATCATGCTCACCCTGGCTCCAGTCATCGGCGTGCGCCTGAGCCCGCAGATCGTCGTCTCGGTGATCGGCGCATCGGCCCTGATGGCGTTCACGCTGACCGGGTGCGGCATCTTCGTCGCCAGCCGGATCAAGAGGATCGAGAGCTTCCAGGTCGTCATGCAGGTGTTGCTGTTCCCGATGCTGTTTTTGTCAGGAGCGCTGTTCCCGCTGCACGGGCTGCCGGCGTGGCTGGCTGCCCTCACCCGCTTGAACCCGGTCACCTATGCCGTCGACCCGCTGCGCCGAGCGGTGCTCACCGGCCAGGATATGACTGGCGAGGCCACGGCCCGCTTCGGCTCTGGCGTGACGCTGCTCGGCCAGACGGTCTCGGTATGGGCCGAGCTGGGGCTGGTCGCGGTGCTCGGGCTGACCTTTTTGGCCTTGTCGATCCGCGCGTTCGGCAAGGCTGAGTAGCCAGCCGGCTCGGCTTGCCGAACGCGCGGCTCCGGCGGCCACGCCGCGGTATGACCACCCGCGAGTCAATGTGGGAAGGATGAGCCTATGGACCCTCTTGACGGACAGCTCATCCTGGTGGCGGCGCTGATCGTGGCGAACGCGGCGTTCGCCGGCAGCGAGGTCGCGCTGATCTCATTGCGTGAGAGCCAGATCCAGCGTCTGGCCGAGCAAGGCCGCGCTGGCCAGGTCTTGGCGGACCTCGCGCACGAGCCGAACCGCTTTCTCGCCACGATCCAGATTGGCATCACGCTGGCGGGGTTCCTCGCGTCGGCGACCGCTGCCGTCTCGCTCGCCGAGCCGCTCGTGAGGCCGCTCGCATTCCTCGGCGCGGCGGCCAAGCCGGCCGCGATTGTGCTCGTCACGGTGGCGTTGACGTTCGTCACGCTCGTGCTCGGCGAGCTTGCCCCCAAGCGCATCGCGATGCAACGCCCGGAGCGGTGGGCGCTGGCCGCCGCTCGGCCGCTCGCCGCGCTCGCCGCGCTCACGCGCCCAGCGGTGTGGCTGCTCAGCAAGGCGACCGACGCCGCCGTGCGGCTTATGGGCGCTGATCCCCGCGCGCAGCGCGAGGACGTCACGACAGAGGAGCTCCGTGACCTGCTCTCAACCCGGCGCGGCTTTACCGCCCAGCAACGGCACATCTTCGAGGGCGCCTTCGACATCGCCGAGCGGACCCTCCGCGAGATCCTCGTCCCACGCTGCAAGGTCCACGCCATCCCCGCCACCATGCCGGCCGCCGAGGCGGCCCGCGACCTCGTCCGCCAGGGCCACTCACGCGCCCCAGTCATCGACGGCGATCTCGACCGCGTGGTCGGCGTGCTGCACCTCCGCGACCTGATCGATGTGGACAGCACCGCGGCGGATCACGCCCGGGGCGCCCTCGCCCTGCCCGAGACGCTCGGGCTGCTGGAGACACTCCCCCGCCTGCGCGCCGAGCGCCAGCACCTAGCCATCGTCATCGACGAGTACGGCGGCACCTCGGGGATCGTGACCCTAGAGGACGTGCTCGAAGAGGTCATCGGCGAGATCTGGGATGAGTTCGACCGCGACACGCCCGGGATACGCACGCGGCCTGACGGCTCGGTTGTGCTGACCGGCGTGTTCCCTATCCATGACCTCGTAGGCGATCGTGGCATTGATCTGCCCGAAGGCCCCTACGCCACCATCGCGGGCCTGGTGCTCCACACCCTCGGCCACCTCCCCGATCGAGGCGAGAGCATCCAGGTCAACGGCTGGCGCATCATCGTCACCCGCGTATCCGACCGGGCGATCATCCAGGTGCGGCTCGTCCCAACGGAATGACGGGTAGGGCTGAAACGGTCGTTAATGCCGCACACCAGAGCCACCGCTGACGCGACCCGCCGTTTGTGGGTCAGCCTCGGCCAGCATGGCCTGAAACTCCGGCCGTCGTAACCCAGAGTACGTATCAAGTCGCCGGAGCAGGACTCTGCTGAGTAGAACACTGCTCCTTCTGCGTCCCGCCGGGTGGGTTGCCTGCTCTATGAGACCACCACCTGGTGGTGCCATTGCTCCGACGCGGAAGCAACGACCGGAGAGCCACAGATGAGCCAGGAAGCGCTATACCCGCCGCGGGCAACGGCATGCGTTACTCATCACCTACCGGCGGCGCGCTCAAGGGCCATCAACGAAGAGCTGCGGCTGTGTGGGGTTGGAAGGGACAACCACGACGCTCTTGTCGCGTTGTTAGGTTGCTTCAACCGTGCGATGGATCGTGACGCTTTAGAGACCGCAGAGGAGTTCCAGTACGCCATTGACTGCATCTTGGGCACGATCTCGCCTGATGCCTTCGATGGGGGCGCGGTTGCCCTGTGTTCACCAAGCGCGGCGTGACAGCCGTGAGGAGCTACGCCGCACGCTCGTACTCGCTCAGCGAGGCGGTGTGGGCATCGCGGCCTGCTCCAAGGCCGCGATGTCGATCTTCTTCATGTCAAGCATGGCGCGCATCACCCGCTGTGACCTCTCCGCATCCGGATCATCGAGGAGCTCGGTCAATCGCGCTGGGATGATCTGCCAGGACACGCCATACCGGTCCTTCAGCCAGCCGCATGCGACCTCCTCGCCGCCCTCGGACAGCTTGCTCCAGAACTCATCGACCTCGTCCTGGGTCTGGCAGCTCACCTGGAACGAGATCGCCTCGTTGAACCTGAACTCGGGACCGCCGTTGAGGGCGACGAACCCCTGCCCATCCAGCTCAAAGCTGACGGTCATGACCGAGCCCTCCGGCCCCGGCCCCACCTTGCCGTAGCGCGTGATGTGGAGGATGCGCGAGTTCGCAAAGATCGAGGTGTAAAACGTGGCTGCCTGCTCGGCCTGGGCGTCGAACCACAGGCACGGGGTGATCTTCTGCATCGTTGCCGTTCCTTTCTCGGCTGTGGGCTTACCTCCTTGAGTTTCGCGGTTATGCGGCGGCTTGTGCCCAGGCCAGACGCACAGCAGCGATTTCCTCACATGTCGGCTGATCAGGGTATTGTGGCCAAAATTCCGCGGCGATCAACACCCGCCGCAGG
>Ga0081538_10000006_pt1 | contig 181056 bp, 155 predicted proteins | sample TabmetS5T2R1_FD_71022 | JGI IMG/M metagenome (GOLD analysis project Ga0081538, IMG submission 71022) | Tabebuia heterophylla rhizosphere microbial communities from the University of Puerto Rico - S5T2R1 | ecosystem: Host-associated > Plants > Roots > Rhizosphere ... | reverse complement strand
CCCCCCGGCCCGGTGAATTCCCCGGCCCTCCCCCGTCCTGGGCTCCTCCCCCCTCCCACCCCCTTCCCGGCTGTCCGCTCCATTGGATGCCGCCAATAGCCATATACCGCTAAAAGACCTAGATAGACCGGGGCCATCAGCGGCCCGAACCGCTCGGCCTGGCGAGTGTGGATGAGTTCATGCGCGAGTAGCTCTGAGTTTGGGCTCTCGATGCAGATGATCACATGGCCGAACGCGCCAGCGGCGAAGCGCTGTTGGCGAATCACCCAGCCAGTGATGCCGCGGGCGTTCGGGAATAGCAGGACGCCTTCCCGCAGCCTTGGGCGTACCGCAGCCCCGGCGCCGATGAGCAACCCCACCAGCGTGACCGGCGCGGCCCACACATAGGCCGCCACACGAGCGAACCTGCGTACCGGCGGGCGCGGGTGCCAGTGAGCGAGCCTGCTGAGTATCTTCGGCTCCCAGTGTCGCACTGCACGCTGCCCTGCGATGGCCACGTCGTTTCTCCTCCATGCTAACTGGAGTTTCGTTTACGTCGAGGCCACACGTTCTGATGGCCGAGGGCCAGCAGTCAGTCGCCGGTGGGGCGACTAGACTCGCCTTTCGTGTCGACTGAGCAGACCGCGAAGGCTCGTGTGCGCTGGTGGCATCGGCGCCAAACTTCCCAGCGCCCGGTCACCTACTCCATATGGGGGCTGATCGCCATGAGCTGGCTCCTGCTCGATCAGGGGTCGAAGGCATTGGCGGTACGGGCGCTGGAGAATCGGCCGCCAATCGACTTAGGTATGCTCGATCTGCGATTGGTGCGCAACCCTGGCGGGGCGTTCGGCATTCCCGGCCTGTTCCCGGGTTTGTTCATTTTGGTCACAGTGCTCGTGCTCGTGCTCGTGCTGCGGGTGCTGCCACACGCTGAGCGGCCGTTGCTGGTCCTCGCCTACGGGCTTGTGACCGGGGGCGCGCTCGGCAATGTCATTGACCGGATCGTTCGCGATCCTGGCTTCCCAACAGGGCGAGTGGTGGATTTCATCGACCTTCGCTGGTGGCCGGTATTCAACTTTGCCGATGTCGGGATTGTGACCGGTGCGCTCCTGATCGCCTTGCTCCTGGCCAGGCAGGAGCAACAGGCCGACGAGCCTGCCCTGATGAAGGCCGAGCCTGCGGACGCCGACTCTTAAGTGCACCCGCCCGTAAATACGCCCGCAGTCGCAGCCGAATGCGGGCGTGACCGTATTTACGGTTGGGAGCACTAAGTGCACCCGCACGGAATCACGGCGGCATTCGGGCGTGCTGGCGCAGCTTGAGCGGGTGGTCCCGCCATCCGAGGACGGCAAGCGGATCGATGTCGTCCTCGCGGGATGGCTGTCCGAGCCGCGTGTCCGGACCCAGCAGCGCCTCGCTGCTGGTGAGGTCACCGTCGACGGCGCCTCCGTGGCGAAGTCGCATCGCGTCCGCGCGGGAGAGCGGGTGCGGGTCCTTGCCCCGCCGCCCCTGGCGCCCCTGGACAAGCCCCCAGCGGTGCCGATCCGCTGGGAGGATCAGCACCTCGCGGTCATCGCGAAGCCGGCCGGGCTCGTCGTGCACGCTGGCGCTGGGCAAGGCAGCCCGACACTGGTGGACGCGCTGCGGCAGATGGGGGTGCCGCTCGCCCCAAGCCCCGATCCGACCAGGCCGGGCATCGTCCACCGGCTTGATCGGGGCACGTCGGGGTTGCTTGTGGTGGCGAAGACGGCGGTGGCCTACTCCGGCCTCACCCAGGTGTTCGCGGCGCATGCAGTGGACCGGCGCTACTGGGCGATCGTTGACGGGGTCCCTGATCCTTTCCGGGCGACGATCGACGCGCCGATCGCACGCTCAGCGGCGGTCCGGACGCGCTTTCAGGTCCAAGACCCAGGCCGGCGGGCGGTAAGCCACTACGACGTCATCGAGGCCTTCGGCCGGGCGGCCACGCTAGAGGTGCGGCTCGAGACTGGCCGGACGCACCAGGTGCGGGTTCACCTTGCCGCCATCGGCCACCCAGTGGCGGGGGACCGGAGCTACGGCGCGTCACCAACCCTGGCTGCGGAGTTAGAGCTGTTTCGGCCCGCGCTCCACGCGCGCTTGCTCGGCCTGAGCCACCCTGTGACCGGTGAGCGAATCGAGGTCACCGAGCCGCTCCCAGCTGACCTTTCTGCGGCGCTTGCCATCCTTAAGGGTAGGGGCGGTAGAGTGCCCAGTTAGCCCCGCGCATGGTAGTTTGGCAGCCGGATCACACGGCTGTTATTTCCCGGTCCCCTGCGGGCCCGGGCCTTCCCCGCAGCCGTGCACAGACCCGAGTGTGCTGGGAGGGGATCGCTCGCGCGATGGCCGACTCATTCGTCCACCTACATGTCCATACCGAGTACTCGATGCTGGACGGGGCGAGCCGGGTGGACGCGCTCATGCGGCGCGCGGCCGAGATGGGAATGCCGGCGGTGGCGATCACCGATCACGGGGTGATGTTCGGCGCCATCGATTTCTACCGCGCTGGCCAGCGTCACGGCGTCAAGCCAATTATCGGCACCGAGCTCTACATGGCTCCCGGCAGCCGCTTCACGAAGGGGCGCGGTCGCGCGGCGCCGGTGGGTGAGGGCAAGGCTGAGCCCTACTACCACCTCACCGTGCTCGCTGAGACCCAGCGCGGCTACGCAAACCTGATGAAGCTCGTGTCGCGGGCCTACCTTGAGGGCTACTGGTACAAGCCCCGCGCGGACAAAGAGCTGCTCGCCACGCATGCCGAGGGGCTCATCTGCCTGTCCGGCTGCCTGGGCGCCGAGGTCAACCAGCTCCTGCTCGCCGGCCGGCGGGACGACGCGCTCGCGGCAGCGGCGACATACCGGGACATCTTCGGCCCCGACCGCTACTTCATCGAGCTGCAGGACCACGGCATCGCCGAGCAATCCGCCACCAACCCCGACCTCATCTGGATCGCCAAGCAGCTCGGCCTCGGCCTTGTCTCCACGAACGACAGCCACTACACGGAAGGATCTGATGCCGACGCCCACGATGTGCTGCTCTGCATCCAGACCAGCTCGCAAAAATCAGACCCGGACCGGTTCAAGTTCAAAGGCGACCAGTTTTATGTGAAGTCGCCCGCCCAGATGCAGGCGCTGTTCCCAGACCTGCCAGAGACCTGGCGGAACACGCTCGCGATCGCCGAGCGTTGCGAGGTCACAATCGAGTTCGGCCGGAACCATCTGCCCCGCTTCCCCGTGCCCGAGGGCCGCACCGAGGCTGAGGAGCTGGCCCGTTTGGTCTACGAGGGCGCGGCCACCCGCTACGCAAGCCCGCTGCCTGACACTGTGACCCAGCGGCTCAACCACGAGCTCGCGGTGATCGAGCAGATGGGCTACCCGGCCTACTTCCTCATCGTCGCTGACCTCTGCGAGCACGCCCGGAAGGTCGGGATCCGCGTCGGACCCGGCCGCGGGTCGGCCGCCGGGTGCGCGGTGGCCTACTGCCTGCGGATCACCGATCTCGACCCGATCGCCCACGGGCTCATCTTCGAGCGCTTCCTCAACCCCGAGCGCGTCTCGATGCCAGACATCGACATCGACTTCGACGAGCGTCGGCGCGGCGAGATGATCCGCTACGCCCGCGAGCGCTACGGAGAGGACCGGGTCGCGCAGATCGTCACGTTCTCCACCATCAAGGGGAAACAAGCGATCCGTGACTCGGCGCGGGTGCTCGGCTACCCGTATGGCTTCGGCGACCGGCTCGCCAAGATGATGCCGCCGCCGGTGCTCGGCAAAGAGTTTCCGCTGCTGAAGGCCAAGCAGCTCTCCGCCGAGCTTCGCGAGGCCTGGGAGAGCGAGCCCGAGGCCAAGAGGGTGCTCGACACCGCGCTCTCACTTGAGGGGCTGCGACGCCAGCACTCGATCCACGCCGCTGGTGTGGTGATCGGCGCCGAGCCGATCACCGACCACTGCCCGGTGCTGCGCCTAGAGGCCGACGGCGAGATCGTCACTCAGTACGACGGCGGCATGGTCGAGGCCATCGGCCTGCTGAAAATGGACTTCCTCGGCCTGCGCAACCTCACCGTGATTACCGACGCGCTCGTCCACATCGAGCGCAACACTGGCGAGCGGATCGAGATTGAGTACGTCTCCCTCGAGGACCAGCGGGCCTACAAGATGCTCGCCGAGGGCGACACCGACGGCGTGTTCCAGCTCGACGGCACGGGGATGAAGGCGCTGTGCCGCCAGCTCAAGCCAGACTGCTTCGATGACATCGTCGCGCTGCTCGCGCTCTACCGGCCAGGGCCGATGGCGGCCGGGCTCCATACGGAGTACGCGCGGCGTAAGCATGGCCTATCCGCTGTCAGCGTCCCGCACCCAGACCTCACCGAGATCCTCCAGCCCACTTACGGGATCCTCGTCTACCAGGAGCAAGTGCTCGAGATCGCCAAGCGGATCGCCGGGTTCACGCTCGGTGGGGCGGATCTGCTGCGGAGGGCGATCGGCAAGAAGAAGGCCTCCGAGATGGAGGCGCAAAAAACCAAATTCTTGCAAGGGTGCGTTGCCAAAGGGTACCCGGAGAAGTTTGCGCAAGACCTATGGAACCTCATCGAGGGTTTCGCTGACTACGCGTTCAACAAGTCGCACTCCGCCGGTTACGGGCTGCTCAGCTACCAGACGGCGTGGCTCAAGGCGAACTACCCGGTTGAGTACATGGCCGCGCTGCTCACGTCAGTGAAGTCGAACAAGGACCGCCTGCCCGCCTATCTCGCGACCTGCCGGTCGATGGGCATCACGGTCCTTCAGCCGGACGTGAACGCCTCGGACGTCGACTTCGCGCCAGTCGGCGAGCAGATCCGCTTCGGGCTGTCCGCGGTCCGCAATGTCGGCGAGCAAGTCGTGCAGGCGATCATCGCGGCGCGGACCGCGCAGGGGCGCTTCACCGACTTCGCTGATTTCGCCAACAAGGTTGACGCGTCCGTGCTGAATAAACGGACCGTGGAGTCGCTGATTAAGGCTGGTGCGTTCGAGTCGCTTGGCCACCCGCGCAAGGGCCTGCTGCAGGTTTTCGAGCAGATCTGTGATCAGGCGATCGACGCAAAACGGCAGCAATCGCAAGGCGCGTTCTCGCTGTTCGATGTGGTCCCGGAGGCAGCAGGCGACGGCGCTGGGCCGGTACCGGTGCCTGATATCGAGTTCGACCGGAAGGAGAAGCTCGCCGCCGAGCGCGAGATGCTCGGCCTCTACGTCTCCGACCATCCACTGCGCGGGTTGGAGCTGGTGCTCGCTGAGCTGTCCACCGCGCCGATCTCGCGGCTGAAGGAGCTTGGCTCGGTCGCCCAGGTCACCATTGCGGGCATCCTCACCGGGACGCAGAAGAAGTTCACGAAGCGCGGTGAGCCTTACGTCGTCGGTGTCTTGGAAGATCTCGCTGACAGCGTTGAGGTCATGTTCTTCCCGACGACCTACGCGCAAAGCTCGGACTTGCTTGTCGAGGACCAAGTGCTCGCGGTGACCGGGCGGTTGGACGGCGCGGAAACGCCGAAGCTCGTGGCATCGGCGGTACGGGCGCCTGACCTGTCTGAAGCCACCGGCGCGCCGCTCGTCCTCCAGCTCGCCCCGCAGCAATGCACGCCCGAGATCGTCGCCCGCCTGAAGGCGGTCCTCGTCGACCACCGCGGCCTCGCCCCCGTCCACCTGCGCCTGTCCAGCGCGAACGGCCGAGCCACCACTCTGCGGTTGTGCGACAACCTCCGTGTCCGCCGCGAGCAGGGCTTGTTCGCCGAACTCAAATCCCTCCTGGGCGCCGACGCCGTCGCCTGAGTGACCGTGCGGCCAGGTCGTCCAGTTGTGGTGTTGGCGGATCATCACTGCGCAGGGGTGGGGCGACATGCCCACTCACCGAGAGCGGCTTCGTGCGGGTGCCGTCCAACCGGTCGGCGATCCCTGCCGCGGTCTCACCCGCGGAGGCCGTCCTGCTGCTACGCCGCCTCATCGCCTTGGACGGTCATCGGTTTTGGGTGGATGACATCTCGATCGCGGCCACTGATCTGGTCGAGTCAGCGAAGGTGATCGCTCACCGGCAAGTCACCGACGCCCACCTTCTGGCGCTGGCGTTGCGGCATGGGGGTCGCCTCATCACACTTGACCGACGGATCTCCAGCCTGCTCCCGCAGGATCGCCCAGAAGCGGTGACCTACCTGCTGCTCACCCGTTAACACGCGCAGATGGCCGTCCACTATGGCTATCGAGCATGCCTCTCCGGCGTGGTAGTATCAAAAGTATGACTACGAAACTCACCATTAGCGTTCCCGACGATGTCGCGGCAGAGGCGCGCGACGCTGTCCGCGCTGGCCGGGCGGCGTCCGTGTCAGGCTACATCGTGGCGGCGATTCAGCACTTCCGGCAGGCGCTGACGTTGGAGGAGTGGTTGGCTCAGGCCGATGCCGAGGCTGGGGGGCCGCCCTCGGACGCGGCATTTGCGCGGGTAGATGCCCAGCTCGGGCTGTCCCAGAGCGTGGAGCGCGAGAGCGCGTGAGCGGGACCAGGCCGGTGACCGGACTCACCCTAGACGCGGGAGCGCTGATCGCCATCGACCGGAACGCAGAAGATGCTCGGGCGCTTCTCAGACGCGCACTCGCCCATAAATGGGCGCTGACCATACCTGCGGGTGCGCTCGCGCAAGCTTGGCGCGGGAGCCGGCAGGCGCGGTTGGCGGGGTTTCTCGCGGCCAAGGGTGGGCCTACGATCGCTCCACTTGACAGCCGGGCAGCACGGGCCGCTGGCGAGCTTTGCGGCAAGACCGGTACGTCTGACGTGATCGACGCCTCTGTCGCAGTCTGCGCAATGGTCCGGCACGATCATGTGGTGACAAGCGATCCAGCCGATATCGCCCGACTCAACCCCTCGATCGCGCTCATCACTCTCTGAGCCTCAGGGGAACTTGATCAACGCGCTGGGCAGCTCTCCAGGTGGTTGTTGACGAGGCCCATCGCCTGCATGAACGCGTAGGCGGTCGTCGGGCCGACGAAGCGGAAGCCGCGGCTCTTCAACGCGTTCGACAGCGCCGTGGACTCTGGCGTGCTCGCCGGGATGTCCTCCGGCCCGCGCGGCGCGGGCTTCGGGGGAGGCTGGAAGGCCCAGACGAAAGCGGCGAATGAGCCGGCCTCCTCAACCACCCCGAGCGCCGCGCGGGCATTGACGATCGCCGCCTCGATCTTCGCCCGGTTCCGGACGATGCTGGGGTCAGTGAGCAGGCGCGTGACCTCGGCATCGGTGAAGCGGGCAACCGCCTCGATGTCGAACCCCGCGAACGCGGCGCGGAAGGCGGGGCGCTTGCGCAGAATCGTCAACCAAGATAATCCGGCCTGGAACCCCTCCAGGCAGAGCTTCTCGAACAACTTGTTGTCGTCGGTGACCGGCCGCCCCCACTCGTTGTCGTGGTAGGCCACGTAGAGCGGGTCGCTGGTCACCCACCAGCACCGGCCGCTGCCGGATGCGGGGTTGGTCGGCACCCCGCAACGTTAGTCAATGCAGCGACTGGACATGCGCGATGCGGGCGCGTTCGATCTGGTGACGGGCACGCTGCTCGGCCCAGTCGGTGCTGGCCCCGACGTAGATCTGATGGGTTCCCGACTGCCAACCACACGTGCAGATGCCTTGAAGCCCGACTACCTGTCCTGTGTACCCTGGCAGGGGAGTGCGCTGAACCTCGACGCTGTGGGTCGCGAGAGCCTGGTTCATGATGTTCTCCTCCTGTGCTAACGTGTTATTTCGTTCTGGCCAAGCCATGTTGTGCGTCACAGGACGCGTAAGAGGATGTATTCGCTACCTCCCCGGGCGGTTCCTACGCACATCCGAGCCCGCACAGCGGACACTTTGATTTTTGCTGTAACGGCTGCCGCATAGCTGCCTTGACAAGGACGCGCCACTGGCGCGGCTGCTGCCAGATGGCCTTGATCAGCGCCTTGCGGTATTGACCGTTCGGGCAGGTTATGGCTGGCTGCCTGGGCGCAGGGTGACTCACCGCTGAGCCGTCGCTACCCGCCTCAGTGAGGACTACGAGATTGCGACGGCATGAGACTCAATTACACACCTACGTACAGCTCGTTATTGAGATTTGACGCCCAGATATTTGTGACCCCGCGACCGCTTTAAAGAGGAATCAGTTGAGGTCGGCGCCGCAGGGGCCTGGTGGCCGCAATGAGCCGACAGTGCCGAGGTGGCGCATGATGCCGGTTTCGCGGCGGACCATGCGGAGGATGGCCTCCAAGCGGTGAGCGGTGGAGTCAAGCTCGAGGAGGCGCTGCTGCTCGGGCACCTCGACCTGGATCGCGGCGGCGGCTAGGTAGGCGAGTTCGCTCGGGTTGCTGGGAATCCGCTCGAGCACCTCGCGCGGCGCGCCGAGCCCCGCGAGGTAGCAGCGGAGCAGTTTCCGTAACTGCGTCGCCTGGGGCTGGTTGTTGACTGCGGGTGACTCCTCGAGCAGCTCGACCTCGCCTTTGAGATAGGGGGTCCCAGGTATCAGGCGAAGGAGCCGAAACCGTTCGACCCCGCGGGTGAAGATGTCAGAGCGGCCGTCTGGCAGCTCATCAACGGCCTCGATCTGCGCCACCGTGCCGATCTCAAAGATCTCCGCGTCTGGCCCCGTCTCGCTACCCGCACAGATCGCGATGACGCCGAAGCGCCGGTCGCGCTCGAGGCAGTCCTGCAACATTTGCCGGTACCGCGGCTCGAAGATGTGGAGCGGGAGCGGGCGTCCCGGAAACAGGACGAGGTGGAGTGGGAAGAGCGGCAGCTCCATCGACAGCCAGGCTACGCGCCGCATAGGGCCACGGCGACGGCAGCCTCAGGACCCTCGTCGGCTGGCGTTGCACTCGGTACAGTGCGGCTCATGTTACGACGCATTGACCTTCGCAACGGCCGCTCTGATGCGGCAAGCCAGCTGCCACGCGTAGGGGGGCAGGCCGCGCACGAGGCGCGGCAACAGGTCCGTGCCATCCTCGACGCCGTACGGGCTGAGGGCGACGAGGCGGTCACGCGGCTCGCGCAGCGGCTCGACGGCTGGACCGGCGGGCCGCTGGAGATCGACGAGGCCCAAGCCAAGACTGCGCTCGCCAGCCTCAACCCCACCCTGCGGGGGGCGCTCGAGCGGGCGGCCGGCCAGATCCGCTGGTTCCACGAGCGCGCACGGCCGCCGGACTGGCGCGCCGAGCGGGATGGCGCGGTCCTCGGCGTCACCTACTCACCGCTCCGCCGGGTCGGTGTCTACGCGCCGGGCGGGCGCGCCGCGTACCCCTCAACTGTGCTCATGACCGTCATCCCCGCGAAGGTCGCCGGGGTCGGCCAGATTGTGCTCTGCACGCCTCCAGGCCCTGACGGGCGGGTGAACCGGACGATCCTCGCCGCCGCCGCGCTGGCTGGCGCTGATCAGATCTTCCGGATCGGGGGCGCGCAGGCGGTCGCCGCCATGGCCTACGGCACCGGCACTGTCCCCCGCTGCGACAAGGTCGTAGGTCCTGGCAACGTCTACGTCGCCGAGGCGAAGCGGCTCATCGCCGCCGACGGCGCCTGCGGGATTGATGGCTATGCCGGGGTCACCGAGGTCGCGATCATCGCTGATGAGAGCACTGATCCCCGGCTGGTCGCCGCGGACCTCGTCGCCCAGGCCGAGCATGACCCGCTCGCGACCTGCCTGCTAGTCACACCATCCGAGTCCCTCATCGACGCGGTCGACGAGGCGCTCGCTGCTGAGGTGGCGGCGACCCGCCACGCTGAGCGCGTCCGTGAGGCGCTGGCGGGCCAGGGAGCCGCCGTGCTCGTCGCGGACCTCGACCAGGCCATCGCGGTCATCGACGCGTTCGCCCCTGAGCATTTAGAGGTTCAGACGGCTGATGCCGCTGGGGTCGCCGCCAGAGTCCGCGCCGCCGGGGCCATCTTCGTCGGCGCATGGTCACCGGTCGCGCTCGGCGACTATTGCGCCGGGCCGAACCACACGCTCCCGACCGGCGGCACTGCCCGGTTCACCGGGGGCCTCTCCACCTCCGATTTCCTCGTGCCGGTCAACTGGGTGCAGTACTCACGGGAGGGCCTGGCCGCGCTCGCCCCCGTCGTCGCCGCGCTTGGGGAGGCCGAGGACCTGCCCGCGCACGCCCGCGCGGTGGAGGTGCGGCTGGAGGGCGAGGGCAGGGAACGTCGTGGCTGATCGTTTGCCTGTCCGCGCGGATCTCGCCGGCATCGTGCCCTACGGGGCGCCACAGCTCGACGTGCCGGTCCGGCTCAACACGAACGAGACCCCGTACCCCCTGCCAGCGGCCTTTTTTGAGCAGCTGGCAAAGCGGCTCGGCGATCTCGCGCTGCACCGCTACCCGGATCGGCGCGCGTGGGCGCTGCGGACCTCGCTGGGGGACCGATTCGGCCTGCCCCCCGAGCGGGTCTGGCCAGCGAAGGGCTCCAACGAGGTCCTGCAGCAGCTGCTCCAGGCCTACGGCGGCCCCGGGCGGCGGCTCCTGCTGTTCCGCCCCGGCTACTCGATGTACCCGCTGCTCGCCCGCGTGATGGCGACCCCGGCGGTCGAGGCCGACCTCGATTCGCGCCTGCGCCTTGATGCGGCCACCGCGCGCGCGGCTGTCGAGCGGCACGATCCCGACCTCGTCTTCCTCGCCAGCCCGAACAACCCGACCGGCATCCCCGTCGGCCTCGGTGCGATCTGGGCGCTGCACGACGCGAGCCGCGCGCTTGTCCTCGTCGATGAGGCGTACGTCGAGTTCGGCGCCGACTCCGCCGTGGCGCTGCTCGATGAGTTGCCTCGGCTCATCGTGTGCCGGACCTTCTCGAAGGCGTGGCGGCTGGCCGGCGCGCGCCTGGGCTACCTGCTCGCCCATGACTGGGTGATCGATGACCTCCGCAAGGTCAGGTTGCCGTACCACCTCGACGCGATCACGCAGGCCGCCGGGCTCGTCGCGCTGGAGCTGGCGGACGAGGTCACCGCCCACATCGCCGAGCTGGCCGCCGAGCGTGAGCGCCTCCGCGCGGCGCTCTGCGAAGTCCATGGTGTCGAGGTGTTCGACTCGGCCGCGAACTTCCTCTTGTTCCGCACCGCCGTCGATGACCTGTTCGACCGGCTGCTCGTCCGTGGCGTGCTGGTGCGGGACTTCTCGCGCCTGCCCCGCCTCGCCGGCTGCCTGCGCGTGACTGTCGGGACCCCGCAGGAGAACGACGCGTTCCTGGCGGCGCTGCAGGAGTCGCTCGCATGAGCAGCCGCCGGGCCGAGATCACCCGCCAGACCCGCGAGACGAAGGTCGAGGTCAGACTCGACATCGACGGCGCTGGCGCGACTGACATCGTGACCGGCGTGCCGTTCTTTGACCACATGCTCGACCAGCTCGGCAGGCATGGGCGGTGTGACCTGGCCGTCCACACAGAGGGCGACCTTGAGGTCGACGCTCACCACACGGTCGAGGACACCGGCATCGCGTTGGGGCAGGCGCTCGCGCAGGCGCTCGGGGACAAGGCCGGCGTCGAGCGGTTCGGCGACGCGACAGTCCCGATTGACGAGGCGCTGGTCCGCGTGGCGATCGACCTGTCCGGCCGCCCGTACCTCGTCTATGACGCCGACACCCCAGTCCAGCTCATCGGCACGTACGAGACCACGCTCACCAAGCACTTCTTCGAGGCGCTGGTCGCCAACGCGCGTATCACGCTGCACATCAAGAAGCTCGCGGGAGAGAACAGCCACCACATCCAGGAGGCGGTCTTCAAGGCCGTCGCCGTCGCGCTGCGCCGCGCCGTCCGCGTCACCGGCATCACGGTCCCTTCGACGAAGGGCGTGCTGTAGCGCGGGTAAGGCCTGCAGTAAGCTGCCGGGTATGGCAACGAGAAAGATCACCGTCACCATCCCTGAGGAACTCGCAGCGTATATCCGCCGCCAAGTCGAGACAGACCGGTTCGACTCGATGTCCGCCTACATTGCCGGAGCGGCGGAGCGCATGCGGGACTTCGAGCCCTTGGACCTGCTCATCGCGAGCATGGTCGCTGAGACTGGTGAGCCCAGGGAGCAGGCCACGGCGTGGGTGGACGAGGCAATAGCCGCAGCCCGCAGAGCGCGGCTCGCCGAGGCGGGAGCGGACGGGCAAGCGGCATGAGCGAGCACGCTGTGGAGACGTTCGTGCTGGATGCGGGCGCGCTCATCGCTCGTCGTTTCAGCGCGGCAGTGATCACTTCCGATCCCGATGACATCCTCACAATTGACCACAGCCTAAAAGCGTTCATCGTCGAAATTTAGGCCACAGGAGTGGCCTCCATCTTGACGGGTGCAGCACTTTGGCTGTGGGCGTGAGTGGAGCATGCAGACCCGTCGCAGCAGGTATGGCTCGTCCGTACTCCAGCGTGAGCTGCCATGATGGGCGCATGAGTTCGCCGAGGATCGCGGTGCTGGACTACGACGCGGGGAATCTGCGGTCGGCGCAGAAGGCGCTGGCGCGCGCGGGGGCGGAGGCGCTCGTGACCGCCGACACCAGCCAGGCCGCGGCGGCCGACGCGCTCGTCGTGCCCGGTGTGGGGCATTTCGGGCAGTGTGTGCGGCAGTTCACCGCCGCGGGGTTGGAGCCGCTCGTGCGCCGGTGGGTGGCCGAGGACCGGCCATTGCTCGGCGTGTGCGTCGGCATGCAGATCCTCTACAAGGACAGCGAGGAGGACCCAGGCGCGCCAGGCTTAGGGGTGCTGCCCGGGCGCGTGCGCCGGCTCCCCCCCGGCCAACCTGTCCCGCACATGGGCTGGAACACCATCACCGCGGTCCGCGACGATGCGATCCTCGGCGGCGTGGCGGGCGAGCAGGTCTACTTTGTCCACTCGTTCTACGCGGAGCCGAGCGACGATGCCCACGTCGTCGCCACCTGCGACTACGGGCTCGCGTTCCCGTGCGTCGTGCGGGTCGGCCGAGTGATCGGCACGCAGTTCCATCCGGAGAAGTCAGCGTCTGTGGGTGGCCGGCTGCTCACGAACTGGGTCAACGAGGTGCGCAGGGCGATGCCGGCGGGGGGGGAGACCTCGTGGCGTTAACGCTCTACCCCGCCGTCGACATCCAGGACGGCCGGGCCGTGAGGCTTGTCCAGGGCCGTGAGGACTCGACCACCGTGTACGACGAGGATCCGGTGGCGGCGGCCCGGCGGTGGGCTAGCCAGGGCGCGGAGTGGCTCCACATCGTTGACCTCGACGCCGCCTTCCACGGCGAGCCGCGCAACCGGCACCTGATCGCCAAGATCATCGAGGCCACCGGTGTGCCGGTGCAGGCGTCGGGCGGGATCCGCTCGCTGGCCGATCTGGACGCCTCGATCGGCTACGGCGCGAGCCGGGTCGTGATCGGCACGATGGCGTTAGAGGACCCTGGCCTGATCGCCGAGGCCGTGGCCCGGCATGGCGACAAGGTCGCGGTCGGCCTCGACGCCGACGGGACCACGCTGCGCGCCCGCGGCTGGACGGTCCCGTCCGGCGACCTCTTTGAGGCTGTGAGGCGCCTCAACGATCTGGGCGTCACCCGGTTCGTGTTCACCGACATCGCATGTGACGGGATGCTCTCCGGCCCGAACCTCGGCCGGCTCCGCCAGGTCGCGGAGGCGACCACCGCGCAGGTCACGGCGAGCGGCGGTGTGTCCAGCCTCGACGACCTCCGCGCCCTCGCCAAGGCGCACGAGCGGGTTGACGGCGCAATCGTCGGCAAGGCGCTCTACGCGGGTCGCTTCACCTTGGTCGAGGCGCTGGAGGCGGCACGATGACCGTCTCCGTCCGGGTGATCCCCTGCCTCGACGTCGACGCTGGGCGCGTGGTGAAAGGGGTGCAGTTCGTCGATTTACGCGACGCTGGCGATCCGGTTGAGCTGGCGCGCATGTACGACGCCGAGGGCGCCGACGAGCTGGTGTTCCTCGACATCACCGCGTCGAGTGATGCGCGGGAGACGCTGTACCACGTGGTCTCCGCGACGGCTGAGCAGGTGTTCATGCCGCTCACGGTCGGTGGCGGGGTCCGCTCGGTCGCCGACGTGCGGCGGCTGCTCCGCGCTGGCGCGGACAAGGTGTCGTTGAACACCGCCGCGGTCCAGCGGCCCGAGCTGCTGTCCGAGGCCTCGGCGGCGTTCGGCGCCCAGTGCGTCGTCGCCGCGATCGACGCGCGCCGCAGGAGTGGCGCCGCTGACTGGGAGGTCTACGTCCACGGTGGCCGGACGCCCACCGGCAGGGACGCGGTCGCCTGGGCGGCCGAGTGCGAGGCGCGGGGCGCCGGGGAGATCCTCCTGACGTCGATGGATCGAGACGGCTCGAAAGCGGGGTTCGACCTCCAACTGCTCTGCGCGGTCCGCGGCGCGGTCGGCGTGCCGGTCATCGCGTCGGGCGGCGCGGGGACGCTGGAGCACCTGGTGGAGGCGGTGGCCATCGGGGGCGCCTCAGCAGTGCTCGCCGCCTCGATCTTCCACTTCGGCGAGTACCGCATCGCCGAGGTCAAGGCGGCGATGGCCGCGGCTGGGCTGCCCGTGCGCATGAGCCCCGAGTGAGGCCGGTTCGCCCGCTCAGAGCAGGCTGCAAACGAGATCCATGGCCAGAGGCTCTCTGCCGGCGGGATTGCGGAATACGCAACTCGCGTCAAGGCATTCGGTGATGCGCATCGCGCGGGCACGCGGAGCGGCTACTCTGCCGGGCTATGGCGATGATCGATGGGCTGCGCTTTGACGAGCGTGGCCTCATCCCCGCGATCGTGCAGCAGCACGACACCGGCGAGGTGCTGATGATGGCATGGATGACCGCCGAGACCCTCGTGGAGACGCTCGACCGGGGGGAGACCGTGTTCTGGTCCCGCAGCCGGGACGAGCGGTGGCATAAGGGCGCCACCTCCGGCAACGTCCAACGGGTCGTCGAGGTCGTCGCCGACTGCGACCAGGACACCCTGCTGGTCAAGGTCGACCAGCAGGGGAGCGGCGCGTGCCACACGGGCGCCAGGACTTGCTTCCATGAGCCGGTGACGCGATGAGCCCCCCAGAGGATCTCTACCAGCCCAGCCGGGAGTGCTTCGCCATGCTCGCCAAGGAGCATGCTGTCGTCCCGGTGTGGCGGGAGGTGCTCGCGGATCTCCAGACGCCGCTCGCGGTCTACGACCGGCTCCGGCGGGCGACGCATCCGACGTTCCTGCTCGAGTCGGTTGAGCGGGGGGAGAGCTGGGGCCGCTACTCGTTCATCGGACTGCGCCCGTTCTGCCGGCTGGATGCCCGGGCGGGCGAGGTCTGGGTCACCGGTGCGCTCCCGCCGGCCGTCGCGGGGCCGGTCGAGTCGGCCGCGCGGACCGGCGATCCGCTCGCCACGCTGGAGGCGCTCATCGACGCGCTCCACGCGCCGGAGCTGCCGGGCCTCCCCCCCCTGTTCGCTGGCGCGGTCGGCTACATCGGCTACGACGCGGTCCGCTGGATTGAGCGGATCCCCGACACCGGCGCCGACGACCTGGGCATGGACGATGTGCGGCTGGTGCTGCCCGGCCAGCTGGTCGCCTTCGACCACCTCCGCCAACGCCTCACAGTCGTGACGAACGTGCTGGTCAGTGAGGGCAACGGGTGGGGGGATGGCCCTGGCGCCGACGCGCAGTACGATGCCGCGGTCGCGGCCTCCGAGGCGCTTGTCGCGCGGCTCGCCACCCCGTTGCGCGCGCGGCCGGTCCCGCCGCCCCGCGCGGTCACGGTCACGAACGCCAAGGCGAACATGCCCCGCGAGGCCTACCTCGCCGCCGTCGAGACCGCGAAGGAGCACATCCACGCTGGTGACGCGTTCCAGATCGTGCCGTCGCACCGGTTCTCGCTCCGTACCGACGCCGACCCGCTGTCGGTCTACCGGGTGCTCCGCGTGATCAACCCGTCGCCGTACATGTACCTGTTCGACTGGGGGGACCTCCAGGTTGTGGGGTCATCGCCGGAGGCGCTCGTCCGGGTCCGCGGAGGCCGCGCGGACATCTGGCCGATCGCCGGCTCGCGGCCTAGAGGGGCTACGGACGAGCAGGACGCTGAGCTTGAGGCCTCGCTCCTCGCCGACGCGAAGGAGCGGGCCGAGCACGTCATGCTCGTCGACCTGGCGCGCAACGACCTCGGCCGCGTCTGCGCGCTGGGCAGCGTGGTGGTCGACGATTTCATGAGCGTCGTCCGCTACAGCCATGTCATGCACATCGTGTCGCAGGTCAGCGGGAAGGTTCGCCCGGGCATGGGGCCGGTCGACGTCCTCCGCGCGGCGTTCCCCGCTGGCACGCTCTCTGGCGCCCCCAAGGTCCGGGCGATGGAGATCATCGACGACCTCGAGCCCACCCGCCGGGGCCTCTATGGCGGCGGCATCGGCTACGTTGACCTCGCCGGCAACCTCGACCTGTGCATCGCCATCCGCACGCTCGTCATCCGCGACGGCTGGGCGCATGTCCAGGCTGGCGCGGGGATCGTCGCCGACAGCGTGCCCGAGCGCGAGTATGAGGAGACGCAGAACAAGGCGATGGCGCTGCTCGCCGCGGTGCGCGCGGCTGCCGAGCTGCAGGTATGAGGGGCGGGGCAGCGCTGGTCCTCGCCGTGCTCGGCGGCCTTTTGCTCGCTGGCGGCACCGCCGCGCCCTGGGTGGCCGTTGAGGGCACGCGCCAGATCGCCGGGGTCAGCGTGCCGGAGGTGCGCCAGACACCTGGCCTGGTGTTTGCGCCGCTCGCGGTCCCGCTGGCGGTGCTCGCCGCGCTCGCGAGCCCCGCGCTCGCCGTGCGGGCCGCGCGGCGTGTCGCCGGGGCGGTCATCGCCTCGCTCGGTGTGACTGGGATGGTCGTGGTAGCGGCCGGGGGGGCTCGGGCCGTGGCCGGGGCGGGCCATCTGGCCGCCGGACCAGCCGTCGCGGCTGCCGGGGCGGTCGCGATCATCGCCGCGGGCGTGCTCGCGGCACGCCGGCCTGCGAGACTCGGCCTGCCCTCGCGCTACACCGTCGAGGCCGCGCAGCACGCCGAGGACCGCGAGTGGCGGCTCGCATCGGACGATGAGGGGTAGGGCGTAGCATGGCGGCGCGATGAGTGGATTCCTGTCCCAAGTGTGCGCGCAGGCGCGGGCGCGGGCCATCGAGGCGGCCCGTGATGAGCCGCTCGAGGCGCTGCGCGCCCGCGCGCTGGGCCGCCCGGCGCCGCCCGGGTTCGCGGCGGCGCTGGCGGGCGGGGGTGTGGCGGTCATCGCGGAGGTGAAACGGGCGAGCCCCTCCCGCGGCCACCTGGCCGCGATCCCCGACCCGGCCGCGCTAGCCCGCCAGTACGTCCGGGGCGGCGCGAAAGCCGTGAGCGTCCTCACCGAGCCCACGCACTTCGCCGGAAGCCTCGACGACCTGGCCGCGGTCGCTGCCGCGGTGCCACTGCCGGTGCTGCGCAAGGACTTCGTCGTGGACCCATACCAGGTCCTCCAAGCCCGGGCCGCGGGCGCCGCGGCGGTGTTGCTCATCGTGGCGGCGCTGCCGCAACCCGACCTGGCGGACCTGCTCATGGCCGCCGCGCACGCCGGGCTCGACGCGCTGGTCGAGGTCCACGACCCCAGCGAGGCCGAGCGGGCCGCCCAGGCGCACCGCGCCGCGAGCACCGGCCAGCCGCTGGTCATCGGCGTGAACGCGCGCGACCTCGCCGCCTTGACCGTCGACCCTGACCGGTTCGAGGCGGTGCGCGGCGCGCTGCCCCCCGGCGCGATCACCGTGGCCGAGAGCGGGATCCGGGGTCCGGGGGACGTCCGCCGGCTCGCGAGCCTTGGCGCGGACGCGGTCCTGGTCGGCGAGCATGTCGCGACCGCGGCGGACCCGGCCGCTGCGGTACGAGCGCTGGTAACGGCTGGGACCCGCCAGGAGGCAGCACCGTGACCACTACCGAGATCCCGCCCGCTGGCCGCTACGGGCGTTTCGGGGGGCGGTTCGTGCCCGAGGCGCTGATGGCCGCGCTCGACGAGCTTGAGGCCGCCTTCGCGGACGCGATGGCCGACCCGGCGTTCCTGCGGCGCATGGGCGAGCTTCGCCGCGACTACGGCGGCCGGCCGACGCCGCTGTACCTCGCCGAGCGGCTGTCCGCGCACGCGGGCGGCGCGCGGATCTACCTCAAGCGTGAGGATCTGCAGCACACGGGCAGCCACAAGCTCTGCAACGTCCTCGGCCAGGGGCTGCTGACGGAGCGGATGGGCAAACGGCGGGTGATCGCCGAGACCGGCGCTGGCCAGCACGGTGTCGCCACCGCTACGATCGCCGCGCTGCTCGGCCTCGACTGCGTCGTCTACATGGGCGAGGAGGACTGCCGGCGCCAGCGCCTCAACGTCGTGCGGATGCAGCTGATGGGCGCCCAGGTGGTGGCGGTCCGCAGCGGCACCCGGACATTGAAGGACGCGATCAACGACGCCCTGCGCGACTGGGTCACCAACGTCGAGACCACCCACTACCTCATCGGCTCGGTCGTGGGGCCGCACCCGTTCCCGCTGGTCGTGCGGGAGTTCGTGAGGGTCATCGGCCAGGAGGTCCGCGCAGAGCTGCTGGAGCGCGAGGGGCGGCTGCCTGACGCGGTGTGCGCGTGCGTCGGCGGGGGCTCGAACGCCATGGGCATGTTCTCTGAGTTCATCGGCGACGAGGGCGTGCGCCTGGTCGGGGTGGAGGCGGGCGGGGACGGCCTGGACACCAGCCGGCACGCGGCGACGCTGTCAGGCGGGTCCGAGGGGATCCTCCACGGCGCCCGCTCGTTCGTGCTCCAAGACGAGTTCGGCCAGGTCCGCCCGACCCACTCGGTCTCCGCCGGGTTGGACTACCCCGGCGTCGGGCCCGAGCACGCCTGGCTCGCGGAGACCGGTCGCGCCGAGTACGTGACGGCGACCGACGCCGAGGCGCTGGACGGCTTCCGGCTGCTCTGCGAGCTGGAGGGGATCATCCCCGCGCTCGAGCCCTCCCACGCGGTCCTCACCGCCGTGCGGCTCGCCCGGGAGCTGGGGCCTGAGGGGATCGTCGTGCTCAACCTGTCTGGCAGGGGCGACAAGGACGTCGACGAGGTGACGCGGGTGATGGACCTGTGACCGTGGCTGAGGGCGCCCCTGGACGGGTCGGCGTCGCTGGGCGGGTCAGCGCCACGATCCGCGCCGCGAACGCCGAGGGCCGCGCGGCGCTCGCGGTCTACCTGCCCGCCGGCTACCCGGACCTCGGCGCGTCGTACGCGTGCCTAGAGGCCGCCGCCGAGGCCGGCGCGGACCTGCTGGAGGTCGGGTTCCCCTACTCCGACCCGCTGATGGATGGCCCGACGATCCAAGCCGCCAGCCAGGCCGCGCTGGACGCTGGCTACACGCCGGCCGACGACCTCGTGCTCTGCGCCGCGCTGACCGGGCGGGTCGGCGTGCCCGCAGTCGTCATGACGTACTACAACCTGGTCTGGCACTACCGGGGGATCGGCCAGCTTGCGGCCTTCGCGGCGGCCGTCGCTGACGCGGGCCTGGCCGGGGCGATCCTCCCCGACCTGCCCGCCGAGGAGGGCGGCCCGTGGCTTGCGGTGGCGGCTGAGGCAGGCCTCGACACGGCCTTCCTCGCCGCGCCGACATCGACGGACGCGCGGCTGAAGGCGGTCGCCGAGGCAAGCACCGGCTTCGTCTACGCGACCTCGGTGCTGGGGGTGACCGGCGAGCGGCAGTCGCTGTCGGCCGCGGCCTCGCCCCTGGTCCGCCGCCTGCGGGCGGTCACCGGCAAGCCAATCTGCGTCGGGATCGGCGTGACCACGCCCGAGCACGCGGCCGAGGTCGCGAGCTTCGCCGACGGGGTGATCGTCGGCTCCGCCGCCGTCCGCGCCGCTGGCGACGGCGGCCCCCACGCCGTCCGCGACCTCGTCCGTGACCTGGCCGCCGCCTGCCGCCGGTAGGTCGCTGGCACGATGGGCGCCCCCTGGTGCCTGATCTTCTACCGCGTCGCGTTGTGGACGCGGCGGTGGCGGCATATCTTGCCCGCCTCCAACACCTGACCGCAGGGGATGAGGGCTGTTGGAGCTAGAGCGCGAGCACGGTCCAGTACCAGCAGAGACCTTGGAATGGGCGGCTCGCCTGGTCGATGGTCGATGATTGGGAGGCGACGAAGCCGGACGGCCAGCGCCTGCACGCCAGCTGATGCTGCTGCTCGACAGTGAGGCGTTGTCTGCGATCGCGCACGGACGACCGGTCGTCCGCCGTGACCGAGTGCGAGCGCTCTGCGTTGACGGTCGACGCCTTCGTCGTTGCGGTATCCGACCTGGCTGGTGGCGCCATGGTGGCCACTGTGGATCTCAACGATCTCCAACGGCTCGCCGCGCACGCCACACGGGGCACGATCGTGTCAATCGTCGGTTGAGCCTACTGTCACGCCCGCGCGCGGCGTAGGCTAGGCGGCCATCATGCACGGACCGGTGCGGCACCCTGTGATGCCTACGCCCTCTGAGGGGTTTCGTCGACTTGTCGCAACTCTTGGCACTCCGGCTAGTCCACCAAAATCCGATATTCCCGGTCCGAGGCACCCGGAAGGCACCCGCCGACCGCCACGAGCCCGTTATCCCGTGATCAAGAAGGCCGTCTGAGGTTTGAACCTGCTGGTGACCGAGCCGAGCGCACAGTCGAGAGCCATCTGCTGCATGCGTTCTAGTAGTTCGGCTTCCGCCGCCGCACCGGGCTGGTCACGGCACTGCTGGACCCTGCGGGGTGAAGCGGATCGGCAGAGTGAGCGGGCCGGTGAAGCCAGCCAGCTCCGAGCGCCAGGTCGGTTGCCCGGCCAGCTCGACCGGGCCGAGCCTGGCAGCGAGGATCGGCAGCGCCTCGCGCATCTCCCAGCGTGCGAGCAGCGCGCCCAAGCAGTAGTGCATCCCGCTGCCGAAGCTGAGCTGTGGCGACCGATCCGCGGTGATGTCGAACCTGGGGGCAGCGAATGTGGCCGGCTCAGTCTGCGCAGCCGCGACGAGCAGCCACAGCCGGGTGCCAGCGGGGATCTCCAGGCCGTTGTAGGTGAGGTCCTCCGCCGCGACGCGCCACACGACCGGGATGGTCGAGTCGACGCGCATGACCTCTTCGACGGCGCGCTCGGCGAACTCGGGACGCTTGGCGAGCAGAGCCCACTGCTCCGGGTACTCGGTGAACGTGTGGAGCGCGAGCCCGAGCTGGTTGCGGGTGCTGTCCTGGCCGGCGATGACCATGACCACGACCATGGAGCGCAGCTCCTGCCGCGTGAGCCGGTCACCGTCCTGCTCGGCCGCGACCAACGCCGAGAGGATGTCCTCACCTGGTTGGCGCTGGCGGTCGGCGCAATGCCGGTCGACGCACTCGTAAAGCGCGAGGAGCGAGGTCTCGATGCGCTCCAGGTCCTGGGCGACGGTGAGCCCGAGGACCAGCGTGAGGTCCTTGGCCCACTCGAGGAACTGCGCGTGCTCGTCCTCAGGGAGGCCGAGCATCTCGAACATCACGCGCGGCGGGTAATGGTCGGCGAACTCGGCCATGAACTCGCACTCGCCGTGATCGACGAAGCGGTCGATGAGCTCGTGGACGATCTCGCGCATCCGCGGGCGCAAAGCCTCGACCCTGCGGGGCGCGAACGCGGGGTTGACGAGCTGGCGCAAGCGATGGTGATGGTCACCCTCGACATTGAGGATCAGCTCGCGCCACATGTCAGCCACCGGCCCTGCGGTGACCCCCTGCATTGCGAAGTGGTCCATGCCGACCTGGCGCAGCCGGCGGTCACGCAGCAGCGCCACACAGTCGGCGTAGCGCAGGATTGCCAGGCCCAGCGCCGTCTCGGCGTACCAGCTCGCCTCCGCGGCGGCGCGCACGGCGGGTGAGTCGACCCGGAACGCCGGGTCGAGCAGGTCAAGGAACGCAACCTCGTCTCTCGGTGTCGTGAGCATGTATGCGCCTCCGATGTGCGGGAGGGTGTGCCTACGAACTGTTCAACTCCAGTCGCGCAAGGCCGCCGAGCGCGCCCAGGTCGAAATTCTGTGCACGCTCGACAACGGTGGGCATGTCCATGCTCGACGCTGACGCTGGGAGCTTACCTGCTCGACGAGTGGCTGCCCTCACGCAAGCCCCGCACATCCGCCTTCACGATGTTCGGCACACCTATGCGAGCGCGGGCTGGCGAACGCGGCCGGGTGGCACGAGGTGAAGGTCATTTCCCAGCGTCTCGGCCACAAGAGCATCGGGTTCACGATCGACACGTACGCCCATGTGCTGCTGAGCGCTGACGAGGAGACCGCTCACACGCTCGCCCGCGTGATCCTGGGGGAGGTGGGATGACCATGGATGGCTGCAAATCGGGCTGCAAGACCTCGACGATGGGACACCCTCGGCCGCCTGCTCAACCGATCTGCGCTGGCCAGGCGGCTAGAATCAGCTCACGCCCCCCTGGCGGAATTGGTAGACGCGCCGGATTCAAGTCCCGGTGGCTTCGGCCGTGAGAGTTCGAGTCTCTCGGGGGGCACCAGTTCCGTCATTGCGCGAACTTTGGGTGGGGGTTGTGTGCTGGTGGGGAGGCGGAAGGTGGGTTGGATGTGGTCGCGTATGACCGCGAGTTCGGCTTGGCTGGGGCTTGGGGAGTGTGGTCGAGGAGGGCTTGAATGTGTTGGCGCAGAGGTGTTGGGGCAGGTCGCCTGCTTCGAAGGCGGCTAGGTAGCGGTCGATTTTGTCTTCTGTTGTGGCCAGTTCACGTTGGGTGGCGGTGAGTTCGGCGTGGTGTTGGTCGTGCAGGATTGGCTGCGGGCGGTGGTGGCGATGGCTTTGCCGAACAGGTCATGTGATCTGCCCCAGTTTTCCGGCAAGTGGACCAAGACGACTGATGAGGCCCTACGCCGGGCAAAGATGGTTAAAAGACTTCAGCGACTGAACACTAGGAAGCGTTTGCCGCAGTGGGCGCAGGTGATCAGGCCGGCGAGGAGGTAGTCGGAGTTGTTGACGGCGCCGAACACGGTGTGGTCTCACCGCGGGCGAACAGCAGTTGGGGGCTTATTCGAAGATGTCGGGATTTCGAAGATATCGGGATAATGAGGGGTGGGTGGTGGTCGTCGGCGGCATGCCAGGTGCCGCGGAAGTGGATCTGGCCAAGGTAGACCGGTTGCGGAGCACGGTTAGGACGCTTTGGCCGCTCCACAGGCGGCCGGTTTTCGTGCGATGCCCACGCTGGTTGAGTTCGGTGGCCACGGCCTTGGAGGGAGCCCGGACGCTGGCGTGTGTACAGGTCGAAGATGACCGGCACGAGCGCTGCTTCGGTGAGGACAGGCACACATGGGATACGCAAGGAGCACGGACACGGGCTGGGCGATAGATCGTTTATGCTGTGGGGACTGGAGGTCTTCCGGCGATTGGGCGGTTGGGCATGGGGCGGACCGCACGGGAAGAAGTGACGCACACTGTTGCGGCCGAGTCGGGGCGGCTTCGGCGTGGCTCGGCGGTTGCGGTGCTTGCGTTGCTTTCAGCGTCGGCTTTGGTTCCTGTCGTGGTCGGGGTTACTGGCGGCGGGACTGTGGCGACAGCGCTCGCAGGAGTTGCCGGGAATGTTGGCAGCGGTTATCTGACCGGCGTCATCGAACGGGTGGCTGCCCGGCTACGCCGTGGGAATGCGGGACTGCCGCTGCCGGGATCTGAAACGGTTCGTGATGCGCTGGCCGCGGACTTGCTGGCCGCTTTGGAGAAGAGCGATTCCACCGCCCAAGCGTTGAGTGCTGAACTCACGACCCTGCTGATGAAGATCGATGGGTTCGAGGCGGCCGTCAATGCTGCTAAGGATGATCTGCGTACTCATCTGTTGGCATGTTTCGAACAGCTGGTTGAACAGCAACGTGCGGCACTGAAAACGCTTGGTGTCATTGACGCCGAGCAGCGGCGGCAGGGAAGGCAGCTGCGATACCAGACCGGGTTGCACGAAGAGGTCGTGGACCGGCTGCGCTGGCTGACCGAACGGTTATCCGCGACGCAGCCAAGTCCACCACTATCGGGGGAAGCCCAGCAGGTCACCTCGATCGTCGTCACACCGGCCGTTATGACAGCGGCGCTCAGCGCCGCGGTGTGGCATGGCGGCGCGGAGGTGGTGATCGATGGTCGCGTGTACCTGCTCCATGCCGATCTTTTGGAAGAACGCTTCTTCTGTGATCATTGCCTGCTCTACCGTCAGGCGCGGGGTCTACGACTCGTGCCGGCCGGCGGATCGGGCGATGGGCACGTGTGGCTGCGCCAGGTCGAGGTGCGCCGCGACATTCCGGCGGCGCGGATCGCGTTGGAGGCGTTGGGCCGTGAGCGGGAGCTGCTGGCCAGGTTGGGTTCGAGCCGTGGGCTTCCGCGGGTCAACCAGTTTGCGGTAACCGCTGGTCGTGCTGCGACCCTGGTCGTCGTGTGGCCGACTTGCCAGTCCACTGGGGCGCCATGCGAAAGCCTCGACGTTTTCCTTGACCGTAACGGCACACCGATCGATCCGTGGCGTCTGTTCCGCCTGTGCACCGGGTTGGCTGGGCTCTGCGACACCCTTGCCATACTGCATGACCACGGGGTCGCCCATCGCTACCTCACCCCTGCCGGGATCATCACGCTCGCTGACGGCCGCCTTGTGCTGCGCGACCTCGGGCTGGCCGCCCGTGACCACGAACCTGGTGAGGGGCCGGCTGAGTACCAAGCCCCCGAACAGCGACGACGTGGCAAGGGGCGCTCCGGCCCAAAAACCGACGTCTACCAGCTCGCCGCGGTTGCGTATCACCTCATCGCGGGGCGTCCGCCGAGTGCCGGAATACCCCTGCCGCTACGGGCACAGGCGCACGATGTGCCGGAACGGATCGGCCGCGCAGTGGACGCCGCACTGGCGCCCGACTCTGCTGAACGCCCGGACATCCGCTCGCTCGGCGCCACGTTACGAGCCGCCTGCGACGATCTTTCCTAGGAGCATTGATGCCGTTTCGCGTCGTCAACCTGCCAGGACCGATCACGTTGATCCCCGGTCGCACCCTGGATGGGCAGGTGCGCCGCCAAGCCCGCGACCATCCTGATCTACCTGTTGATCTTCGGCAGCTCATGGCAGGCCTACGCGCCCGGACGGATGGGGTGCCGGCGACCTTCAGTGAGCCGCGCAACGGCGGTGATTGGAGCCTGCTCATCTATGCCCAGACCTACGCCGCTCGACTCTTTTTGACCAAAAAGTATAAAGACGCCTACACGATCGCCGCGATCAACCCGCTGCGGATCCACGACCACCACCGGCTGGCGCAGGGCTGCCTGTTGCTGCGCCCCGCCGGCTGGCAGATGGTGTACGACATCAAGCAGATCCCTCCGCGCTCTCACGCATATTGGTCACGATTAGTGGCCGAGTGGGAACAGCTCACCGCAGGCCTTGCTGCGCAGCGCGGCGCACCCTTGTTGACCACTCCGCAAACAGCCTTTCTGGACACACTTGACCGGCTGATCAACGCCACCGAGAAGATCACCACGGATGAGGGAAGGTCGATCCGGGCATTTCCTTACCGCGACGTCATGTCCACGGGCGAGCGGCGGTACGGCACGCACAGCATCTATGAGTTCCAGCTTGCCGGTGGGCGCAACCCGGAACAGGGCGCGTTCGTTCAGGTGCGTGGCGAGCCTGGGCAGCGAGGCCAGGTGACACGGGTCGTGGGCAAGTCGGTCACGGTCCGCTTCGACCAGCCAGTCGACTGGGCGCATATCGCCCGTCAAGGCGAGCTGGAGGTCACACCCAGCAGCGTCGTGTTTAACAAGCAGCGGGAGGCTGTCGCGCTGTTACGTACACGCCAAGCCCATAACCTCACGTTGCTGTCGGTTGTGGTCGACCACCAGGTGCGGCGCATTCGTTTGTCCTCGGCCGAACCCACCGAAGACCTCGACGGGGATCAGCTGGACGCGTTCCGCAAAGCTGTGGCCGTGCAAGACATGCTGTTGGTGCTCGGCCCGCCGGGCACCGGCAAGACTCGTACGATCAGCCAGATCGCCCGTGCGTGTGCGGTCGCGGGCGAGCGGGTGCTGCTGACCTCGCATACCAACCGTGCGGTTGACACCGTACTGGCCCGGCTGCCCCGCGATCTTTTAGCAATCCGGGTTGGTAACGAAGGCAGCGTCACCGCGGAAGGCCAGCCCTACCTGCTGGAGCGGCAGGCTGCCGACCTGCGTACCGAGATCATTAACGTCACGAAACGCTCCATGACCGCCTACGAGGGTCTCAGAGTCACCGCACCACGGTGGGCCGAAGAGCTGGATAACCGGGTCGATAAGCTCAGCGCAGCCCTCGACGAGCAGGCACGTGCCCGCGCCGAACTTGACGCAGCCCGGCGCGCCGTCGGCGGCGCAGCGCAAACCCGAGTGGACAAGCTCGCCACCGAGCACGAGAAGCGCCAACAGGCACGAATCCGTAACCAGAACCGGATCGAACGGCTTACCCGCCGTCACGACCGCGCCCAGTCACTGACCGGCTGGCTGCTGCTCGGCGCATTGTTCAGCGCGTTGGCACGGCTGTGGGATCGACACCTGGCTACCGAACGAGAAAACGGCGAGCATCTGCGTGACGCCGAAGAACACGTTCGGGGCGAACTCGTCCAGGCGCAGCGGGAGCTTGACGCTGCCACCCGTGACGACCCAGCGGTGCGAGCAGCTCGCACCGCGTGGGATGACACCACTCGGCACCGCGACGAGTGCCGGGCCGCTGCGCTCACGGCCGCGCACGCATCCCGCGCCGCGTTGAGCGCGGTTGATACGCCCCCGTCCATCCGGGACGAGGGCGAGCCAGGAACCACGGAGCGCGATGTGGCGGACCTGCGCACCTGGCTCAACGAGCGGCTACCGGTGCTCACCGTCCGGGCGAAGCTCCTTGACGACTGGCACGGTGAGGTCTCCGGCGCGACCGATCAGCTGTACCCCGAGCTGATCCGTTACGCCCACGTGATCGCCGCCACGTGTATCGGAACCTCGTCACGCCCGGAACTTTCCGATGTCGACTTCGACCTGACGATCGTCGACGAGGCCGGACAGATCGGTACCCCCGACGTGCTCGTACCGCTGGTGCGCGCCCGACGTGCCGTGCTGGTAGGCGACCACAAACAGCTCCCACCGTTCCTGGACTCTGAGGTGGAAGCATGGGGCGCCAACGTTGAGGACCCACTCATCCGAGGGCTGCTGGCGAAAAGCGCCCTCGAGTTGCTGGTGGATAAGCTGCCCAACACTCACATCGTCCCGTTGACCTGGCAGCGTCGCATGCCGTCGGCGATCGCCGACTTCATCTCCGCGTCGTTCTATGACAACAAGCTGCGTACAGACGTCCAGCGCGAGCACCAAGATCTGCTGTTTCGCAGCCCGATCGCGTTCGTCGACACCGCGCAGCTGCCTGCTGAGCAGCGATATGAAAAATCCGGACGTGAGCGCGAGCGGTGGGGCCAGCCCGGCTACACCAATCCGGCTGAGGCTGAGCTGCTCACTGGGCTCGCTGCCTTCTACCATCGGCTGGGCGTGGAATGGGCGGTCATCGTCCCCTACCGGGCGCAGGTCGCGGAAATCACCGCAGCCCTTACTGATCTGGTGGGTGACGCGACGATGGTTGAACTGAACGTGGGCACCGTCGACGCGTTCCAGGGTGGTGAACGCGATGTGGTCCTCTACGGGTTCACCCGCAGCAACCGCGACGGTCACGTTGGTTTCCTTAAGGAACTGCGTCGAGCAAACGTCGCGTTCACCCGAGCCAAGTATCAGCTCGTGCTGGTAGGTGACATGACGACCTTGACCCGGGCACGCGATCAGGGCTTTTGTGAGCTAGCAAGATTACTGCGCGACCACCTCACCGATCGAGGCGACCTCCGCCATTACCGCGAGATCCATGACCAGCTAGCCAAGCTCAGCGCGGGCAGGTGAGGTGACGCATGAACGCCAAGACCAGGCTGATCTCTTATCCCGAAGAACGCGCCCTAGAGGACGCGGCATACGCACAGGGAGTCGTGCCCACGTGGATCTTCTCGATTCTACTACCCATATGGTGTGTCGAGGTCAAAGCGACGGTCACCGAAGCAGAACCGTATGAGCTGATCGACCGTTACCTCGAACGCGGCATCGCCGAAGCCGGGCTGGATACCCCCGCTGAATTAGCCGCCTTCTTCGCCCTGGACGAGATACTGGTCGACCGGGCCCTGCGCTTCCTCACCGCGATCGGTCACGTAACCGTCTCCGGCGAGCGGCTCAGTCTTACCGAGCTCGGTCACCAGTCCGTACGTGACCAGGTGCGCTATGTCCTCATCCGACAGGACCGCCGCAAACTGTACTTCGATGCCTTCGGCTCCCGGCCCCTGACCCGTCCTTACTACGACAGCCGCACGGTCACCTTCCTCTCCGGCAGCGCACTCCAGGCGGCAGTAGCCAGCCGCGGCTGGCCAAGGTTCTTGATGCTGAACAGCACCCACGGCTTTCGCCGGGAGGCCCTCACAGAGCTGGCCCGCAACCCTAAGCGCGACCACTACAACCTGCCCGAAAGGATCGACAAACCAGAAAGCCTCGGCGAGGAATGTGTCTACCTGCCGCTGTACGTCATCCGCGCGGTCCAGCAGGACAAGCAGGTGCGCTACCTCGCCTACACGCAAGCCAGTGACCAAGCCGACCTTGACGTCACTGCACTTTGCGAACAGACCGCCGAGATCTCCAGCCTATTCGAAACCGAAGAACGCCTTGCACGATCGGACCTCCAGACACGCATAACAGAATGGCTACGCAAGAAGAACCTCGATGGGTACAGGCCGGTTCAGCTGAACAACGGCACGTGGCGCGTCACATTCCCCAGCTCCATTTTCGATACGAAAGGGCCGCTGTCGATCAGCAAGCTCGGATCATTCATAGTATTGAATAACGGCCTTTTCCACGTATGGTGCACCGACGAGCAAGTACGCCGCCGGGCGTTGTTAGAACGCATCGACGCCTACCTCAGCTCACGCGTAAGAATCGATCGGGCAGACACCGAAAAAAGAATCACTCAGATCACACGTCAACTCGAGTTCGGCACAATCAACATCCCAACTCTTCACCAGATGGCCATCAAAGCCGGCAAACAAACCCTCGCAGCGCAGCTCGACCGCCTCACCTAAACTCGCACCAAAAAACTCAGCTCCTCCCGAAGTATCAGAGAGCAGCGGCCCTACTCACCGTTTCGTGGCAAACGCCCGGCCCGTAGGATCGTCACATTACCAAGGATCAGACGGGCTAGGGTGTGCGCGACTTGCTCGTCCGCAGCCGACAGGACATGCGCATACGTGATGTCATGGTCAACCCGACGCTTTTGTGGCCGAGGCGTTGGGAGATGATCTTCACCTCGTGCCAGCCGGTCGCATTGGCAAGCCCGGTCGTGGCATAGGTGTGACGGACGTCGTGCAGGCGGATGCGCGGAAGCCCCGCCTCGCGGCGACGGGCCTCGAACCACGTGGTAAACCGCTCAGGATTGATTAGGCGGCCGTCGGGCCAGGTGAACACGAGATCCTCGCGGCTCAGGCCCTGCCAGTCGCGCTGGCGCCGCTCCCACTTCGGTCCGATCGCCAGGCGCTGGCTCGATTGGTAGGCGAGGTGCTCGCGGAGCGCGTCCACGGTTGCCGGATCGAGTGACATGGTGCGCTCGCCGGCCTTCGACTTCGGGCGTGGCTTCCACGTGGGTTTGCCGTTGAGGCAGCTGAGGGGTCCAGTCGATACGCAGCCGTCCTTCGTCGAGGTTAAGGTCGTTGCGCACGTGGGTGAGGAAATGGCGTAGCTCGGCGACCGTCCACACCGTGGTCTCGCTTTGGTCGAGAGCCCTGCGTGTCAGCCGTATCGAGTCTTGGGTGTTTACTGCTCCATGTAGTCCCGAGCGGAGCGACGGGACTGGTCCATAAGCTCTGAGAGGTTGTCGACCATGCCTTGGGTGTCCCTCATGGACGTTTCCAAGCTGTCCAGCAGCTCCCTTGTCCCCGCGTTCGCGCCTTCGACAAGCGCGGCGGCGAGCGTCTCTTCCCCCAGATCGGCAAAAGCTCTCTCATGCTCGTACATGCGCCGGAGCAACTCTCTCGTGATGCCACCTAAGATGTAGGTTTCCACCGCTTCCCAGGGCGGGCTGGTCAAACGGGTATCGGGTTGCGGCCCCATCGCCTTGAAGGTGTCGAAGAGCTTGACAGGGTAGATGTCGATCAACCACCTGGTCACCAGGCACTGGTTGGCACGCTGGCTGAGCACGGAGCGCATGTGGCTTCCCAGCTCCCAGAGCGGCAGATCGACGTTCAAGCGCTCTACTGCTGGGTACCGGAGCACGGCACCCCAGATCGCTCGCAGGAACATCGACCGTTGTTTGGGCGCGCTCGCCAACCATATGGCCGTGTTGCGGTAATACTCTCGAATGCGCGCTAACGCGGTCCTACCGGCGTCCGTTGCGAGGAACCCCAGCGTCTTCACGTTGGTGATGTCGAAGGGGGGAGTATCCAGGCTTCCAGTGGGCCGTCCCGTCAAGTTGACGTCAAACCAATAGTGCCAGGTTGAATCCACAGCGACCCTGCCGACCTCCGCGTCATGACCCTCGTACGCGCCGATGGCTCCGTAGACCTTGAAGTTCGCCGCCGCCTTGTTGAGGTCGGTGATGTCGGTGTGGTCGGGCTGCACGGTTGCCCAAGCGATCACCTCAGGCGTCGGCTGCACACCCTCGACCGCGGGGTACTCGTCGGTGCTGTAGTCGCCAACGCTGAACGTCGCGGCGACGTCGATCGAGTCCTCGGGAATGACTTCCCCCTCATGCGGGTGGTCGGGGAGGATGTCGATCACTCCGCCTGAACCGCACAGCAGCGGGTGGGGAACCTTCAGCCGGTTGAACGGTGACCATGACGGCAGCTCGTAGTACTTCGGGAGGATCGACATCGGCTTGTCGTCGGACTCGTCGTCGAACGTGTAGACGGCATCATGGCCCTTGTCGAGCGAGTCGTGTCGAGTCGGTCCAACTGGCGGAGGTGTGCCCTGGGAGAACGTCCACTTCCGCATCGAGCGAACGCGGGGAACGCGAGCGCACAGGCTCGCCCCGAGGTCGTCGTGGTCCCCCGCCGCGAACAGGCCGCCGCCGTTGTCCATCCATTGCGCCAGGATCAGCAACTCGGCATCGGTGAGCCGCTCAGGATCTGGCTCGCCGCTGAAGTCTAATTCAGCGCGAATCCCGAAAAGCCAAACCTGGTCGTACTCGTTGATGTCGAAATCGGGTTGGTCAAAGCGAAAGTTCTCATAATGTGGAGCATAAAATTCATGTTGTTCAAAAGGTCCATCCGGGTCAGGTTTATCATCATCGATTTGCCGGTGCGCCCGAGTGACGTCGAACTTCACAAAGTACTCAGGGTTGTTCCGCAGGGTATCCAGCACGGTCGACAAATCAAAATAGGAGTGGCTGAATGAGATATTAAAGAATGAGCCGGGATAGCCATCCACTACAAAGAGGATTTTGAGCCGGCAGGGAGGAAGCTGCGGAGAGATGACGACGTCCCCGCGTTCCTTCTGCATGAACTTCGAGGTGCTTCGCTGTCTGAGCAGCTCTTCAACGTTTATATCCATGCTTCGTCTTCTTTCTTTGCGCCCACGGCGGTCGTGTCCGGTGCGGTAGCCGCCGTCCCGAGTGAAGCCACAGCAGGATGCACGCACCCGGTACGCAGGATAGCAGGGGCCAGTCCAGCGATCGGCAGGTAGCGGAACCCGGTGATCGGAGCGAGCAGAGGGACGTGGTCGGTGGGCAGCCGCAGCTCTTCCTTGGCGTCAAGGTAAGCCCGGCAGGCGTGGCGGTGGTGGAGAGGCTCGCGCTCGCGCGCGATCATCTTCCACACGCCGTGTTCGGCGTCGGTGTAGTCGGGCTGGGGATCTCCTCGCCCGGCTTGCCTGCTATCTGAATGGGGGCTGGCAAAGAAGGAGGAAGAAGGCTATATGTCAGGTGGGCAAGATGAGCGTCAAGCGCCCGGGCCTGGCTGCAGACTTATCTGTACGGGCACTCATCATTGAGGATGGTGTGAGCCGGCGCACGTTGCCGAAGCATCTGTTGCGCTTCTTCTTCAGCACGGAGGCAGCGCCGACGGAGGTCCTCCACCTCGCGGGTCTGATGCTGGGAGGGTCTGTCCGCATGAACTCACCAGAAGCGCCCTGGTCAGCGCTTTGGAACGGGTTCTGAGAACGGAGCTGAGGCCGTCCGGTGAGGGCGAGGGCAACAGGCAGATCTTCCTCAAACTCTCTCTTGCCGTTTAGGGGTGATTGATCAGCTTCTTAACCACTCGGAGCTTTGCCGGGTTACAGCGGGACTCCACTTACAGCAAACGGTGACGACCACATCACCTATCACCCCGCATCGCCCGCGCTTTGCTCCCTAATCTTTTGATAGCCCGGGCATAAACAGTTACTCTTTCCAGCGCGAGTGCTGAGAGCTTAAAATATGCAGGCCTGGAGCACGGGCCTAGAGCCAGCCTGGGGTGGATAATGCACGGATATGCGCCCGAAGGATCTATGCCGCCGATAGATACTCTTTCTAACCATACGCCAATAAAGAGCGCCATATTGATAGCTGAGCTTACGGCGCTCCGAAACGAGATACAGTATCGCTCCATAGCCCAACATACATTGCTAAATCTAACCTTGACCGGTGTCGCTGCTGTTTCAGCGTTTGCGCTGAACAATGGTAGATTGCTATTTTTTCTACTGATCCCCCCATTATGTTTTATTCTTGGAACGTTGCATCTCGACCATGCGAGAAGCATTGAGCGCGCTGACAATTATATAGGGGGCAAGTTAAGACAAGATGCCTGTGATATGGTAAAGGATTCCACAATTTTGAATTGGCAACAATCTGTTTGCGCTGATCAAAGGACAAGGATCGGACGACTTATTTGGTCTGGACCATTTTTTCTATTATTTATTGGATTGGGCTGCATTAGTCTTTTTGTCTCATGTTTTCCAGCCTTCACCTACCAGAGCGCCAGTAATTTCGTGCGCTGGTGGCCGCCAGTAACCTGGACGGGCGAGGTCTTGCTCATGCTCGTGCTTATAGGTTTATGGGTAAAGGTCAAACGGACCTCTGCATCAGGGGCACCGGAAAAAGTTATTGATATAACATGAGTACATAGTAATAACTCATCCAAATCGGCTGGGTGCGCTGACACAAGCTGGCTCGATAAAGCTCTGGTAGTTGTGTGCATCTTGTGGGACGCATAGAATAGGGTAGGAATAGAGGGGATGACGGCGCCATGCGGTTATATATCGCGTGGGCGTTTTCGGGGATAGTATGCAGGTCTGACGGTGCCATGTGTCGGAGAGGCTTCGCCACGGCGGCCATTCTTATGGTCAAAGGGCGAAAGCCGGGGACACGAGGCCAAGCGGAAAGCAGTACAGGCTCGCGGGCGCGGCGTAGTGATGAGTCAGCCTGCATCCTGACTTCTCTTTCCGTAATATAGCAACATCGAAAATTGGGTTGCCAGGCAGAGCCTCTTCTGACCAAACTCGGGCGGTGACTGCGCAGGGGGTCCTCAGCAATGATGCGTTGGGTCGTTGGGTCGAGCCTGAAGTTCCGGCGCTTGGTGGTCGCCATTGCCGCCGGGCTCATGGTGTTCGGTACCGCGCAGCTGGGCAAGACGCCGGTGGATGTCCTGCCCGAGTTCACCCGGCCGACGGTCGAGGTCCAGACTGAGGCCCTCGGGCTCTCCGCGGCAGAGGTTGAGCAGCTGATCACGGTCCCGCTCGAGCAGGACCTGCTCAACGGGGTGGCGTTCCTGGATGAGATCGAGTCGGCGTCGCTCCCCGGGTTGTCGTCGGTGGTCATGACCTTCGAGCCCGGCACTGACCTGTTGGATGCGCGGCAGGTTGTGGCGGAGCGGCTCACCCAAGCAGTTGGGGCAGCTGGGTTGCCTGAGGTGGCGAAGCCGCCCCAGATGCTGCAGCCCTTGTCCTCGACGAGCCGGGTCTCGATGGTCAAGCTGTCGCCAGGGGAGCTGTCGCCGATCGAGATGTCGGTGCTCGCTCGTTGGGTGATCGTCCCGCGCCTGCTGGGCGTCGACGGTGTGGCGAACGTGGCGATCTGGGGCTTCCGGGACCGGCAGCTGCAGGTGCAGGTAGATCCGGCGCGGCTGGCGGGCCAGAACGTCTCGCTCAACCAGGTCATCCGGACCGCTGGGAACGCGCTGGAGGTGTCGCCGCTCAGCTTCCTGGAGGCCTCCACACCGGGGACCGGCGGGTTCATCGATACCGTGAACCAGCGGCTCCACATCTTCCACGAGCAGGCCATCTCAACGCCCGAGGAGCTCGCGCAGGTCACGGTGGAGGATCCCGAGGGCAACGCGGTGTTCGTCAATGGCAAGCCGCTGACCCTCGGCGCGGTGGCCCAAGTTGTGGAGGACCACCAGCCCCTCATCGGCGACGCGCTCTGCAGTGACGGCCCGTGCCTCTTGCTGGTCGTCGAGAAGTTCCCCGGGGCTAACACGCCGAAGGTGATACGGGGGCTTGACGCGGCGCTCGGCGCGATGGGCCCCGGCCTGCCTGGGATGCGGATCGACACCTCGATCTACCGCCCGGCGGCGTTTATCCAGGAGTCGTTTGACAACCTCGGCCGCGCGCTGCTGATCGGGGGGATCCTCCTGGTCCTCCTCCTGGGCGCCTTCTTCTCCGAGTGGCGGACCGCGCTGGTCAGCGCTGTGGTGATCCCGCTCTCGTTGATGGCGGCGGGGCTCGTGCTGTACCTCAGCGGCGCCACGGTGCACACGATGACGTTGGCGGGACTGGTGATGGCCCTCGTCGCGCTGGTCGATGACGCCGTCATCGACGTTGAGAACATGGCGCGGCGGTTGCGTGAGTGCCGCGCGGGGGAGGGCGGTGCGCCGGTCTGGCGGGCCATCATCGAGGCCTCGCTCGAGATGCGCAGGGCGGCCCTGTACGCGGCGTTGATCGTCGCCGCGGCGTTGCTGCCGATCTTCTTCATGGAGGGTGAGGCTGGCGCGTTCCTGCCGCCGATCGCCGCCACCTACCTGCTGGCGATCGCGGCGTCCATGGTGGCCGCCCTGACCGTCACGCCGGCGCTGGGCATGATGCTTCTGGCCAACGCCCCGCTCGAGCGGCGCGAGCCGCCCATGGCGCGCTGGCTCCAGCGTGGCTACGACAAGGTTGCGTGGATCGTCCCCCAATCCGGCGTGGCGCTCCTCGCCTTCGGCGTGGTCCTGCTGGTCGGCCTCGTGTCGCTCCCGCTCCTCGACCAGTCAATGCGCCCCTCGCTGAGGGAGCGGGACGTGCTGGTCCAGCTGCAGGCCCCACCCGGCACGTCTCTCACCCGCATGGACGAGATCACGGCGCAAGCCGTCGCCGAGCTGGGGGCGCTGCCGGGGGTCAGGAACGTCGGCGCTCATGTCGGGCGCGCGGTGATGTCGGACCAGATCGTCAATGTCAACTCGGCCGAGATCTGGGCCAACATCGATCCCTCGGCCGGCTACGGCGCCACGGTGGCGGCGATCGAGGAGGCGGTCAGTGGCTACCACGAGATCTCTCGCGACGTGCTGACCTATTCGGAGCAGCGGATCAGCGATGTCCTGCAACGGACCGGCGGCGAGATCGTCGTCCGTGTCTATGGCGACAGCCTGGACGTCCTTCGGGATGAGGCAAAGAAGGTGCAAGGCCTGCTCGCCGGGATCGAGGGGGTCGATGACCCGCAGGTGGATCTCCCGGCCGAGGAGCCCACTCTTGAGGTCCAGGTGGATCTGGCCAGGGCGCAAGCCTTCGGCATCAAGCCCGGCGACGTGCGCCGCGCGGCGACAACCTTGCTGGGGGGCATCGTCGTCGGGAACCTGTTCGAGGAGCAGAAGGTCTTCGACGTCGTGGTGTGGGGGACGCCCGAGATCCGGCAGAGCGAGAGCGCGCTTGGCGGGCTGCAGGGGGTTCGCGCGCTCCTGATCGACGCGCCAGGGGGAGGGCGCGTGCGTATCGGCGACGTCGCCCAGCTGCGGCTTGCGCGGAACCCGAGTGTGATCCGGCACGAGTCCGTGTCGCCGTACGTTGACGTGCGGGCCGGCGTGTCAGGGCGGGACGCGAGCGACGTCGCGGGCGACATCGAGCGCGGTCTCAGCCAGATCGAGTTCCCGCTCGAGTACCACGCGGAGCTGCTCGGGGGCTATGCGGAGCAGCAGGCCGCCCGGGCGCGCGCGCTCACGGTCTCGCTGGCCGCCGCGATCGGCATCTTCCTCTTGCTCCAGGCGGCCTTCGCCAGCTGGCGACTCGCGACCCTCGCGTTCCTCACCTTGCCGATGGCGCTTGTGGGTGGGGTGCTGGCGACACTGGTCGATGGCGGCACGATCTCACTCGGCTCGGTCGCCGGGCTGGTCGCGGTCCTCGGGCTCGCCGTGCGCAACGGGATCCTGTTGATCAGGCGCTACCAACGTCTCGAGCGGGATGACGGCCAGCCCTTCGGCCTCCAGCTCGTGCTCCGAGGGACGCGGGAGCGGCTCGGGCCCATCTTGATGACCGCGCTGGGGGCGGCGCTGGTCCTCGCGCCGATGGTGCTCGCCGGTGACGCGGCTGGCTTTGAGATCGTGCGCCCGATGGCGGTGGCCATCCTGGGCGGCCTGGTCACCTCGACCATGCTGGCCCTCATCATCGTGCCCGCCGCATACCTGCGGTACGGGTTCATCGCCGAGCCCGACACCACAAGCGGCGACCTGCTCGCCACAGTCCCTGATATGGAGGACGTCCGAGGGTGAGGGGCCGGTCGATTGGGCGAAGCCGTCGCGGGATCGCGGCGATCCCGCTCATCGCCGCCTTGCTGCTCCCAGCATGTGGGGAGGCGATGGAGGACGAGCATGAGGTCGATGAGCCGGTGACGATCGAGGAGCTGGACGAGGAGGACGTCGCCCGCCTCACCTTGACCGAGCACGCCGCCAAGCGGCTCGGCATCCAGACGGCCCCGGTCGAGGCGGACGGGAGCGGGATGATCGTTCCCAGCGCCGCGGTGTTCGTCGACCCCGACGGCAGGTTCTGGGTGTACACCAACCCTGAGCCCCTCGTCTTCATCCGGCGGGAGGTCAGTGTCGCCCATGACGACGGCAACCGCGTGCGCATCACCGCCGGCCCACCCCCAGGAACCCAGGTGGTCACCGCTGGCGTGCCCGAGCTTCTGGGCGCCGAGTATGAGATTGATCATTGACATGCTGGTGAGGACATGACAGTGAAAGGGCGGGCCCCGCGATGCTTCGCTGGATCGTCGGCTCAAGCCTGAGGCTCCGGTATCTCGTCGTGGCGCTGACCGCCGCGCTGATGTTCTTCGGCGTCGGGCAGCTCCGCCACACGCAGATTGATGTCTTCCCCGAGTTCGCTCCGCCGCGGGTGGAGATCCAGACTCCCTCGCTCGGGCTGTCCGCCTCCGAGGTCGAGGCGCTGGTCACGGTCCCGCTCGAGCAGGCGCTTCATGGCGTTCCTGGGCTCGACGTGATCCGCTCCAAATCTGTTGAGCAGCTGTCATCGATCGAGATGATCTTCGATCGTGGAACTGATCTGCTGACCGCGCGCCAGTTGGTCGCAGAGCGTATCGCGACGGTCACCCCAACCTTGCCGACGTGGTCCAGCCCCCCGTTCATCATCCAGCCCCTGTCGGCGACCAGCCGCGTCCTGAAGATCGGGCTCACCTCGGCCGATCCTGAGCTGGATCTGATGGACTTGTCCATGGTCGCCTACTGGAAGATCCGGGCGCGCCTGTTGCGGGTCCCTGGCGTGGCGAATGTGCCGATCTGGGGCGAGCGCTTGGAGATGCTGCAGGTGCGGGTCGATCCTGACCGGCTCCGCGAGCGCGATGTGACGCTTGAGCAAGTCATGAGCGTCACGTCCGACGCGCTGGACGCCGGGCTGCTCCAGTACTCGTCGGGGAACTTCATCGGCCGGGGAGGGTGGATCGAGACACCCGACCAGCGGGTAGGGATCCGCCACGTCCTGCCGATCGTGACGACCGAGGACCTGGCCCAGGTGCCGATCCAGAGCGGCAAGGGCGAGACGCTGCGCCTCGGCGACGTGGCCGACTTGGTCAGGGACCACCAACCGCTCGTCGGGGACGCGGTCATCAACGATGGCCCCGGTCTCATGCTGATCGTCGAGAAGCTGCCGTGGGCGAACACCCTGGACGTGACCCGGGGGGTCGAGGCGGCGCTCGAGGAGCTGCGGCCCGGCCTCCCAGGGATCGCGATCGACTCCACCATCTTCCGGCCGGCGACCTTCATCGAGGACGCGATCAGCAACCTCAGCACGGCGATCCTCATCGGCGCGCTGTTGATGATCCTGATGCTCGGCCTCTTCCTCTACGAGTGGCGGACCGCGCTGATCAGCGTCGTGGCGATCCCGCTGTCACTGATCGCCGCGGGGTTAGTGCTGCACGCGCGTGGCGCCACGATCAACACGATGATCCTGGCGGGATTCGTCATCGCCCTGGGTGACATCGTCGACGACGCGATCATCGACATCGAGAACGTCGTGAGGCGCTTGCGCCAGCGTGGGGGGGCCGGGGGGAATCCTCCCTCGGCTCCGAGGATCATCCTGGAGGCCTCGCTCGAGGTCCGCAGCGCCATCGTCTACGCGACGCTGATCGAGGTCGTCGCCGTCGCGCCGATCTTCATGCTCGAGGGGCTGTCCGGGTCGTTCTTCCGGCCGCTCGCCACCTCGTACGCGCTGGCGCTGCTCGCGTCGATGATCGTCGCCTTGACGGTCACACCGGCGATGAGCCTGATCTTCTTCCGGAGCCCGAAGGCGCTCCAGCGCAGGGAGTCGCCGCTCGTCCCCTTGCTGCAGCGCGGCTACCACTCGCTCCTGTCCCGGATCGTCAACCGGCCGCGCCGGGCCTACGCCGCGGTCGGGGTCACCGCGATGATGGGCGTGGCGGTGCTCCCGCTCCTGGGGCAGTCGCTGCTCCCATCCTTCAAGGAGCGCGACTTCCTGATGCACTGGCTGACCAAGCCTGGCACCGGGCACACGGAGATGGTCAGGATCACGACACTGGTCAACCGCGAGCTGCTGTCGATACCTGGCGTCCGGAACGCGGGGTCGCACATCGGGCAGGCGCTGTTGATGGACGAGGTGGTCGGCATCGATTTCGGCGAGAACTGGGTCAGCGTCGACCCCTCCGTCGACTACGACCAGACGGTGGCGCGGATCCAAGAGGTTGTCGACGGCTACCCAGGGCTCTACCGCGACGTGCTCACCTACCTGAAGGAGCGGATCAGGGAGGTCCTGACAGGATCAAGCGAGGCGATCACCGTCCGCATCTACGGGCAGAACCTGGATCTCCTCCGGCAGAAGGCCGAGGAGGTCAACGACATCCTCGGTGGCACCCCCGGCGTCACCGAGAACCATGTGGAGCTGCAGGAGAACGTGCCGCAGGTGCAGGTGGAGGTCGACCTCGCCGCAGCCCAGCGGTACGGCATCAAACCGGGGGACGTCCGCCGAGCGGCCTCTTGGTTGATGGCGGGTGAAGAGGCTGGTGACATCTTCCGTGGCGGCAAGGCGTACGACGTGCAGCTGTGGAGCACGCCCGAGACGCGCCAGAGCCTGACCGACCTTGAGAACCTGCTGCTTGACACGCCCAGCGGCGAGCACGTGCGCTTGAGGGACGTCGCCGACATACGGGTCGTGCCCACGCCGAACGTGATCCACCACGAGGGCCTCCTCCGGAACATCGACGTCGGGGCCAACATCGATGGCTCACGCGATCTCGGCTCCGTGGTGGCCGACTTCGAGCGTCGCCTCAACGAGGTCGAGTGGCCGGCGGAGTTCCGGGCGGAGCTGCTCGGGGAGTACACGGAGCGGCAGGCGGCGCAGCGGCGCCTGCTGATCTTCTCGGTCGCCGCGGGGATCGGGATCCTCCTCCTGCTGCAGGCCTCGTTCGGGAGCTGGCGGCTGGCGACGCTCACCTTCCTCACCCTGCCGATCGCGCTGGTCGGCGGTGTGTTGGCCGCCTATCTCGGCGGTGGGATGATCTCGCTCGGCTCGCTCGTCGGCTTCCTGACCGTGCTGGGGATCGTCGCGCGGAACGGCATCATGCTGATCAGCCACTACCAGCATCTGGAGCGGTTCGAGGGTGTGCCGTTCGGCCCGGAGCTGGTCCTGCGCGGGGCTCGGGAGCGGGTCGTGCCGATCCTGATGACGGTGCTCACGACGGGGCTCGCGCTGGTGCCGTTGATCGTCGCGGGCCAGATCCCGGGGCAGGAGATCGAGCACCCGATGGCCATCGTCATCCTGGGCGGCCTGCTGACGGCGACGTGGCTCAACCTGTTCGTCGTCCCCTCGCTGTACCTCCGCTTCGGAAGGCGCCCACGCCACAGCGCCACGGGCTAGGGCGTGTTGCGGCGTTGCCGCTTGCGGCGCAGCGCTCGGCGCTCGTCCTCTGTTAACCCGCCCCAGATCCCGGCGTCCTGGTGCGTGGCGAGGGCCCACTCCAGACACTGCTCGCACACCTCGCAGCTGGCGCAGATCGCTTTGGCCTGGGCGATCTGCTCCAGCGCCGGGCCGCTGGCGCCGTTTGGGAACCAGATCTCGGTGTTCATCTCGCGGCAGGCGGCCTGGTTGCGCCAAGGGGCGTTGAGGTTCAGCTCAGCAATCATCGGTCGTGGTCTCCTGGTCGTGGTGACGGCTCATGCCCGTGAGCATCTCGCCCTCCCCCGGTTTGAGGAAGAACGGGGGGTACCTGGCCACGGTCCGGGTGGATCGCACACGTTGACTGCAGGCGTATGCTCTTTGCTCTTTCACCAGGCTGAGCGATCTGGGGGGACACGATGGACGAGCAGCGACGGCAGGCGCGGCACCTCCCGCCGCCTCAACCCGAGCCAGAGCCCGCGGCACCACCAGAGCCGTCAAAGCCGCCAAGCGCTGGAGGTCTGCTGGCGGTCGTCGGCTTATGGACTGGCAAGGAGGCCCGTGCGCTGAGGATCGCGCTGCGCATGCCGCTGGGGAGCTTCGCGCGCCATATCGGGGCGGGGCGCAGCACGGTGACGGACTGGGAGACCGCCGGGGAGGATCTGGTCCTGACCTGGGGGCTGCAGAACGCGCTCGATGAGGCGCTGAGCCAGGCGTCGGACGAGCAGAAGCTGCGGTTCGCCAAGGCGGCGGCCGGCACGCTGCTCGCCAGGGTGCCAGACTCGACGGGAGCCCTCGGGAACGGAGGTGACACGGACCGCGCGCAGTTCTTCAAGGTCGTGGGCGCTGGCCTGACAGTCGCGCTCGGGCCATTGGAGGAGGCTTGGGAGCGCATCTCCGGCGGGCTGGACACGACTGCTCGCGTGGATGACGGCTACCTCGACGCGCTGGAGGTCATGACCGGGGCGATGCAGTCGGCGTACGGGCAGCCACCTCGGATGCTGTTGTGGCATGCCCGCCCACACCTTGAGACGATCACCGAGTTGCTGGGCGGCTCGATGTCCGGCGCGCACCGCCAGCGCCTTAACGTGGTCGCGGGCGCCGCGTCCCTGCTCGTCGGCGCGGCGGCGCAGAATGCCGGCCAGTGGGGGGACGCCCAGCGGCACTTCGCCGCCGCTGCCGTGCTGGGCCGCGAGGCGGGCCACACCGCGCTGCAAGCGCAGGCTTCCGGTGCGCTGGCCCAGATGCACCTGGAGGCAGGCGATCCATCAGCGCCCGCGGATACCGCGGTTGATTACAGCGACGAGGCCTGGCATCTGGCGTCCACCGGTGCGGTTCCGAGCGCCACTCAGTCATTCCTGGCGGCCATCCGCGGGCTGATCAAAGCTTCCGGTGGCGACGTTGACGGCCTGCAAGCCGCGATCGAGGATGCGTACCGGGCGCTCGACCGCGAAGGGCCGACCGGGATCGGTGGCCGGTTCTGGGGTACATGGAACGCCACGATCGTGGAGCTGAAGCTCGGTGAGGGGCTGATGCTCGCCCGCAAGGCCGACCGGGCGCGCGTGGTGCTCCAACCCACGGTCAGCAGGCTGCACGGCCGATGGCAGACGCGGGCAATGATCGCGCTGGGCGAGGCGTACCTGAGAGGCGATAAGCCCGAGCCTGAGCAGGGCTGCGAGCTGCTCGGGGACTCGGCTGAGCGGGCGAAGGCGCAAGGGTATGGGCGCGGCCTCCGCCTGGTCCGTGGAGCCTACGCCCGCGTGCCCGACGACCTCCCCGGGCTAGATTGCGTGACCACGCTCGGTGAGCGGCTCCGCGCAGCCAGCCGGCCGGATAGTACGGTTTGAGTGCTCTTGGCAGCATTGAGGTCACCGCCATGGCCCGGGGGTACGGGTGGGCTGGTATGGGAATCCGGACGATCGAGCGGGTGGTGTCTGGCTGGTTTAGTAACCAAGCCCGCCATCAGTTGGTTTCGTCCCAGTCGCTGGCCAAGTCGGCCATCGCGCGAGTCACCAACACTCGGGCTTCGGCTCCGTACGCTGCTGACTGCTGGAGCTGCGTGAACATTTTGGCGTAGAGCTGAATTTCGCGAGGCTGGGTGACCTCCAGACTTGCTGTGGGTGTTTCGACGCCGACCATCACGTCGTCATAGATCCAGAAACCCACTGAGACAAATGCCGCGCGGGCTGCATCCGCCGGGATGAGACGATGCGTTGGCGTTCCATGCGGGCTTCGATGGCAGCGTCAAGGTCGTTCGGGACGTCTAAAAAATTAATGAAGTATGTCAAGATCGCTGCTGAGTACTCGGCTGTCTGGAAGAGTCCGGGGATGATGTTGTGCTCATAAATCCGGAATAGCGTGGTGCGTTCATAGAGCGGCACCGAGGACATCATGAGACGTTTCATCCCGGCGCGCGTCTGTCGCCGCCACTCCACATACATCGACTCGGTGGTACGGGCGGTGGCGATCAGATCGGAGATCTGATCTTCGGCGCGGCAGGCACGGCACCATGCCTTGATGGTCTCCTCGGAGGGCGCCTGAACGCCGTTTTCAATGCGGCTGATCTTTGGGTAATGGCATCCGACACTGATTGCCAACGCTCGCCCTGTGAGATCCGCCTCCTTGCGGATCTCGCGAAGACGAATACCTAGAGCTTCACGGGCCTGCCGGGCCGGGCTAGTCGGGCCGGTACTCACTGTTTAGGATGGCCAGTTTCCACACTTCCTCGAAAGATTTCCGACACAGCTCTATCGCATTGCGCTCCGTCGTTTTGTGGCGGTCCACGACGAGTCCACTGGCGGCAAAGATGAGAAAGACCACGACCTCATCGTCGAATAACCAGAAGTCATTTCCCGGTAACGCTACCGTGGATACACGGCTTCGCGGAACCCAGCGAATGTCCTTACCGGCTTCAACATACAGATGGGTATCCTTCAGCACCCACTTCTGATAGTGGGAGATTGGCTCCGACACGATCCGTGCACGCCGGAACACTTTACCAGCCTGTGTTCCGGCCCGTACCACGTTAAACCAGGGTTGGAGCCAGCCAGCGTCGTCCGGCTCGCCCGCCTCCCACTTGCGAAGGTGCGGTATCTCGGCGGCTGTGCCATAGGAATCGCGCATCTCCAAATGAAGCGCTTCCCGCTTGAATGACGTAAAGAGCGCATCAAACTCTTCATACGTGATGCTGTCCACCTAACCTCCGACGAGCGCCACGATCTCCGACCGCGATACTTCGACACAAGTCTCATGATCGGGAATGCTCATCTGTCCCAGCGCCTCGGGGTCGGTCACGCGCAATCCCTTGATGATGTAGTTGCCGTTCTCTGCAATATGCATGATGGGCGGGACAAGGTTCACCACATCACCGCTAAACCCGTCCTTGGCGAGGTGGGCCATGAGCGCGGCCGGCACTTCGGCGATCGTCTCATCGTCGGACATCGTGATCATGATCAAGATCTCTGGGTCGGTGACGACCCATCCCTGTACTACGTATGAGTCGCGGTCAGTGACGAACAGGGTCGGTGACTGGTTCGGCTGGGATTCTTGCCTAGGAACGTCAGGTGTATCGCTGCTCTCCTTTCGGGGCTGTTGCTGCTTGTTGCATGACCCAGCTTCGACCTCCGACACCGCGTCGTCAAGGCTTGCACTCGGTGCATCTCACGTGCAGAAACGGGTGATGCGGCTCCCGCCTGCCTGATCGGGGTCAGGCCCGTGCGTCAAACTCAATATCTGCAACTTTCTGCAACATTCTTGATTGGGTCCCGGCAAGTCCCTAGCGTCACAGCATGAGGTTGACCGGCTACATCGAGGGCAGGCAGAGGGACCCTGGGATGAGCGCAGGCTGCGCATCCCGCCAGCCGTACGACGACGCGCTTGGCCTAGCGCGTGCCCAGCGAGCAACGAAAGGTTGGTGAGTGATGGCCGCTGTCTGTGATTCGGATGCTGAGGCGCTGCGCGAGGCGATGGTCGCCCAGTTGCGCGAGCTGGGCGCGATCCGCAGTGACCAGGTCGCCGACGCCTTCCGCGCCGTGCCGCGGCATCTGTTCGCGCCGGGGGAGCCGTTGGAGACGGTCTACGCCCCTACCCGTGCCATTGTCACGAAGCGGAATACGCATGGGGCGGCGATCAGCTCGCTCTCCGAGTCGCACATCCAGGCCACGATGCTCGAACAGGCCCAGCTCGGACCTGGGATGCGGGTTTTGGAGATCGGGTCGGGGGGCTACAACGCGGCGTTGATCGCTGAGCTGGTTGGCGAGTCTGGGAGGGTCGTCTCGGTCGACATCGACCCGGAGATTGTCGACCGCGCCCGGGCCTGTCTGGCGGCAGCCGGGTACCACAGAGTAAACGTGGTGGTGGCGGACGCCGAGGGCGGTGTCCCGGAGTATGCGCCCTACGACCGGATTATCGTCACCGTTGGCGCGTGGGATATCCCGCCTGCCTGGCTGGATCAGCTGTCTGAGGGCGGGCGGCTTGTTGTCCCGTTGCGGATGCGCGGCCTGACCCGCTCGGTGGCCTTCGAGCGCGACGGGGATCACCTGGTCAGCCGTGACTACCGGCTGTGCGGCTTCGTGCCAATGCAAGGCGTCGGCGCTCACCTCGAGCGTCTGGTCGCCCTTGATGGGGGCGATGTCGTCCTGCGGGTCGATGAGCAGCAGCAGATCGACGCCGACCGTCTGCGGGACGCCTTGTTCGGCCCGAGGGTCGAGTGCTGGTCGGGCGTTGTGTTTGACCATGTCGACGAGTTGGACCTGTGGCTTGCCACTGCGGTGCCAGTTTTCGGCATCCTCGCGGCGACGGACGCGTCTATCGATCGCGGCCTCGTGGCTCGGTCCGCGACCCCTCGTTCTGCCAACCGGGGCGTTCCGACGGCCGTGAGCGGAGGCAGTCTCGCCTACCGCACCAAGCGACCCATCGAAGGCGCGAACGACTTCGAAACAGGTGTGTATGCCCATGGCCCGGAGGCTGAGGCTCTCGCGGAGGAGTACGTGGAGCTGCTCCGGACGTGGGACTGTGAGCACCGTAATGGCCCGGGGGCGCGCATCGCCGTGTACCCCGCAGCGACCCCGGATGAGAAGCTTCCCACGGGGCGGGTCATCGACAAGAGGCACACGCGGGTCGTCATCTCCTGGCCCGGACGGCGAGCGCCCTGACCGAACGCAAGCGCTGCAGCACAACACCATCACCAAGGAGAGACCTGTGACTATCCAGCTGGATCACCTCGCGCTAGTACCTGGCGCTCCGGCGGCGGACTTAGAGTTCGATCTCGATGTCAGCATCGTCGAATCCGGTCCAGTCATTGACGAGCTGATGCGGATTACCGACGACGGCTGCGGAACCACTTGCGAAAGCGCTTGCACCAGCTGCCCGTAGCGCCTCGACTCGATCGTTTCCGGGAAGGAGCGTTGCGGGTTGTACAGGCTCGTTAATGCGGCGCTCGTACGGGCAGCCGCCCTGCCGTCCGGGGTGGACGTTCCGTCGTGGCCGGACCTCACCGGCATGACGAGTGAGACTGTGGCGGAGTGGCGCCGGTGGCTGCAGCAGGTCTGGGCGTCCGAGGCGGTCGCGGCAGCGGTCGAGGTGGCCAGTCCGGTGCTGGCCCGCCGGGTCGATGAGGTGTGCGACGGCCGCGAGCAGCGCGCGCGTCAGGTCCGGCGCGCGGTGGTGTCAGTGATGCGATACCTGCTGCGGGCGAGGAGCCGGGCGACGCCGTTCGGCTTGTTCGCGGGGGTGGCGCCGGTCCGATTCGGTCCGGAGTCTCAGGTGCGTTACGGCGAGGACCACCACGCCGTGGCGCGGGTGGACGCGGAATGGCTTGATGCGGTGGTCAGATGCCTGGAGGCCTGCCACGAGCTGCGGCGTCGACTCCCAGCCGTGCTGAATAATCTGGCGTTCGTCCGTGACGGGAGGCTGGTGGTGGGTTGCCAGCAGCAGGCCGGTCCCACGGCCGGAACGCAGCCGGCGGAGGTGTCGGTCCGCTACACCAGGGCGGTCGAGATCGTCATCCAGGCCGCCCAGGCGCCGATCCACATCGGTGACCTGGCCAGCAAACTGACGGCCGAGTTCCCCGATACATCAGAGCTGGCGATCGAGGGCATGCTAGCCGAGCTGGTGGCGCAGCGGATCCTCATCACCAGCCTGCGCCCGCCGATGATATCGACCGATCCGCTGGGGCATGTCATCGAGGCGTTAGCTACGGCTGGGGCCGGCACGCTGCCCCTGGTTGCTGATCGGTTCGGCGCGTTACGCGAGATCCACACCGATCTGATCTGCCACAACCGTGCGGCCTCGCGGCCCGGGCAGCGACGTGACCTGAGGGCTAGTGCAGCCCGGAAGATGACGGCCATCGTCAGCGCCGAGCGACCGGTCACGGTGGACCTGCGACTCGACGGCTGCGTTGTCCTGCCGCCTGCGGTGGCGCGGGAAGCGGAGACCACGGCGGCGGCCCTGGTCAGGCTAGCACCGAGCCCGTTCGGGTCCCCGGCCTGGCAGGACTACCACAGCAGGTTCCTTGACCGGTATGGCCTGCGCGCCTTGGTTCCCGTCAGCGAGCTGCTCCACCTCGACAGTGGGCTCGGGTTTCCCGCCGGGTACCGGGACTCGCGTCTGACACCCCCGCCCAGGCCAGGGCCGTCCCAGCGCGATGCCGCCTTGCTGGGCTTGGCGCAGGGCGCCGCGCTGCGGCAGAGCGCCGAGATCCTCCTCGACGACATGATGATCATGGACTTGGCGCCCGGTGCGGCCACAACCGCGGGGGCGCAGCCCCACACCGAGCTCCGGTTCCGGGTTCACGCGCCGACACTCGACGCACTCGATCGGGGCGCGTTCGAACTCGCGATCACGGGGGTTTCCCGCGCGGCCGGGACCACGACCGGACGGTTCCTCGGCCTGTTCGACAGCGACGATCGGGAGCGGATGGTCGGCGCCTACGCGGCGCTGCCTACGGTGAGCGAGAACGCGCTCCCAGTTCACCTGTCGTGTCCTGCTGTGCACGCGCGCACCGAGAACATCACTCGAAGCCCTGCGGTGCTGCCGCACCTGCTGGCCCTAGCTGAACATCACCCGCGCGGCGACCATGTGATCCCGCTGGACGACCTGGCGGTGAGCGCCGATGCCGACCGGCTATACCTAACGGGGCTTCGCCCCAGCCCGACGAGTCGTGGACGGTTGGGACGTTTGTGGGTGGGTTTGGTGGCTCCGGCCGAGGGTGTAAACGGTCAGCGGTGACCGCTGCCGTTGATCAGACCGTCGGTGCGGTCAGTTGGCCTTGTAGGCCGCCGACGACCGGAGCCGACGTGAGTGTAGGGCCGAGTGTGGCTGACATCCTCGATGAGCGTGTCACGTTGGAGGTCGAGCGCATCGACCGCATGTATCTAAAACGCCTACGTGCCCTGTTTGCAGTACGAGCGCGGCGTGGTGGGCTTCTTCCGTAACCATCGCGGCCACGACTTCGCGTCCTCGGCGTTGATGGAGCCGATCACCAAAGCGTTCGTCGCCCAGGTCCACGACTTCGTCCAGCGTGAGGACATCCCGCTGGTGGCTTTCCGTAAGGGGCAGCGCAAGGACGACATCGCCCGGCGGTATCTGGCCGGCTTCGACCGTGACGAGGGGGTGGTGTTTGTCGGCCGGGCGCAGGAGAAGACAGCGGTGCTCCGCACGCAGAAGCGCCGTAACCCCGAGACTGGCAAGACCTACGCGTGGATCGTGCGCGACACCGCGATGGTCAACCACTTTTACTTCTATTGCGTAGACGCCGACTTCGGCCCGTTCTTCCTTAAGCTCTGCACCTACTTCCCGTACAACGCCAAGCTGTGCCTTGAACGGGCATCACTGGGCGGCCCGCCAGGCCGCCAAGGCGGGGATCGGCTTCGAGGCGTTGGACAACGGCTTCGCCTCGTGTGAGGACCCTGCGGGGTTGCAACAGATCTGCGACCGGCTGGACGCGGTGGCGATCGAGGACCTGCTGCGCAAGTGGCTGGCGGTCTTGCCGCACCCGCTCACCGCCGCCGACCGAGCCGCGGGCTACCGATATGACATCTCCGTGTTGCAGGCCGAGCTGTCGTTAACCCAGGTGTTGGACCGGCCGCTGTCCGGTCGGCTGCTGCTCGAGCAGCTGATCGGTGACAACCTCGATATTGGCCGGCCTGACCAGGTCAGCCTGATCTTTAACCGCCGGGTCACCAAACGCACTCCGGGACGCATGCGTACCCGGGTGATCACTGACGGGGTGGTCCCGTCGTTGCACGTCGATTACAAGTCCTCACCGTTCAAGCAGCTCTTCAAAGAAAGCCGCGCGCTGCGCACTGAGACCACGATCAACGACACCCGCGACTTCGGCATCGGCAAACGGCTGTGCAACCTGCCCGCGTTGCGGGCGGTCGGCTTTCAGGCCAACCGGCGCCTGCTGGGCGTCCAACGAGCAAGCTGTGACCCTGCTGTTGGCGAGGACGCGTTTGTGTCGGTGACGACTCCGGTGGTTGTGGACGGCCAGCGCGCTTCTGCGTTGCGTTTCGACGACCGGCGTGTCCAGGCGTTGCTGTCGGTGTTGGTCATGTTCCGTCTGCTGCCCTGCGGGTTTTCCAACCGGGATCTGCGTGAGCTGCTCGCGCCCTTGCTCAGCCTGCCGTTGAGTGCCATGACTGCGGGGCGGATGACGTATGACCTGCGTCGGTTGCGTCTGCACGGGCTGATCGAGCGCATCCCGGGCACCCATCGCTATGAGGTGACCGGGCTCGGGTTGCGGGTGGCGTTGTTTTTCACCCGCGCGCACGCCCGCCTCCTGCGTCCCGGCCTAGGCCAGGTCCTTGGCCCGGGTCCGCCCCGACCGCTAGGACTGCGGCGGGCCTTTGACCGGCTGGAGTCCGCCATGGACCACCACGCCGAACAAGCCCGCCTGGCCGCCTGACTCACACGCCCGGGCTCAAAGGCGTCCCAAACCCGCCCGGCGAACTTGACTCACACACAACAACTTTCGGGCTTCGAGATGTCTAGTCTCGCTGTCCCGGCGGCGCCCGGTGGAGCCGGTGGTCTTCAGCGCTGTGGAGCTGACCAACCATGCCCATCCCCTTCTGCGTTTCCTGTGCGAGATCAGCTCCGCGTGCCTCGCGGCGTGCGCCCCGTTCTCGTGGGGGGCTGCCAGCCGATTGCCGTTCCTGCCCCGGGTTCGCTACCGGCGCTCGATCCTCTCCCCAGCAACATGGGCGCTGTCCGCAACCGACCTGCCGGGACCGGCGGCCCCGTGGCGGGGCTGGGTGAGCAGCCTGGCCGCGTGGCGGGGCCGGTTCAGGGTCCCGGCCACGATCTCCCTCGGCGAGGGCGATCGCCGCATCCGCCTGGACCTGAACGAGCCAGCTCACCTCCACCTCTTGCGCGCCGAGGTCGACCGTTCCGGGCACACCACCGTGCGTGAAGCACCCGATCCCAGCGTGTTCGGATGGATCGACGGACGCGCGCACGAGATCGTCATCCCCCTCGCCGTCCCAGCTGCCACAGCCCGGCCCGCTGCTCGCGTACCGGCCTGGTCGGGCCAGGTGATCAGCCGCGAGCACGGGCACTTACCTGGTGCAAGCGAATGGCTGTACGCCACGCTCTACACCCACCTGGACCGGCAGACCGCGATCCTCACCCGTCACCTGCCCACCTTGCTGTCCGCCTGGGACAACCAGCCGCAGTGGTGGTTCTTGCGCTACCACGACCCGCAGCAGCACCTGCGGCTGCGGATCCGGCTGCGCGGCGCGGGCGCCTTCGGCGAGACCGCACAGCGTGTTGGCGCCTGGGCGGCCGGCCTGCGACGTCTCGGCCTGATCGGGCAGGTGCAGCTGGACACCTACTATCCGGAGACCGGACGCTTCGGCGGCGGCGTGGCGATGGCCGCCGCCGAGTCGGTGTTCGCCGCCGACTCCGCCGCGGCGATCGCCCAGCTGACCTGTACCGGTCGTCGGGGCGGCCCGCACCAGCACGCCCTCATCGCCGCGAGCCTGGCCGACCTGGCCATCTCCTTCACCGGAAGTCTCGGCGACGGCATGCGCTGGCTGATCGACCATGTCAGCAAGACCCCGATCCCAGCCTCTGCCCGAGCAGTTCGCGACCAAGCGATCCGCCTGGCGAACCCGCACGATCGCTGGGCCACGCTGCGCGCGGTACCTGGGGGCGAGGACATCACGAGCGCGTGGGCCAAGCGACGCGCGGCGCTGAGCGCCTACCGCGACACGCTGGTCGCCTCCGGGCAGACCGCCCCGGAGGTGGTGCTGCCCGATCTGTTGCACCTGCATCACGTCCGCATGGTCGGCCCCTGTCCGGACACCGAGCGGGCTTGCGCCCACCTGGCCCGCGCTGCCGCCCTGAGCTGGACCTTTCGAACCCACGTAGTTTTGTGAACCGTTCCAACCTGCAGGCGCTCGCCGCGGCCACGACCATCGCCAACCGCATGGCCGACCCGCACGCCCTCCCGAACGTCGGCAGTGGTCGCCGCCGGCCGCAGTCGCTGGCCGGCGGGGCCGCGGGCATCGCCCTGCTGCACATCGAATGGGCTCGCGCCGGCCACGGTGACTGGACCACCGCGCACGCCTGGTTGTCCGCCGCCGTGCGCGACGATCTCAGCGCCGGCCTAACGCCAGCTTGTTCTTCGGTGCCCCGACTCTGGCGTTCGTCACCCACGCGGCGGCCGATCGGCCAGGAAAACTCGCGCGGGCGCTCGCCGATCTCGACACGAGCACCGCCGCCGTGACACGCCGACGCCTCGATGACGCCCACGCGCGCATCGACCGCGCCGACCGCCCCACGCTGGCGGAGTTCGACCTCATCCGCGGGCTGGCCGGCCTGGGCGCCTACCACCTGCAGCGCCACCCGCGCCACGACCTCACCAAAGCCATCCTGTCCTACCTCGTCCGGCTGACCGAACCGCTGACTCGCCGCGCCGATGGGCTGCCCGGCTGGTGGACCGACCTCGCCCCCACCGGCGATCCGTCACCGGACTTCCCTGCCGGCCATGGGAACCTCGGGATGTCCCACGGCATCGCCGGCCCCCTGGCACTGCTGTCCCTCGCACTGCGGCGCGGCGTCGTCGTCGACGGGCACACCGACGCCATCACGCGGATCTGCGCCTGGCTTGACACCTGGCAACAGCAGCACCCTGCCGGCCCTTGGTGGCCAGGGATCATCACCTGGGATGAGGTCCACACGCAACACATCCAGCAACCCCGCCACGGGCGGCCATCGTGGTGCTACGGAGTCCCCGGGCTGGCTCGCGCCCAACAACTCGCGGGGCTGGCCACCGGCGACACCACACGGCAACGGACCGCAGAGGCCGCGATGCTCGGCTGCCTGCGCGATCCCGCCCAGCTCGGCCGAATCACCGGCAGCGGTCTGTGCCATGGCATGGCCGGCCTGCTGCAGACCGCTTGGCGGATGGCCGCCGACGCCCACACCCCGGACATCACGGCCGAGTTGCCGCGTTTGTGCGCGAGGCTGCTGATCCAGCTTCGCTCTTTACCCGGAGAAGTCGAATTCCTCGACGGGCAGGCGGGCATCGCGCTTGCGCTGCACACCGCCGGAACCAACACCGCCCCGCTCACCGGCTGGGATGCGTGCCTGCTGCTCGCCTGATCGGAACCGACGAAGGAGCTAAGCGTGAACCCAGGAACCGATCCGCAGCCAACGAGACCGTCATGGTGCCAGGTGTCCATCCAGTTCGACGACTACTCCGCCGCCGAACACACCGGTGTCGCTCACCTCGGCCCACAGATGGCCAGCGCCGAGATGGCCGGCCTGATCGTGTCGTGGTTTTTCATCCGAAAAGCCCTCTGCTGGCGGCTGCGTTTCCTGCCGTCCGGCGACCGCACCGAGCAGGACGCGACGATGTTCATCCACCAGCGACTCGAGGTCCTGCAGGACGCCGGCCACATCGCGAGTTGGGTCGAGACCATCTACGAGCCCGAGACGTACGCCTTCGGCGGAGCCGCAGCAATAGACCTCGCCCATCACCTGTTCCACGCCGACTCCCGACACGTCCTCGCCTACCTCGCCAGCCTCTGCGCCACCAGCGCAGAAGGCGGCAGCGATCAACGGCGCGAGCTCTCGATCCTGCTATGCAGCATCCTGATGCGCGGCGCAGGGCAGGACTGGTACGAACAAGGCGACATCTGGGCGCGCGTAGCCAAGAGCCGGTCCCTTCCTCCGGATACGCCGCCGGACCGGTTGCGCGCCCTGGAATCCGACCTCCGGCGGCTCATGACCGTGGATGGAGGCTCCGACGCGTCTACAGCGTCGTGGCCCTCCTCCCCAGCTCCTGCTGGGGGCCCCGCCAGCCCGCTGATGAAGGAGAACGGACCGCTCGCTCTCCTTTCCGACTGGGCCGCGGCCTTTGAGGAAGCAGGCAAGGCGCTGGGCGATCTCGCCGGTAACGGAACGCTCTGTAGAGGTGTGCGAGCCGTGCTGGCCCACCACGTCATTTTCCACTGGAACCGGATCGGCCTGCCCTACGCCACACAACGCATCCTCGCCAACGTGGCTGAGGCAGTCGTCCTGGGGCAGTGACAGGGTGATCAGCCAGGTGAGCAGAATCGTTCCTAAGGCCGTGGACTGGTTTCCGCTTCTGCCTCGCGCGAGGCCATCCGCCCGGGCCCTGCACGTCCGCGTCGACGAGATTCGCAGGCTTGCGTGCTCAGCAACTCAAGGCCCCGGCGAGGTCCGACTATCGTCGGCGGCCGAGGCGCTCAACAAGGCAGCCCTCATCGCCAGCGATTGCGGCCTCGTCGACCTCGCGCAGCAGTTGTGCTGGCGCCAGTTCGACATCTTCCAGGCCGCCACACCGCTCACCGCGAAAACGGCGAAGCTTGCGTTGTAACCGATCGTCAACCTCGGCCGCCTAGCCACGCGCAGCGGCGACAGCGCCTGCGCGTACCGGATCTTCAAGAGTGCCTATGGCGCGGTAAACGCCCAAGCGGCCACCAAGATCGACGGCCGAAACATCGACTTCCGTCAATTCGTGAACTCCACGGAAGAGCGTCGCGAAGCTCAGAGATTCCTGTGGACCATCTTGCTGGCCGACGGCACCCGCGCGCTGGCAACAGCCGGAAGGTGGGGGAACCCTCACGTGAGCCCCTCCTCTTCCGCACCCGCTTGGGGCTGTGCGTCATCGACCTCGCCGCCGACGCGCACCGGGTAGGCACGTCACAGGTCATCACCAGGGTCATTCGTGAGGCGGTGGCCGGCTCGTGCGCCTACAGCGCCTCGGACGTGCGGTCACACGAGTTGTGCCGGTCAACGATGGCCCAGGCCGATGAGGATGCCTTGGCCGCCCTCGTGCAGATATCAGGGCTCAGGCGTGGAACGATGCCAGCTCACCTGCTCGACGACCTTATGACCTCGGCGAAAACGAGCGAGGCACAGCTGGCGCAGGTACTCACTCAGGATCCCGACGCGGCTTCCGCATGGCGTCTGTTGGCGCCGCGCACGCCAGCGTCCGGTTTAGGCTAGGCGCCGTCATGGGGCATTGGCCGGTTGGTGAGTGTTATGCGCCGCTCTTGGCAGCATTGAGGTCACCGCTATAGCGCAGGGGTACGGGTGGGTTGGTATGGGGATCCGGACGAGCTGGATCGTCTGGCAGGAGGGATCAGCGCATCAGCTGAGCGCGCGCGTGACCATGCCCAGGCGCTGTGGTCGCGGTGCCTGAGGGTCGAGTGGCAGTCCGCGGCGGCGGACCGGTTCCGCGAGACAGTCGAGCGTGATGCCGCCGCGCTGCGCCGCGCGGCTGACCAGCTGGACGAGGCCGCTCACCGGCTGCGCCAGCTCGCTGAGCATCTCCGGGAGCGGATCGCGCAGATCCGGGCGATCGAGCAGGCGGTGACCGGCTGGTTCGGTGATCAGGCCCGCCAGCTGGAGCGGGCGGCGGTCAACGCGCTGACCGATCCCGTGGGCGCGGCGAGGCGGGTGGCGCAGGATCCACCCTGGCGTCACTGGCCGTGGACGCCGAGCAACCTGCCCCCGCCAGGGGATAAGCGGTGGCTTGAGGTGGGGGAGTTCTTGCGGCGGCGTGGAGTGGTCCCATGAGCGCCACCGCCGGCACGCGCCCTCGCCGTTTGGTGCTGTCCCCGGCTGAGCTGGAGCTGCTGCGCCGCCGGGCTGGGGTCACGCTCCCACCGGGCTTCGCCGTGGATCTCATCGCGGCCGGCGAGGGCCGTGAGGCGTTGGCTGGGGCGGTTGAGGCGCTGGCTGGCAGGGATGCCGTGCGGCCGGACCCGTCTGGTGACCCGTCGGCCTGCCAGGCGCACCCGTCGGTCGTCGCCAACCTCCGGGTGCTGGCGCATCCGGAGCTGTTGCTGCAGACCAGCGCTCAGTACGGCGCTATCTCGGTGCGCGCGGCCCACGCGGTCGCGGGGCCGTACGGCGCGAGCCTCGTGCGGCTCGACGAGCGTGCGGTGGAGCTGTCACTCTTCATGGCGCGCCACCTCGGGCGGGAGCTGATCCGTGTGGTGCCGGAGATCCCAACCGCCGTGGGGCGCGAGCCACGCCCAGACGCTGTCGTCCGGCTGGAGGCGTTGGAGCGGGTAGGCCCGGCTGTTGAGTCGGGGAGGCAGGACCTGATCGCGCGGCTCGCGGCGGACCTGGGCTTGGACACTGTGGAGGTTGAGGCGGCGCGCGCCCTGGACCAGCAGGCTGCTGAGCTCCTGCGGTGCCTGGTCTTGGGGCCGTCCTCCACGCCAGGCGGCGACGTCCGTGTCGGGCAGGTGATCTGGTTCGCCACTGCGGATGGCTGGATCGGCGCTGCCCCTGAGCCAGGACCCCAGGGTGAGCGGCTCATCCGGCTGACCCCCGTGGAGCGCGAGGACATCGGGTCCTGGGTCGCTCCGCTGCTCGGGGGCGCGCTGCGGTGACTCTCGGGGCACATTGAGGAAGGAGAACAGGATGCGTCGCAGGAAGCCCCGGCAGCGCAGCCAACGCTCCCAAGATCGAGCGCCCTGGTGGAGGCAGCACGTCGCGCAACTCGTCGTCGGGCTGATCCTGGCCGCCGCAGGCGCGCTGTTCGGGTTCTTGTTCACGCAGCTAGAGACACCTGCGCCCCAAACACGCTGTAACACCAGCAGTGACCCTATTACGGATTACCAGCGCAGGACGTTCAATATGCGCTATTACTGCAGTACTGACGCGGAGTCCATCGTTTACGGGAACGTGTTGACCTCCCAAGCTGCTGAGCCGCTCGACGACACCGGGCTCATGTGGCAGGCGCCGAGCGTGTGGGTGCTCTGCCAGTGGAAAGGCAGACCCAATCCCATCCTTGGGGGAAAGACCAATACCTGGTGGCTGTACACGCAAGCTGACCGCTCAAGGCCGAACACCCATGGCTACACGGCGGCTTGGGGTTATCTCCCCGCCACCGTTGTCACGGAAAGCCGCCCGAACGCGCCCGTCCCTGGAGTGCGCGCCTGCCCTGAATATTACTGACGCCAAGTCCTGCAACCAGGAGCTAGGGGCGCTCGTCGTACAGTGGTGTGGTAGGGAGATGACATGGGTTCAGGTCGAGTAGTTCTGGAGCGGCGCGTGAGAGCCCAGATGCGAGCTCGCGTGGCAGCGCTATTTTTAGTTATTATCGGAAGTGCTTTTAGTGCCGTTTCCCCGGAGGCTCGAGTAGCTCGGGCTAATGCCTATCCGGCAGCCGACGCAGACGAGGTTGCGGCTGCCCCAAATTTATTTTTAATTCCCCTACTAACAAAATTACAGCAAAACCCTGTCCCCGTTAGTGGTGTTTGCCCGGTACAGGGCGATCTCGAAGATAAGTTCATCTCCTCATCGCAGATGCTACAGTATCTCAGCTGCGTGGTTCCCGGAGTTGAGCAATGGATCGATGTGGTCTATAGAGAGATGTCTCATCCAGCCTATTTTTTTGTTCCACGCGGCGTAGCTGGAGGAGATATCGCTGGCTGCGATTATGATGAGAACTCATTGACGTATTGCCTGGGCTCTCAAGTGGTGTACTTGGGTGAGGCTTCGGTTTGGGAGCAGTACACCAATTTTGGAGATGCGGCTCCCGTTGTCGTCATCGCTCACGAAGTCACGCACCATTTCCAAAATATTCTGGAAATGCCACGAGCTGACGCGCCGAACGACCAGATTCGCTATGAAAACCAGGCTGACTGCGGGGCTGGCGCATTCATGGCTTATGCTGCGCAAGCTGGAATGATGGATCCGAAGGATGATATCGTCGATCTGGCAGGATCCCTTGCGCAAGCTGGCGAAGATGAAGGACCCGACCGTTCTCATGGCACTATGCCGGAGCGACTGGCCGCATTTGATCGTGCGTATCTCAGCAATTATGCGCAGCCTATGTTCGCATGCATTGCTTACGTACCCGAGGTTCCTATTATCTCTGGATCGTAGATCGCTACGCTGTCACCCGAGGGCACTGGGGCATCGACACCAGCTAGGGTTGTTTCGCGGTGCCGAAGATCTCGCTGACGGTGATGGTGAGGTCTGGGATCATGCAAGGGGTGAGGCTGTCGCCCGGGCGCGCAATGCGTACCGCCCCATAGCCTCCGTCGTCCGGCTCGGTGTAGGCCGTTACAGCCCGGCCGGCGAGATCGATGAGCCAGACCTCGGAGATACGTGCGTAGGCGTACAGCGGCACCTTAATAGTGCGATCGAGATGCAGCGAGGAATCCGCCACCTCGATCACCAGCCAGACGTCGTCCGCGGTGGGGTGGCCGAGTTGGTAGTAGTCGTCACGTCGGCGAGCGACGACGATATCGGGCTGCGGCTCCGAGTACGGGGCCAGCCGCAGAGGGTTTTGCACGATGACCATTGCGTGGCCAGCGAGGCGCTGGAACAGCAACTCGGCCACGCGGTTAATCGCTCCCGCGTGTACCGGTCCGATCGGTGTCATGTTGACGATCTCTCCATCGAGCAACTCGACCCTGTCATCATCGTTGAAGATGCCGACCTGCCCCATGCGCTCGTACTCGTCGACCGTGAAGCGCCACCGAAGCTCGAACGTAGACCGCGCGCTCATGGCGCGATCATATCTGGCGTTCGGCCATTCCCGCCCTCAGGGCGGCGTACCCGCACGCGCTACACGGTAGATGGGGCGGCGATGAAGTCCAACAGCAGCTCGTTCAGCTGATCTGGGGCCTCCAGCGGGATCCAGTGGCCCACCCCGTCGAGGCGCTCGTAGCGCCAAGGCCCAGTGACGTACGTGGAGGAGGCGAGCATCTGCGCCTCACCAAGGGCGGGGTCGTCGCTTGCCCAGACCCCCATGACTGGGCAGCTCACCGGCGGGAGTGACATGGGGTTGTCCTGGCCGAACAGCTCTGGGCTGATGTTCGCGCGGTACCAGTTCAGCCCGGCGGTCAGCGCGCCGGGCCGCTCGAGGTCGCGGATGTACCGGTCGAGATCGCCCTGGCCGCGCAAGAGGGTGCGGAGCAGCGCCCAGCCGTCACGGGGCAAGGCCTCCTCAGCGACCCCAGGAAACAGGAAGAACAGGATGTACCAGGACCGCTGCCGCTGGCCGACCGGGTCGGCGAAGAACCCGCTGGGATGGCCTACGGTCAGCGCGACGAGGCGCTCGAGCCTGGCAGGCATCATCGCGGCGAGCGCCCAGCCGAGCGCCGCGCCCCAGTCGTGCCCGACCACCGTGGCTTGCTCAACACCGAGCCCGTCGAGGATGCCGGTGACGTCGCCGATCAGCAGCGGCATCACGTAGTCCTCAACGGACTCGGGCTTGTCGGACTCGCCAAAGCCGCGCAAGTCGGGGGCGATCACGCGGTACCCGGCCTGGGTCAACGCCGGGATCTGATGGCGCCAGAGGTGGGACGAGTCAGGGAAGCCGTGCAGGAGCAGCACGGCTGGACCATGCCCCTCATCGACGAGGTGGAATGACAGCCCGTTGACCGTGACGCGCATCCTCCCCACTCTCCCAGGGCTCACAACGGCCGCGACACGGGCGGGGCGGCGGGTGACCGCAAAGCCGGTGGGTCAGTGGGCGGGCTGCCCCGAGGCCGGCCGAGCACCTTGAGCGCGACCGATGGGCGGAACAGGGACGCTGGCGGCGCGAGCAGGGAGAGCGCATCGATAAAGGCGCGGTTGACGCCTTGGTCGATGATGGCGGCCTCGATGACTCGGTCGATGTAGCGGTGCAGCAGGCGCGCCGGCAGGGTGGCTCGGGCGCCTGTGGTCGTGGGGTAGCGCAGGTCCTCGCCGCTGGAGACCAACCAGGCGTGCGCGTTGCACTTGGCGACCTGGCGCTGGAGGCGCCGGGCCAGCCCCGCGTGGCCGGCGTGCTCCCGCAGGACGCGGTCGAGCGCGACCGCGGTCATGGCGGCTACCGCCATGCCCTGACCGTAGACCGGGTTGAACGCGCACGCTGCGTCCCCAACCACGGCGAACCCCTCGGGCGACCGGCGCAGCTGCTCGTAGCGGCGGCGCTGGTTGCTGGTGTTCCCGTAGCCGTAGACGGGGGAGAGCGGCTCGGCGTCGCGGATCACCTCGTAGAGCAGGGGGCTGCGGAGCCCGCGGGCCCACTCCAGGAACCGAGACCCGTCGGTTGGGGGGTGGTCGTCCGCGACGCCCTGGCAGCCGACGATCCACCGGCCGCCCTCGAGCGGGAGGAGCACGGCGGAACGCCGCTCCTTGGGTGGAGCTGCCTGGAGGAGCAGTAGCTTCCAGTCAGCCGCAAAGCCGGGCGGCGGCGCATACTGGCGGGTCGCGTACCCGAGCTTGGCGTCGATGATCGTCTCGGGCGGGCGCTCGTAGCCGAGCGCCGCGAGCCAGGCAGGCGCCCGGCTGCTCCGCCCGCTCGCGTCGATGACGAGGTCCGCTCGCAGGGTCTTTGTCGTACGGTCGGTGTGCCCGTCGCCGCGGACCCGGAGCCGCACGCCGCTGACCCTGTCGCCGCTGGCGCCGGCGATCAGCGCAGTGACCTCGCGCCGCTCAAGGACGCAGACGTTGGGGATCTGGCGCACACGGCACCACACCGCCCAGTCGATGAGCTCCCGGCTCGACGCCAGCAGGAGGTGCGACGTGGGAAACCGCTGGCTCCACCCGGCGGCGCTTTGCCACAGCGCCTCCTCCGGCAAGCGCACCCAGACGGCGCCCGCAGCGACGAGGTCGTCCTGGAGCCCTGGGAGCAGCTGCTCGAAGGCGGAGTGCCCTGACGGCAACAGGATGTGCGCGTGCCGGGCTTGTGGCACCCCCTTGCGGAATGCCGGGCCATCCTGGGGGAAGCGGTCGCGCTCGACCAGCGTGACCTGCCTGAAGTGGTCAGCGAGCACCCGGGCCATCGTGAGGCCGCTGAGGCTCCCGCCGATCACGACCGCATGCCCGAGCGTCATCGTGGTGCTCCTGTCCAGACCGTGACGTCCAGGCTATTCCAAGCAGCTAGCGATGGCGGGCGGGCGCCCGGCGCCGTGCCCGCGCGCGGTCGGCTCGCGCGCTCCCCTTTGCGCGCGGTGTGCGGTGCGGAGGGACAGCCACAGCGGTCCTGTGCCGCAGGCGTATGGCGCGGCGTTACGGGAGATTTGCCCACACCTGAGACACTCTGTTGCTTGACGCTGGCAGCGCCGAGCCGCGAGCATCCGCTTCCGACCAGGACTGACGACGGAGAATCCATGCAACGGAACGTCATGCTGGGCCTACTCGCGTTAATGCTGGCAACGGCAGGGCCGGCCGCCGCCGCCACTCCGGTGGATAGCTCAGCGCTGCGCGACGCGGTCACAGTGGACGGTATCCGCGAGCACCAGATGGCGTTGCAAGCAGCCGCTGACGCCAACAATGGGAACCGGGCCAGCGGCTCCCCCGGCTATGACCAGTCAGCGGACTATGTCCGGTCCCGGCTCCGGGCTGCCGGCTACCGTGTCACGCTCCAGCCGTTCTCATTCCCGACGTTCGAGGAGCTCGCGCCCACCCAGCTGGAGCTGGTGGCGCCACTCGCCAAGGCGTTTGTGGGGGGAACGGACTTCATGACGATGCGGTACTCGGGCAGCGGCGACGTGACCGCGCCAATCCAGGCCGTCGACCTCATCCTCCCGCCGACCCCCGAACCTCGCTCGACGAGCGGCTGCGAGGCCAGCGACTTTACAGGCTTCACCGCAGGCAACGTCGCGTTGCTCCAGCGTGGCACGTGCACGTTCGCGGAGAAGGTCGCCAACGCGCAGAAGGCCGGCGCCGCCGCGGTGCTTGTCTTCAACGAGGGCCAGCCTGACCGCCAGGAGGTCATCGCTGGCAGCCTCGAGGAGTCCGGGGTCGACATCCCCGCGCTCACCCTCAGCTTCGCCGTTGGCCAAGAGCTGGCCACAACTAAAGGCGCGACGGTCCATGTCGTCACCTCGACCAAGACGGAGATACGCAAGACCTCCAACGTGCTTGCCGACACCACGGCCGGTCGCGCTGACCACATCGTGGTCGTCGGAGCGCACCTGGACTCGGTTCCCGATGGTCCGGGGATCAACGACAACGGCAGCGGCGTGGCGCTGATCCTTGAGATCGCTGAGCAGCTCGCCCAGCTGCGCGTCAAGCCGGCCAACCGCGTTCGCTTCGCCTTCTGGGGCGCGGAGGAGGTGGGGCTCCAGGGCTCCGAGCACTACGTCAGCAAGCTGTCAGAGGGCGAGATCAAGGACATCGCCGTCAACCTCAACTTTGACATGGTCGGCTCGCCGAACTTCGTCCGGTTCGTCTACGACGGTGACGGCTCCGCCGGCCCGCCCGCCGGGCCGAGCGGCTCAGCGCAGGTGGAGCAGGTGTTCCTGGACTACTTCGCCCAGCAAGGGTTGGCGGTCGAGCCCACGGGGTTCACCGGGCGCAGCGACTACAGGCCGTTTATCGAGGCCGGGATTCCCGCTGGAGGCCTGTTCAGCGGTGCCGAGGGCATCAAAACGGAGGCGCAGGCCGCGGTCTACGGTGGCACCGCTGGCGCCGCCTACGACGCGTGCTACCACCAGGCGTGCGATACGGCCGCCAATGCCAATCCGACCGCGCTGGACCAGCTCGGGGACGCCGCCGCGCATGCGGTGCTGACGTTCGCGAAGACCACCTTGGCCACTGAGTAGGCGCCGCCGCGGTCCTGCTGCCCTACGGTTTGTGGAACGAGGGGTCGTGGTGTTGGCCCAGCGCAGCTTTGCCGATCGTTGCGAGGACATGGTCGTCGTTGTCGTGGCGGACGTAGAAGCTCAGGTCGCGCAGGATGCGCTCGACCGGGCTGGGGCGGATGAGGCAGCGCGCGCCGCAGGCCCGGATGCAGTGGTCCACCGTCTCCAGCGCGAGGTGCTCGATGAGGTGGCGGGCTCGGCTGCCGGCGAGCTGCGCCTCCTGCCGTTGGCCTGTGTCCCAGAGGCGAGCGACATGCTGCAGCCACAAGGAGGCGGTCTCGACGTTGACCGCCATGGCGCCGACCCTCTGCTGGATATAGGGGTCGCCCTCTTTGCCCTGGCGCAGGATGGAGTCGACGGCGTATTCGTAGGCGCGCTCCGCCGCGCCGAGGAAGCTCGCGGCGTAGTGGGGGATGAACGCCGCTTGCCAGCCTTGCCGGAGGTAGGCTCCGGGCTCGCCTATGCGTTGGCGGTCGGGGATGACGGTGCGCTCGAAGCGGACGAGGTGGCTTCCCGTCGCCCGCATGCCGATCGGGTCCCACCACGAGGCGTCGACCGTCACGGACGGGTCGGACAGCTCGCAGGCGAGCATGAGCAGCGTGTCGTGCGCTTGGGAGGCTGCGTGGCGAGCTCCCCCCGGCCCCGCCGTATTGACGAGCAAGATCGCCCAGTCCGCATCTGTGGCGCTGGTCGCGAAGACCTTCGTGCCCTCCACGACCCAGCCGCCGCCGGCTCGGCTGACGGTCGTGCCGAAACGGTCGCGCTCGCCCCGTTTGGCGGCTTGCGGCTCGCCGCTCCAAGCCACCCACTTGTGCCCGCGCTCCACCACTCCCTCGAACCATTGCGCTTTCTGCTCCTCGGAGCCGAGCGCGTCGATCAGCATCAGCGAGTTGGTGTGCCCCTCCCAGCAACGGGCGAGGGAGAGGTTGGCCTTGGCCAGGTGCTTGGTCATCATCCACAGCGTCAGGGCATCCCCGCGCAGCGGGCCGAGCCCCAGGCCCCCGTACTCCCTGGGCACCGTCGGCGCATGCAGCCCCGCGGCGAAGAGGTCGTTGAAGTCGGCCGTGGGGAAGGCCGCGGTCTGGTCATACTGGTCGGCTCGCCCGCTGAACCTCTCCTGAGCCAGGTCGGCGATGCGCGTGAGGAGGCGGTTGGCCTCCATGTGCCGATCGGTGTCCACGGGTGTCTCGCTGGAGTCTTAGGGTGCTGGGGTTGCGTAGAAATGCTCTCGAGTGAAGTAGGGGGACCGGCCGCTGCCGTCCGTGAACGTGCTGCCCATTTCTAGCGTCAGCAGGCGCCGGTTGACATAGCCCACGAGCAGCACGCGTTGGAAGCCAAGCTCGTAGCGGGCCATGAAGGCCACGGCCTCACCGAGTGCGACGTCATCAGCGAAAGCCGCGGAGCGGGCTTCGCCCCAGTCGCAGGGGTCAGGCGCGCAGGCGCCGAACGGCCGGACGGCAAGCTCCCCGCCGCGCTCCGCGATCTCGATCCGCAGGATGCCGGTCGAGCCCTCGTTGAAGTTGACCCACGACCCAACCAAAGGCGCGAGCTGGATTGGTGGGCTCGCCGGCCGTGAGCCCGCATCGTCGAGCTGGTCACGTGCTCGTGTCACCCTCATGGGCTGGGGCTGCATTCGGCCCTCCTGTCACGGTGGAAGAACTCGCGGGTGAAGTAGTGCGCTCGGCCGCTGCCGTCCGTAAAGGAGTTGTAGGTCGTGAGGACAAGGATCCCCGTCTTGGTGTAGGCCGAAAGCGTCGTCTCTAGGAAGCCGAAGTCGTAGGTGGCGGTGAACGCCCAGGCTGCCCCGGACGCCACGCTGGCCGCATACGGGACGGCCTCGATCTCGCCCCAGTCGTATGGCTCCGGGGCGCCCGCGCCAAACGCGTGGACCCGGAGCGTGCGATCGCGCTCGACCAGCAGCAGTTGGACGATCCCGCCTGACGCTCCCCCGTCGGTGTTGCGCCATGCGCCCAGGAGCGCGGAGAGGTTGGGCGGCCCACCATGAGGCTCGGCCCCACCCGGTAAGTCCTCGGCACGCCGGTACGCGAAGGTCTCCACCTCACTCCTCCGGGCGGGATTGTCGGGGGGTCAACTGCGCGAAGCCGTTGACGGCCTTGAGCGCGCGCTCAGGCATGGATCGGCCGGTCATGAGGCTGAACTGCCGCTCCAACTCCACGCGAAGCACTTGCCATCCGTCGATAGCGACGATCCCCCGCGACCGCGCGGCGGCGATGAGCGGCGTATGCGCGGGCCCGTACACGAAGTCCAGGACCACAGCGTCCTCGCGCAGGGTCTCGACGGGGAATGGCAGCTCGCGGGAGATGGGCGTCGCATGGACAACGAGCGAGAATCCCTCCGGCGAGAACTCGGCTAACGGCACGAAGGGGAGGCCGAGCAGGCGGGCGGCATACCGGCCTCGCTCCATGCCGCGGTTCACGAGCGTCGGCTCAGCGCCCGCCTGGAGCAGCCCGGCGGCTGCGGCCCGCCCAGCGCCGCCGCAGCCGACGATCGCTGCCCTGCGGCCAGCCAGCCTGACACCCTCCCGGGTGAGCGCCTCCAGGGCGCCTGCGGTATCGGTCGTCTCCGCCAGCCAGCATCTGCCCCTCGCCAGGAGCGCGTTGGCGGATCCGGCGAGGCGGGTGGCTGGGCTAGCCATGGCGGCGACCGCCAAGGCGGCCTCCTTGTGTGGGGAGATCACCGTGGCTCCCAGTAGCGGCAGACCCAGCGCATCGAGCCCCTTTTCGGCCACGTCGTGCCAAAACTGGAAGAGGCTGTCGGTTGGGAAGGGCAGGTACAGCGCGGGGAGGCCGAGTGCGCGGTAGGCGGCGTTGTGCACGCAGGGCGAGAACGAGTGGCCGACGGATTTCCCGATGATGCCGTAGACCGCCCGGAGCGGGGGCAGGGCGGGGAACGGGTAGTCCGTGAGAATCTGGTCAAGGGTCGGCATGCCCGTGCCTGCCGTGCCGGCCGGCCGGCCGAAGATCACGGGCGCACCCAGCCAGGGGGCGAGCAGCCTGCTCCACGTTCCGGCCGCGCCCGTGCCGAACGCAGTGACGTCGGCACGGCGTAGGTGCTTGAGCAGGAGCAACGGCGCCAACGCCTGCTCGACCGAGGTGACCGCGGAGGTCATGAGGTAGAGGCGGGCCGGCGTCCGCGCGATCCGCCCGAACTCCCGACGCAGCGCCGAGAGATCGGTTGCGCGGCCGTGCCAGGAGATACGGCGCCGGCTGGGCGGAACGCGCGCGAGGATCTCGGGGATGAGATCCCGGTCAGCTTCGAGGTCGATGACGTCGTAGCGCTCCGCCGCTGCGATCAGGCGGTCCCGGCGCTCCTTGGGGGAGCCGGTGAACGCTCCGCCGTCCTGGCTGCTGCGGAGCGCGTAGAGCAGCTGGCCGGGGAAGGCCGCACGCAAAACGTCCGGATCCAGGTCACCGGTGGCATCGGCGCGGACCTCCAGACCACTGGCCACACCGCTCATGGCCCGTAGCTCGTCACTGTGAGGTTCAGACGAGCCACTCAGCACGGCGATGATCGTGGCCTCCCTTGGGACGATGACGTCAGAGCCATCGCCCGGCAGGAGCATGCCTATTGCGTCAGTGGTCCGCCTGGTGCCATATTCCCCAAAGGATAGCTTGCTCAGGGAGTCCACCCGCCTATCGTAGGTGAGGCATCGACGTCACGAAACATCGCCGAGGCTCTTCTTGGATTTAATCAGGATGATGAACGTCGCTGATTATGACTCTCCTGATCGCTCTGGGGCTTGTCGAGCAGGGACATCCCAGGATGAAGGCTTCCTTTCACTGATCATGGCTCGGCATTGCAAACGGGCTTTTCTCCAGTGGCCGGTCGCCCGCGAGGTCCTCGAAAAAGTGCTGCGCGCTGCGGCGCATGCGCCGTCCACGCGGAATGCCCAGCCTTGGCAGGTGGCCATTGTCATGGGAGCCACGCGTGACGCGCTTACCCGGCGGCTCTGTGAGGATTTCGACCGGGGCCTGCCCTTGTCACCGGATTATGTAAATCGACCGGCCCTCATGGAAGCGGCCTGGGAGGAGCGGGCACGCCAGGCTGGCGCGGGTGTGCTCCAAGCGAAGGGGATCGCGCCCGATGACAAGGCTGGTCGCCAAGCGCATCTGCGGGACAACATGCGCTTTTATAGCGCCCCGGTCGAGCTGATCTTTCATCTGCCAAAAACCGCGGCCCCCGGCAACTTTCTGGAGATGGGCTTCTTCATCCAGAATGTCATGCTCGGGTTGGTCGCCTGCGGCCTCGCGAGTTGCCCTCAGTACAGCATCGCCGGCTACGCAGACACGATCCGGCAGCATCTCGGCATGGGATCGGACCGTCTCATCGTGTGTGGCCTTGCGGTCGGCTACGCCGACGAGACGGCCCCGGTCAACACCTTCGTCCCGCCGCGCGCGGCCCTCGAGGAGTACACGCGCTGGTACGGCTGAGGAGGCGCTTGCCGCCTTTATGACACGGCTGGCAGCTCATCCAGCCGCTGCCGCACCAGCTCCTGAATCCGTAACGCGCAGCGCCGGTAGACATGTATTGACTCGCCGATCGGGTCGGGGATGCCCCCGGCCGGGTCCAGGCACAAGGTTCTCGCCGCGACCGCCGGAGCCAATGCGAGCACCATGTCGCGCTGCGCGCGTGTCATGCAGTACAGGAGGTCGCTCTCGGCGCACAGCTCGCGGGTCAGCGGGCGTGCCCGATGGGCGAGAGCCGGGATGCCGAGCTCTCGCAGCACGCTGACCGCCTTCTCGGTCATCGGCGCGCCGGGTGTGCGCACGCTGACCCCCGCGCTCGCGACGTCCCATCTGGCACCGGCTCTCCTGCGCATTTCTTCCTGGGCGATCGCCGCGGCCATCGGTGACCGGCACGTGTTGCCACCGCAGACGAACAGCAGCGCCCGGCGGGTGGTTTCCCCTGCAACCTCAGGCACGCGCTCTCGCCACGCTCGCAGCGCCGGGTAGCTCAGCGCGAGTAACGCGAGCACCATGAGTCCCGCGGCAATATGCTGCGCCGGGCTTGGGGGGGCGACCCCGGCCAGCCACGTGAGCAAGTAGGACGCGGCCACGCCGGCGAGCAAGCTGGCGCACCGGTTCGCCGGCACGCACCATGTGTACTCCCGGCGGTCCAGGTAGATCAGCGTGCCGAAGATGAACAGGCCCTCGTAGAGCACGCCGATCCCGAGGGCGGGAAGCGCCGCGGGCGTCGTGAGGAAGGTCGTGAATCCCTCCCGGAGGGCGAGCATGGCCCCGCCCTGGCCAATGAGCGCCGCGATCGCGCAGATAGCGAGCTGCAAGGTCACGGCGGAAATATGCTCCTCCGCAAAGTAACGGCAGTCAACTGCCTCCACGCCTTGCTTGGCGTGCTGGCCCATGATCTGGAACCGTCCGATATAACCAGACAAATACGCAGCAAGGCTCAGCGCCGCCCCAGCGGTGAGATGGTAGCTGTCGACGTCGCTCAACGCGGTGGTAACCGCCAAGAGGCTGAAGCCCAGAGCCGCCCATGAGTGGTTGTGGATCGTTCGGCGCCGCATCGCGTCGGCGGCAGGGGACAAAATCAGCACCCCGGCGCGCATGAGCAGCAGCATGAGCAGGATAGAGACGCCAGCAAACGTATAGTTCAGGGTCGTTGTCCCGATGATGATTGCAGTGAAGAAACCCGCAATAATGGTCTCACGTCCAGGTAAAGGGATCTCACGTGAGAGGACGCGGCGTCTTCTGACATGCCGCCACCAACCCCCTGCGGTGAGGAAAATCAGCGCGCTTAAGAAGGTTCCGAGCGCCGCGGCCGGTAATAGGACAAACCCTTCCACGGGCCCGTCAACGCCAGGCAGGATGCCGGTCGACAACGCCTTTACGAGCGCCGCGTACGGAGTATACCAAACAAAATAGCCGAGGCCGAGAGCAAGTATTCCACGAGCAGCAGATTTCACCCGCAGTAGCCCTTCCGCCGTCGACCTCCCGCTTCCGAAGCGACGGCAAGGTAACTCAATAAAAATGTCATACCCTCGAACCCAAGTCAAGAGCACAAATATTCGTGAAGAAGGAGCGCTCTTTTTAATAAATTCCTTTTTGCTCCGCGCTTGGAGAAGCCTGGGAAGTAGGCGTATGACGCTCTCCCATAGCCGGCTCCGTCACGCGCCGCCCCGGCCGCCGGGCGTGACCCGGCGCCAGACCGCGATGGCGTCCGCTCCAGCTGGTTGCGCGGGAAACTCGACGGTCCATAGCTCTCCGTCGTGTGGGCACTCCACGACGACCGGCAGCCACGGCTCGAACTCGGACGCGTACAGGCGGATCGGCTTGTGGTGGCAGGGGGTCCAGCACAAGTACTGCCCTGAGCCGATGACGGCAGGCCTGGTGATCTCCGGTGACGTGGGGCGGTCATCACCGCCTGGATGCTCGTTCATGACCTGGAGCCTCTTGAGGGTCTCCAGCACGCGTCGAGAGTCAGTACTGGACCGCTAACGTGACGATTGTGGCCCCGATGGAGTACTGTTCGCACAGCCGAAAAGTGAGGGGGACGCCATGGCCTCAGGCATCGCTATCAACGGCTCAGTCCTCTCGGAGCTCCGGGAGGACCGGCTTTGGTCACAGGCCGATCTGGCCGCTCACAGCTGCGCGTTCGCTCTGACCGAGGGCGATCGGCAATGCGGGATCAGCCGCGAGACGATCAGCAAGATTGAGCGTGAAAGCCGGACTCCCAGCCCACGGACGCTCCGCTACCTGGTAGGAGCGTTGCGGCCGGGGCTGGCCGATCTTCACCGGCTGCTCGACCGCGAGCCGCCCCAGGCGCTGGTAGACCTGGCTCGGGCCGAGGGGGAGCAGGCGCGAGCGCACGGCCTCCCGGTCTCGGTGCCCGCTGCAGTCGCTACCTCACCTGTCGATGCGGCCGAGCGCATCGCGCATGCGCTCGGCCGGCCCATCCGTGTGGACGGGCCGCTGCTCGGCGCGTTGCTCAGGCACACCGGCGGGATCGGCGCTGCCGCGATGGGCATCGCGCCCCAAGCGCTCATCCAGCCGGCCGCCACCCACCTCTGCGGGCTCCAGCGGCTCCACGGCTGCTCGATGACGCCTGCGCACCGCCAGCGGCTGCACGCGGTCGCCGCTGACGCGGCCGCCCTGGTCGGGTGGCTGCATTGGCTGGTCAACCGCCACGCCGACGCGCGGGACGCGCTGACCGTCGCGTCCCGCCTGGCGCAGGACGCCAACGACGACACCATCAAGGCTCGGGTGTGCGGCCTGATGAGCTGCGTCGCATCGACGATCCCAACCGCCGGCCGGCGTGGTGACACCGCGGCCGCAGTGGCCCTGGCGGCGCAGGCCGCCGCGCTGGGGCACCGCGCGCCCCCCGCCGATCGGGCATGGCTGGCCGAGCGCTGCGCCGCCGAGTACGCCGCAGCGGGTCACGCGGACGCGTGCTGGAAGGGGATGAGCGCAGCGCGGCGCATCCTCGCTGAGGGCGATCCCCAAGAGCGTCATGCGGAGGGCGATCCCCAAGCGCGCCACGGGGGGTTCTTCGCCACGCTCCTCGGCGCCCGGGACCTCCGCCACCACGCCGGCGCGGTGGGGCTCTGCCACGCCTTGCTCGGTCAGCCCCGGCAGGCCGAGGTCGTGCTCGTCCGGCAGCTCGACGAGGTCGACCCCGCTGACCTCCACTCCGTCACGGTGCTGTTGTCTGATTTGGCCATTGCCTATACGCTCTCCGGCGAGCCTGAGCCGGCATCTCGGTCCGTGATCGAGGCGGTCAGCCTCGCGGGGAGCCGCGGCCTCCTGCTCAACGTCGAGCGCGTCCGCGGTGTCCGAGCCCTCATGCCTGAAAGCTGGGATGATCTGAGCTGCGTCAAAGATCTGGACGAGCGCCTCGCCTGATGGCGCCGCTCGCCCCGCGCCTCACCCGCACCGCGGCACGGTGGCTGGCTGATACCCTTCCGGCGGCGGCAGCTTCGCCTGACCCAGAAAATCGCTCGGCAGGAGTGTAAGCCAGGGTGGCCACAAAGGACGAGCAGCTGTATCAGGTCTCGGTCGAGCGCCAGAAGGCGGCGCAGGCCGCCGGCAACTACGACTTGTCCGACCTCCCGGGCGGGCTAGCCGATCCAGCCGCCGCCGCGCGCGTGGGGAAGGTCGCCAAGCAGGACAAGGTCTTGCGTGGCGGGCGCTCGCTGTCGGGTGTTGCGCGCCTCGCGCCAGGGTCGGCGCTTGCCGTGTTCGGCCGCCCCGAGTCCCGCTGGGCCATGGCGTATTGGCGCCGCACCGGCGGCTCGGCGACCATGACGGAGCTGCTGAGCTACGCCCGCCAGCTCATCGGGATGACCCCGTCGGGCGGTCTGGTCGTCTGCCTGTGCGGGCACGCCGGCCAGGGGCCGTGCATCCCGTTGTGGGCGCCGCGGGACATCGTAAGCCTGACCGTCCAACCGAACGACCTCGTGCTCCGCTTCGACGGGTTGGTCGAGAACCAGTAGCCGTCGTGGAGGCCACGGCTCTGGAGAAGTGCCGCGCGTTCGCGCTGGAGCTCGCGGACGTCGCCGATGCGATCAGCATGCGGCACTTCGGCGGGCCAGTGCCCGCGGTGGCGAAGCCCGATGGCACGCCTGTGACTGAGGCCGATCGGGCGATCGAGCACAAGCTGCGCGAGCGGATCGCCGCCGCCTTCCCCGAGCATGCCGTGCTCGGGGAGGAGGAGGGCGGCGTGCTCGCCGCGCGCCGGCCGACCTGGGTGATCGATCCGATCGACGGGACCAGGAACTTCATGCGCGGGATCCCGATCTTTGCCACGCTCATCGGGCTGGTCGTGGAGCGCGTGACGGTCGTCGGCGTCGCGAGCGTCCCGGCGATGGAGGAGCGGTGGGACGCCGCGGCCGGCGCCGGCGCGCGCCTGAACGGCTCGCCAGTCGGCGTGAGCGCGATCGACCAGCTCGCCGACGCCCAGGTGCTCCACGGTGGCCTTAGCTGGTGGCGCCAGGACCCGGACCTCTGGGACCTGCTCGGGGCGCTGGCCGACCGTGCCGGGCGGACCCGGGGGTTCGGCGATTTTTGGATGCACCTGCTCGTCGCGGGTGGCATGGCCGAGGTGGCGATCGACCGGAACCTCCGCCCTTGGGACATCGCCGCGCTCAGCTGCATCGTCACCGAGGCGGGTGGGCGGGCGACGGCCTGGGACGGCTCGCCCGCGCTCACCTCAGGCACGCTGCTCTGCACGAACGGGCTGCTCCACGGCGACCTCCAGCACCTGCTCGCTTAGAACGTGTGTGAGAAGCCTTGTGGGGGGGGTCGTGCCTCGTCGGGTCCGCTCGCGAACCCCCTTTTAGGTCGCTCCCCCCGACGAGGCACGACCTTATGTGGCCAATCTCCATAGTTTTTTATGTTTCTGAGGCGGTTTCGGTGGCCTTCGCCGCCGAAACCGCGCTCCGCTTCGCTTCGCCACGGATAACAGCCGCAGCTCCCAAACACTCGCTTAGCCGCGCAGCTCGGCGACCTCGGTCTCACACTCCTGAACGAACGCCTCGGCGCCCGCGATCCGATCGTCCATGCGGCCGAGCTCGTCGAGCACGACGCTCCGGCGGCGGCCGACGGCCTCGAGCAGGGCTTTGGTGGTGGCGTCAACCGGTCGGCGGAGCTGGCGGGGAACCGCGTCCGTGGTGCGCTGGGTGGCCTGCGCGAAGGCGTCGAGCCGCTCCTGCTCGGCCTCCAGGAACTCGCGGTAGCGCAGCAGGTGGTCGTGCTCCTCACGGGCGCGGAGCAGCGTGAAGTACGCGGCGTCGTACTCGGAGCGTGCCCCCACCCTCAGCGCTCCCGTAGCGCAGCGCCGGCGAACTCGGCGAGCAGGTAGGCCTCGCCGAGGCACGCGCTTGCCCAGTCGGCGAGGTGCAGGGACTCGTCGACGCCGTGCGCGCGGGTGTCGGGATCCTCAACGCCGAGGAGCAGCGCGGGGGCGCCACCGAACGCCGCGGCGAACGGCTCGATGAACGGGATCGTCCCACCGATGCCGGTGTAGACGGCCTCCTGCCCGTACGCGGCCCCAAGGGCGCGGGCGGCGGCGCGGAATGCGGGGCCCTCAGGGTCGGCGAGGAATGGGCTGGCGGCCGCGCCGGGCGTGACGGTGACCCGCAGCCCCCAGGGGGCATGGTCCTCCAGCCATCCGCAGAGCGCCTCACGCGCTCGCTGCGGGTCCTGGCCGTACGCGAGGCGCAGCGACAGGCGCGCGCGGGCGGAGGGCGCGAGCGTGTTCGACGAGCCCGCGATGGGTGGGGCGTCGAGGCCGATCACCGTGAGGTTCGGCCGCATCCACAGCCGCTCCAGCGGGTGGAGGCGCGGATCCCCGCACAGCTGCACGCCGTCGAGCAGGCTCGCATCCCGCCGGAAGGCCTCGACATCGAAGTCGAGCGCATCCAGCCGGGCGCGCTCGCGCGCGCTCGGCTCGCGGACCTCGTCGAGGCCTGGGATCGTGACGGCGCCATGCTCGTCGGTGGCGGCGGCGATGAGCTTGCACAGTCCGGTGACCGGGTCAGGGACTGGCCCTCCGTACATCCCCGAGTGGAGCGCGTGGTCGAGCGCCCGCACCTCGACCTCGCAGTCGACCAGCCCGCGGAGCAGGTAAGTGATCGCTGGCACGCCGACCCTCCAGTTCACCGCGTCGGTCAGCACGATGACGTCAGCGCGGAGGAGGTCGGCGTAGCCCTCGAGCAAGCTGGAGAGATGCTCGCTGCCGGTCTCCTCCTCGCCCTCGATGATGACCTTCACGTTTACCGGCAGCGCCCCGCGAGCGCGCAGCCACGCATCGGCGGCGGCCACGTGCGCGACCACGCCCGCCTTGTCGTCAGCGGCGCCGCGGGCGTAGAGGCGACCGTCGCGCTCGGTGGGCTCGAACGGTGGCGAGGTCCACTGGCCCATGTCGCCCGGCGGCTGCACGTCATGGTGCGCGTACAGCAGCACGGTCGGCTGGCCATCGGCGTGGAGCCAGTCGGCGTAGACCGCCGGGTGCGCGCCGGCGATCTCAAGCAGCCGCGCGTGCTCCAAGCCCCGCGCCGCGAGCAGCTCGCGGACGGCCTCGGCCGCTCGCCTGACCTCGGCGGGGTCGAACCCTGGCGCGCTCACGCTGGGGATCCGCACGAGCGCCTCCAGGTCTGCGCGATGGACGGCCATCTGTGACTGCAGCATCTCGCGGACGTCGTTGAGGTCTGGGGCAAGAGGTGTGCGCATGGCTCCCAGTGTGAAGGATCGTGGCGGGCGGGAAAGATCTTGGTGGGAAGGATCTTGGCAGCATATCGTCGAGGTCTTTCCCCAAGGCGTGGCGGGGCTGGTAATAAGGCCCTAGCCTGCACAGTTGACATTGACATCGACGTCAATAACGCTGGTGCCTCGTTGTCATCGTTGGCGCGCTTCATGGAGGTTTAAGCTCGATGGCCGATTTGGCAAGCCAATGGCCGCAAGGCCTGGCCTCAACGTGGGCAGAGGGAGCAGCCAGAGGCCCCGCCGCCGTGGTCACCGGGATCGGCGCCTACGTGCCGCCGCGCCTCGTCACGAACGATGACCTCGCCCAGCGGCTGGACACCTCGGACGAGTGGATCCGTACCCGCACGGGGATCGCGACGCGGCACATCGTCGACGAGGGCATGGCCACGATCGACCTGGGCACCGAGGCGGGCCGGATCGCGCTGAAGTCGGCCGGCGAGTCCCAAGTCGACGCGGTCGTGCTCGCCACGACCATCCCGGACCGGCCCTGCCCGGCTAGCGCGCCGGAGATCGCGTCGCGGCTGGGGCTGTCCGGGGTCGCGGCGTTCGACGTCGGGGCTGTATGCACTGGCTTCATCTACGCGCTCGCCGTGTCCGCCGGGCTGATCGGTATCGGGATCGCCGAGCGGATACTGTGCATCAGCGCCGAGGCGTTCTCGAACCTCGTCAACCCCGACGACCGCACCACGGCGGTGATCTTTGGCGATGGGGCGGGCGCGGTCGTGCTGCGCGCGGGCGACCGCGATGAGCCCGGCGCGCTCGGCTCGTTTGACCTCGGCAGCGACGGCGACCGCAGCGACCTCATCGCGGTCGCGGCGGGCGGGTCCCGCCAGCCGCTCGCCTCGACGCATAAGACAGAGGATCTCTACCTGGCCATGGACGGCCGCGAGGTCTACCGGCACGCGATCCCGCGGATGGCCGAGTCGTCCAAAGTGGTCCTGGAGCGCGCGGGTTGGGATGTCGCCGACGTCGACCGGTTCGTCGGGCACCAGGCGAATGTCCGCATCCTTGACGCCGTCGCGAGCCGCCTCGGAATCCCGCCCGATCGCCGGGTGGCCAACATCGAGCGGGTGGGCAACACCGCCGCCGCCTCGATCCCGATCGCGCTCGCTGACGCGGCAGCGGACGGCACGCTCCAAGCCGGCCATCGCGTGCTGTTGACCGCGTTCGGTGGTGGCTTGACCTGGGGATCAACAGTACTGACATGGCCGGTGCTAACAATCGGATAGCAGCCTCCCGCCACGTCACGCGTGGTCCTGGGGCACCTGCACCCCCCACCCAAACAGATCGGCTCCACCGCCGGTCTCATCCCAAGAAGGAGCACGACACGATGAGCGACGTATACGACCGTGTGAAGGAGTTGCTCACGGACAAGTTCGGCGTGCCCGAGGAGGACATCCGGCTCGAGGCGACGTTTGAGGACCTTGACCTCGACTCGCTTGACCTCGTCGAGTTCGCGTTGGCCACTGAGGAGGAGCTTGGCGTGGGCATCTCCGACGATGAGGCCGCCGAGCTTGAGACCCTCGCTGATACCGTGAAGCTGCTCGAGTCCAAGGGTGCGACGGTCTGATGGGGTCAGCGCGAGGTGCGGGCAGGGAGTCCGCGAGGCTTGCCGCCGTGACCGGGCTGGGGCTCGTCAGCCCGGCTGGGATCGGCGTGCCTGCGAATTGGGCGCGAGTCTGCTCGGGTGAGTCCACGGCGAGCACCGACCCGGACCTCGCCGGGATCATGGTCGACTTCTCATGCCGCGTCCCCGGCTTTGACGCCGAGGCGCTGCTTGGCCGCAAGCACGCGCGCCGGCTTGACCGGTTCGTGCAGTTGGCGGTTGTCGCCGCGCGCGAGGCGATCGCCGATGCCGGCCTGGATCCGGAGAGCTGGGACGGCGGTCGCGTCGGGGTCGTGCTCGGATGCGGCATGGGCGGATCGTCCACCTGGGAGACGCAGCACCGGCGGCTGCTTGAGCACGGCCCCGGCAAGGTGTCGCCCATGCTGATCCCAATGCTCGTCCCGAACATGGTCGCGGGGCAGCTCGCGATGGAGTTCGGCGCGACGGGGCCAAACCTCGTGACCGCCACCGCATGCGCATCCGGCGCGACCGCGATCGGCGTCGCGCGGGACCTGCTGCGCTCGGGCGCGTGCGACATCATGCTGACTGGCGGGACCGAGGCGGGGGTCACCCCCCTGTCGATCGCCGGGTTCGCGCAGATGGGCGCGCTGTCGACCCGCCGTGACGACCCGGCCTCGGCGTCCCGGCCGTTCGATGTCGCCCGCGACGGGTTCGTCGCGGCCGAGGCCGCGGGGATCCTCGTGCTTGAGCGGCCAGAGGATGCCCGCGCGCGCGGCGCCCGCGCCCACGCGCACATCGCCGGTTACGGCGCGTCCGCCGACGGCTTCCACCAGACTGCCCCCGACCCCGAGGGGCGCGGCGCCGAGCAGGCGATCCGCGCGGCCCTGGCCGACGCTGGCGTCGCGCCCAGCGAGATCGGCCACGTCAACGCCCATGGCACCTCCACACCGCTCAACGATGTCGCCGAGGCCCGGGTGCTGCGCCGGGTGTTGGGCGAAGGCGTGGCCGTGACCTCGACAAAGGGCGTCACCGGCCACGCGCTCGGCGGCGCGGGAGCGATCGAGGCGGCCTACACGGTCCTGGCGATCGAGCACGGCCAGATCCCCCCGACGGCAAACCTCGACAGCCAAGACCCTGAGATCGACTTGGACATCGTGGCAAAGTCGCCACGTGAGCAGCATCTGGAGTTGGCGATGAGCGACTCGTTCGGGTTCGGTGGGCAGAACGCGGTGCTGGTGGTGAGCGCGGGATGACTGACGCGCAGGTTCGGCTGGGCTCGGAGTGCCGGGTGGGGCTCGACGCTCGGGCTGACGCCCACACCCGCATCCACGCGCTCGCTGACCCCGGCTCGTTTACGGAGTTCGGCAGCCAGGCGCGGCACCGCACGCACGCGTTTGACATGCAGCGCAAACGGCCGGCGGGCGACGGCGTCGTCACCGGGGTCGCGCGGATCGATGGCCGGCCAGTTGGGCTGTTCGCGCAGGACCCGACGGTGCTCGGCGGATCGCTAGGTGAGATCCACGCGAGCAAGGTCGCGCGGATCGTCGCTTACGCGGGCCGCGCGCGGACCCCGGTCGTCGGGCTGATCGACTCCGGGGGCGCGCGGATCCAGGAGGGCGTCGCCGCGCTCGATGGGTACGGCGCGATCTTCCGCGGCAATGTCGCGCTGTCCGGGCGGGTGCCGCAGATCAGCGTGGTGCTCGGCCCATGCGCGGGCGGCGCCGTCTACTCGCCGGCGCTCACCGACATCGTGATCATGCAGCGTGAGCGGGCGCATATGTTCCTGACCGGCCCCCGGGTCGTGAAGGCGGTGACGTTCGAGGACGTGTCCCTCGCTGATCTAGGCGGCGCGGAGGTGCATGCGACCGCCTCGGGCGTCGCGCACCTAATCGCCGAGGACACCGACGCCGCGCTGGACCTCGCCCGCCAAGCGCTGTCATACCTGCCAAGCTCCTGCTGGGACGCCCTGCCGCACACGCTGCCGGCCGATCCCGAGCCTATGGTCGAGGTGCCGGCCAACCAGCGGATCCCCTATGACGTGCGTGGCGTGGTCCGCGGTGTAGTCGACGCGGGCAGCTTCCTGGAGCTGGCGCCGCGGTTCGCGGCGAACATCGTCGTCGGCTTCGCCCGGGTGGATGGCCAGCCGGTCGGCGTGGTCGCGAACCAGCCGCGGGTGCTGGCCGGCACGCTGGACATCAACGCCTCGGAGAAAGCCGCGCGGTTCGTGCGCATGTGCGACGCGTTCGGGCTGCCGCTGGTCACGCTGGTCGACACGCCAGGGTTCCTACCTGGCGTCGGCCAGGAGGCTGGGGGCATCATCCGCAAGGGCGCAAAGCTGCTGTACGCCTACTCCGAGGCGAGCGTCCCGCGGGTCACCGTGGTGTTGCGGAAGGCGTTCGGCGGGGCGTACATCGTGATGAACTCGAAGTCGCTCGGCGCCGACGCCGCCTTCGCCTGGCCAGGCGCGGAGATCGCGGTGATGGGCGCTGATGGCGCGGTCGACGTGATCTACCGGCGTGAGGTGGAGGCCGACCCGTCTTGCCGGGACGGGCTGATCGAGCGCTACCGGGCTGAGGCGATGGCCCCGCACATCCCCGCTGAGCGGCTGTCGATTGACGAGGTCATCGCGCCTGAGGAGACGCGGCCGGTCATCGCGGCGACGCTGCGGTCCCTCGCTGGCGGCATACGCCCTGGCTTCCGCCACGACAACCTCCCACAGTAGGGGTGAACCATGCTGCTTGACGGCAAGCGCCTCCTCGTCACCGGGGTGCTCACCGAGGCCTCGATCGCGTTCTCGGTCGCCCGCCTCGCGCAGGAGCAGGGCGCTGAGGTCGTCTTGACCGGGTTTGGCCGGGGGCTGCGGATCACGCAGCGGGTCGCGCAGCGGCTGCCGTCCCCCCCAGAGGTCCTGGAGCTCGACGTCATCCAGCACGAGCACCTCGAGGCGGTCGCGCAGGCGCTCGGGGACCGCTGGGGGTACGTCGACGGGGTGGTCCACGCCATCGCCTTCGCCCCGCAGACCGCCCTCGGTGGGCAGTTCCTGGACACGACCTGGGAGGACGTCGCCACCGCCCTGCGCATCTCGACCTACTCGTTCGCCGCGCTTGGGCGGGTGTTCTCACCGCTGCTCGCCAAAGCCGGCGGGGGCGCGCTGGTGGGGCTTGACTTTGACGCGTCGGTCGCGTGGCCGTCGTACGACTGGATGGGCGTCGCGAAAGCTGGGCTGGAGTCGTGCTGCCGTTACCTGGCTCGTGACCTGGGCGCGCAGGGGACACGCGTGAACCTCGTCGCCGCTGGCCCGCTACGCACGATCGCGGCGAAGTCGATCGAGGGCTTCCCGGCGTTCGAGGACGCCTGGGCACACCGTGCGCCGCTCGGCTGGGATGTCGGCAACGCCGAGCCGGTCGCGCGCGTTGTCTGCGCCCTGCTGTCCGACTGGATGCCAGCCGTCACCGGCGAGATCATCCATGCTGATGGCGGCGCCCATGCGATGGGCGCCGACCTGCGGTAGGGCGCACCTGCAACGCCATCATGGCGGCGTGAAGAGCGCGCACGCCCCGCTGAGCCGTTTCCCCGACCCACGGTCAGCGCCGGCTGATGCGCCGCTCGCGTGGGGCGGGGACCTGGATCCGGAGACGCTGCTCGACGCGTACCGCCATGGCATCTTCCCCTGGCCAGCCCCGGATGGGGCGATCTACTGGTGGTCGCCCGACCCGCGCGCGTTGATCCCGCCCGCTCGCGTCCACGTCTCCCGTAGCCTCCGCCGGACGCTGCGGTCCGACCGGTTCCACTGCACGCAAGACACCGCGTTCGCTGATGTGGTCGCCGGCTGCGCCGGCCAGCGGGCGGGCGGCACGTGGATCACGCCAGCGATGGCCCAGGCGTACCTCAGGCTCCACCAGCTCGGGCACGCCCACTCGGTAGAGGTCTGGGACGCTGGCGGCGCGCTTGTTGGCGGGATCTACGGCGTGGCGGTTGGCGCGGTCTTCTCAGGAGAGTCAATGTTCCACCGAGCCACTGACGCGTCGAAGGTCGCGCTCGTCGAGCTGGCTGCCCGCCTGCAAGCTGCCGGGTTTTGGCTGCTCGACGCGCAGTTGCCGACCCCGCACTTGGCCTCGATGGGCGCGGTGGCGGTGCCGCGCTCGGCCTTCCTCACGTTACTTGGCGTGGCGGCCCTCGTACCCGTTGCGCTCTAGCAACTGCTCGGCGAGGTGCCCTGCGCCCGGCACCTTGAAATGCGCCCGCGTGTAGCCCTGAACGCAGAGGAAACCCCAGAGGGCGAGGATGAGACCGTAGAAGACCAGCGTGAGCAGCATGAACAGGGTCCGGCCGATGAAACCCGGGCCTAAGCCGAGGCCGACCACGGTGGCCCAGAGGATCTGGAACACATGGAGCCCACCGAAGACGATGATGGACTGCGCGGCGTGGAACCGCACCTCCCGGTCGGTCTGGGTGGCCAATATGACCAGCCCGCTGATCCAGCCGACAAGGTACGCCAGCAGCCCACCGATCCTCGGATCAAGGCTGCGGGCCGGCTGCGGCTCACCACGGGTGTGCTCATCGTTGACGGGCGTGCTCATAGCCCTCAAGACTGATCTGCGCACCAGGCGATGTCAATCTTTCGCCTCGCCTATACTAAATAATTAGATGAGGCTAATGATGGTGATCACCGGCGCGGTGGAGGACTACCTCAAAACGATCTACGCGCTGCAGACGCGCGGGGAGACCGCCACGACATCGAGCATCGCGGCCCGCCTGGACGTCTCGCCGCCATCGGTCTCGGCGATGCTCAAACGGCTTGAGTCGGACCGTTTGGTCGCGCGCGTCCGCCCCCGGTTAGTGCAGCTCACCGCAGAGGGCGAGGCGCACGCCCTGCGGGTTATCCGCCGGCACCGGCTGCTCGAGACGTTCCTCGCGCGCGTGCTTGGCCTGGCTTGGGACGAGATCCACGCCGAGGCCGAGCTTCTTGAGCACGCGGTCAGCGACCGGCTGCTCGCGCGGATCGATGCCGTCCTCGGCCACCCAACCCACGACCCGCATGGTGACCCCATCCCTCCCGAGCACGGCGCGCACTCAGAGCAGTGGGCTGACCCGCTCAGCGAGGCCCCCGAGGGCAGCCGGTTCCGGGTGGAGCGTGTCTCCGACCGGGACAGCGCGGCGCTCCGCCACCTCGCGACCCTCGGCATCCGCCCGTCCGTCGAGCTGGAGGTCGAGGGCCGTGACCCCTTCGGCGGCCCGCTGTGGATCCGGGTGGCTGGGCACCGGCACGCGCTCGGCCCTCAGCTCACCCTGATCGTGCACGGAACGGTGCTCGGCGGGCCATGAACCGGCGCCGGTTGCTCGGCTCCACCGGGGCGCTGGGCTCGATGCTGCTCGGTGGCGCTCCGCAGCACCCCAGCCATGGCGGCAATATGACCGTTGGGCATGTCGACCATGCGCGGAACGGCTTTGACCCGCATGGCATCCTGCGGGACTTCGACGGCGGGGCGGTCTCAACCGATCAGCAGGGGCGCAGGGTGCGTGAGTATGAGCTGGTGGTGTTCGCCAAGGACATCGAGGTCGCGCCGGGGGTGGTCTTCCCCGCATGGACTTACAACGGCCGCGTGCCTGGCCCCACGATCAGGGCGACGCAAGGCGACCGGCTGCGGGTCCGGCTCCTCAACGCCAGCGAGCACCCGCACACGATCCACTTCCACGGCTTCCACTCCGCGGCGATGGACGGCGTGCCAGGCGCGGGGGAGGTGCGCCCGGGGGAGGAGTTCGTCTACGACTTCGTCGCCGGGCCATTCGGGACGCACCTGTACCACTGCCACTCGCTGCCGTTGCGCGCCCACATCCACCGCGGCCTGTACGGGGCCTTCATCGTCGACCCGCCAGGCGGGCGGCCGGAGGCGAATGAGATGGTCATGGTGCTCAACGGCTTTGACACGAACTTCGACGAGGAGAACGAGGTGTACGCGGTGAACACGGTCGCGTTCGCGTATGCCGACCCGCCGATCCGGATCGCCGCCGGGCAGCTGCAGCGCGCGCATGTGATCAACATCACGGAGTTCGATCTGCTCAACTCGATCCACCTGCACGCGAACTTCTTCCACCTGTTCCGGGGTGGCACGTCGTTAGCGCCGCACGAGTTCGTCGACACGGTGTCGATGGGCCAGGCGGAGCGCCACATGATCGAGTTCACCTATCCCGAGCCGGGCCGGTTCATGTTCCACGCGCACCAGACCGAGTTCGCTGAGCTGGGCTGGATGAGCTTCTTCGAGGTCACGTAGATGGCGGTGGCTCCGGAGCCGGGGGGCCGCGCGGGGTGGATCCGTGTGCTCGCGCCGCTCGTGCTGGTGGCGGTGCTAGGTGGCGGGCTGCTGGTGGCGGTCCAGCGCCCAGAGCTGCGGCGGCCGGCCGGGGCGCCGCCAATCGAGCGGCTCGCCATCGAGCGGACCGTGCTCACGCCCGGATGGATTGCGCTGGAGGTGCGCAACGACGGGCCCGACCCTGTGCGCATCGCGCAGGTGCAAGTCAACGGGGCGTTCTGGGAGTTCAGCGCCTCGCGGGCGGAGCTCAGCCGGCTGGGCAGCGCGACCGTGCGGATCCCCTACCCCTGGGAGGAGGGGCTGCCGCTCGAGGTCGCGCTCGTGACCGCGACCGGCGCGACGGTCACCCACGAGGTGGAGATCGCGGCGCTGACACCGCTCGGCGGCGGCGCGGCGCTGCCGCTGCTCGGCTTGCTGATCGGGATCGTGCCGGTGGCGCTCGGGCTCGCGCTGCTCCCCGCCTTGCGCGCCGCGGGGGAGGGCTGGCGGACGTTCGCGCTCGCGCTGACGGTGGGGTTGCTTGGCTTCCTGCTCGTCGACACGGTCGCCGAGGGGCTCGACCTCGGCGCCGCGGCAGGAGCGGCGCTCGACGGGCCTGCGCTGTTCGCGGTCGGGGCGGTCGTCGCCGCGATCAGCCTTGCCTGGCTGGGAGCGGCGATCGGCCGCGCCTCGACCAGCGGCCTGGGGCTGGCCTACCTGATCGCCGCCAGCATCGGGCTGCACAACCTGGGCGAGGGCCTCGCAGTCGGCGCTGCCATCGGCAGCGGGAGCGCAGCGCTCGGCGCCTCCTTGGTCGTGGGCTTCGCGCTGCACAACGCCACCGAGGGCCTCGCGATCGCCGCGCCATTGGGTGGGGTGGCGGAGCGGATCGGGCTCGGGCAGCTCACCGGGCTCACGCTGGTCGCCGGTGGCCCGGCGATCCCCGGGGCTGTGGCCGGGGGGCTGGCCGTGCAGCCCGCGGTCGGCGCGCTGGTGTTCGGGCTCGCCGCCGGGGCGATCGCCCAGGTGCTCGCCCAGCTCGGCGCCAGCCTGCTGCGATCCGGCGCGCTGAGGCGCGCAGCCGGCGCCACCGGCCTCCTCGCTGGCTTCGTGCTTATGTACGCCACGGGCGTGGTGGCTGGGCCGACCTAACCTGGGGGGCTGACCGACAAGGAGCGCATGATGGAGAAGGCCACCTTTGCCGCTGGCTGCTTCTGGGGCGTCGAGGTGACGTTCCGCAACGTCGAGGGCGTGATCGACACCCAGGTGGGCTACACGGGCGGCCACGTCGAGCACCCGTCGTACCGCCAGGTCTGCACGGGCATGACCGGCCACGCCGAGGCCGTCGAGGTCACGTTCGACCCCCAGCAGGTGTCCTACGAGCAGCTGCTCGACGTGTTCTGGTCCAGTCACAACCCCACGACGCGCAACCGCCAGGGTCCCGATATCGGCCCGCAGTACCGGTCGGCGATCTTCTTCCACTCGCCGGAGCAGGAGCAGGCGGCGCTCGCCTCCATCCAGCGCTTAGAGCGCGAGGGGCGCTTCCGCAAGCCGATCGTCACCGAGGTCGTCCCCGCCTCCACCTTTTGGCCCGCAGAGGAGTACCACCAGCAGTACCTCGTGAAGCGCGGCATGGCCAGCTGCCGTATCTGACCCGCCACGCGGGCCACTACAGGGGGAAGGCGCGGGCGACGACCGTGCGGTTGGACAGGCGCGACCAGGTCAGCCCGCGCGGGCGGGGCGCCAGCTCGGGGACCTGCGGCAGCCCGCTGTAGGTCGCCTCGACGCGGAGGGGGACCGGCCCGTCGCCTTGGACGCGGAGGACCACCTCAATCCCCCCGGGGGGCATCCCGGCAAAGCTGAAGGCCGGCGAGCCGCCCACGCGGGCGCCCTCGACCGTCACGCTGGCCACGGCATGGGAAGTCGTGTCCACGGAGGCCTCGATGCGGGTGGCCCCGGGGGAGCCCACCCGCAGCCGCAGCACCCGGATGTCCCCGTCCCGCCGATCCTCAGCCACCGTGACCACTGGCGGGGTCACCTGCGCGAGCGACGCCGGCCCTGACCAAGGGCGCGGCGGCATGTCCTCGATCAGGCGTGGGAACCGACCCCCCAGATCGCCGCGCTGCTCGCCGACGTACCGGGCCGTCCACGGCGGCGGCACAGGGTCCGCGCTCAGCCAGAGCGCCTCGCCCCGGTCGGCGTCCAAGGCATACACGAGGCTGGTCTGCAGGGGATGCCGCTCGTCGAAGACGTCGACGCGCAAGCCGATGGCGAACAGCGCGAGCCCCACCACCGCCGCCGTGAGGGGGAGCAGCCAGGCCCGCCGCAGCGCGAGCAGGTCCACCAGCGGCAGCGCCGTCGCGATGAGCATGACCGCGAGGACCAGCGGGAAGTTGGCGCCCGCCAGACCAACTGTCCAGAAAGACGCGATTGGCTCGTGCCCGTAGAGCAGCACCGCAGGCACCGCGGCGGCGCAGCAGGCCACCAGGCGCCACGCCCGCCTCCCCCCGCCCCAGCGGGCCGCGGCGAGCAGGGCGCAGGACCCCACGAGCGCGGGCCAGGTGAACGGGTACGACGCCCCGGGCAGCAGGAGCGCCGTGGCCAGCGCGAGCGCCGTGAGCCACCCCAACACCGCGAGGGCAATCTCCTCCGGCGCCCGGCGCCTGCGCAGCAGGAGGTACCAGGCCAAGGTGATCGCGACGGCGAGCGTGATGAGGCCGGCCTGGTACCACTCGGGCCGGTACGTGTCACCACCCCCGAGCGAGCCGTAACCCGGGCGGAGCAAGCGCAACGCCCGCCATGCGGCGATCCCGAGGCCGGCTGCCGCCCCCAGCGGCGCGAGGAGGCTCACCCCGGCGACCGCGATCGAGCGCAACCGTGCTCCCCACCGCCGGGCGGACCATACAGCCGCCACGAACGCGAGCGCCGTGAGCGCCGCGAGGGGCACAACCAGCCCCTCCGGGTACCAGGCGAGCTGGCCCAGCACCGTGAAGTAGGTGAGGGGCCCGCCGCGGGGGGCGCCCAGGTCTTGCCCGCCGAAGTGGCGGGCGACGGCCAGCATGTTGGCGCCGTGGTGCTGCAGGCTCGCCAGATCCAGGTTGGCCGGCGAGTCCTCGAGGGTGTGGTAGTACGCGACGCCCTTGACGAGCCCGAAGTTCATCCCGGCGAAGCCCGCGCGCAGGAATACGGTGAGGTCGGTGTCGTTGGGTAACAGCCGGTAGAGCTCATCGCTGTACGACGACGCGACCGGGCGGCCGGCGTGCGCGAGCGCCGGGATGATCCGGGCGTTGTCGGCGTTCGACTCGAACATGGCCGACGGGCCAGCCACACCGCGAGCCTCGAGGTTGAGCACCACGCTGCGCCGCGGGTCGAGCGCACCCTCGGCCACGAAGGCGCGCGCGCCGAGCAGGCCCTCCTCCTCGCCGTCGGTGAGCAGGATATCGATGTCGTTGCGCAGCCCGGGGCCCGCCCGGAGCGCCCGGGCGACCTCGAGGATGGCGGCGACGCCGGCCCCGTCATCGGCCGCCCCGGGACCGGCCATCACCGAGTCGTAGTGGGCGGCCAGCACGATGTGCCCCGTGCTCGCCGATCCGGGTATCCGCGCGTGGATGTTCTCGACCCTCGCGGCCCTGGCCCGCTGCGGGTGGGCCCGCCCGCTCACCGCGCTGCGCACGGTGGGGCTCAGCCCAAGCGCGGCCAGCTGGCCGACCAGGTAGTCCCGCACCTCGGCATTCGCCCGCGATCCTACTGGATGCGGCTGTTTAGTGCACCCGCCCGTAAGTACGGTCGCATTCGGCTGCGCCTGCATCTCGCCTCGCGGCGTTGCTCCTCGCACACGTAGCCTCCGGCTACGCGCACTCGTCGCGCCTGGCGACGCGAGCGCAGTCGCACCCTCGGTGCGTGACCGTACCTCCGGTTGGGAGCACTGAGCGATGCGCTCCACGTGCGCGAAGGCGCGCTCCGCCGAGAACTGGCCCGCCGGGCTGCTCGCCGCGCGCGGCTTGGGTGGCAGGACCGTGACGAGCGAGGCCACTGCGAGCGCAGCCAGCGCCAGCGCCGTCACAAGGCCAATCCCGCGTTGCCTCATGTGTTGCTCTCCGGTCTCGAGAGTCTTTGCGCGCTCGCCTCCAGTATCGACAGCCAAGGGCTGACCGGGGATGCCGCTCATCCGCTCTCCGCTCCCGCATGGGAGACTGGTCTCATGCTGCGCGACGAGGCCGAGTACGAGCGCTGGCTCGACGCCAGCCGATCATCGCTGCGAATGGTCGGCTACGCGGCTGATGCTGGCGAGCACGCAGCTGCCTGCTTTCACGCAGAGCAAGCAGCGCAGCTGGCGATCAAGGCGCTGTTGCACGGGCTGGGTGCAGGCGATCGCGCCTTTGGCCACAGCTTGGTCGGGCTCGGCAACGCGGTCGAGGAGACCCTCGGGGTCATGGTGCCGGACGATCTCCGGGACGCGTCTGCCCGGCTCGCGCGGCATTACATCCCGACCCGGTACCCCGATGCGTTGCCTGAGGGATTGATCAGGGACCACTACCGGCAAGCAGACGCTGATCAGGCACGCGCTGATGCCCTCGCCACGCTGGAGTTCGTGGCCAGCGTGTGGGCCAAGGCCAATCAGGCGGAATTGGGATGACAATCGAGGACGTGATCGCGCGCCGACGCACTGAGCGCGCCACGCTGATCGAATCCGCCCGCCGGTTCGCTGTGTCGCTTGATCCGTCGCTCGCCGTGGACGCCGTCGTGGTCTTTGGCTCGGTCGCGCGCGGCGACTTCAACCTGTGGAGCGACGTCGACGTGCTTGTGGTCGCCCGCATGGCGCCAGAGCGGTTCCTCGACCGCCTCGACGCGCTCGGCCAGCCGCCTCCGCGGATCGAGCCGATCGTGTGGACCCCGGCCGAGTGGCGCGCACAGGTGCGCCGCCGCAACCCGATCGCCACCGAATGCGTGGAGAGTGGTGTGTGGCTTGTGGGGTCACCCGCGGCGCTCGCCCGCTGACGTCAGCGGGCATTAGGATTTGCGCATCAATAACGTTGACGGATCGGGCGGTTGGGGCCGCTGAGGCGGCAGCTACCGCAGAGGCGTTGGCGCGCAAGCGCAAGGTCATGCCGCCGCTGGGTGAGCGGTAACAGCGGGCGTTGATGGCCGTTGAGGCCCAGAGACTGACGCGCGAGCGTAGGCGTGGCCACGGGGCCACCGCAGACCACCCGCCGCCGGGGCGCCCGCGCCAACCGTGTGTAAGGCTGGCCGAGACCGGCGTGGGGCCGCCCGCCGCGCTGAGGCGGCTGCCCGACCCAGCCATACCCAGGCACCGGGGTGGCCGTCACGGTGGGCGTCCATGCCCACTCGCGCAAGTCCCCACTTGGCCGCGAGCCGGCGAGCCCGCTCGCGCAAGGCCGCCAGCTCGGCTGCTGGGCTGAGGCCAAGCTCGCCGGCCGCCGCCTGATCGCTGAGCGGGGACGCCCGCAGCCGTGGCGCGGCGGTTGCCGCCCGTCCCTGCCGCAGGCCAGTGAGGTGACAGCGGCCTGCGGCAGACCTGGTCCGGGTCCGGGGTGCGGGTCTGGGGGTCATGGGGGGCGAGCTGTCCAGTGGCCGTCCGGGCCGCGGATCAACGTCCACCCCCGCTCATGCACATCCCTATGGCACCCCCAGCACAGCAAGCACAAATTATCCAAATCGGTCGGACCCAAATCGAGCCAGTGCACGATGTGATGGGCCTCACACCAGGCGACCGGCGCCCTGCACTTCACGCACCCGCCGTCGCGGACGGCCAACGCCCGGCGTTGAGCGGGGGTGACGGTGCGGGTCGAGCGGCCGGCGTCCAGGATCTGCGACCGGCCGTTCGTGATGACCCGGCACACCCCGGCGTCACACGCCAATCTCCGCGCTGCGTCCCCGCTGATCGCGCCAAGACGGTCGAGCTGCGCGGCTGGGGCGCCTGGCTGGCCCAACAGGGCGGGCAGGTCCACGACCACGGTGACATGCGGTCGGACCCCGCCGGTCTCGGGCAGCATGCCGCCGTCTAACGCCATCTTGGCCAAGGCGACCAGCGCGTCGGCGCGGCGTTGCTCTGGGGTGCGGTCGTCGTCCTCACCACGCGGCGCGGCGAGTGGGGCGAGGGCGGTGAGGACGGTCTCTCCGTCGACCGGGTCGAACCGGCCCTCAAGGCTGATCGCGCCGTCGGCGGTCCGAGAGCCGTTCAGCCGTCTGGTTCTCCGCGCCCGCTCTTGCCGCGCGGCCAGGCTGTCAGGGGTCACAGCGTGGGCGTAGTCATCCACCGCCGCCCGCAGCCCGGCGGTGTCGGTGCCCGCCCCGCTGTCAGCCACCAATTGGTCGAGCCCGGCCAGCGCGTCGCCTGGCAGGTCCCGCACCGCTTGGGCGGCCACCCGCGCCTGGCCTGCGCTGATCGTGCCGTCGGCCAACGCTTGGGCGGTCTCGGGCAGCCGGTCCAAGTTCCGCGCGGTGTTGGCGCGGGTGGCGGCCTCGCCTGGGCTCATTCTGCAGTGGTCGGCCAGCCAGTGTTTCTCTGACCGCGCGCCGTCGGTTTTCCACGCGAGGCGCCGGTCGTGCTCTCCGACGAGGCGGTGGCGGATGCCGTCGAGCTGGTCGTGTTCGCGTGAGATCTCGACGATCAGCTCGCCGAGCGTGGCGTTGTCCACCTCGTCGAGGTCGAGGGCGGCCAGCGCGTCGATGGCTGACCTGAGTTCGCCCATCGACCTCATCTCCTCCCCCCAACTTGGCTAGAACGTATGTTCGTATAGTAGTGGGCCAGATCTGGCCCTGTCAAGCGTTCTCCACATTTGGTGGTGATTACTTGTTCGACGGTGTCGAGGGAGATGGTTGCTTGCGAGCGCGACGCCGGGCGGCGGCAGCAACGGCTACTGTCAACGACTATCAACGCGCGCCGCTGCCGCTCGTCTAACAGCGGCAGCATGACCTTGAGTTTGTGCCCAACGCCTCCTCAGTGGGGAAGGGCTCGCGAGGTAATTAACTGGTTTACGGTTGGGCAGACACTGGGCGGCGGCGCATCCTCGGCACACCGTGTCCAGACATGCCGCGTGCGCGCCAGCACAAAACCATTTACCGCGCACTGGTAATTAGAGTTATCGCTTGGCGGTACCAGGATTATCAGTTTCCGATATACGTCGATCAGATATTTTTCTACGTCGTGGAATTGGCGTACTGTTCAGCGATCGACAAGAAGGGGCCGATATGGCTTTGAGGAGAAAAGACCTCGAGGAGTTGGAGGAGATCGCCAAGCTGCGCGCAGACGGACGGGCGCAGGGCTGGCCGATCCCACGGATCGTCCAGGCGATCGTCGACCAGTTCGGAGTCTCACGGTTGAAGGCGCACCGGCTGGCTCGGGGCTGGAGCCGCCCGCAGGCGATCGAGCGGATCCTCCTCACCTACGACGCTGACGGATGGCCGCGCCCGAAGCTGACCCCGCAGCGGCTGTGCGCCTGGGAGCACGACCCCAGGGTGCGTCCCGGCGAGGACTACCTGGACCGCCTCTGCCGCATCTACGAGACCAGGCCCGACCTGCTGGGCTACGGTCACGACTACATCCCCGTCGCCGAGCAGGTGACCGGCGATCTGCAGGACGAGCCGTATGACGCATACGCTGGGATCCCGGCAGCGTCCCACGAGGCGCAATCGGAGGAGGCGGACACGAACCGAACCCGGTTCCTGGGAGCGCTGGGCGCGACTGGCCTGTCGGCGCTGCTGGACCGCGCCGCCAGCGCGGCGGCACGGCTGTCGAGCAAGCTGGGCTCGTCCAACCTTGGCACAGTCACGATCGAGCAGCTGGAGCTGCGGGTCGCCGGCTTCATGCAGGACTTCCAGACCACGCCCTCGGACGAGTTCTTCCGTAGGGTCTTCGCCCAGCACGAGGAGGTCGAGACGCTCCTCGACGGCCACCAGCCGCTCCGCCAGCGCCGCGAGCTGTACCGGATCGCCGGGCAGCTGTCGGCGCTGCTGGGGGCCACTGCGTTCGACCTTGGTGACCACCCCGCTGCGCACGCTCATCTGCTCACCGCCTGGCAGCTTGCGCAGGAGGTTAGTGATCATGGCTTGATCGCGGTCGTCCGGGTGAACCAAAGCACGACCGCCCTGTGGGCCGGCGATTTCCAGGGGGCGCTCGACTATGCCCAGGATGGCCAGCGCTACGCCACCGGTGCGAGGCGCGCCCAGCTGGCCGGCCGGTGCGAGGCGCGCGCATACGCCCGGATGAGCGAGCGCACCAACGCCTTCGGCGCCTTGCAGCGCGCCGACCAGGCGATGCCGAGCCAGCCGGTCATCGACGATCCTGGTGGTGGATGGTCGATGTTCAGCCCGGGAGCCTTGGAGCTATACACGGGGATATCGCTGCTCTGGCTCGGCGGCGCGAAGGAGTCTGAGCCGCACACCCGGCAGGCGATCGCCTGCTACGACACCCAGCCGCTCCCGCTCCAGTCGCCCGCCAACCATGCGCAGGCGCAGATCACCCTGGCGACCGGCCTGGTGGGCCAAGGCCACCCGGACGAGGGCATCCGGCTGGCTGCTGAGTCCCTCGAGGTCGACCGCGGGCGTGTTGAGCCGAACCTCCAACAGGCCCGCGAGTTCCTGGCGGCGTTGACCCTGCGGCAACGCAACCTTCCCGCGACCCGCGAGTTCGCCGAGCAGCTCCGAGCCATCTGCGCCCGCTCCACGCACGCTCCGGGGTAGCTGCCTGCTGGCGGGGAGATCACCGTCAGGGCAGGCGCAGGAGGTCGAGCACCACGAGCCCGCGCTCGGCGCCGACTGCGAGCACGCCACCGTCCCAGGCAGCCAGGCTCGTGCAGGGCGCACCGATGGAGATGGTGGTCAAGAGCTGGCCGCTCGTGGGATCCCACAGGCGCACCGTGCGGTCGTCGCTACCGCTGGCCAGAAGCGTCCGCCCGTTGCGCGGCCAGCCGAACGCCACCGCCCGCACCCCGCTCTCGTGGCCGGTCAGGGTCGCGGTCAGCTGGCCCCTGATCGGGTCCCACAGGCGCACCGTGGCGTCGCTGCTGCCGCTGGCCAGCATCATCCGCCCCTTGCGCGGATGAGTGAACGCCACCGCCTCCACCGAGTCCTCGTGGCCGGTCAGGGTGGTGATCAGTTTGCCGCTCGTCGGGTCCCACAGGCGCACCGTGGCGTCGTCGCTGCCGCTGGCCAGCAGCGTTCGCTGGGGGTGCGGGCGAGCGAACGCCACCGCCCGCACCCTGCTCTCGTGGCCGGTCAGGGTCGCGGTCAGCTGGCCCCACAGGCGCACCGTGCGGTCGTTGCTGCCGCTGGCGAGCACCGTTTGCCTGTCGGGCAGCTGGCCGAACGCCACCGCCTCCACCGCCTCCACCGAGTCCTCGTGGCCGGTCAGGGTGGTGATCAGTTTGCCGCTCGTCGGGTCCCACAGGCGCACCGTGGCGTCGTCGCTACCGCTGGCGAGCACCGTTTGCCTGTCGGGCAGCTGGCCGAACGCCACCGCCTCCACCGAGTCCTCGTGGCCGGTCAGGAGCAAATGGAAGGGGCTCCGCTGCCAGGCGGCCCAGCGGGCCTGCCACGAGGAGTCAGATATTGGGGTCACGGCCCGGGCGGCCGTCGGCTCCTCCTGAGCAGCGAAGAGGGTAAGGATCGACGCCCGCTCGGCCGGTGCGGTCGCACGCAACAAGTGCGCAGCCCGCAGGTAGGCGCGAGCGGTGGACTGGGCGTCAGGGTGTATCGCCCGGGGGAGCGCTGCCGCGAGGTGGCTCGTGTCCGCGGCGGCGAGGAAGCCGCTGTCTGTGAGAAGTTCATCGAGGGAACCCGGTTCGTCGCCCGCTTGCGCAGCGGCGGCATGCGCGGCCAGGTGGCGGCGCAGGTACGGGTTCGCGTCGAGCCATCCTCCTGGCAGCCGCTCGACCAAAACGCGCAGAGCTGCGGTGATTGCTGCTTGGACTTCATGCTTGGGTTCAGGCGCCTCCCCTCGGAAGTGGTCGGCGAACGCCTGGTGGTACAGGCGGTAGACGGTCTGGCCGTCCTCGCCCGACTCTTTGACATACCAGCCAGCAATTTCGAGCACCGTCCGGACATCGTCGTCGCCGTATGTACGGCCCGAGAGCACCGTCGCGACGGCGGGCCAGATGTCGTAGCGGGGGAAGCCCCGTCCCTCGGCCCAGGCCAGCGCGCCTAGCAGGTCACGGACCCGGCGCAGGTCCGCCGGCCCGTACCGGCGGCGCAGGTCCTCGTCAAGCGTGTGAGCCAACGATTCGTCGCGGCTCAGGCCAGCCAGCTCCTGTTGCCAGCCAGGCCTGGTTGTGAGCCTGGTGGACTGGCCGGTCAGCCAGCGAGCCGCCACCCGCCCGAGCAGGAACACCGGCTGCACGCGCCGCGCCACCTCAGCGGCCACCGCCCGCGCGTCCACGGGGAACCCCCGGTACGGCGAGCCTTCGCCGGAGAGCAACCGCCCCTCGACGTAGCCGGCGATGTCGTCTTTCGTGCCGGTTTCGTCGTCGAGCACCCGCACGATATCGGCTTGGAGCGTGTCGAGCAGCGGGCTGCGGCCCAACCGGGCGCCAACTGCGGGGTCTGGTCGGGTGCCGACGACCACCCGGCATCCGGGAACTCCGCCGACCCTGCGCAGCACGTCTGCGCAGGCCACCGCCTGCCCAGACGCGGCCTCGTCGAGCGCGTCGACGAGCACCGTTACCCGCCCACTCCGCTCACGTAGCTGGTCCGCCAGCTCGTCCGCGGACACCGCGCCGGGCGCTCCGGCGGCCAACGCCAGCTCACCGAGGACGTGGGCGGCGGTCTTGCCTTGGACGTGGACGACGGCGTCGAACACGCCCTCTGGTGGGGCCGGGTCATCGGGACCAACCAGTCCCGCCTCGGCAAGCCGGGCTCGCTGGTCATGGTCGGCCAGCCGGGCCAGCCACCCGATCACCGCCGACTTGCCCGTGCCGGGCTGGCCGGTGACGACGTAGATCCCTTGCTCCTCCCGGTCCAGCCAGCTGACCACGTCGATGATGAGCGCGCGGCGGCCGAAGAAGTGCTCCGATGCGGCGAGGAAGTGCGGCGTGGCGCCGCTCCGCACGAGCGCCCGCAGCCGGCTCTTGGTCTCGACGTCGTCCTCATGGACGACCCCAGTCCAGCGCGGGTTCGGGATGCCCCGAAGCTCGGAGATCCCCTGATGGTCGATCCATTCGGGACGCTGCTTGCCCAGGCTGTCTCGGAGTTCCGCGATGAAGGCGCCGATCCGGATCGGGTTGTCCATCTCGGTCCAGCGGTTGGGATCCACCATCGGGCCTGCCTGGAGCAGCTCGACGGCGCGCTCGACGAGCACACCGTCGCTCGCCTCTTGGAAGGGGCGGCACGAGGCCAGCACACCGAAGGGCGGAACGGTGTGCTGCTCGGCCCGAACCGACAGCACGGCGCCAGCGATGTCGCGCAACCCTTGGCCCGAGTAGCAGGCGTCGATGACAACCAGGACAGCTTTCGCGGGGGAATGCGCGAGCACGCGACCCAAGTCGTCGGGCTCCACCGCAACGTGGCCGTAGAGACCCGTCCTCGGCGAGTCCCGTGTGAGCAGCCAGTGCTTGCCTCCGTCGACGGTGCCGTGCCCACCCCAGTACAAGACCAGGATGTCGTCGTGGCGCCGCTCGCGGCACCATCGGCGCACCGTATCGAGGAGCTCCTGCGGATCGCTGGAGGGCTTGACCGGCTCCTGCCCCCAGAGCCGGCCCAGCTCCGCGACGCCCTTGCGGAGCAGTGGCAGATCAGAGTGCGCGCCGTCGCGGTAGTCGACCGCGATCAGCGCGATGTCCACCCGCTTGCGCGCGCTCCCGCCCATTACGCGCCATAATCGCACGCGTGAGAGACGTCATTGTGGTCGTGCCAGGCATCCTCGGCAGCAGGCTCGTGCGGAACGGCCAGGAGATCTGGGGCCTGCCAGGTGGGATCGCGCGCAACCTGGCGCACCCCGAGGCGACCCTGGCGCTGGACGGCGACGGGCATGACGTCGACCCGTCGGTGAGCGCAGCCGGATTGGTCCAGGCACCGGTCCACTTCCCAGGCCTGGCCAAGGTGGATGGCCTCCGCCGGCTCGTCCGTTTCACCCGCCAGAGGGTGGCGTCCAGCCATGTGTTTATCTTCGCCTACGATTGGCGCCTGTCGAACCGCGTCAACGGGCGGCTGCTCGGCGAGCTGGTCGAGCAGTGGCGCCGGTGGTCACGTGACCGCAACACCAAGATCGTGCTGATCTGCCACTCGATGGGCGGCCTGGTGGCCCGCGCGTTCCTCGACCTAGAGGGGGGCGCGGAGCAGTGCCGCCGCCTGGTCACCGTCGGCACCCCCTACTTCGGGTCGGTCAAAGCCCTCGGCTGCCTGGTCAACGGCGTGTACCCGTGGGCGGGCAGGATCGGTGAGCGGCTGACCGAGGTCGCCCGCACCTGGCCGTCGGTCTACGAGCTGCTCCCGACCTATCCCGCCGTCGTGGAGCGCTCCGGTGGCCTGGCCTCTCTGTGGGACACCGACGTGCCCGGCCTAGATCGCCAGCGCTGCAAGGAGGCTCGCGCGTTCCACGATGAGCTACGAAATGTAGTCAAGGCCCGCCAGGCCCCGCCCTACGAGATCACCGCGGTGATCGGCCACCTCCAGCCGACCGAGCAGTTCGCGCGTGTGACGCCCGGGGGAGTGCGGCTGCTCACCGAGCACGGCGGCGTCGACCTGCGGGGCGACGGGACCGTCCCGCGCCAGGGAGCCTGCCCGCCCGATTGGGACGATGACAGCCTCGGCGCGTTCTTCGCCCACACCCACCTGTCCCTGCCAGGCAGCCGCCGTATGTTCGACCACCTCCACGCGGTGTTGACCGCCGTGCCGCGGCCCCCGCTGGCCCTTAGAGCCGGGTTGGCGATCGACGTGCCTGAGCTGGTTATGGAGGGCGAGCCGTTCGAGATTGCGGCCGAGGCCACCGAAAGCCGGCTCGCCATCCGGGCCAAGGTCGCCGCGGTGGACGGCGGAGTCCCGTTAACGGCCATCCTCGAGCCCCGCGACGGCCGGCAGGTCGCGGCGTTCGACGGCCTGGCGGCCGGCACCTACCTGGTCACGGTCAGCGCCGCGCACCCGAGCGTCAGGGGAGTGGAGTGGGTCACCGACGCCTTCACGGTCTGGCCGCGATACGCCTGACCGCCGGCCAGCCGTTGCGCCAGCCAACGCCCCCCGATGATCCCGGCGGCCTGCGACGCCTGCTCGCCATGCGCCGCGATGAGATCCTTCGCGTCGCTGAGGAGTGATGTCGACTTGTTAGTCGACATCCGTAAAGCGCCGATAATATACCTTATGTAAACTAACTGCTCTGGCGAGGCGGGAGGAGGCTGAGTGAAGCAGACCAGTGTGCTGGTTGTGGGTGCTGGGCCGACGGGCTTGACTCTGGCCTGCGATCTCGCGCGGCGCGGCGTGGCCATGCGGATCATCGATAAGGCGCCACAGTTTCCCGTGGGCTCGCGCGGCAAAGGCTTGCAGCCACGCAGCCTTGAGGTTCTTGACGACCTGGGCGTGGTCGATCAGGTCGTCTCCTCAGGCACGCCCCATCTGATGGTCCGGACCTACTCGCGTGATCAGGTGATCCGCGAGGTCGACCTCTATGCGGAGCACGCGCCCACCCCCGACGCCCCCTACGACAGCGCGCTGACCATCCCGCAATGGCGGGTCGAGCAGATCCCTCCGCGACCGGCTCGCCGACCTCGGCGCGGCTGTGGAGTTGGGCGCCGAGCTGATCGAGTTCTCCCAAACCGAGGACGGAGTCATCGCGACGATCCGCCGCGCCAACGACGACGAGCGGACCGAGGCCGCCTACCTGGTGGGCTGCGACGGCGCGCATAGCCGCGTCCGCAAGTCGCTGGGGGTGGGCTTTGCTGGCCAGACGCACGAGACCCAGCGGATGGTCCTCGGCGACGTCGAGGTCGACGGGCTGGCTCGCGACGCCTGGCACATGTGGTTCGACGGCGAGGATGGGATCATGCTCTGCCCGCTGCCCGGTACGCGGTCTTGGCAGCTGCAGGCCTCACCGCTGCTCGATGAAGACGGCCAGCCGGTCGAGCCGTCACTGGAGGTCTTCCAGCAGATCTTCGACCAGCGAGCTGGGCTGCCCGGCGTTCGCCTGCACGACGTGACTTGGCTGTCGACCTACCGGACGAACGTGCGGATGGCGGACCACTTTCGCGTGGGCCGGGCCTTCTTAGCTGGAGACGCCGCGCACGTCCACTCCCCCGCTGGCGGCCTGGGCATGAACACCGGTATCCAGGACGCCTACAACCTGGGATGGAAGCTCGGCCTCGTCCTGTCCGGGGCAGCGGCCCCCGGCCTGCTCGACACGTATGAGGAGGAGCGGTTGCCGATCGCCGCATGGACCCTTGACGCCAGCTCCGAGCGGCTCCGCGTCATGTTGGATGCCGTGAGGGAGGCGGGCGGCTTGGACGCCAAGCCCGTGCCGGAGCTGCTGCAGCTGGGCTTGGGGTACCGCTGGAGCTCACTCGCCCGCGACCTGACTGGACGAGCTGGCCGGGTGCGTGCCGGTGACCGCGCTCCCGATGCGGTATGCCGGGACGCCACTGGCAAGGCGGTACGCCTGTTTGATGTCTTCCGCGGTCCGCGCTTCACCTTTCTCGGTTTCGGTGAGGGTTGCGGCGGGGCTTTGCGCCCGGCAGCCGCCAGGTATGCCGACCGCCTGAAGACGTGCCTGATAGCGGTGCCGCCGGGAGCCGGCGTCGATGCGTTGATCGACGACCAGGGCCATGCCCTGCGGGCCTATGACATCACCAGCGACACCCTGGCCCTCGTCCGGCCTGACGGCTACATCGGCCTGACCGCGCCGTCCCACGACGCTCAGGCGGTGCTCGGTTACATGGAGGGCCTCGGCGCGCCGGGGTAACGCTCCTCATTGGGCATGCGGCGGGTAGCAAAGAGCGTACTCCCGGTCACCGCAACGGAACGGAGAGTGAAGGGATCACCCCCGGCCGTGTCGAACGACGCCTTGACAGCCCGACGATTCGGCACACCGATGAAGCGATCGAGCGCCCAAAAGTCCGCCCTCCCCCTGGCGCTGATGCTCGCCGCCGTCGCGGTGACGCTCGGTGTGGTGCGGGTTGTGACCGCAGAGCGGGCGAGCGCGCCGCAGGCCCGCTCCTCGCCGGAAGCGGTCACCCAGCCGGCGCCACCTACGCCGGATCCGGTCCCACGCCGGCTTGGGATCACCACCCACCCGTCCGGCGCCGCGGTCACGATCACCGCGCCGGACGGGTCCACACGGGCCGCCACGGCCCCGTTCGCTGGGACGTTGGCGGGCGGCAACCTTGAGCTGCGGGTAAGCCTCGACGGCTACAACCCGCTGGCGCAGAGGGTCACGCTCGACCGGGATCGCGACCTCGACCTCTGGCTGGACCCGGAGGGGCTGCTCCACCATAAGGTTGGCGAGCTCACGACGGGGTCGAACCCCAAGCAGGTGGCTTTCTCCCCGGACGGCCGGCAGCTGTGGGTAACGTTGCTCGGTGGCAAGGGTGTCGAGGTCTTCGACGCCCGGACGCTGGAGCGGCTCGCGCAGATCACGCTCGGCGCGCACGGGTCGGTCGAGGTGATCTTCAGCGGTGACGGCTCCACCGCGTACGTGAGCCAGATGGAGACCGCGTCGGTCTTCGAGATCGACCGCAAAGCGCTCACAGTTCGCCGGCAGCTGCCCACCAAAGGGGTGTGGAGCAAGGTGATGGCGCTCTCGCCGGACGAGCGCACGCTCTATGTCGCCAACTGGTCGAGCAATGACGTGTCGGAGATCGACCTCGGCACTGGGATGGTCCGCCGGCTGCTCGCGACCGTGAGGACCCCTCGCGGGCTCTTCGCCACCCCGGACGGGAGGCAGCTGTTCGTGGCGGGCTTCAGCGATGGCCAGCTCGAGCGGATCGACTTGGCGAGCGGCCACTCCGAGACGCTGCTCGACACCGGCGGCGCGTTGCGCCACCTGGTCGGCGACCCGAGGCGCGGCGTGGTCTACGCCGACGACATGGCGAAGAGCGCGGCATACGTTGTCGACCTCCGCAGCGGGCAGCCTCGCAAGCTCGCCGCCACCAACGCCAAGCCGAATACGATCGACCTGACGCCGGACGGCAAGGTGCTCTACGTCTCCAACCGCGGCGAGAACGGCCGGTCGTTCTCCATGCCCGGCCCGGAGTGGGGCTCGGTGCTCGCGATCGACACCACGACCGGCAAGGTGCTCGACGCGATCATGGGCGGCAACCAGACCACTGGCCTGGACGTCTCCGGTGACGGGCGGCTCCTCGCCTTCTCCGACTTCCTCGACAACCGGGTGCAGATCTTCGCGATCCCCCCGCTCGAGGCCCTCGCCAACGGCGGTGGCGGCAGGGCATCCGCCCACCTGGCCGAAATCCCGAAGCGCCGAGTGGACTCACGCCCTGGGCGTTGAGCATTTCTCAGCTTTACGCTACGCCCGGCGACTGTAGGACAGTGCGAGAGAAAGAGCAGGGCATGCCGTTGCACGCGGTCTTTCTGAACTGCACGCTGAAGCGCTCCCCCGCGGTATCACACACCGAGGGGCTCATCCGGAAGGTCATTGAGTGGTTCGACCGCATGGACGTGGCCAGTGAGATCGTCCGGGTCGTTGATTACGACGTGCGCTTTGGGATTAGCTCGGACGAGGGCGACGGTGATGAGTGGCCGTTGATCCTGGGCAAGATCAAAGCCGCCGAGATCATCATTGTTGGCACGCCGATCTGGTTCGGGGTGCGGTCAAGCGTCTGCCAAATGGTGATCGAGCGCCTGGACGGCACGTACAACGAGCAGAACGAGGTTGGCCAGTACCCGCTCTACAACAAGGTCGCTGGCGTCGTGGTGACCGGCAACGAGGACGGCGCCCACGCGGCGGCGGAGACCACGCTGTTCAACATGACCCATCTCGGCTGCACCGTCCCGCCAAACGCGGACACGTACTGGGTCGGTGACGCCGGGCCTGGGCCGAGCTACCTTGACATCGGCCAGGACCATGAGTACACGAAACGGACGACCCGGTGGATGGCGCACAACCTCGTCCACATGGCGCGCATCCTCAAGGCCAACCCCATCCCGGCCGAGGGGAACACCAAGGACGTGGAGACCTGCCACGTCGGCTGAGCCGCCACCGGTGGCATAGTGGGGCGCTTAGCGCACCCGCCCGTAAATACGGTTGGGAGCACTTAGCCGAGCGCTGCAGCCGGGCCAGGATGGGCCAGCCGCTCGTTCGCCATCCGCAACGTCCGGGCGGTATAGCGCTGCAGAGCGCGCAGCTGGCTGGGCGCCAGCCGGTCACAGACCCACCGCCAATGCAACGACACCCAGTCACCCGCCTGCAAACCAGTCGCGAACCCGAGGCCGTCGATAGCGGCGGTCGCGGTCTCGGTCCGCTCCGGACCTAGGGACAGCTGGTGAGCCTCGTAACGCAGCGGCCGGGATCGGACCACGACCTCACCGCCTGTGACCGAGACGACTTTGCCCCACCGGATGCGGCACTGGTCGAGGACCTGCAGGGGCCGGTCAGCGCCACGCCCCTCGCCGAGCATCCCGACCCAGGGGTAGACGCAGAGCACGTGAAAGCTGTGATGGGCGGTGCCACCGGCCGGGATCGTCTCAGCGAGGTTGCGCCACCACCGGCCAGCTGGCTTGGCGAACCGCTCGGCCAGCGAGTCGCCGAAGGTGGTCAGGTCAACGCGGTCGAGCAGCTCGTTGCCAACCCAGTAGGCCTCAACGACCCGCCGGTCGAGCGGGTCACCGATCCCGTTCACTCCAGCGATGAGCTGCAGGTACGGCCACGCTCCGCCAAAACCCCGAGCCAGCTCGCGGAGCCCGCCGTCGACGACGCCGCCAGCGCCGTACTCGAGCATCGCGCGGTGGTCGGCCGGACCGCAGTACCCCAGCTCGTTCGGCGCGTACGCGTAGCGTGCGAACAGCAATGGGCCAGTGGCGTCAACCATCCTGGCTACCCTAATCGGGCGGCAAGCTCCCTGCCGCCTCAGACGCCGATGAGGTCGGCGATGCGGCGGCGGTGGTCGCTGGCGGTGCCCAGCAGGGCGGCGCCGGAGCGGGCGCGGCGCAGGTAGAGGTGGAGGTCGTGCTCCCAGGTGAAGCCGATCCCACCATGGATCTGGATCGCGCCCTGGGCGCAGGCGACGGCGGCGTCGCTGGCTGCGGCCTTGGCCTGGCTTGCGGCGAGCGCCGCGTCCGGCGCGCCCTCCTGCACCGCCCAGGCGGCGTAGTACGCGTGGCTTCGCGCTGACTCGAGCGCGATGAACATGTCCGCGCAGCGGTGGCTGACGGCCTGGTAGGCGCCGATTGGGCGGTTGAACTGCTCACGCGTCCTCGCGTGCGTGACCGCCATGTCAAGGCAGGTTTGCGCCACCCCCACCAGCTCGTGCGCGAGGGCGGTCGCGCCATGTATTCGCGCGGATTCGAGTGCCGCGTTGCCCCCCCTTGCGGGTCCAGCGGCGGTGACCGGAGCGCGCTCCAGCCGCACGGTGCAGAGCCGGCGGGTGGCGTCCATGGTCGGCTGCGCCTGGATCTCGCACTCATGGGGATCGACCGCGAGCAGCCGCTGCTCGGCCCCGTCGTTCGCGGCGAGCACGATCGTTGTCGCGATGTGGGCCTCCGGCACGCGGTGGAACAGGCCGCGCACGACGCCGTCAACGCGCGTGGCCTCGCCCTCCAGCGCGAGCACTGGGATCGCTTGGCCATCCCGCAGCTCCTCGAGGAGCGTGTCCATCCCAGCCTCGGCAAGCGCTGGGGCGGCGATGCCGGCTGCGCTCACCAGCGGGACGGGGGCGATCACGCGCCCGCACTCTTCGAGCACCGCGCCAAGTTCGACCAACCCCGGCAAGCCGGCCACGCCTACCTGGGTAAGCCGCCGGTAGAGGTCGAGGTCGGCGCCAGTCTCCGACTCCATCACCGACCGGACTCGCTCGTGGGTGCAGTGGTCGCCCAGCAGCGCGCGCACGGCGTCCCGCAGCGCCTCTTGCTCCTCGGTGAAGGTGACGTCCATGAGCCCCCAGCCCTACCGGCTTCTGGGGAGGCCGAGCACACGCTCGGCGATGATGTTCTTGAGGATCTCGGTCGTGCCCGCCTCGATCGTGTGCCCCCTGCCGCGGAGGTAGACGCGCTGCCAGAACCCGTCACCGGCGGTGCCTGGGCCGGACATGACTTGGCCGGCGCTGCCGAGCAGCTCCATCGCGAACTCACCCATGGCCTGCTGTGCCCGCTCCCAGAGCAGCTTGGCCATCGAGCCCTCGGGGCCGGGCGCGCCCCTCTGAAGCTTGGACAGGCTACGCAGGTTCGCGATCCGCAGCGCCTCGATGTCGAGGTGAAAGCTGGCCAGCCGCTCACGCACCATCGGGTCATCGGCGCGGTCGAGCTCGCGGACCAGCTCGATGAGCCGGTCGAGAGTGATCCGCGCGCCGATCTGCATGGCTGCCCCCATCGTCCCGCGCTCATGGAGAAGCGTCGTCATCGCGACCTTCCACCCGTCGCCCTCGGGGCCGAGCCGATTCTCCACAGGGACCCGGGCATCGTCGAAGAAGATCTCGTTGAACTCCAAGTCGCCGGTGATCTGGGCGAGCGGGCGGACCGTCACCCCGGGGTCGCGCATGCCAGCGATAAGGTACGTGAGGCCCTTGTGCTTCGGCGCGCCCGCGTCGGTGCGCGCCAGGAGGAGGCAGAACTCCGCCAGGTGCCCGTAGCTCGTCCACACCTTCTGCCCGTTGACGACGTACCCGTCCACGTCGCGGACCGCCTTGGTGTGCAGCGCGCCGAGGTCGCTGCCGGCGCTTGGCTCGCTGAACCCCTGGCACCAGATCTCGTCCCCGCGCAGCAGCGGCGGCAGATACCGGCGCTTCTGCTCGTCCGTTCCCCACGCGATGATTGTCGGTCCTGCCATGTACAGGCCGATCATGTTGATCGGGTCAGGCGCCTGCGCCCGAGCGACCTCTTGGTCAAAGATCGCCTGCTGGGCGAGCGCGCCGCCACTGCCGGGGGCGCCCGGGTGGGCCTCCGCCCGCCCGCCATACTCTTTCGGCCACGTGAGGCCGAGCCAGCCAGCGTCGTAAAGCTGCCGCTGCCACCACCGCCGCAGCTCGACCATCTCGTCTGAGTCGCGCACGATCGGGTGTGAGTCCGGCCAGCCCTCCGGCAGATGCTCAGAGAGCCACTGGCGCACCTCAGCCCGGAACTCAGCCTCGGCGGGGCTGTCCCGGAAGTCCATCGACGCTCCTCTTCTCCTCCGGAGCGCCACCTTAGCTGAACGGCAAACGCGCTTGACACCTCCGCATGGCGGATGGAGGCGTCGCCGCGGCGTGGCTACCTCAGCAGCAGGATGATGAGGATGATCAGGAGCAGCGTGCCGAGGCCGATGCCCGGCACCCGGTATGCGCCGCCGCCGTACCCGAACGCGCCGAGCAGGACGAGGACGAGCAGGACAATCAGGATGATCTCAAGTAGACCCACAGGGAACCCTCCAGTTCTCCAACCCAACCCCAGTGTGGCAGCCGTGACAGCATTCCCCAACCGGGTAATGCACACCGCGCAATCAGCGGCGATCAAGGGTGGCGGACAGGTGCTGCTGCAGGGGCTCGCCTAGGTCAGGCGGCCGCCGTCGACGCGCTTCGCCATCGCGGTGGCCGCCATCCGCAACAATGCCAGTGGGATGGGCCAGGGACCAGGTGCCGAGCAGGAACCCGAGTGGCGCGATGTCGGGGTGGAGCGCGACCACTATTTAGGCCTGCCGCCCCGACCACGTCCAGGCGTACGCCTCGTCCTCGCACTGGCCAGCGGCGAGGCCGAGGTCAAGGGGGTGGAATGTGTCGATCATGACTGCGGTCTCCTCCGTCCCCTCCCTACCGATCGACGCCTCGACGCTGCCCGGCTGGGGCCCATGCGTGAACCCCGCGGGGTGGAGCGAGATCGACCCCAGCCCGATGCCCGAGCCCTTGCGGCTAGTGAACTCACCCCCGGCGTAGAACAGCACCTCATCGCTGTCGACGTTCGCGTGGTTGTACGGGGCTGGGATCGCAAGCGGGTGGTAGTCGAGCTTACGCGGCACGAAGCTGCACACGACAAAATGAGGGCCCGCGAACGTCTGGTGGACGTGCGGCGGCTGGTGGACCCGGCCGGTGATCGGCTCAAAGTCGCTGATGTTGAAGGCGTACGGGTAGAGGCACCCGTCCCAGCCGATGACATCGAACGGATGGTGGGCGTACGTATAGCGCGTGAGCCCTTGTCCTGCGGGTTGCCCACCCGCACCCTGTCCTGCGGGTTGCCCACCCGCACCCTGTCCTGCGGGTTGCCCACCCCGGCGGTGGCGCACGAGCACGTCGATGTCCTCGCCGTCGGCCAGCAGCGGCTCGGTTGGGCTGCGCAGATCACGCTCGCAGTACGGTGAGTGCTCAAGGAACTGGCCGCGTGCTGACAGGTAGCGCGAGGGTGGGCCGATGTGGCCGGTCGCCTCGATCACCAGCGCGCGGAGCGGCTCGTCCCCAGCGATGACCCACCGGTGTGTCATCGACGTGGGGATGACGACGTAGTCGCCGGGGCCGACATCGAGCGCGCCATACACCGACTCAAGCTGGCCGCGGCCCGACTCGATGTAGACGCACTCATCGCCAACGGCGTTGCGGTAGAGCGGGCTCGGCTCGTCGGCGGCGGCGTACCACACACGCACGTCGCTGTTCCCAAGCAGGAGCTGGCGGTCGTCGACTAGGTCACCGCCGATCTTGAGCTGATGAGTGCGCAGATGGCGCGGCTTGAGCGGGTGGTTCGGCTTCAGCTGCTGCGGCTGGCGCTCAACTGGCTCAGCCGCCACGATCGCGGTCGGGATGTGGCGGTGGTAGAGCAGCGCGGAGTCCGAGCTGAAGCCCTCGGCCCCCATCAGCTCCTCCGCGTACAGCCCCCCGTCAGGCCGCCGGAACTGTGTGTGACGCTTGTGCGGGACCTCCCCGACGCGGCGGTAGAACGGCATCGTCGGCCCTCCTCTCAAGCCAGGCCCTCAGCCTATGCTGGACCGCCAGCGATGCACGAGGCGACGCCTGCCCGCTGCGTCAACGGCGTACGGAGAGTCCGTGCGGCGAGCGCATAGAAAGCCGGGCATTTCGGCAGCTGCGGAGGCCCATCGACTACGCTGATTCGTCCCGTCCTGGAGATTGCGGAGTCCCTGGAGCCAGCGTGCAGCCCGCTCGCGATCAAAGCCAGCTGAAGCAGCGTACAAGGGTGGCCATTGTCGCCCTCGCCCTCGTTGCCGCCGCATGCCAGTTCTCCAGCGACCGCGTGCAGCAGGCCGGCGAGGCCTTGGCCGGGGCGACCGACTCTACGGTCAGCGAGCGCCCGGCGTCCCCTGACGAGGTGCGCTTCGACGTTGGTGTGACTAAAGAGCCCTGCCCCGAGCGGATCAACCCTCAGAACGGCTGCATCTACCTCGGCACAATCTCTGACCTTTCGGGCCCGTTCTCGGTGCTTGGCGTCCCCTCCGTCGAGGCGCAGAGGGCCTTTTGGAAGCGCGTCAACGAGCAAGGCGGGATCGGGGATTTCGATATCAATGTCACCCAATACGTCCGCGACAGCAAGTATGACCCGGAGGCGCATAAGCAGGCCTACGAGGAGATCAAACGCCACGTGCTCGCGCTGGCCCAGACGTTCGGGTCACCCACAACCGCAGCGATCATCGATGACCTCACCACCAATGGGATCGTCGCCGCCCCCGCATCGTGGACCTCCGCTTGGACGTACGAGAACGTGATCTTGGAGTCCGGAAACACCTACTGCACCGAATCGATGAACGCTGTCGACTTCGCGCTCCGCACGCGCCCTGAGATCAAGCGGATCATGGCGATCTATCACCCTGGCGACTATGGCGAGGACGGTGCGGCTGGCGCGAAGATCGCCGCTGGAGCGCACGGCCTGGTATTTGCCGCCGTCTCACAGGAGCCGACCGCCACCGGCGCGACGGCCGACGCGACGGTCAACGCGATCCTTACCCAGCGGCCCGACCTCGTGATCCTCACCGTCTCTCCGCGCGAAACGGCGGCCATCGTCGGTGCCGCTGTCGCTCGCGGCTATGACGGGCTCTTCATCGGCAATGGGCCAACCTGGGCGCCATCGCTGCTCCAATCCCCCGCCGCCGAGGCTTTGCGGACCCGCTACCTCCAGGCGGCGCCATGGGGATCCTTTGACGCCCAAACCCCTGGCCATCAGGCGATGCGAGCGGCGCTCGGCAACGTGAGCGGCAACGACGGCTACGTGTTTGGGTGGGTGTGGTCCTACCCCATCAAAGCAGCGCTTGAGCAGGCGGTCCGCTACGGCGACCTTACCCGCAAAGGGCTGCTCGACGCGGTCGGCGACTTGCAGTCGGTCAACTACGAGGGCATGTTGCCCGAGGGCGCCGGCGACTTCGCCGATGGCCCTAACGAGGGCGGCACCGTCCGCCAAACCCTTATCCAGCGCCCCGATGACAGCGTCCAGTCCGGCGTGAGCGTGTTGGAGGGCTTCTTCACTGGCGCCACCGCAACCGGCTATAGCTTCACCGGTCCCTGCTTCCAGGTGGTAGACCTGGGTCGTGACGCAAACGGCGCCGATCAGCTGGTTCCCCGTCCCTGACCCAGCCGAGCTACCCGAGGACCTTCAGAAGCTGTTCGCAAAGGCCCAGCAACGCATTGGGCTCGTCCCGAACGTGTTCCGCGCCTACAGCTTCCGGCCCGAGCGCCTGCGGGCGTGGTTCGCCCACTTCCGCCAACTTCACGAGCCGACCGATCGTCTCGACGCCGCCGAGCGCGAGATGATCGCGGTCGCGGTCTCAATGGCGAACAGCTGCCTCTACTGCCTAGTCGCCCACGGCGCCGCGCTCCGCGAGGCGCTCGGCGACCCGGTCCTGGCCGACCGCATCACCCTCGACTACCGCCGCGCCGGGCTCGACGAGCGCCGCACCACGATCCTCGACCTCGCGGTGAAGATCACCCGCGCGCCCTTGGACTGCGGCCCCGACGACCTGGCCCGTCTCCGCTCGCTCGGCCTGGCCGACGAGGAGGTCTGGGACGTGATCGAGATCGCCGCCATGTACAACTTCACCAACCGCTTGGCCCTCGCCACCGGCATGATCCCGAACGAGGAGTACCACGCGCTGTTCCGGTGATCCGCTCGGTGTCCGTGGAGGTGCGCAGGGTGTCTATGCTTCGGCCATGGCCTCGTTTATCGCGATCAATGGTGAGGTGCTTCGCGACCTCCGTCTCCTGCGGATGCTGTCGCAGGAGCAGTTGGCCCATGCCGCAGGGTGCACCCGTGAGGAGATCTCCGCCTACGAGCGCGGTATCCGTAAGCCCAGGCCCGCCCAGCTCGACCGCATCATTACCGCGCTGGAGCAGGACCCGGTCAATGCTAAGCAGTGGCTGCTGATCCAGACCCCTGCCCTTGACCTCATGATGAGAAAGATCGAGGGACCGATGAACCGCCGCGAGCTGGTCAAAGCTCTCACCGCTGGCATCAGCGCAGGCACAAGCGCGGCCATCCTGCCGCCGCATGGCCACTCGGGCGCGCTGCCTCCGCCCAGGGTTCTGCACGAGCAGACGGTCGCGCTGGCCGCCCGCTACCCGACGACCTCGCCGGCCGAGCTGCTGCCCAACGCCCGCCACCATCTCAACACGCTCACCGACGCGCTGCGCCGCCCGCTGGCCGGGGAGCGCACGATGCTGCTCGTGGACGCCGCCGAGACCGCGAGCCTGGCTGCCCGCACGGCCAGGCTCTCCGGCTATCACGGAGAGGCTGCGGCCTTCTTCGCGCTAGCCCAGTCGCTCGCAGACGAGTCCGGTTACGACACGCTGCGCGGCCTCACCCGCATCGCCGCGGCGGCGGTCCACGGGCCGTTGGTTGGCGGCGGGGATGGCGACTGGGTCGCCGCGCTGGACATGATCACCAGCGCGGTGTCGCTCATTGGCACGTCCGGGCCGCACGCCCAGTGGGCGCAGTATGCCTTGGCGCAGCAGTACGCGGACCTGCGCCGCGAGTCTGAGGCCATCCGAGCGTTCGCGCGGCTCCACTACCCACCTGACGGCGACAGCGGTGAGGGCTTCTTCTCTGCTGCCGCCCGCTTCCACTACATGACCGCCCCATCGAATCTCGACGGGTTCGCTGGCCGCTGTTATGCCTTGCTGGTGCGGACTGATGAGGCGCTTGGCCACCTTGCTCGCCAACTTGCCGCGGGACCCGTCTGCATCGAGCTTCACCAGACGGATGTCATGCTGGCGCACGCCTGCGCGGGCGAGCCTGAGCCGATGTGCGCAGCCGCTCACCTTGGGCTCGACCTCGCGTTGGCCACGCCGCAAGGGGCGGGGGATCTCTCCGTGGCGGAGATCCGCGGGGCTCGAGCGAAGCTGCCGGAGCCGTGCGCGGACGCGGCATGTGTGCGGGAGCTGGACGAGCGGCTGGCGGTGCTCTGACGCGACGCCAGGCCAGGGTCTCGACTCGACGACCTTTGGGCTGACCTGCGCCGTACTCTCCGGAATGCTCCGTGGACAGCCCATAGGCGGCGGCGAGCGCAGCTGAGTGACCGCAGCCGCTCCGTAACCACGGTGGACGCGCGCTCGCGGTGCCCGCAGGCGTTCTAGATCCGCTCGGCCCTGCTCCCCACACTGAGCAGTATGGAGATCGAGCGTGTGGGCAGGCCGTTGATTCGGGTGGATCATGTGGACCCGCTGGTGTTGGCGTGCGCGGCATGCGGGTGGGTTCCCCAGGGCTGCTGGCCCGCCGATCCCACGGCCACGCTGCTGTGGGCAGTGATCGACCACTGGAGGGACACCCACCGCCAGCAGGAGGCGGCCCGGTGAGCGGCAGGATCCGGGCCATTGCCCAGATGATCCGCATCGAGTGGGAAGACCAGCACGGCATCGCCGTCTCCTGCGCGAGGTGCGGGGGCGTGGCGCAGATCTGGGGCTACGACTTGGTGGAGCTGCTGCCCTGGAGGGTGATCGAGCACTTGCTGTCCGAGCATTGGGACGGCGCGCACGATCCAGCGTTGGTCGATGGGCATGCCAGACCGTGACCAGTCCACGGGATCTGCAAAGCTGCTCGCGGCCACGCGTGGAGCTTCGTTGTGACGTGGCCGCGGCGTGGGCGCACTGCTATTGCTGCGGTTACGAGTCGGCCCGGTTCCAGGCGAGACGGCGCTGGAGGCCGCGGAGCTGCAAGCCCGCCAGCATGAGCAACGGGCGGTGGCACGCCGTCGATGGGCGAACGACGGCGTGCCACCGCAGTGACCAGGTCTACCCCCCTGCGGCGCGTTGACGAAAATGACCGCGCTCTGCGGGTTAGCTACAACCGGATGTAGCGCCGCATTGCGGGCAGCAATGGCAGGAGCCAGCGCGGATCATCGCGACACCGCACTGGTAGCACATCGGCGCGTCGCCATGCAGGGCTTTGACTGGGGTTGGTTGGCCTTCCGGTAGGGGGATGGCCTGGCCGGTGGTGTCAGCGAGCGGTGCAGTCCAGGGCTGAGGGTTCGATGTCCCGGCCTCGAGGGCGGCGCGCTCCTCCATCGTGTAGATGCCAAGCGCCTGGCGTCGGTCGGCCGGCAAGTACTCGATCGCGAGCCGGCGGAAGAGGTAATCGACGATCGAGGTGGCGAACCGCACCTCGGGATCGTCGGTCATCCCGGCCGGCTCGAACCGCATGTTCGTAAACTTGCGGACGTAGACCTCAAGTGGCACGCCGTATTGCAGCCCGATGCTCACGCTGATCGCGAATGCGTCCATCACGCCTGACAGCGTCGATCCCTGCTTGCCAAGCTTGACGAAGATCTCACCAATCCCATCCCCGGGATACTCTCCCGCGGTCAGGTAGCCCTCAGCGTCACCGACCTGGAACGAGATGGTCTGCGACGGCCGTTGCTTCGGGAGCCGCCGCCGCACCATTCCGGCCTTTGCGGCGGCCTGCTCAGTCGTGTTGGCGGTTTCGTTTTTCGCCGCAATCGACAGTGGTTGCGCGACCTTGCAGTTGTCACGGTAGATCGCGAGCGCCTTGAGCCCCCGGCGCCATCCCTCAAGGTACAAGTGCTCAACATCCTCTACCGTCGCCGACTCCGGCAGGTTCACGGTGTTGTGATTGATGACACCGTTCCCCACGAACGCGTGGGTTGTGGGGACGGAGAGGTCGAAGACCTCGCGTTGGCCATCGTCAGTCACTGACTCGACCGGGCTGAAGTGCAGGTTGTCAGCCTGCAGGCGTTGCAGCCACTCCGGCGGCTCGGCGGTGCGCTGACCAAGGAGCAGGAGGTCCTGGGCGCGTGTGGCCTTCCCGGGCTCCACGAACGGCATGAGCCGAGCCAGCCGCCGCGCGTGGGCGCCGGTGGCGTACACCCCATCGGAGGTCCGGCAGTGGACGATCCCAAGGTTGGTCAGCACCACCTGGAGGTCGTTGAGCAACCCCGCGGAGTCCAAGCGGATCGCCCACCTCGCCGTCGTGTCCTGCTCGGCCACGGCTGCGTCGAGCGTGAGCCCCTGGAGAAACGCGCACACCATCTCATGAGGCGAGCGCAAGATCGCGTCGGGGATGCGCATCTGCGAGGCATGGCTACCGCAGCCGAGATGCTGGACGAACTCCTGGACGACCTTGCAGCGAACACGGACCTGCGGGCAGGAGGAGTCTGACCCATGCTCGGGGTTAATGTTGAACACCGAGCGCCATGCATTGGCCACACGGCGCAGCGCCGCCGGTTGTGAGCTTGTGATGACGATCCGGCCGTTCGCCGTCGTGTGCCCTCCCGCCGCATGGGCGCCAAGCAAAAACGCAAGCTCGGCGGTCATCTCCGTCGGGATCTGGACGGCCGTCTCTAACTGCTCCCGTGGACCTGGCCGGAAGGCATCGAAACGGGCGGGCAGCGCCGACCACAGGTTGCTGCCGTACTGCATCGCGACGTATTCACCTGGCTGCAGCTCGTCGAGGGAGCGCCAGATCAATCCGTCGTCCTCGGACGCCACAAGCACGCGATGGTTTTCGGTGCCAGTGACCGTGTGGCCCGAGCGGAGCACGGCCTTGCGGACGCGCTGCTTGCCTCCGTAGTAGAACGCGTCGGTCTTGGCCGGGCCGCCGAGTGATGCGATCTCGACGACCTCGTCGCGGAAGCTGCCGGGTTTCTCGCCTTGGTAAAGGCTTTCGATTCTCACCAAGCCATCACCAGTGGTAACCAAGGTCTCGCCAACAATGCACTTTGACAGCGCCCCGCTGATAAACGGCTGGACAGCTGCCATCATCGTGACGTGGCCCATCGGTGAGATTGACCGCTCCCCCATAGCGCAGTCAAAGACCGGCAGGTGCTCGGGCTTCAACGCAGGCGCGCCCTCGATCGTGGCATGCTCATCGATGTACGCGAGGATCGCCTCAATCTGCTCATCCTGGTATCCCAGCCGCTCCAACGCGACCGGCACCGTGTGATTGACGATACGCATCGTGCCGCCGCCGACAAGTTTTTTCGATTTCACCAGCCCCAGGTCGGGCTCGATGCCGGTCGTATCGCAATCCATCATCAAGCCGATGGTGTTATGGCTCACGAAGCCATTGGCAACGTACGTGACGTTCTCGGGCACCGACAGGTCGTAGGTGAGGTCCTCGGAGTCGAGGCGTGCGAGGGTCACTGTGTCGAAGAGGAACGGGGTCTGGCGGTGCGCAGCGGGCTGCTGGCTACGCTCAAGCTGGACGGCCGCGTTCCTCCTATCGGATAGGAATCCGATCTCCGCGAGCCAGGGCTCGTGGCACGAGGGGTCGAGGAGCCGCAGGATTGTACGGCCCGTTGTGTCCGTTGTGCGGGTGGTGGGATAGCCGAGGGCGAGCAAGAGCGCCTGGACGTCGTAGCCAAATTCGAGCGAGGTCGTTGCCCAGCTCGGGCATCCTGCGGCTACGGTCCCGCCGGCCTCGCACAAACCTCGCAGGAACGCGGCGTAGACCGCTCGATCGTTGCTCGCGAGGATGGCGTCGGGGAGATGTGGGCGCTGCGCCAGTCCACAGGCCTCCCACCACTCGACGAGGTGGATGGAGCGCACCTCGACCTCGGTGCGCCCAACTCGCCCTGCCACGTGGGCGTGGGTGTCGAACAGCGCCTTGGCAAGCCACACGAGGCGCTCGACGACCTCGAAGTCATCCCCGGCGACGCGCAGCCGGATACCCTCGGCGTGCAGCGACCCAGCCCCCATGAAGTAGCCGGCGAACTCGGCGAGATCAGGGGTCATCGCGCCGGGGGACGCCCCTTGGGAAGGCGGCAGCGTGACACACTGCGGCTGACCGACCAGCTGGTCAAGCAGCAGCGGGACGGTTTCACCCTCTTTGAGATCGCCGAGCCGCCTCCACTGCCAGCGCCCGTCGGCGGTGACCACCTTGATCCTGTGGGCCGGCGTGCCTTGGATCCGGTACCCATAAGACGTCTCCACGGTGACGACCGACTCGAGGCCGTTCACGTAGAACTGCGTGGCGGTCCTCGGCCCCTCATCGGTCGCGACCTGGATGTCCAGGTCTTGCCACTGTGGACCGCACGGATCGCCCAGTGAGCCAAGCCGGGCGAGACCCTGGTCGGTCGCCACGAGGGCGCCGCCGACCAGGCATCCGGTCGGCGCCAAGACCGAGGCCTGGGCGTTGCGGACGCCGTGCTCGGTGCCGAGCGCCACGGCGTCGTCCCAGGCCTGGCGAGCAGCGGTGAGGATGTTCTCCGGGGCCAACCTGGCATCGATGCCCTCGACCGCGGCGCGGTGCTTGCGTAGCACCCTGAGCATCCCGTCACGGTCCTGCGCGTACCCCTCGAACGGGCCGAGTACCCTCGCGATCTCCGCCGAGGTCCGGTACGCGTGGCCGGTCATCAGCGCGGTGATCGACGCCGCCCATGCCCGCCCCTCGTCGGAGTCGTAGGCCAGGCCGAGGCTCATGAGCAGCCCCCCGAGGTTCGCGTAGCCAAGGCCGAGCTGCCGGTACGCTTCGGCGTTCGCCGCGATCTTCTCCGTCGGGTAGCTCGAATTGCCGACAATAATCTCTTGAGCAATGAACATGATCTCGACCGCGTGGCGGAACGCCTCGACGTCAAAGACCCCGTTCGTTTCAAATTTCCGTAAATTTAACGATGCGAGGTTGCAAGCTGAGTTGTCAAGATGCATGTACTCGGAGCAGTTGCGGACGACCACCCCATTAACGATATAGCTGTGGTTTCGGGGCTCTGACAAGTTGTAGGTAAGCTCGAACCCGTCGTCGGCCCGTTCCACCAGACGGGCTGTCTCGTCGGCGTCACACCATGTGCCCTCCTCATGCAGTTGAGAAGGCTGTGTGCTCTTTGACGGCAACGAGAGCCCGGCCAACTGCTCGAAACGCTCGACCGCCGGCCCCCTAATCCCAAGCTCGTAGGCGCCGTCTCGGCCGGAGACCGCGATGTGTGAAGTCACACCAAGCGTGCTCAGGAGCCGTTGAGCCCCAACAACCAAATCATGAGACAGCGACGTCAACCCCACAGAGCGATGAGCGTGGCTATTGGAGACGCAAGCTTGGGCATCAAACAGCCCGCGCAAGAACGCTCCGGCGATCTCAGGTGGGGCCTGCATGACCGACCAGGGAACAACCTTGCCGGATGCGTCACCGCTCCAAACCCCCAGCGCCTCCAGGAAACGCGTGATGACCTGGCGGCTTTGGCGCTCGTGTCGTTGCGCGGGCGCCTCTGGCGCCTGATCCCCGTTCATCCAAGCCACCAGGGCCTGGTGCCGGGCAGGGACATGGTCCTGCTCCTCCGCGTGGCCAGGAATGCAGCCGTCACTGGCCAGCCAGCCCAGGTACTCGGCGAACTCGGGAGACCACTTCTCCGGCAGGCGCACCGGCCGCTGGTGGCCGCCTTTCGTGTCGTAGGCGCATGGGTCCGTCGCCACCGGTAGCGCAAGGTCGGCGGTGAGAGCGGGAGTGGGCAGGTTCAGCGTCTTGATCTGGTCATCCAGCTGCAGGTCCTCCGCGGGGACGAACCCGCGGTTGACTGTGAATATTGGGTGGTTCGGGGTGCAACGCAGCTCCATGCCGTTGCTCAGCCTGAGGCGGACAATCGGGTTCCATCCAGTGAGCATGAGCGCGTCTGGCGAGCTGACCTCCACCCGCTCCGCCGGGGCATCAGGGTTGGTGGCGTCATGGGTGTAGACGGCGAACGCCTCGCCGTCCTGAACCCGCCTCACAAGATCGCGGAACGGGATCAGCCCCTTGTCGGTGTGGACGAGCGTGTCGCCCGGGAAACACGGGTTCGAGCCGTTGATCCGTCCCGCATTCGGTGTCGTGTGCCAGTCGTTCACCGTCGTGTCGTACTGCATTCCCGGGTCGGCGCACTCCCAGGCGGCCTGCGCGATCTGGCGCATGAGGTCTCGCGCAGGGAGGGTCTTGACGGGCTCGCCTGTGGTCACCGCGCGGAGCAGAAACTCCTCGTCAGCGACCACCGCCTGCATGAACTCGTCCGTCACGCGCACCGAGTTGTTCGCGTTTTGGTACTGGATGCTCGCGAAGTCCCGGCCATCGAGATCCATGTCGAACCCGGCCTCGCGCAGCGCTCGCGCCTTCAACTCCTCGTGCTGCTTACACCAGATGAACTCCTCGATGTCGGGGTGGTCGACATTGAGGATGACCATCTTGGCGGCTCTTCTGGTTGTGCCGCCTGATTTGATCGTCCCAGCGGAGGCGTCGGCACCGCGCATAAAGCTCACTGGACCCGAGGCGGTTCCACCTCCCGCGAGAGACTCGACCGAAGAGCGGATCCGCGAGAGATTGACCCCAGCGCCTGACCCGCCCTTGAAGATGATCCCCTCCTCGACATACCAGTTGAGGATCGAGGTCATCGTGTCCTCGACGGACAGGATGAAGCACGCTGAGCACTGAGGCTCGCGGCCCTTGACCCCAACGTTAAACCACACGGGGGAGTTGAACGCGGCCTTCTGATGGACCAAGAGGTGCTTCAGGTCAGCGTTGAACGCGTCCGCGGACTCAGGATCGGCGAAGTAGCCATCCTTACGCCCCCACGCCGTAATCGTGTCAGCGACCCTGTCGATCAGCTGGCGCACGCTGCACTCGCGGCCAGGAGCGCCCAGATGCCCGCGGAAGTACTTCTGGGCCACGATCGTCGTCGCGTTCAGCGACCAACTCTTCGGAAACTCGACGCCGCGCTGCTCGAACGCGTTTTTGCCAGTCTTCCAGTCCTTGATCACCGCGTCCCGGAACTCCCACTCGAGTTCGTCATACGGGTGGGCACCCGGCACCGTGAAGCACGGCTCAATCTTGAGGCCGATCCCATCTGATCGACCCGCGGACACCGTTTGGAGCGCTGCGTTCGTGGTGGTCATGGACTCCCCTCGCTGTCGCGGATTACCCTACGGCCGTGGAGTTACACGCTTGTAACCATGCCTTGTCTGGGGCGATCCGTCAAGGAGACAGTCGGCGCTCCCTTGCCCATATCAAGGAGTGCTATCGTGGCTCTCCCACTATATCTTGTGGCCTCTGGAGAGCGCGCTGGCGGGACAGCCGGCGAGGGCAGGACACGCAGGAGATGTGGCAACTGCTGCTTTGGCGCTTATCAGGCGCTCGTGCGGGGGTGGGCTGAGATGCGGTGCCCCTCCTGTGCCACGGACGATGACCGCGTCATCGATTCCCGGCCCGCAGAGGGTGGCGCGGCGATCCGTCGTCGTCGCGAGTGCCAAGCTTGCGGGGAGCGGTTCTCCACCTATGAGCGTCTTGAGCAGGCGGCGCTGTCAGTGCGCAAGCACTCCGGGGCCGCGGAGCCGTTTGACAGCGCCAAGCTGCTCGCGGGCATCGAGAAGGCGACGGCCAACCTTGCGCTTTCCCCGGACGCAGCTCGCCAAGCCGCTGCGCAGGTCGAGGCCAGAGTCAGAGCACTGGGTCGTCGTGAGGTTCCAAGCGAGATGATCGGCGCTGAGGTGCTCGCCGCCTTGCGAGACCTCCATCAGGTCGCCTACGTACGCTTTGCGAGCGTGTACAAGGGCTTCACCTCCCCCGAGGATTTTGTCCGGGAGCTTGCGGATCTCGAGCGCCAGCCGCCCGAGCAGCCAGGCGCCCAAAGGAGGCGCTGACCTCATGCGACCGCACTTACGGGCGGGTGCGCTAAGCTTGAGTTTTGCGGTTATGCGGCTGCTTGTGCCCAGGCCAGACGCACCGCCGCGATTTCTTCACATGAGGGCCGATCAGGGCATTGCCGCAGAAATTCCGCGGCGATCAGCACCCGCCGCAGGGTGGCGAGCATGTCCGCGACCGACGGACTCTTCTTGGAGAGATACCAGGGCGCGCGCCGACGGCGCTCAGCGACCACCTCAGGGGCATGCCCAGCGATGGCATACCACAAGATCGCCAGACTGAGGCAGTAGAACCCGAACGGCACCGTCCGCTCGACCGCTTTAGGGGTGCGGTTGCGGGCCTGGCCCACCCCGGCCGTTTGCTTCGCGTCGAAGATCGCGACCTCGATCGACCACCGGCAGGCGTACCGGGCGACAATGTCCACCGTGGGACTGTCCAAATCGGTGGTGACCAACGCCAAGTCGTACCCATCTTGCGCATGGTCGCGCCCGGCCTCACGGACCAGCACCACCCGCACCGGCTGACCGCCGAGGGCGCCATACCACAGACAGCGACGCTCGGCGACCCACACCTGCTCCTCGCGGCCGTAACGGGTGACAGTGGCTTTGCGCCAGTCCGCATTGGCGGCCAGATCAGACGGGGTGCCCAGCCGTTTGCCTTTGAGCCGTGGCCGCCCCCGTTTGCCGGTCCGAGGCGGGGCCAGGTCATACAGCACTGCGCTCTTGCGCAGCCTGAAAGTCACGGTGACCCGGGCGGGCAGACCGGCCAACTGTCCGGCGGCGTAGGCCGCGTCAGCCACAACGTGGACGCTCCGGTCTGGGTAGCGGTCGGCGAGCGCGTCGATGAGCTGGCGGGCCAGCACCAGCTTGGTCACGCCCTTGGGTCTCCACAGGCGAAACAGGATAGGCAGGCACACCGGGCGGGCCATCATCGGCAAGGTGACGACGAGCCCGGCGATTACCCAGTTGTTGCCCCAGGCGATCTTGCGTGGGCCTTTGGCGGAGCCGTCGTGGAGCCATGAGGCGGCGTGGACCTTCTTACCTGACCGGTGGAGCAGCGTGTCGTCGATGGCGACGGTCAACGCGGCGCTGGCTGGAGCGAGGTGGGCGATGATCAGGTCGGCCAGCGCCAGCCCTACCTGATCTGGGGACCATCTGGCCTGCGAGAAGAATCTGTGGGCGCGGCTGTGATGCCAGGCCTGCTCCAGTCTGGCGCCGGTGAGCATGCCGCATACGGCGCGCGCGCCGGTCTGGCGGATGAGGCCGGTGACTAGCGCGGTGAGCGTGGTGAAGGTAGGGGCGGTGAAGCAGCCGCTGAACGCGGTCAACAGACCGGTCAGTGAGGGGGGTAGGCTCACGGGTGGGAGCATCAGCGGTCCACTCCTTGTGGAGATGGGTCAAGAGCCGCTGATGCTCTCTTACTTAGCCGTTCAAGTCACGTATCCCCGACCGCGCCCGCTGCCGCCCACCGCCAGCTACCCCAAAACTGCGAAACTCAAGCTAAGTACTCCGTGGCAGAAATACGGTGACGTACCGAGAGCGGTCCTGCGCCGCGCTCGCAAGGCGCGCCGAGCGCGCATACCCGGAGGTCATATGTAAGCGAGGCGCAACGCGGCGAGCGTGGCGCAGGACCGCTCGAATGCCAGCGTATTTATGCCGCGGGGTACTACGGAAGCCGGAGCACCATACCGGGCCGGAGCGTGGTCGCTTTGACGTCGTTGAGCGCGATCACTTCGGCGAGGTACGCCATTGGATCCTGGCGGCGGGGAGCATAGGCACGGGCGAGGTCCCAGAGCGTGTCCCCTGGGCCAACGACGATGGTGAGCGGCGGGCGGGTCGTGCTCACGGCCGCGGCGCGGGTGGGCGTCGCGAACGCGAGCGCCACGGCGGGCGGGAAGCCCGCAACGATGGCGAGCAGCATCACGAGCATCAGGCGGCGTCGGCGATAGACCGCCTGCGGAGCCCATTGGTGGTGCCGGGAAGCGGGGTGGCGCACGGCGCTCCGGTCACCCCGATGAGCCGCAAGGGCGAGAGCATGCGTTCCAGTCATGATGAGAGTGTGACGAACAAATGTTCGTTTTGTCAACACACTTTTCGAACATACGTTTGTCTTTCGGGCGCGCTCCTGCTACGGTCCTGAGGTGAACTCACCGTGAGAGCTCCTCAGCAGGGGGAGAGGGGGAGGAGAAGATGGGGCCGCAGCTTACCGATAGGCAGCAACGGATCCTGGAGGTCATTCGCGAGACGGTAGAGACTCGCGGGTATCCGCCGAGCGTCCGCGAGATTGGCGAGGCCGTGGGGCTCAGATCGCCATCAAGCGTGCACAGCCAGCTCGCCACCCTTGAGCGGGGCGGATACCTTCGCCGCGACCCGGCACGGCCGCGCGCGATCGAGGTGCGTTTCGATCCAGACACCGAGCTATCGATCCCGCCATCAGCAACCAAACTCGTGCCGCTGGTTGGCGAGATCGCGGCTGGAGCGCCGGTGCTCGCCGAGGAGCGTGTCGAGCAGGTGTACCCGCTGCCGAAGGAGTTCGTCGGCGATGGCACGCTGTTCATGCTCCGAGTCCGCGGCGAGTCTATGGTCCAGGCTGGCGTCTTTCCCGGCGACCTCGTCGTCGTTCGGCAACAGCCGCAGGTCGAGCAGGGGCAGATGTGTGCCGCGCTTATCGACGGCGAGGCGACGGTGAAGTTTTTCCGGCGCACTCGCTTTGGAGAGGTGTTTCTCGATCCGGCGAACGAGGGCTATGAGCCTATCCCGGTCGGGCCAGAGACCGCCAACGCGATCCTCGGAGTTGTGGTGGCGGTTATGCGCCGCGTGTGACCGATGGACAGTCGCAGCTTTTGCGCAACACCCGATTCCTGATAATTCGATGGCATCTGGGTGATGCGCGCCATAGCCTCATGGAGCGTAGGACAGGCAACCCACAAGGGGGAGGCTTATGGGAACCCGCATCGGCGGCAATGTTGGGGACATCCACGCGACCGCAGGGATGATGACGGACACCGGGGGCCAGGCAGGAGCAGCCAGCGCGAAGGCGTCGCAGCTCTCAGAGCAAATGCACGGCCGCGTCGACGAGATCACGGACACGCTCACAACGCACTTCACCACGATGGCCGACCACTTGCGGCAGACAATCCGCCAGGCCAAGGAGCGGCTGCAGGGCACCGACTGGGAGGGCACCAGCAAGGCTCAGGCTGACGCGGCTGAGGCGGCGCTCAACCAGCAATGCGACCACGTCTTGACCAACGCGCTTCATTCAGCCGAGGGCTTCAAGTCATTCATGCTTGGCCGCGCGCAGGAGTTCGTGTCAATGGTCAATACCGAATTCAAGAGCGTGATGACCAACGTCGAGACCGCATACCAGGACCTTGCCAACGCGTCTAAGGTCTTCGCGGAGAACCTTGCTAGGGCCGACGAAACGATCAAATTCAACGGCTGACGGCCCGGCGGGCACGGCAGAAGGCTTGAGGCGGCTCAGGCCCCGAAGCTAGGTAGGGAGGACCTCCGCGAATTTCCGCTTGCCGCGGTTACGGAATGAGACCACGCCGTCTGTGAGCGCGAAGAGAGTGTCGTCACCGCCACGGCCGACGTTCTCGCCAGGGTGGATACGCGTACCGCGTTGGCGGACGATGATGGTGCCGGTCGTCACCGTCTGACCGCCGAAGCGCTTGACGCCAAGCATCTTCGGCTTTGAGTCGCGGCCATTGTTCGACGACCCGCCACCCTTTTTGTGTGCCATCTAGAGCGCTCCTTAGCGCAGGCTGTTACGTCTTGATCTCGTCAATCCGGATTCGGGTGAGAGACTGCCGATGGCCTGCCTTGCGCCGGTACCCGGTTTTATTCTTGTACTTGAAGACGACGACCTTCGGGCCCTTCCGCTGCGCGATAACGCTTGCCCGGACGCTCGCGGAGCCGAGCGCATCCCTCGCCGCAGTGACCTCCCCGTTGTCCCCGACGATGAGGACCGGGCGCAGCTCAACGGTGCCGTCATCGCGGGGCTCCAGCACCTCGACGTCGAGCGTGTCCCCGACCGTCACGCGGTACTGCTTGCCTCCAGTCGCGACCACGGCGTACATCGGCAGCTCCTCACGTGAAGATAACTCGAAAGGGCATAAAAGGACGGTACGCATACGCGCACCGTCCTAAGTGAGTCTAGGGTCGTCACGCCGTCCTTTCAACTTCACTTCCGGATCCCGGGGCGGGCGCGAGGCGGGCCATGGGTCCTGGCAGCTCAAGAAAGGATGTCCGCCACCATCTTGCTGCCGCGGCCCTCGCACTCGTCACAGCGGATCATGAAGCTCTCTTGCAGCCCCTGGCTGACGTTCTTCCTTGTCATCTGGACCAGGCCAAGCTTGGAGATCTCCATCACGCGGCTTTTGGTTTTGTCACGGGCAAGCTCGCGTTTGAAACGCTTGAGCACCTCCTCGCGGTTCGCGGGTAGAAGCATATCAACGAAATCGATCACGATGATGCCGCCCATGTCACGGAGCCGGAGCTGCCGAGTAATCTCGATAGCGGCCTCAATGTTGTTCTTGAGGACGGTTTCCTCAAGATTATGCTCACCCACGAACTTCCCGGTATTCACGTCGATGATCCACATCGCTTCGGTCTTCTCAATGATGAGATACCCGCCAGATTTCAGCCATACTTTCTTCTCGAGCGCACGGCGGATCTGGTTCGTAACCTCATAGGCGTCGAGGATGTTCTGCTCACCGGAATAGACCGAGACCCGATCGACCAGCTCGGGGCTGACATCGGCCAGATAGGCGCGCACCTGCGCGCCGAGGTCCTCGGAGTCAACTACCAGCTCGGTGAACTCCGGACCAAACACATCGCGGATCACGCGGATCACGAGATCCGGCTCCTCATACACCGGCTCGAGGGGCTTCGCCTTGCCGGCCCGCTGGTGGACTTGCTCCCAGATGCGCACGAGCCGAGCGACATCGGCCTCGAGCTGCTCCGCCGTTGCGCCCTCGGCCGCGGTGCGGACAATAAGGCCATACTCGTCAGGCTTGATCGCTTTGAGGATCTTGCGTAGCCGCTCACGCTCCTCGTCGGTGAGTTTGCGGCTGATCCCAAGCATCCCGTCACCAGGCGCGAGCACACAGTACCGGCCGGCGATCGAGAGATGTTGTGTGAGGCGTGCGCCCTTTGTGCCCATTGGATCCTTCGTCACCTGGACAAGCGCAACCTGGCCAGGCTTGAGCGTTTGCTCGATGCGTGGCAGCTCGCCGTCGAGGTCAGCCTCGTCGTAGTTCACCTCGCCCGCGTAGAGCACGCCATTGCGCCCTTTGCCAATATCGATAAACGCCGCCTCCATCCCAGGCAGGACATTCTGTACACGGCCGAGGTAGATGTTGCCGACGTAGCTCGTGTCCTGGCGGTGGGTGACGTAGTGTTCGACAAGGATGCGCTCTTCGAGCACGGCGATTTGCGTACGCTCCTGGCCGACGCTCACAAGCATCCGGCGGGGAGGCCCCTCGGTGATCGCGCGGCGTGTCTCCTCGCTCACTCCGCCGAGGACACGCCGGCTGGTGCGGCCCCGGGTGCCGCGACCGCTGGAGCGCCCAGGCGCCCGGCGCGTGCGCGCCTGGAGACGGGTTGGGGCGGGCTTGGCGACAGGTGCGGCCTCGGGCGGCTGCGTCTCTCGGCTCTCCTCTGGCGCTTCAGGGAGAGCCCCGGTTCCAGCCCTCCTCGTCTCTGCCTCAGCTTTCCCGGCGAGGGCCTGGCGCCCGCGTGACCGCCGCCGCGTGCGACTGATCTTCGGCGTCTCAGCAGGTGGCGTGTCTGTAGCCTTTGCGGGCTCCACCTCAGTTGCGAGTTGCTCGCCCCTGCCCTGGGCATGAGCACCGGGGGTCTCATCAGCCATAGTGGCCACGGCCGGCGGCGCGGGGCTTCGGCGGCGATGCCGACGGCGCAGCACCGGCTGCTCGCTGTCCGTCTCCTCGGGTCGCCTCCCCGCGCTGAGGTCAACCGGCGTAGCAGGCCGCTGAGGTTGCGCTGGAGCGTCCGAGGCCCGTGAGGGGACCTTCGGGGGCGCCCGGTGATCGTTCGTGACTTGGAACGGGTCGGTCACAACGGGCCGGCGGGTCCGTGTTCGGACGGTGCGCCGGCTGACCGGCTTCTCTGTGGTGAGGGGATCTGAGGGCACTCCCCCGATGGTGCTCACGGGCTCAACCGGGGGCGGCGCAGCGCGCCCTGGGCGAACCCGGGTGCGGATCTCGCCCTCGGCAGCTTTGTCCTCTGGTGAGGAGGTTTGAGTGGACGCCCTTGAGGACTCCGGAGACTTTCCCGGAGACTCTGTGGGAGTCGGGGCCTTACGTTTTTCGGTCACGTTGATTGCCTTTACGTTAGCCGACCCGCTGGTCTGAGAGGTGGCGGGCGCTCTCAGGTTGAGTCGGTTGGGGATATGGCCGCACAAGCTGGCCGCTGAGCGCCTCGATGAGGCCCTCGTCTACGGGAACGCCTTGGGCGACGCGGGTGATGAGCGTTGCGTCGGGCAGGTCAGGGCAAAAGCCTCGGAGCGCGAGGTGCGCCTGACTAGGGCGCACCAGCGGCTCGGTGTGGTGCAGTGTCATGCGTACGGATGCGCTGCGGAGAGAAATCTGGTGGATGGCGGGGCAGAGATCGACGGTGATCGGCGACCCCTTGCGCTCGCGGACGATCGGCAGTGTCTCGGCGGCCCGTACGGCGTCGACTGCCCTGGCAAGGGGGTTGAGGGGAGTCCCCCGACGGCTGAGGCCGCCTCCCTCAGGATACGTGACGTCCCAGCAGGAGGCGCGGAGCCGTGTCGCGAGCTTCGGCTCGCCCTCGGCGACCTCGACGGCATGGAGCACGGCGAGCCCGTCAGGGAACGCGGCGTTGACCGCTTCAACCGCCTGCCCAAGCCTGATAGGCGCCGCGAATGTGAGTTCAGCGTACTCCCCTCTCGACGCGTATCCGAGTGGCAAGGCGTCGGCGAAGCTGATCTTTGGATGCGGTGTGAAGCCCTCGCTGAACGCGATGGGTAGATCGGCCTTGCGGATCGCGCGCTCCCACACACGGCCGAGATCTATCGCGGAGATGAACCGGATCCTGCCGGTTTTTTCGTATCTAACCCGTACCCGCACTGGAGATCGGTAGGTGCCCCGTCTGGTGCTGCAGATCCAGCCCAGGGCACACCCCGCAGTCATAGCAGGGGGTCCAGCGGCAATCCTCAAGCTCCGCCCCAGCGTCGACGGCGTCGCGCCAGTCCTTCCAGAGCCAGTCCTTCTCCAGCCCGGAATCGAGGTGATCCCACGGGAACACCTCGTCCTCGCCGCGCTCACGGCGAGTGAACCAGTTGACGTCGACGCCGACCTCTGCGGCCGCGCGCGTCCAGGCGCCATAGTCGAAGAGCTCATCCCAGCCCTCGAACCGCGCGCCGAGCTCGAACGCCCGTTGGACCACAGCCGCAACCCGGCGGTCGCCGCGGGCGAGCAGCCCCTCGACGACGGCGGGCTCGGGCTGGTGGTAGCGCAGATTGAGGCTCCGGTCCGCCGCGATACGCCGCTTTATGAGGCCCAGCTTGCGGCTTAGCTCCTCTGGCGTGTCCTGCGCGGCCCACTGGAACGGCGTATGCGGCTTCGGCACGAAACCGCCGACCGACACTGTGACCTTGTTCTTGCGGCCGTACTGCCTGCCGATCCGCAACACCTTGAGGCCAAGCTCGGCGATGCCAAGCACATCCTCGTCGGTCTCGGTGGGCAGGCCGATCATGAAATAGAGCTTGAGGTGCCGCCATCCATTGGCGAATGCAGCGTCGGCGGTTCGCAGCATGTCCGCCTCGCTGACCATCTTGTTAATCACCTTGCGCATCCGCTCCGTTCCCGCCTCGGGAGCGAACGTGAGGCCGGTGCGCCGGCCGTTGCGAACGAGCTCCTCGGCCAGCGTCACATTGAACGCGTCCACGCGGGTGGACGGCAGCGAGAGCGACGTGGCTGTGCCCTCGTACTCCCGAGCGAGGTCGCCGCAGAGGCCGAGAATGTCCGAATGGTCCGCGCTCGACAGTGACAGCAGCCCAACCTCATCGAAGCCGGTGTGCTTCAGCCCAGACCTGACCATCTGGCTGATCGTCTCCCGTGACCGCTCCCGGACAGGCCGCGTGATCATGCCGGCCTGGCAGAAGCGGCACCCACGGGTGCAGCCGCGGAAGATTTCCACGCTGTAGCGCTCGTGGACCGTCTCGGTGAGGGGAACGATCTGCCGTTTGGGGTAGGGCCAGGAGTCGAGGTCGCTCACGGTCCGCTTCGGCACACGGTATGGTGCGCCGTAATGCCTGGGGAACGTCCCCCTGAGTTCGCCGGACGCCAGGTACTCCGGCTGGTACCAGGCGGGGATGTACGCCCCGGGGATGCGGCCCACCTCGCGGAGAAGCCGCTCCCGGCCCCACTCCTGGCGCCGCCACGCCTTGATGACCTCATCAAGCTCGCCAACGAACTCCTCACCATCGCCGGCGCAGACCACGTCGACGAATGGCGCGAGCGGCTCAGGGTTGAACGCGGCGTGGCCGCCGATGACGATCAACGGGTCGCCTGCGCCGCGATCTGCGCTGCGCAGGGGCACCCCGCCGAGGTCAAGGCAGTTGAGGAGGTTGGTGTAGCCCACTTCGGCCGCGAGGCTAAACGCCACGACGTCGAATGCCTGCATGGGCAGGTGGCGCTCCAGGGAAAAGAATGGGATCCCTTCCTCGCGCATCACCGCCTCCATGTCAGGCCACGGCGCGAACCCGCGTTCTGCAACCGTAGCCGGCCGCTCGTTCAGCACCTCGTAGAGGATTTGGATCCCCTGGTTTGGCTGGCCGACCTCATACGCGTCGGGGTACACCAGAAGCCAGGCGCTGTCCATTGCGGCATGGTCCTTGACCACAATGTTGCCCTCACCCCCGACATACCGGGCAGGCTTGCGGACGCTGGTAAGGACCGGCTCCAGCTGGGGCCAGACGGATTCGGGGTCGGTACGGCGAGATGGCACGGAGAGAAAAACAACAGACGTAAACGGTGCGCATGGCGCGCCCGGACGATGGTCACCCGGGCACAGCACAGTGTACCGGGCTGACCCGCCTAGAGGTCCAACGAGCCGTTCCTGACCTGGGGCGCACTCGCGCGCCCCAGGTCAGCTGAACCGGCGCATATGGACATTCTGTAGCAGCCCGATCATCAGGAAAAAGCTGATCAGGCTCGTGCCGCCGTAGGAGACGAACGGCAGGGTCAGGCCGGTGACTGGCATGATCCCGATCGCCATGCCGACGTTGATGAACAGCTGGAAGGCGAGCACTGACACGACGCCACCGGCGATCAGCGTGCCAAACGTGTCTCGGGACAGCGTGGCGATGCGCAAGCCGCGCCAAAGGATCAGCGCAAACGCGCCAAGCATGAGTGTTGATCCGACGAACCCGAGCTCTTCACCCACCACGGTGAAGATGAAGTCAGTTTGGTTCTCCGGCACGAAGGACAGGGCGGTCTGGGATCCGTGTCCTAGGCCGCGGCCAAAGAACTGCCCGGACCCGACGGCGATCTGGGCCTGGCGCACGTTGTAGACATCAGCCGGCCGGGCCTCGTCGGGGTTCACAAAGGTGGTGAGCCGGGCGACCTGGTAGTCCTCAAGCGCGCCTGAGAGCAGCACCGCGGTAATCGCGGCGACGCCAATCAACGCGAGCGCGACCATGTACCGCACCCGCACACGGGCGAGCAGGAGCACCCCGAACACGATCGCCACGTACACCATGAACGTGCCGAAGTCGGGTTGGAGAAGGATGAGGCCCATCGGCACGGCTGCGACCCCCAGCGCCTCGATGAGCGCGCGAAGGCCGAGCGCCTCCTCGCGCCGCTCGTGGAAAAGCGCGGCGAGCATGAGAATTGTCGCGACCTTGGCAAGCTCGCTGGGCTGGAACTGGAAGCCGCCAATCACGATCCACGCGCGTGATCCGTTCACGACGCTTCCGCCGACCAGCACGTACACGAGCAAGAGCAGGGTGCCGCCGTAGAGCAGCGGCGCCCAGACCCGGTAGACGCGGTAGTCGGGCAGGGTTGCCATGATCATTCCGACGACCCCAATGCCCAGGGCGATGGCCTGGCGGGTCACGTAGTAGAACTCGCTCTGGCCAGCCGCCACGAGCCGGGTGGACGTCGCCGAGTGGATCATCAAAATCCCGAAGCCGGCAAGCAGGATGGCTGCGGTCGCAAGGAGCGAGTCGACGTGGCGAGGCGCCGCATGGGTGCTCTCCCAGCGGCGCTGCACGGCCTCGCGCGCGCGCCGCTCGGACTGCGTGTCCTCATACGCAACGTTGACCATGCTTTCCCCTTCAACATGTCGTGAAATTGGCGATCACGCGCGCGGACTCGGCGCGGGGCGACCTCATGGCCGGAGCGCTCAGTCCGTTGCGACGCCCGGGGCGATCGTTGTTTGCTCGAGCCCGAACAGATCCTCAAAGATCCGGCGGACGACTGGGGCAGCGGTCTGGCTGCCACCGCCACCCTCCTCAATCATCACGACGACGACGTACTGCGCGCCGTTGACCGGCTGGGTGTTGTACCCAGCGAACCAGGCGAACGGCTGCTTGGACTTGCCGAACTCGGCGGTGCCGGTCTTGCCAGCGATTGGGATACCGAAGCCGTCGAAGACGCCACCGGCGGTGCCGTTCGGGCCAGTCACGCGGATGAGTCCAGATTGGATGTAGCTGAGATTGCCGCTGCTGACCGGCAGGATGGCCAGCGGCTCGGGCTTGGCCGGCTCGCGGGCGCCGTCGCGGTGGATGATCTCCTTGACGACGTGCGGGCGCATGATTGTCCCCTGGTTTGCGATGCCCGCGAAGAGATTTGCGACCTGCAGTGGCGTGGTCTGGACGTCGCCCTGCCCGATCGCCATGTTCACCTCGTCGCCGCCGCGCCACACGGCGCCGCGCGGGCTGCACAGGTCGGCGTAGAGCCGACGCGCGTAGTCGCCGAGATCGGGTCGCTGAGCCTGGACGCAGTAGCCGTCGCGGGCCTGCTCCCAGAATCCACGCTTCCACGCGCGGCCAGGCACCACGCCGGGGCGCTCGCCGGGCAGGTCGATGCCCGTGCGCTCCCCCAGGCCCCAGCCGCGAGCCTGGGTCGCGAGCCGCTCGGTCACGGGCTGGCCCTTGGGCGTCGCCTGCTCGTCCTGCCACATGGAGCGAGCGAGCTGATAGAAGATGGTGTCGCACGACTGCTCAAGCGCTGTGGCCAAATCCATGCTGCCCGAGTCATGCCTCCGCCAGTTGCGGTACACCGAGCCGTTCCACTCATACGAGGCTGGGCAGTTCCGCTGGGCGGACTGGGACATATACCCGCCTTGCAGCGCGGCTGCGGTCGACACGACCTTGAACACCGACCCTGGCGGGTAGCTGGCTTGAATCGCTCGGTTAATGAGCGGGAACGCGTTGTCCTTGTTCTGGAGCCAGCTCCAGTACTGCTGGCTCACGCCGCCTACGAACTCGGCTGGGGAGTAGGTCGGGGATGAGGCCATCGCGACGATCTCGCCGTCGCGCGGGTCGAGCACGACCGCAGCGCCCGCAGGCGCTTTGAACAACCCACCCCGCCCACGGCCCCGCTCTTGGTCATACTGCCGCCGGGCCACCGCGATGCCGTTGGCGAGCGCCTCCTCGACCCGCTGCTGGGCTTGGAGGTCGATCGTGAGCTGGACGTCCCCACCCGGTTTGGGCGGCTCTTCGGGGAAGTTGCCGAGAACCTTTCCGGCAGCGTTCACGAGCATCTGCCGGCGGCCCTCAACACCACGGAGTGCACGCTCGTACGCGCGCTCGACGCCTGTCCAGCCGACCACGTCGCCGGAGCGGTAGTCCTTAAAGTCCGGCTCGGCCAACTGGCCGGCGCTGATCTCGCCGAGGTGGCCGACGACGTGCGCTGCAAGTGTGCCGTACGGGTAGTCCCGCAACGGCAGCCGTTCCGCGTACACACCTGGAAACCGGGTCGAGGCGTTCTCGTGAATGTAAAAGACGATGTCCATCGGGACATCGACCGCGACCGGCCTGGGGCGGAATGGGCCGACACGGGAGCCCTCCATCCGCTTTTGCAGCTCTGAGAGCGGGATGCCGAGCAGGTCAGCAAGGTCGGACAGGACCGCCTGCTTGCGCTCGGCCGGGATCTCCCCCGGCTGGACGCTCACCACTTGCGCATAGCGGTTGCGGACGATCGGCTTCCCGTGGCGGTCGAGCAGGCGACCGCGAGGAGCCTCGACACGGAGCGTGCGTACCGCGTTGCCCTCGGCTGCCTCGGCGTACTGCTCGCCCGCCATGACCTGGAGAAACCACAGCCGCGCGACGAGGAGCACGAACAGGCTGATCACCATAAGCCTGAGGAAAGCGAGCCGAAGCCGCGTGCTCTCCGTCTGATCCGTGGAAGGCGGTGGTGCGCTGAGCTGCACGGCGCCTGAGGCTAGCACGGCGGGCTCAACCATCATCACGCGCTCACCCCCCGGTGAGCGGGCCGCCGGGGAAGCGCGTGGAGATGCTGGACAGGGGCCAGAACACCACTGGGGAAAGCGCGGCGTTGTAGAGGCCGATCACCATCGCCGCTTGCAACAGGATGAGCGGGCCGGGCTGGCCGGCGCCGAGCAAGGCGCCCAGTACCCCTTCCAGCAGCAGCGCGGCGGCGCTGGAGATCCCCCCAACGACCATCTGCCCACCGATCGGTGAGGTGCTGAGGTAGCGGCGCGACTGGCCGGCCACCCAGCCGACAAGCAGGAGCACAAGCGAGGACAGGCCAAGCTGCCCACCGCCAGACGCGAGATCACGCGCCAGGCCGGCGGCGAAGCCATACCGGACGCCTGTCTGCGGGCCGTTGGCGAGCGCGAAACCGATCACCGTGAGCGTGATCAGATCGGCCCGCCAGCTGAGCACCTCGAACGCGGGCATGACGACGGTCTGCGCCAGCAGGGCGGCCATCGCGACGACAGCCATAACCACCACCCGGGCAACCATCAGCCGCCCGAGCCTGTCTGAGGCTCCCGAGCGGTGGCCTCTCCAGGGACATCCCCAGGGACATCCCCAGGAGCCCCTTGAGGGGTGAGCGCCCCCGCATGCTCGCTTGGCGGCGGCGGCCGGGGCGGGTTGGGATCGGTGACGACCTCTCCAGGCTCGAGCTCGGCCGGCCTCTGAGGCGCGTTGAGCACGACGAGCACAGTGCTTAAGGCGGTGAAGTCAACGTACGGCCGCACCTCAACGTAGCGCGTGCCCTGGGCGAGCCCGCCTGGCGGCGAGGAGACCAAGCCGACAGGGATGCCGTCAGGGATCCGGCTGCCCCGGTAGGAGTGGGTGACGATCTCGGCGCCCTTGGGCAGCTCGGCCTCTGTGTCGTAAATCTCAAGCTGGTAGGGCTCTGGGCCGCGCCCGGTCAGTGCGCCGAGCTCGCCGTTCTGAGCGATCCGCACGGCGTAGCCGGCTGAGGGGCTCGTGGCGAGCTCGATCCATGAGTACTCGGCGGTGACCTCCACGACCCGTCCGACCAGCCCTTGGCTGTTCACCACCGCCATGCCGGTCTCGACGCCCTTGTCCGCTCCGGCGTCAACCAGGACCCGCCACTCCAGCGCGCCAGGCGGTGGCGCGATCACTTGCGCCCCGGTTGTGACGAGCTGGAGGCGCTGCCGGAAGTCGAGCAGCTTCCGCAGCCGGTTGTTCTCGCGCTCGATCTCAGCCAGCGAGGTCTGCCGCTGGTCGAGCTGCTTCAAGTCCGCGCGGAGCTGCTCGTTCTCCGCCCGTAGGCGCCCGAACTGGCCGATTGACGCCAGCAGCCCGCCGATCGGCCGGACCAATGCGGCGAACCCCTCTTGGACTGGGGTCACGACGGCCGTCGCCCCACGCTCGACGCGGGCGAGAGGACCGGCGGAGCCCTGCCGGTAGCTCAGCGTCATCAGGCCCAGGGACACCAGGACCAGGATCACCAGCGTGGAGCGGCTACGCATGGCGCACGGGGCCGGGTCCCCGGGGCCGAATCAGTGCCGGGAGCTAGAGATCAGCACCCGCTTGAGCGCCTCGAACTCCTCGAGGCACTTGCCTGATCCAATCGCCACCGAGTGGAGGGGGTTCTCAGCCGCATGGATCGGCATGCCGGTCTCGTGCTTCAGCCGTTCGTCGAGGCCTTGAAGCAACGCTCCCCCACCGGTGAGCACGATGCCCTTGTCCATGATGTCGGCGGCAAGCTCAGGCGGGGTCCGGTCGAGGGTGTTCTTCACCGCATCGACGACCGAGTTCACTGGCTCCTCAATCGCCCGGCGCACCTCCTCGGCGCTGATGATGATGGTCTTCGGCAACCCGGACACGAGATCCCGCCCGCGGATCTCGGCGTGATGCTCATCTGGCAGCGGGAAGGCGCTGCCGATCGCCATCTTGATCTCCTCGGCGGTCCGCTCACCGAGCATCAGCGAGTACTCCTTCTTCACGTAGTTGATGATCGACTCGTCGAGCTCGTCCCCCCCGATACGGATCGACGCGCTGGTGACGATCCCCCCGAGCGAGATGACCGCCACCTCGGTCGTCCCGCCGCCGATGTCAACCACCATGTTGCCGGCTGGCTCGTGGACTGGGAGGCCCGCGCCGATCGCCGCCGCCATCGGCTCCTCGATGATGTATGCCGCGCGGGCGCCCGCCTGGATTGACGCCTCCTCGACGGCGCGCTGCTCGACACCGGTGATCCCCGAGGGGACACACACGACGACCCGGGGCTTGTTCAGGAACGTCGACCGGTGCCGGTGGACCTTTTGGATGAAGTACCGCAGCATCTTCTCGGTCACGTCGAAGTCCGCGATCACGCCGTCTTTCAACGGCCTGATCGCCACGATGTGCCCAGGGGTCCGGCCGATCATCCGCTTCGCCTCAGCGCCGACCGCCAGGATCGCGCCATTTTTCGTGTTAATGGCGACGACCGACGGCTCATTGAGGACAATCCCACGGCTGCGCACATACACAAGCGTGTTGGCTGTACCGAGGTCGACTGCGAGATCACGGCCGAAGAACTGGAAGGCCGCGGCGAGGTTTCCAAACACGAGCGTCCTCTCGGGCTTGTGGCCACCCCGCTCACCGACGCATCGCCGGCAAGCACCATCATGAGTAACAGCTGAGTGTATTGACTACAGGCATGGGCCAACGGGGCCTATTGGACACCCCGATGGCCGGCGCCCCCACCGAGGTGGGCTACGCCGATTCGAGGCCGAGCGCCGCGCGCGCCGCGCCCACGGTGTACAGCGATCCGGTGACCACCACTGCATCCTCGTCGGTCGCGAGCCCTGAGGCGAGTTCGATCGCCTGCTCGACCCCCACCGCCTGCTCGACAGACCCGCCAGCCCGGCGCACCGCCTTTTCAAGCTGGTTGGTCGTTGCGGCCCGGCTGCTGGGCGGCTGGATCACGACGACGTGGTCCGCGAACCCGGCGACCTCCGCGGCGATCGCCTCGATGTCCGTATCGCCGGGAACACCCAGCACCGCGATCCGGTTACGGAACGTGAACTCATTGAGCAGCGTGGTCATGAGCGCCCGCACGCCAGCGGGGTTATGCGCGCCGTCGAGGACGACCGGTGGCCTCTCCCCGCGGTGGACGATCTCGCACCGGCCCGGCGAGCGCACCGCGGCGAATGCGGCCCTGATCACGTCAGGGTCCAAGCCGCCAGCAAAGCCAAGCAGCCCCTCGACCGCCGCCAGCGCGCAGGCTGCGTTGTCCGCCTGGTGCGCCCCGTAGAGCGGGAGGAACAGCTCATCGAAGACCCCCGTGACACCGCGGAGGGTGAGCAGTTGCCCACCGACCGCGGGCGCCCGGTCAACCACTTCGAAGTCACGGCCGGCCAGCACCAGCTGGCCGCCATGCCGCTCCGCGGCCCCGCGGATCACGGCCTCGACGGCGGGCTCCTGCGCGGCAGAGACCACAACGGCCCCATCCTTCACGATGCCAACCCTCTCGCTCGCGACCTGCGCCGGGGTCGCGCCGAACTCAGGATGGTCGAGCTCGATCCGCGTGAGCACCGCGACTTGTCCATTGACAAGGTTGGTCGCGTCCCACCGGCCGCCCATTCCGACCTCGACCACCCCGACATCGACCGGCGCGTCTGCGAAGCGCACGAACGCGAGCGCGGTGAGTGTCTCGGAGAACGTCACCCGGCCGGGGTGGCGGGCATCGACCTCGGCGAGGAACGGCCTCAAGTAGTCGAGCCCTTCACGCAGCTCCTCTCGGCTCAGTGGCCGTCCTGCGACACGTATCCGCTCACGGACGTCTTGGAGGTGCGGCGAGATGTACCCACCCGCCGTCAGACCGAGCGCTCCGAGCAGGCACGACATCATGAATATGGCGCTGGTCTTGCCATTGGTCCCGGTGATGTGGATCGACGGGAAAGTCTGGTCAGGGCGTCCCAGCAGCTCCATGAGCGTGGTGATCCGGTCCAGGTTCGGGATCATCCGCTTTGAGCGCCGGGCGAACAGCTCGGCGACGGCGGACTCATAGGTGCTCATTTGCCGGCCAGTCTATGGACCAGCTGTGGCTCACCTTGCGTCAGCCCGGCGAGCCGTAGGCCACGATGATGAGCACGACGACCGCCAAGCCGGTCACCGCGGCAAGGTACATAACCGGCAGCCAACGCCGGACCTCATCTGCCGACGCCTGGGACCTGAGGTCGATCCAGAGAGGGCGGGCCGGGGGCGCGGGAGCCTGCCCAGGTTGGGCCGACCAGATGGACGGGGCAGAGGGGTCAGGAGGCGGAGGCGCCCAGCCGGGGCTGGCCACGCAGTTTGCGAGCGCCTCGATTCGCTCGGTGACCTCTGCCAGCCTGATGCGCTCGGACTCTAGGAGCCGGGCCGTCTCGGCACGATCCCCCCTGAGCAGCACCGGGCGGGCCCGGGCGAAGATGCTGGTCATCAGCGACCAGAAGTCGTCCAGCGCGGAGACGAGCGCCTGCCGCCACAGCTCACCGTCGAGCGCATCGCTCGCGGGGGAACGCGTGGGATAGACCGGCACCCGATCGGCGCAGTCGCGGCACTCCCCCAGCGCGTCGAGCGCGACCTGCGGCTCGGTGCGCATGCCGGCGAGCAGCCCCGCGAGCGCCTTGGGGGCTGGCCCAGCTGGTAGACCCACTCCGAGCGGCGCGAGCGCCGCCCAGCAGTGCTCCACCAGGCTGGGCAGCTCGCCGGGCTGGGTGAGGCTCCAAGCGGCATCCTGGGATGCCTCCCGGGAGGCATCCCAAGAGGCATCCCAAGAGGCAAGCACCTGGCAAACCGCCTCCGGGCACTCGCCGAGCAGCGCGTTCGCAGCCCCGGCGAGTCCCCGCAGGCTCACCGCATCCAACCGCAGCCGCAGCGCCTCCAGCCCGGCCTCAGGCACGCTGGCTACGAGCGACTCCTCATCTGAGATGGCCATCGCGCCTATTCTGCAACGAGCCATTGCCCATGGGCAGGCCGGGCGCCTGGCGTAGGGCAGCTACAACTGGATGCAGACGGCCTTGACCTCGGTATAAGCCTCCAGCACCTCGTGGCCCATCTCCCGGCCCCAACCCGACTGTTTATAGCCGCCGAAGGGCAAAGCGGCGTCGTACACATTCCAGCAGTTGATCCAGACGGTCCCAGCGCGCAGCATCTTTGCCATCATGTGGGCTTTGCTGAGGTCCTTTGTCCAGATCCCGGCGCCTAACCCGTAGATCGTGTCATTGGCGATCGTGGCGATGTCCGCGAGGTCTTGGAACGGCTCAGCGACTACGACCGGGCCGAAGATCTCCTCGCGGACGATCGCCATATCCGGGCGAGTGTTCGTGACCACGGTCGGCTCGACGAAGTAACCCTGGGCGCCTACGCGCGTCCCACCTGCAATGATGTCCGCGCCGTCCGCACGGCCCGAGTCGAGGTAGCCGGTCACGCGCTGGAGTTGCTCGTCGGACACCAGCGGTCCCATCTCGGTGGCTGGGTCCATGCCATCACCAAGCGTGATGCCCTTGGCAATCTCGGCCACACCGCTGACCACCTCGTCGAAGCGCTCGGCCTGCACGTACAGCCGCGATCCAGCTATGCAGCACTGACCGTGGTTGAAAAAGATTGCATTGGCCGCGCCCGGGATCGCGAGTTCCGGGTCGGCGTCAGCCAGGACGACGTTTGGGCTCTTCCCGCCGAGCTCCAGCGAGACCTTCTTGAGGTTCCCGGCCGCAGCCTGGACAATCAGCTTGCCCACCTCCGTTGACCCGGTGAACGCAATCTTGTCGACGCCGTCGTGGGCGGCCAGCGGAGCGCCAGCGGTCTCACCGAACCCAGTCACCACGTTTACGACACCGTCTGGAATGCCAGCCTCGGCGATGAGCCGGGCGAGCAGCAGCGCGGACAGCGGGGTCTGCTCGGCGGGCTTAAGCACCACGCAGTTACCGGTGGCCAGCGCCGGGCCCAGCTTCCACGCGGCCATTAAAAGCGGGAAGTTCCACGGGATGATCTGCCCGACCACGCCGATGGGCTCGCGGAGGGTATACGCATGAAACTGCGCCCCTGGCATGTAGGGTACCGAAATGCTGATGGTGTTGCCCTCCAGTTTGGTCGCCCACCCCGCCATGTAATGAAACAAATCGGCGGCGAGCGGCACGTCCGCGGCGCGCGCGACGGCGGCCGGCTTGCCGTTGTCGAGGCACTCCAGTTGGGCGAACTCCTCGAGGTGCTCAAGGATAAGATCGCCGATCCTCCAGATGAGCTTGCCCCGCTCGGAGGGGGTCATCTTCGGCCACGGACCCTCCTCGAAGGCCCTCCTGGCTGCGCGGACGGCCCGGTCGATATCCGCCGCCCCACCAGCCGCTACGGTGGCAAGCGTCTCACCGGTCGCCGGGTTGGGCGTCTCGAATGTCTCGCCGCTGGCGGCATCGACCCACTGGCCGTTGATGTATAGTTGATGAGATATTGTAATAAAATCTCGCACATGCGTATCCACGGCGGTTGCGGTCATGTTGCGCCCCTTGTCTCCCATCATTACAGATAGTGACATCAAAGTCCTTCTAGTTTAAATGAGGCCATGGAGGTCTGAATAGACCCTATCTTGATTTAGGCACCCTTCGTTCAAAGACAGGGCTGTGGCTGCCGTGGCTAGCCTGCATGAGCATGGCGTCTGCGGCGATCGCCCTGAGCGCGCAGTCCTCGTGGCGGCGGGTCGCCCGCGCGCGGACGCAAAAGGCCTATGGGGTGTCGGCCAGCTCGACGTCCACGGCCAGCTCATCCGCCTCGACAAGGTCAAGGATGGCCAGCCGGCCCGCGTGCTTGAGGTCGGTGGCGGCCGTGCGCAAGGCCGCGAGCTGCTCGGCTGGCGCGTGGACGACCACGCGGGCGACGGGTGCTCGCATGGAGCGCTTGGCCGCGCTTTTCACTTTGCGGATCTCGCCCAGCACCTCAGCCGTCGTGGCGTACACGGACGGATCGCCATCGACGCTGGCGTCAGCCGACGGCCAGGCGGCGCGATGCACCGATCCCTCCTGCCACCATGACCAGATCTCCTCAGTGACGAACGGCATGAATGGCGCGAATAGGCGGATGATGGTCGAGAGCGCGGCTTGGAGCGCGCCCTGCGCCGAGCCGGCGGCGATCTCGCCCCCGGCCCCGTAGGCGCGCTCCTTGACAAGCTCAAGGTAGTTGCCGCAGAAGTCCCAGAAGAACTCCTCAGTGCGCTCAAGCGCCCTCGCGTAGTCGTAGCGCTCAAAGGCGGTCGTCGCTACGGCCACTAGCTCACCGAGGCCGGCCAGCATCGCCCGGTCGAGCGGCTCGGTGACCTGGCCGGCCGGGGCGGGCCGCGACAGCACGAAGCGGCTGGCGTTGAGCAGCTTGATCGCGAGGCGGCGGCCCACCCGCATCTGCGACTCGTCGAAGGCGGTGTCCGTGCCGGGCCTGCCGCTGGCGGCCCAATAGCGGACGGCGTCGGAGCCGTACTGCTCAAGCAGGTCAATCGGTGTGATGACGTTGCCCTTGGACTTTGACATCTTCTTCCGGTCAGGGTCGACGACCCAGCCGGAGATCGCCGTGGTGGACCAGGGCAGGCGGCCGTGCTCGAGGTGCGAGCGGACGATGGTGTAGAAGAGCCAGGTTCTGATGATCTCGTGGCCCTGGGGCCGCAGGTCCATGGGAAAGACCAAATTGAAAAGATCCGGGTCGTCTTCCCAGCCGCCGGCGATCTGGGGGGTGAGCGACGATGTCGCCCAGGTGTCCATGACGTCGGGGTCGCCGGTGAACCCGCCCGCCTGCCCCCGCTGCGCCTCCTCGTAGCCGTCGGGCGCATCGGTCGACGGATCGATCGGCAGCCGGGCCTCGTCGGGGACGAGCGGATGGCTGTAGTCGACAGTCCCGTCGCCCAGGATGGAATACCAGAGCGGGAGCGGGACGCCGAAGAACCGTTGGCGGCTCACGAGCCAGTCGGTGTTCAAGCCTTGGACCCAATGCTCATACCTGGTCCGCATATGCGCGGGGACCCACTCAAGCTCCTCGCCGCGGGCGAGCAGCTTGTCGCGATGGTCAAGGATGCGGATAAACCATTGCCGGCTGGTGACGATCTCCAGGGGCCGGTCGCCCCGCTCGTAGAACTTCACCGCGTGGGTGATCGGCCGCGGCTCGCCGATGAGGTCGCCCGAGCCCCGCAGGAGCCCCACGATCACCTTCCTGGCCTTGTGGATCGGCAGGCCAGCGAGCGCGGACCAGGCCGGACCATCCGGGACGCCCGGGGGCAGGTCCTGGCGGATCCGGCCCTCTCGCGTCACGACCGACCGGACGGGCAGCTGGAGCTCGCGCCACCAGAGCACATCGGTCACGTCACCGAACGTGCACACCATCGCGATCCCGGTTCCTTTCTCAGGATCGGCGAGGTGGTGGGTGACAATGGGCACATCCACGCTAAAGAGCGGCGTGGGGACGGTGGAGCCTGCGCGCGGGGCGTACCGCTCGTCGTCCGGGTGCGCGACCAGGGCGACGCATGCGGGGAGCAGCTCAGGGCGTGTGGTCTCGATCTCGACATCGCCGAACCGCAGGCGGTGGAACGCGCTGTCGAGTTCGCGATCCTCCAGCTCGGCTTGGGCGACCGCGGTCCGGAAGGTGACGTCCCACAGCGTCGGGGCCTCCGCCTGGTAGGCCTCTCCTCTCGCGAGGGCGCGGAGGAAAGCCCGCTGGGACGCCCGCTGAGCGGTCTCCCCGATCGTGGCGTACGTGCGTGACCAGTCGACCGAGAGCCCCAGCCGGCGCCAGAGGTCCTCGAACGCCTGCTCGTCCTCGGCGGTGAGCCGATGGCACAGCTCGATGAAGTTCGGGCGCGATATGGGGACTTTCGGCCCCTTGGCCTGGGAGCCCGGTGGCAAGAAGCCATCGTCGTAGGGGAGCGACGGGTCGCAGCGGACGTTGAAGTAGTTCTCGACGCGCCGCTCTGTGGGAAGGCCGTTGTCGTCCCAGCCCATCGGGTAGAAGACCTCACGCCCGCGCATGCGCTGGTACCTCGCCACGGTATCCGTGTGGGTGTAGGAGAAGACATGGCCGACGTGCAGGGAGCCGCTCACGGTCGGCGGTGGGGTGTCGATCGCGTAGACGCCCGCTCGGTCATGGATCCGCTCAGGATTGAACCGGTAGGTGCCCTCCGCCTCCCAGCGGGCGGACCACTTCGCTTCGAGACCCTCGATGGAGGGCTTTTCAGGGACGGTTGGGATCATCGCAGGACTCGGACGGTAGCCTCTGCGAGCCTGATGCGCTCGACTTCAGGAGTTCGGTCTCTCAGCTGAGCTGCTGGAGCTGCGCCTCCAGCTTCCCAACGACGCTCTCCCAATCCACCAGCTTCGTGCGCGCCGCCTCCACGACGGGCTCGGGCGCCTTGGTGACGAAGCCGGGGTTGGCGAGCTTGCCGGCCGCGCGGTCGCGCTCGGCGGAGGCACGCTCGAGTTCACGGCGGAGCCGGGACCGCTCCTCGTCAAGGTCGATCAAGCCAGCGAGCTGGATGAATAGCTCGGCGCCGTCAAGGACGACCTTGCCGACCGGCCCATTGTCGGGGCGCTCGGTAACGAACGACCACGATCCGATTCCGGCGAGCCGGCCAATGCCATCGAGACCGGCCTCGAGCACGCGCCGCTGCGCATCGTCGGCGACAGCGACGACCTGCAGCCGCGCAGCGGGCGAGAGTCCATGGTCAGCGCGGAACCGCCGGAGGGCGGTGACCGCCTCGCGCAACGCGTCGAACTGTGCCTCGGCGGCGTCGTCGCGGAGACTCTGGGCCGGCCTGGGCCATGCCGTGTGCATGATCGTCTGTTGAGCATCCGCGCGGGTCAGGGTGCGCCAGATCTCCTCGGTGACAAACGGCATGATCGGGTGGAGCAGGCGCAGCGTGACATCGAGCACGTCGACGAGGACGCGCGAGCAGGCCTCGTCGTCGCGGAGCTTCGCGAGCTCCAGGTACCAGTCGCAGTACTCGTCCCAGACGAAGTGGTAGAGGGCTCGGGATGCCTGCGACAGGTCGTACGCATCGAGCGCCTCATTGGCGGCCCGCATGAGTGCGTCAAGGCGTGACAGGATCCAGCGGTCCTCCAAGCGCAACGCTGCGCTCCCGGGGAGCCCTCCGGCTGGCGTGGCGTCACCGACCCGCATCAGCACGAGCCGCGCCGCGTTCCAGAGCTTGTTCGCGAACCGGCGGGCGCCCTCAACCCACTCCTCGGCCAACGGGACGTCTTGGCCTGGCGCAGAGGCCCGGAGCAACGCGAACCGCAACGCGTCGGCCCCGTAGCGGTCGATCAAATCGAGCGGGTCGATGACGTTGCCGAACGACTTCGACATCTTCTTGCCGTGCTGGTCGCGCACCAGTCCATGGTTGAGCACGACGGAGAACGGCACCTCGCCCATGAACCGCAAACCCATCATCATCATGCGGCTCACCCAGAACGTATTGATGTCATACCCGGTCACCAGGACCGCGCCGGGGTACCAGGTGCGCAGCTCGGGCGTGTCGTCAGGCCAGCCCTGGGTGGAGAACGGCCACAGCGCGGACGAGAACCATGTGTCCAAGACATCGGGATCCTGTCGCAAGCCGGAGCCCTCGGGGGGGTCCTCGCGCAAGACATGGATGTTGCCGTCCTGGTCGTACCAAGCTGGGATGCGGTGGCCCCACCAGATCTGGCGCGAGATGCACCAGTCATGCAGGTTGTCCAGCCAATCCAGGAAGCCCTTGGTGTTCCGCTCGGGGACGAACCGTGTCCGGCCAGCGCGGACAGCTTCGATTGCGCGCTCAGCGAGCGGCCTCACCTTCACGAACCACTGGTCGGACAGCCGGGGCTCCACGACCGTTCCGCAACGCGAGCAGTGACCAACCGCCGCAGTGTGTGGCTCGACCCGTTCGAGCAACCCGAGCGCACGAAGGTCCTCTGTGATCTTGCGGCGTGCCGCAAACCGATCCAGGCCCGCGTACGGGCCCCCGTTCGCGTTGATCGACGCGTCGTCGTTCATCACGTCGATCGACGGCAGCTGATGGCGCTGACCGATCTTGTAGTCGTTCGGGTCGTGGGCAGGCGTGACCTTGACCGCACCCGTGCCGAAGGAAGGGTCGACGTAATCGTCCGCGACCACCGGGATCTCGCGGTCGACGAGCGGCAGCCGGACGGTACGGCCCACGAGGTCGCGGTAGCGATCGTCCTCAGGGTGGACCGCAACGGCGGTGTCGCCGAGCATCGTCTCCGGCCGGGTGGTGGCGACCACCACCCCCTCACCGCCGTCCGCGCCCGGGTAACGGGCGTAGGTCAGCTCACCAGCCTCATCATCGTGCTCGACCTCGATGTCGGACAGCGCGGTGATGCAGCGCGGGCACCAGTTGATGAGCCGGTTGCCGCGGTAGATCAGCCCGTCCTCATAGAGCGAGACAAACGCCTCGCGGACCGCGCGGCTGCGCGCCTGGTCGAGCGTGAATGCCTCGCGCGCCCAGTCCGGCAGCGCGCCGAGCCGGCGCATCTGGCGGAGGATCAGCCCACCGGACTGCTCCCTCCACGCCCACACCCGCTCGACGAACTTCTCGCGCCCCAGCTCATGGCGGTTCGTGCCCTCGGCGGCGAGCTGGCGCTCAACGACGTTCTGGGTGGCGATCCCCGCGTGGTCGGTGCCTGGCTGCCACATCGCGTTCTTGCCGCACATCCGCGCATGGCGGATCAGCGCGTCCTGGATCGTCTGATCCAACGCGTGGCCGACGTGCAGGGAGCCGGTGACGTTCGGCAGCGGGATGACGATGCAGAACGGCTCGCCAGGGTCGTCTGGCTCCGCGTGGAAGACCCCGGACGACTCCCACCATTGGTACAGCCGGCCTTCGACCTCGGCCGGTTCATAGGATTTGGACAGCATCGATAGGCGAGTGTAAGGGGCTGAGCCAGCCCGGTGGCAACGGAGGCTGCTAGGCGGAGCGCTTGCGGCGCTCGGTCTCGGCGCGGGGTACGAGGGTGGGGTTGACGCGCTCGCGTACGACCTCGCCGGTGATGATGCACTCACCCACGTCATCCAGTGACGGGACCTCGTACATCGTGTTGAGGAGGACCTCCTCAAGGATGGCGCGTAGGCCGCGCGCGCCGGTGCCGCGCAGGATGGCCTGGTCAGCGATCGCCTCCAGCGCATCGTGCGCGAAGTCGAGCCCGACCGAGTCGAACTCGAACTGCTTCTTGAACTGCTTGACCAGGGCGTTTTTAGGCTCAGTGAGGATCTGTATCAGGGCGGCCCGGTCGAGCTGCTCGACGTTGCAGACGATCGGCAAGCGGCCAACGAACTCAGGAATCAGCCCGAACTTAATGAGGTCCTCAGGCAGGACCTGCCGGTGGAGCATGGAGAGGTCCTTCTCGCGCTGGCTGCGGAGGTCGGCGCCGAACCCGACGCCCTTGCGGCCGATGCGCTGCTCGATGAGGTGCTCCAGCCCGGCGAACGCCCCGCCGCAGATGAACAGCACGTTTGTTGTGTCGATCTGGATGAACTCTTGGTGGGGGTGCTTACGGCCACCTTGGGGCGGGACACTGGCCACCGTGCCCTCGAGGATCTTCAACAGCGCCTGCTGGACCCCCTCGCCTGAGACGTCACGGGTGATAGATGGGTTCTCGCTCTTGCGGGCGATCTTGTCGACCTCGTCGATGTAGATGATCCCCGTCTCGGCCTTCTTCACGTCGAAGTCAGCGGCCTGGATCAGCTTGAGGAGGATGTTCTCGACGTCCTCCCCCACATACCCGGCCTCGGTCAGCGCGGTCGCGTCGGCGATTGCGAATGGGACGTTGAGCAGGCGGGCGAGCGTCTGGGCGAGCAGGGTCTTGCCGGACCCTGTGGGGCCGAGGACGAGGATGTTCGACTTTGCGATCTCGACGTCGTCGTCACGTGTGGTCCCGCCCGCGCGGATTCGCTTGTAGTGGTTGTACACCGCGACCGCGAGCGTCTTCTTGGCGCCCTCTTGGCCGACGACGTAGTCATTCAAGAACTCGTAGATCTGGACGGGCTTGGGGAGATCACCGGGGACGAGCTCGGGGGTCTCAGCGAACTCCTCCTCGATGATCTCGTTGCAGAGATCGATGCACTCATCACAGATGTACACGCCTGGGCCGGCGATGAGCTTCTTGACCTGCTTCTGGGATTTCCCGCAGAACGAGCACTTGAGCAGGTCGCCGCTCTCTCCGAACTTGCCCATCCGTCGTCCCGTCCCCTACTCGGTCCGTGGGTGTCCCGGCGACGCCGGGCCACAGTGGTTCATCGTAGCGGGCGGTGCGCCGGCAAACACATCGCCACCGCGTCGGTCAACTTGCCTTAAGCCGGGTCTCTTGAAGCCGCCGCGAGACCATCACCTCGTCAACGATCCCGTAGGCCTTGGCCTCCTCGGCCGTCATGATGAAGTCACGATCCGTATCGGTCGAGACCTTGCCGATCGGCTGGCCAGTCTTCTGCGCGAGGATGTCATCGAGCAGGTCTCGGATCCGCTGGACCTCGCGGGCCTGGATCTCGATATCAGCCGCCTGGCCCTCGGCGCCGCCCTGCGGCTGGTGGATCAGGATCCGGCTGTGCGGCAGGGCGAAGCGCTTGCCGGGTGTGCCTGCGGCCAGCAGGATTGCCGCCGCTGAGGCCGCTTGGCCCACGCAGGTCGTCGTCACGTCCGGCCTGATGTACTCCATCGTGTCGTAGATCGCGAGCAGCGCGGTCACAGAGCCGCCCGGAGAGTTGATGTAAAGGTTGATGTCCTTCTCAGGATCCTCGGCCTCAAGAAAGATCAGCTGGGCCATGATGAGGTTTGCGATCTCGTCATTCACCGGCGTGCCCAGAAAGATGATTCGCTCCTTCAGCAGCCGCGAGTAGATATCGAACGACCGCTCACCCCGGTTCGTCTGCTCGACAACCATCGGGACGAGGTAGCTGGCGGGGGACGAGACCTGCGACATCAATGACTCCTACCCTCGGAGGTTGGCCTCCATGCGACCCGGGCGGCCACACCGTGAACCATACCGTCCGTGCCCTCGCACCGTCGCGGTTTAGGCGTCCTCGGCCTCTTCGGCCTCATCAGGCTTTTCGGACGTCTCGGGCTGCTCGGGCTCCTCGGGCGGGGGGCCTGAGAGGACTTGGACTGAGCCGGCGAGGTGATCGATCGCCTTGCGCCGGAACACGTCGGCGTAGGTCACGCCGATGCGGTCGGGGTGGAGCATGAACTCCGCAAGCTTCTCTGGGGGCTGGCCGAGCCGGGCCGCTTGGGCGGCGACCTCAACGCGCAGATCCTCGTCGGTCACCTTGATTCCCGCCTGGCGGCCCACGGCATCGACGACAAGCTGGGCTTTCACCGTGGCCCGCACCTCGGCGGTGATCCGCTCGACGAGATCGGGCATCGCGGTGCCGGTCCGCTGCGCCAGCTGCTCAAGCGTCAGCCCATACTCCCCGGCCTGGCGCTGCGCCTGCGCGAGCGCGAGGCGCAGCTGGTCGTCCACCATCGACTCTGGCAGCGTCACGTCGACGAGGTCGCTGAGCGCCTGGACGGCCCTACTCCGCAGCTCGACGGTCGCGTGCTGGCGTTTGCGCGCTTCAGCTTGGGCGCGCAAGTCCTCACGCAGCTCGTCGAGCGTGTCAAACTCGCTGGCCGTCACCGCGAAGTCATCGTCGAGGTGAGGGAGCCTCTTCCGCTTCACCTCCTTGACGATCGCGACGAAGCTCAGCTCCTGGCCACGGAGGCCCTCCGGGTAGTCCGGACCGAGGGTGTCGCGGAACCTCACGATCGCCCCGGCCTGCGCGCCCATCAGCGCCTTGTCGATCGCCGCGCCCTCCCCGCCGGAGCCGATCTGGTAGAGCAGATCCTCGCCACTGGCCTCCTCGACCACCTGATCGCCCCGTTTGCCAGTGATCGTGACGACCACGAAATCGCTGCTGTCAGCCTGGCGGTGGATGGTCTCCAGCTCAGCGAAGCGCTCGCGGAGCATGTCAAGCTGGCGGTCGACATCCTCGTCAGTCGCCTGCCATTCCGGGTGGGCGACCTGGACGGTCGAGTAGTCAGGAAGCGTGATCTCCGGCCGCACCTCGACCGTCGCGGTGAACTGGGCGTCTTTGCCGTCCTCGAACGTGGTGACGTCGAATGACGGCCGCCCAACGACAGGCAGCCCTGTGGCGTGCACCGCCTCCTCATAGAACGATGGCAACGAGCCGCGGGCCGCCTCCTCGGCGAGCGTGCCCTTGCCGATACGGCTCTCAAGCACCCGCCGGGGCACCCGCCCTGGACGGAATCCTGGCACCCGTACCGTTCCCGCGAGTTCCTTCGCCGCTCGGTCGATCGCCTCACGGACACGCTCCGCCTCGACCGTGACCGTCAGTTTGACGGTGGTCTCATCGACGTGCTCAACGGTGGTCTGCACAAGCTCCTCCGGGGTGGATGGGCCGGTCAGTGTGGCGCGGCCGGTAGTGACGCGCCGATCCTAGTGGAGCGTCGCCGACGCGTCTCGCGTGTTCCGGCCGGTTTGGTTCCCCACCGTGTCTCCATGGGCGCCGGAGCGGGGTCAGTCATAGAAGGCGCGCTGGTGCGCCTTGCGGATGCGGCGCATGGCACGCTCCAAGTCTTCGGTGAAGGTTTGGACGCCGGTGTAGCCGAGGATCCGGGCGAGGCGCTCGCGATCGCCACGGCCTGGCGGCAGCCGGTCGGTATCGCGGTGCCCGGCCAGGTAGAGCGCGTTGCGGACGCGGTCGAGCAGCATCCAGCCGTCGCGCAGCCACTGCGCGTCCTGACCGGACAGCAGGCCGGCCTGCTCACACGCGGCCAGGCTCGCCAAGGTGCCGGGGTTGCGCAGCAGGGGGAGCTTGCCGCCATGCGCGAGCTGGAGCAGCTGGACCGTCCACTCCACGTCGCTGATGCCGCCTGGGCCAAGCTTGAGGTCGACGCGCGGGGCGGCTGGCCGGGCGGGTCGGGGCCACAGCTGGCGAGGCCGGTTGGCGGCGCCGCCCCCCCGCTCGCGCTCGACCCTCGCCTTCATCATCCGGACGGCCTGGAGCCGCTCGGGATCGACCTTGACCGGGTAGACGAGCGGCGCGACGGCTTGGACGAATGCCTCGCCGAGCGCCGCGTCGCCAGCGACGGGGCGGGCCCTGGTCAGCGCCTGGAGCTCCCACGGCTCGCCCCAACGTTGGTAGTACGCAAGGTAGGAGTCGAGCGTCCGCCCAAGCGGGCCGTCACGCCCCTCAGGCCGCAAGTTCACATCGACGCGGAACACCTGCCCTTCCGGTGTGACCTCGGACAGCAGGCGGAGCATCCGCTCGATCGCGGTCAGCGCGTCGTCCCGCGCCTCGGCAGGCTCGAAGACCACGAGGATGTCGAGGTCGCTCGCGTAGCTGAGCTCGCCGCCGCCGAGCTTGCCCATGCCGATCACCGCGAGGCGCACACTCTCAGGAGCGGTGAGCGTGACCGCAGCCTCCAGGCACGCCTCGGCGAGGCCAGTCAGCTCAGCCATGACGTCGGTCAGCGTCGCGTGCCCGCCAAGATCCCGCACCGCCGTCCGCGCGGCCTCGCGCCGCCGCAGCCGCCGCAGCGCGTTGGCGGCAGCGGTCCCGCTTCCCCCACTACGCTCGGGGGCGTACCCTCGCACGGCCACGCCCTCAGCCAGCCGCCGGTAGTCGTCCGCGCCCATCGTGCGCGTGAGGCTGGGGAGGTCAGCCAGCGAGCCGATGACCTCGGGCTGGCGCTCGAGCCACTCGCCAACCCGCCGGCTGCGGCCCAGGACCCGGGCGAGCAGATCGCCGACTGGCGGGGCGTCCCGCAAGGTGCGGAGGAAGAACGGCGAGTCGTCGAGCCGCTCAGCCAGCGAAGCCAGCCCGGCGAGGCCCCCGTCGGGGTCGGGCTGGCGGGCGAGCGTCTCCAGCAACGCGGGCAGGAGGGTCCGGAAAATTTGGGATGAGCGGCTGACTCCGCCGACAAACGCCTCGATATGGGCGAGCGCCCCGGCCGCGTCGCGGAACCCGAGCGCGATCAGCCGCTCCCGGGCGGGCTCGCCAGAGAGCGCCACTTGCTCAGCGCCAAGCTGCGCGAACCGCGCCAGCAACGGCCGGTAGAACAGCTTCTCGTGCAGCCGGCGCACCGCGCCCTGGATCCGGGCGTACTCGCGGTCGAACTGCTGGAGCGCGGTCACGGCGGTGAGGTCGCGGAAGCCAACCGCGCGCGCGAGCTGGTGGCGGGCTGCCGCGTCGCTCGGGACCGTGTGCGTGCGGAGCAGCCGGCGGAGCTGCAGGCGGTGCTCGACCGTGCGGAGAAACTCGTACGCGTCGGAGAACAGGGCAGCGTCGCCGTTCCCGACGTAGCCGCCGCGGGCCAGCGCGCTGAGAGCCTCCAGCGTGTTCGGGCTCCGGAGCGTCCGGTCGTGGCGGCCATGGACGAGCTGGAGGAGCTGCACGGCGAACTCGATGTCACGCAGCCCGCCAGGGGCGAGCTTGACCTGGCGGGGGCCGTCGCGCCGGACCTGCTGCGAGCTCTCCACGACCCCCTTCATCCGTTGGATCTCGCCGACCGCCTCGACGTCGAGACGGTCGGGCCAGACATACGGCGAGGCCAGCTCCATGAACGCGGCGCCCAGGTCCGGGTCGCCGGCGACCGGGCGGGCCTTGAGCAGCGCCTGGAACTCCCACGTCTTCGCCCACCGGCTGTAGTACGCGTGGTACGCGTCAAGCGTCCGCGACAGCGGCCCGTCCCGCCCCTCCGGCCGCAAGCCCGCGTCGACCTCGTACACCCATCCATTCGGTGTGGCCTCGCCGAGCAGCGCTAAGAGCCGCCGCGCTGTGCGGGTCGCCTCGCTGAGGTCGCCGTCGTGGACGAACAGGACGTCGACGTCGGAGACGTAGTTGAGCTCCTGCCCCCCGAGCTTGCCCATGCCGATTACCGCGACCCTCGTGGCGGACTTGCCGTGGACGTAGTCGAGCGCCGAGGCGAGGACGCCGTCAGCCAGCGCGGACAGCTCCCGGGACGCGGTCCGCGTGTCGATCATGCCGAGCAGGTCACGGGCGGCCACTCGGAGCAGCCCCTGGCGTTGAACCCGGACAAGCGCCCTGGAGGCTCTCCGCTCTCCGTTCTCCCCCGTCACGTCCCCCTCAGCGATCGCCGCCGTCCCACGCGTGGTGATCTCCTCGGCGCTCCAGGGCTCGAGGTCGCCGTCGAGGACCGTGAGCATGTCCGGGTCCCCGGCGATCAGGGCTCCGAGGGCCTCGCTTGCGCCCGCGACGATCGCGGCGCGGGTGAGAAGCTGCGGCTCTGCGGCGAGCTGTTGGAAGGCGAGCTGATGGCGCTCGGCGAGCCGGGTGAGCGCCATCAGCGCGACATCACTGTTGACGGCGGCGGCGATCGCCTCGACGACCGGCTGGCAGCCCTCGGTCGGCCCCTCCTCGTCCCACACCCCAAGAGTCCGCAGCGCCTCCACCGCGCGGTCGGCGCCCACGCCGAGGCGGGCGAGCACGGCTTCTGGAGTTTGGATCCGTCCGTCGGTGCCCGCAGTCATCCGCTACAGCGTAGGCAAGTATTTTGCCAGCTCGTAGGGGGTAACCTGAGAACGGTATTCGTCCCACTCCGTACGTTTGTTGCGGAGGAAAAACTCAAAGACGTGCTCGCCGAGCGCCTCGGCGACAAGCTCGGACTCCTCCATCTCGCGCAGCGCCTCATCGAGGTTGCGGGGGAGGTGGCCGATGCCGACAGCACGCCGCTCGGCATCAGTCATCTCGTAAATGTTGTCGGACGTCTCGGGCGCCAGCTCGTAGCCCTTCTCGATCCCTCGCAGGCCGGCGGCGAGGATGACCGCGAACGCGAGATAAGGGTTGCAGGCGGGGTCGGGGACACGGAACTCAATCCGCGCCGACGAGGGCTTGTGCGGCTTGTACATCGGCACCCGCACAAGAGACGAGCGGTTGTGCCGGCCCCACGAGACAAAAACGGGCGCCTCGAACCCTGGGATCAGCCGTTTGTACGAGTTAACCCATTGGCAGCAGATCGCGGTGATCTCACGCGCGTGAGTGAGGATTCCGGCAATGAACTGCTTTGCAGTATTTGACAGGTGGTAAGGGTCGCCTGCGTCATAGAACACATTCGTGTCGCCGTCGAACAGCGAGACATGCGTATGCATCGCGCTGCCCCAATGATTGGGCATGGGCTTAGGCATGAACGTCGCGTAAATCCCTCGGGCGAGCGCGACCTCCTTAATAACTAGCCGGTAGGTCATCACGTTGTCAGCCATCGTCAGCGCGTCGGCGTAGCGCAGATCGATTTCATGCTGGCTCGGCGCAACCTCATGGTGGGAGTACTCAACCGAAATGCCCATAAGCTCAAGCAGCTCGATTGCGTGGCGGCGAAAGTCAGACTGGATGTCGAGCGGGGTGAGATCGAAATATCCCCCCTGGTCGAGGGGCGTCGGGTCATCCGGCCCTTTGAACAGAAAGAACTCCATCTCGGGGTGGACGTAGAAGCTGAAGCCCATCTCCGCCGCCCTTGCGAGGTTGCGCCGGAGCACCTGGCGTGGGTCTGCGGTGAACGGCTCGCCCTCAGGTGTGTGGATGTCGCAGAACATCCGCGCCACGCCGGGCACCTCGGCCTTCCACGGGAGCACCTGGAACGTCGACGAGTCAGGCATCGCGAGCATGTCTGACTCCTGGATGCGCGCAAACCCGTCGACCGCCGACCCGTCGAACCCGATTCCCTCGGTGAACGCCCCCTCCAGCTCCGAGGACGTGATCGCCACGGACTTGAGCATTCCGAGCACGTCGGTGAACCACAGCCGGACGAAACGGATATCCCGCTCCTCTACCATCCGGAGGACGTACTCCTGCTGCTTGTCCATTCCCTATATCTCCTGGTCGTCTCGGCTTAGCGCGCCGGGCACCTGCCGCACCACACGGCTAGCATGCCCTAACCACCGCCGCACCACCTCCCGATTCGCCCCTCCGCGCGGAACAGGCTGTTATCGGGAGCCTGAGGTGGCAGCGCTCGAACACAGTCTCCTGGGCGCCGCCGCGCCACGGATGTCCCATGCGTCCAGCCAGTCCGCCAGCGACGGGCTGTGCACGGCGTGCACCTCGCGGCGCAGCAGCCCGGCCCGGTCCAGCTCGCCCAGGATCGCCGGGATGCCGCCGGCCCTGTGCACGTCCTCCATGTGGTAGGCGGAGTTGGGGCTCACCTTCGCCAAGCAGGGCACCCGCCGGCTGACCGCGTCGATGTCGTCGATGGAGAACGCGGTGATCAGATCAGTAGGAGTCTGCGCGAGGCCGTCCACCACGACGGCCTCGCCGGCCTCCATCGGCCCGCCAGAGACGAACACGGCCGGGATGCTTAGCCGCAGCGCGGCGTTGAGCATCCCGGGGGTGATCTTGTCGCAGTCGGAGATGCAGACCAGCGCGTCCGCGGCGTGCGCGTTCACCATGTACTCGACCGAGTCTGCGATCAGCTCGCGGCTGGGCAGGGAGTACGGCATCCCGCCGTGGCCATCGCGATGCCGTCGTCGACCGCCACAGCGCGCGCCGGCCGCGTTGCGACCATGGGTGGTGACACGCGAGCGCAATGCGGCATGAGTTCCACGGTACTCCAGGCGCCCGTGCGCCCTGGGCGGCTCAGGGCCAACGTTCTCCTGACGGATACGCCTATGCGCGCACCGGCATAGCCGCCAGCAGACTACGGCCACGTCCGTTCAGATCCGGTCAGGTACGGCATCCGGGTGCCACGCCGGACCAGGCCGCACCAGCTCATTCGAGTAGCACCAGCTGCGGCGGGTCAGGATCACGCCCACGCCCGCTACCCTGATGTTCAGCCTGGCGCTCAGCGTGGCGGTTGGCCTGGCGTTCGGTGCCGGGCCGCGCCTCAGGCCGCCCGTCCGGCGTCCGGGCAGATTTTGTCGGTGCCCGCGCCGGTCGCGCCGGCTGGGCGGGTTTTGGCCGGTGGTGATAGGGCCAGCCGAACGGCGGGTGGAACGTCAATGTGTGGTCGGCGTCGCCGGTGACGGTCCAGCCGCCCTCGTGCACCGCATGGTGGTGAAATGTGCACATCAACGCCAGGTTGGGGATCAACGTCGGCCCGCCATCCCCGTGATGATCCACATGATGCACATCGCACCATTGCCAGGGCCGGTCGCAGCGCGGCCCGCCAGGATAAGTGAACCGGCAGGTCCGGTCCCGCTCGATCACCGCCAGGCGCTGCTCCGGGCTGGGATAGCGGCGCGCGTCCAGATACACGGTCTTGCCGTTGCGGGTGACCTTGCGTTGGACGACGTCGGCGTCGCAGGCGATCCGCCTGGCGGTCGCGCCGCAGATCGTGCCGGCCCAGTCCAGCCTGGCGGCTGGGGCGTCGGGCTCCTCCGCCAGCGTCTCAGGGGTGAGGAACACCGTGGCTTTGGGCTGCAGCCCGGCGACGTTGGGCAGCTCGTCTTTGCGGGCCAGCGCCATACGCGCGAGCTGGACCAACGCGTCAGCGTTGCGTTGGGCTGGGGTGCGCCGCCGCTCATCCGGCATAGTCGCAGGATCAGGGCCGGCCAACGCGTCAAGCGCGGTCTGCAGATACGCCAGCCCGGCCGGGTCGAGCAGCATCTGCCCTTGGCCCATGCCGTCAGCGCGCTCCGCCAGCGTCACGCCGCGGATCTCATACTGCCAGCACGCCCGCTGCTCCTCCGGGCCTGGGTCAGCGGCGTGCCGCCGGTCAGCCAACGCCTCACGGAACGCCCGGTCATCCGTGCGGGAGGCCTGCTCCACTAGCTCGTCTTGCGCCTGGGCGATCAGCTGCGGGTGGGTGCGCGCGGCTCGCGCCAGCGCGTCGGCTTGGGTGGGGCTGATCTTGCCCGCCGCCAACGCGGCGGCGGTCGGCTCCAACCGGGGGTCCGCCAGGGCGGTGGCCAGCCTTGTCTCGCGGGCGGCTTGCCCGCCCGACAAGCGTCCGGCGGTTTGCAGCAGCCGCTGCGCCTCTTGCCTGCCAGCCGCTTGGTCTGGCGCGCGGTTGGCGATGGCGGCCACGCACCGCAGCCGCTCTGCGGCCACTTGCGTGGCGGCCCGTGTCAGCGTCTCGACATCGGCGGACAGTCGGGCCTCATCCAGGATGTTCAGATCGCGGCCGGCGAGTTGGTTGGCGGCTGAGGCGAGCGCGCTCACCGGATCCACTGCCCGCCCACTGATCGAACTCATGTTCATATCATATGCGATAGGGCGGTGCGTACGCAAGCATTTCGTCCGGATCTGTGGACGACGGCTGGCCTCACCATGAGCGTCATGGCAGGACAACGCTTACACCCGGACGCGCCTATCACGTGGACAGTCGCCGCCAATGAGTCGGACAAGTGCTCGAATTGCTTTTTTCGGACGCCCTTGCCAGAACCAAGGGCGTCGCGGCGCTTGAGACCGCCGCTGGCCTCTACCCGTTCTTGCCGCCGGCGGCGCGTGCTTGGGTGTTCGCCCTCCTCGCCGAGCAGAACGCGGCGCTCGGGAACGACCTTGTATCGGGGCGACTCCTTTACCTAGAGTGACGGACGCCGAGCGTGCCATGCTCGGCCAGTGCGGGAGGGCGCCATGACCATTGGGCCCGATCAACTCCAGGCGCCCCTTGAACGACCCGAGTGGCTGCCCCAGGCGGAATGGCCGTTCCGGCTGCGAGGGATCACGGTGGACGGCTGCCGGCTCCACGTGATTGACGAGGGCAGCGGGCCGGTGCTGCTGTTGGTCCACGCCGGCATGTGGTCGTTCGTGTGGCGGGATCTGATCGTCGATCTGGCACGCAACTTTCGCTGTGTGGCCATCGACTTCCCCGGCTCCGGCTTGACCCGAGCGCCCGCCGGCTACCCGATCGGGCTCGAGCAGAACTCGCTGCTACTGGAGGAGTTCGTCGATCGGCTCGGCCTGACCGACCTCACCATGGTCGCCCACGACCTCGGCGGCGTGATCGGGCTCGCATGGGCGGCCCGCCATCCGAACCTGGTCAGTGGCCTGGTCCTCGTCAACACCTTCGGGTGGCCGCCACAGCCGGCGCTGCGGGGGATGCTCGCGCTGGTGGGCAGTGAGGCCATGCGCGCCCTCGACATGGCGACCAACTTCCTGCCCCGCCTCACTTCCGGGCGCTTCGGCGTCGGACGGCACCTCAGCCGCCAGGCGCGCACGGCGTTCCTTGGCCCCACCCGCGACCGGGCACGCCGCCGCACGCTTCACCAGTTGATGCGAGACGCCAGCCGCTCGACTCGGCTGCTGGAGCGGATCGAGATTGCGCTGCGCACCACGTTGCGAGACCGGCCGGTCCTCACGATCTTCGGCCAGCACAACGACCCATTCCGCTTCCAACAGCGATGGAGCGAGATTTTCCCACACGCGCGCCAGGTCGTCGTTCTCCACGGCAATCACTTTCCGATGAACGACGATCCGCACGGCGTCGCGGTCGCGGTGCGGTCCTGGTGGCAAGACCGCTCCTAAGTGGTCAAGACCGTACACCGCGTCATCGAGACGCTGATACCCGAAACCGCGCCGAGCGTCACCTTTCCTGCCTATGCGGAGGAAAGGTGACGCTGACCACGGGTGTTAGGGCGAGATGCGGCGCTGTTGCCGGCTGCGGCACAGGGCGTGCCGCTCTTCCTCGGTTAACCCGCCCCAGATGCCATTGTTTTGGCCGGTAGCCACCGCCCATTCCAGGCACTGGGTGATCACTTGGCACTGGCGGCATATCGTCTTGGCCTGCTCGGCCTGCTCCAGGGCAGGGCCGGATGAGCCGGCAGGGAAGAAAAGCTCGGTGTCCTTCCCGAGGCAGGCGGCCTTGGATCTCCAGCTCATCGGTCGTCCCTCGCCTTGACCCTCAGCCGATTTGTGGACTCATTGAGCATCAACGATGATCCTTTCTTTCTCGACTGCTGGCATGAAGCGAACCATCGGCGTTTTGCGGCTGCCAGACGAGAAATACGATGATCCGGAGAGATAAGAAAAGAAGCAGGGAGATTCGCGGAGAGATCCGCAGACCCGAGGAGACAGCATGGGAAGCTGGCGGCAAGCGGGGCGCATCCTGCGGCGGCTGCGGGAGCAGCGTGTGTGGTCAATCCCGAGGCTCGCAGCCGAGCTGGAAGCCAAAGCGGCTGTGGCCGGCCGCGCGGTGCCGGGCCGGGATAGCCTTGTCCGGATGATCCGGGAGTGGGAGGCCGGCAAACACCGGCCGCGCGACTACGCCGTCTTGTTCGTCTTGGTCTATGCGAGTGATGGCGAGCTGTCGGCGCGTAGGATCGAGCGAGGCTCTGAGCTTGACCGTCTGATGGCGGCGTTTAAGGCGATGGGGGTTTCGGTGGACCGTCGCAAGTTTTTGCTTGACTCAGCGGCGCTTGCTGGCGGCGCGGTTGCCGGCCCGGTGGCTCCTGGCGGTGTGGATGCGGTTGAGCGGCTCGCTTGGACGCTGCGGCACCCGGCGAGCGTTGACCTCGCAACGGTCGTCCACCTACGCGATACAACCGTAGATCTGCGCCGGCAGTGGGCAACTAAGCCGGCGTTTGCCCTGCTGCATGAGGCTTCACGGCAGCTTGAGCATGTCGCACTGCTGCGGGAGCACGCTCCGTCGACCTTGATCTGCGAGCAGCTGTATGCCGTGGAGGCGCACTCGGCGACCCTTCTTGGACAGCTGATCTGGGATGCATCATGCAGGCGTGACGCGGTCACCCCCGCGCGTTATTACAAGCAGGCTGTTGAGGCGAGTACACACGTGAGGGGAGGTTGGGCCGAGGCGCTCCCGCGCATCGGGCAATGCCTCATCGCGATTTACAGCGAGAAGAACTCCAAGTGGGCGTTGGACCTGGCCAGCCGCGCCGCCACATGCGCGGGCGACGGGTCGAGCCATCTTCTCGCAGGCGAGTCGTTCGGGTTTGCCGCCGAGGCTCAGGCGTTGCTGGGTAAGGAACGAGAGTGCAAGCGCGCCCTCGAGCACGCACGGGCACACGTGGAGCGCATCGCGCCTGATGACCCGGTCGTTGGCCGCTATGTCTCGGCCGATGGGTTCGCTGGGATCTGCTATCTGTCCCTTGGCGATCCGAAGAGCGCCGAGCCGGTCTTACGGGAGTCGGTACAGGATCTCGGCGAAGGCGAGGAGAAGCCCAAAGCGGCCCGCCTTGGGCTTCTCGCTATTGCGCTGATCCGCCAGCGGGATCCTGAGCAGGGAGTTGCAGTGCTGCGCCAGGCGGTTGATCTGGTCGAGCGCAGCTGGAGCAGTCGTGGCATGCAGCGGGTGTTCATGGCGGGCCGTGAGCTTCGCCCGTGGATTGGCGAGCGGTTTGCGCAGGACGTGCAGGATCGGTTGCTGGCGTTGGGTGGATCGGTGTCATGGCATTGATCATCGTGGATGGGCTTGATGGCTAGGCCATGATCGCCTCAGGGCGCCAAAGCCCATTGAGGCCCGCGGCGAGGACGGCGTTGGGGGCTGTGCAGGCACGTGGTCAGGTCGTGCGCGCTGGGACGGTCATCGTGTCGAGGTAGGCGAACAGGTCCGCGCTGAGCAGCCTGGTGGTCTCGAACATGTCCAGGCCGGGGAGCTGCGCTGCGGTGTACCAAGTGAACTTGAGGTCCTCGCCTGGGATATCGCCGTTCACGGTGCTCCCTCGGTCAGCGAGGGCGACGTAGAGAAAATCGACGTGGATATGCGGAAGCGGCTCCCGGTCTCCCGGGACGTCCTCCTCCACAATCCAGAACGGGGCGGGCACGACTGGATCCCGGAGGCCGGCTGGCAGCGGAGCAGCCGGGGGAGCGAGCAGCGTCGCGGTGAGTCCGGTCTCTTCTTGCACTTCCCGGACTGCGGCCTGTGCGGGGTTCTCGTCTGCCTCGACATGCCCACCGGGCAACATCCAGTTGCCAAAACGGTTGTGGTGGATCAGGCCGAGCCGCCAGCCGCCATCGAGGCGTGTGAACAGGAACACGCTCGCAGTCGCGTGCTTAATGGTCATGAGCCCATCACCTTCCGGCATACGGCGACGATGCGCTGCTCGTCGGCTGGCGTGACGCCCTCGTGGCAGGGCAGGGCGAGCAATGTGGAGCAAAGCTGCTCAGCGTTCCGGCACGGCTGGCCAGCGCTGTGACGGAACACCGGCGTGTTGTACAAAGGCCGGTAATCGTAACGCACGGTGTCCGAGACGACGCCTGCCGCCTGCAGCCCAAGGCCGAGTTCACGTGCAGCGCCTGGCGCGGCGGTGATGAGCAAGGCGTAGCAGTTGGCTTGGCCGTGTTTTGCCACAGGGAACGGGGCGATGCCCTCGATATCTTCCAGCGCCGCAGTCAGGCGTCGGGCGACACGGCGGCGTTCTGCCAACCTCCGGTCCAGCTTCGCGAGTTGGGTGACGCCCAGCGCGGCGCACAGTGCGGGCAGCTTGTAGTTCAGCCCGAACGCCGTCCCGAAGCCGCCTCCCCCAACGGGCTGACCGAGGTTGCGCAGCTGGCCCAGCCGCGCCGCCAGCTGCGCATCGTCAGTCAGGCAGAACCCGCCCTCTCCCGTGCAGATGAGCTTGCGGGCATGCGTGCTGAAAGTACCGATCATGCCCTGCGTGCCGAGCCGCCGGTTCTCGAGGGTCGTCCCGTGCGCTTGGGCGGCGTCCTCGATAGCCCCGACGATGGCGGCGGTGCCGGACAGGTCACCGCCGCGGGCAACAGCGGCGACCACGCCCACATCGAGCCCGTCGATCAGCACGTGCTTGGTATCCAGCGGCGCCACATGATCCCTGGTCACGGCGCTGACGCCTGCTCAAGGGCGTCAAGGACCTCGTAGGTGGGCAGCAGGTCAGCCAGACTTGGCCCGAACGGCTCATCGCCGGCCACCGCAGCGACGAACTCCGCAAGTTCGCCCAGGAAGCCGGTGCGCTCGTAACCGGCGTCCAGGGGGCTCGGCCGCCACTGCTGTGACCAGCCCCGCGAGCCCCCGACCGCTCGGGCAGCGGGCAGCCCGGCGATGGTCAGCTCGGACAGCCCTGCCAGGCAGATCATCACGCCCGCATCGGTGATGACCTCGACGCGAGTGTCCACCGCGGGGCGTGGGTACCGGTCAGCAGGCAACCGACTGCACCGCCTGCGAACTCAACCTGCGCGCCCACCAGCACGTCGCATGCATTGGCGCGCTGCACGGCCTTCACGTCCGCTACAGGGCCGCCCAGGTCCAGCAGCAAGTCGATCGGGTGAATCGCCTGCGCGAGCAGGAAGCTGCGCACCAGCGACAGGCCCCACAACGGCACCTTCGGCTTGCTTGCCACGTGCCGCACCGTCACCGACACCGGCGCCCCGGTCTCTGGGTCGCCGAGCAGCTCTTTGATCTTCAGATAGGGACTGGCGTGGCGGAAGTTCATCCCGACTCCGGTCACCAGCCCAACCGCTGCCGCGCGGGCCGCGAGTTCACGAAGCCCCGCCGTTGTCACGGCCGGCGGTTTCTCCACGAACACCGGGAACCGGTGAGCGATCGCGCACGCAGCGATCTCCTCGTGCGCTTGGGGCGGGCACGCTGCGATCAGCGCATCGACCTCCACACTGGCCAACAGGCCGCACGCGTCCGTGAACCGATGTGGCACGACGAACCGCGTTGCGGCAGCCGCCCCACGGGCCTCGTCGGCGTCGGCAATCGCAACGAGCTGCACGCCCGGCAGGTGCAGCAGGGCTGGGATCAAGCGAGTCATGGCCTGCTCGCCCACACCTACGACTCCGACACGGATCCGCCCTGGCAGCGAGTCGTCATGCCGCCCTTGAGCCTGTCCGGAACTTGCGATGGGCATGGCCGTCTTCCCGAAATTGCTGTGCCTCACCGGGGCGCGCTCCAGCTCATGTGCAACAACAAGGATCCTTTTCTCAACTGACGGAGTGCTGGCGCTACTTGTCATTGTGAAGCGAATCATCTACGTTTTGCGGTCGCTAGACGAGAAAGACGATGATCCGGAGAGATAAGAAAAGAAGCAGGGAGATTCGCGGAGAGATCCGTAGACCCGAGGAGACGGCATGGGAAGCTGGCGGCAAGCGGGGCGCATCCTGCAAAAACTGCGCGAGCAGCGCGTATGGTCGATCCCAAGGCTCGCAGCCGAGCTGGAAGCCAAAGCCGCCACGATCGGCCGCACCGTGCCTGGCCGGGAAAGCCTGGTTCGGATGATCCGGGAGTGGGAGGCTGGCAAGCACCGGCCACGCGACTACGCCGTCCTGCTCATCCTGGTCTACGCCAGTGATGCCGAGCTGTCGACGCGTAGGATCGAGCGCGGATCCGAACTCGACCGCCTCATGGCAGCCTTCAAAGCGATGGGGGTCCCGGTGAACCGCCGCAAGTTCCTGCTCGACGCAGCCGCCGTCGCCGCCGGTGCGGCCGTTGCCCCGGCGATCCCTGGCTGCGCGGAAGCCGCAGAGCGGCTCGCTTGGACGCTCCAGCATCCCGCCAGCGTTGATCTGAAGACGGTCGCGCACCTGCGCGACACCGCCGTTGAGCTGCGGACACGGTGGGCGGCCACTACATCGTTCCCGCTGCTGGATGAGGCTTCGCGGCAGCTCGAGCGTGTCGTGTTGTTGCGGAAGCATGCGCCGTCGAGTTCGGTCCGTGAGCAGTTGTATGCGGTGGAGGCGAACTCCGCGACGTTGCTCGGGCAGTTGGTTTGGGATGCGTCGTGCCGGCGTGACGGAACGACTCCTGTGCGCTATTACGAGCAGGCTCTCCAAGTGAGTGCGTACGTCAAGGGAGGTTGGGCTGAGGCGCTCCCACGGGTCCGCCAATGCCTCATCGCGATCTACTACGACAAGGACCCCAAGCGGGCCTTGGATTTGGCCAGCCGGGCTGCCTCGTGCGCGAGCGACGGATCGAGCTACGCCCTTGCGGGTGAATCATTTGCATTTATCGCCGAGGCGCAAGCGCTGCTCGGTGAAAAACTGCAGTGCAAGCGTGCCCTCGAGCATGCGCAGTTCCACGCGGAGCGCATCGCGCGCGATGATCCAGCCCTTGGCATCTTTACTTCGGTCGATGGGTTCGCTGGCATCTGCGATTTGCATCTGGGTGATCCGAAGAGCGCCGAGCAAATCTTGCGGTACTCGGTAACCCACCCGGGCCGCAAGGAAAAGTCCAAGGCGGCATGCCTCGGACTTCTTGCCGTTGCGCTTATCCGCCAGCGTGATCCGGAGCAGGGAGCCGCAGTGCTGCATGAGGGGATTGATTTGGTCGAGCGCAGTTGGAGTGGCCGCGGCGTGCAGCGGGTGTTCATGGCGGGCCGTGAGCTTCGCCCGTGGATTGGCGAGCGGTTTGTGCAGGACGTGCAGGACCGGCTGTTGGCGCTGGGCGGATCGGCTACCTGAGCATGCGGCGCCTCAACTACTGAGGAGTGCCCCAACCGGGTCAGGCGCGTGACCGAGTAGCGGAAGTAGGGTGTTCCCAATGCGGCTCGCTCTTGCCCAGCTCAACCCCATAGTCGGTGACCTGGGCGGCAACGCGGAGGCGCTGCGGTCCGCGTATGAGCAAGCCGTGGCGGCCGGCGCCGACATCGTGTGCGCCAGCGAGCTTGCTTTGACGGGCTACCCGCCCGAGGACCTCGTGCTCAAGCGCGCGTTTGTGGAGGCCACCGGCAAGGCGCTGCATGACCTGGCGGGGGCGACCGGGCCTGCGGCGCTGGTCGTGGGGTTCGTTGAGGATCTGGGCGGGTCTCCTGCGGAGTCGTGGCGACCGGTCACCAGTGAGGCTGGGCGTTACCCGCCGTTGGCGGACTCCGCCGCGGTGCTCCGGGGCGGCCGTGTCGAGGCGATCTACCGCAAGCAGCGGCTCCCGAACTACGGGGTGTTCGACGAGGCCCGCTACTTCATGGCCGGCGCCGGCCCGCCAGTGGTCGTCGAGGTGGCCGGGGCACGCGTCGGCGTCACGATCTGTGAGGACATGTGGGGCGAGTGCGGCCCTGTCGACGAGGTGGCCTCGCGTGGCGCGCAGGTCGTCCTGAACCTCAACGCGAGCCCCTACAGCCGCGGCAAGCGCGCCGAGCGGGAGTATTGGGCGGGCACGCACGCCCGGGCGAGTGGCGTGTGGATCGTCTACGCCCACCAGGTTGGCGGCCAGGATGAGATCGTGTTCGACGGCGACTCGTTCGTCATGGCGCCAGACGGCGCTGTGGTCGCGAGGGCCGCGCAGTTCGAGCCTGACCTGCTCGTCGTCGACCTGCCGGCGGGCCGCCACGCGCCCGAGAGGGCGCGCGCGCCGGTCCCCGCCGAGCGGCTCGACCCCGTCGCCGAGGTCTACGCCGCGCTCGTGCTCGGCACACGCGACTACGTGCGGAAGAACGGCTTCGCTGGCGCGCTCGTTGGCTTGTCTGGCGGGGTCGACTCATCGCTCGTGGCGACGATCGCAGCCGACGCCCTTGGCGCGGACCGGGTGACCGGCGTGCTTATGCCCTCCCCCTACTCCTCGCGAGCGTCGGTGACCGACGCGCGCAAGCTGGCCGCGAACCTAGGGATCTGCTCACAGACCCTGCCAATCGACGCGGTGATGCGCGCGTTCAACGAGACCCTGGCGGCGCCGTTCGCTGGCACCGCGCCCGGCGTGGCCGAGGAGAATATCCAGCCCCGTATCCGCTCCACGTTGCTGATGGCGTTGTCGAACAAGTTCGGCAACATCGTCCTGGCTACCGGCAACAAGAGCGAGTTTGCGGTTGGCTATGCGACGCTCTACGGCGACATGGCCGGTGGCTTCGCGGTGATCAAGGACGTGCCAAAGACGCTGGTCTACCAGCTGTGCCGCCACCGGAACCAAGCCGGCAGCGCCGTGCCCCAGGAGGTGCTGGACAAAGCCCCGTCGGCCGAGCTCCGGCCTGACCAGCTCGACACCGACTCGCTGCCGCCCTACGACATTCTGGACCCGATCATCGAGGCCTACGTCGAGCACGACCGGTCGATCGCCGACATTGTCGCCGACGGCTTCGATGCCCAGACCGTCCGGTACGTCGCCCGCCTGGTGGACCGCGCCGAGTACAAGCGCCGCCAGGCTCCCCCGGGTGTCAAGATCACGGCCCGCGCGTTCGGCAAAGACCGCCGCCTGCCCATCACCCACTCCTGGCCCGGTTGACATTGGCCCGATTGACATTGGCCCGGCTGACGCGCGTGAGGGTCAGCCGGACTCACGGCAGAGGATGATCGTGACCGGCCCGTCGGCGACCATCTCGATCTGCATATGCGCGCCGAACACGCCTGTGGCGGTCGGCACGGCCAGCGCGGCGCAGTAGGCGTTGTAGAGCGTCTCAGCGCGCTCAGGCGACGCGGCGCCAGCGAAGGAGGGGCGCCGGCCTTTGCGCGCGTCGGCGTAGAGCGTGAACTGGCTGATCGCGAGCACGCTCCCGCCGACCTCGGCCACTGACCGGTTCATGTGGCCGTGCTGGTCGCGGAAGACCCGGAGCACCTTGGTTTTCGCGGCGAGCCAGACCGCATCCTCTTTGGTGGAGCGATGCCCCACCCCGACGAGCGCGAGCAAGCCAACACCGATCGCGCCGACAACCTCGCCGTCGACATGCACCGCCGCGCGGGTCACTCGCTGGAGCACCACCTGCATGGATGGGACCCTACCCTGACACACCTACACTGGCGCTGCCGCTGGACCCGCGACGCGCCCCGCCACTGTGGGGGCCGGGCCGGCAGGCGTAAGGAGCCAGGATCATGAGCGCCTACTCGCTCACCCCCAGCCACCTGGATCGGGGATCACCCTTGCCCCCGATGACCATCCACGATTTGCGCGCGCTCAAAGAGCGGGGTGAGCGTTTTGCGATGCTCACCGCATATGACTACCTGTCCGCGCAACTCCTCGACGAGGCGGGAATCCCAATCATCCTCGTCGGCGACTCGTTGGGCATGGTCGTCCTGGGCTACGACACCACCGTGCCAGTCACCGTGGACGAGCTGATCCACCACACCCGAGCCGTCCGCCGTGGCGTGAGGCGTGCGCTGGTCATCGCGGACATGCCGTTCATGAGCTACCAGACGAGCCTGGACGAGGGAGTCCGCAACGCCGGCCGCCTCCTGAAGGAGGCTGGCGCGCACGGCGTGAAGCTCGAGGGCGCGGGCCGCGCCGTCGAGCTGACCCAGCGGCTGGTCTCGATCGGGGTTCCAGTCATGGCCCACCTGGGCCTGACCCCACAGTCCGTGAACCAATTCGGCGGGTTCAAGGTCCAAGGCCGCCTGCCGGAGGACGCTGACCGCATGGTCGCCGATGCGCAGGCCCTCGCCGACGCTGGCGCGTTCTCAATCGTGCTCGAATGCGTCCCCGCCCACCTCGGCCGGCGCATCACCCAGGCCGTCGACGTGCCGACGATCGGCATCGGGGCGGGACCGGACACCGATGGGCAGGTGCTCGTCTTCCATGACTTCCTCGGTCTCACATCCGGCCGGCTCCCCCGCTTCGTGAAGCAGTACGCCGATCTGCGTGGCGTCATCACCGACGCGGTGAAGACCTTTCATGCCGAGGTCGCCTCCGGCGACTACCCAGGCCCAGAGCACGCCTACTGATCCCGCGCCGGCTCAGCGCTCGAGCCTTGAGCGGCTGGCAGGACGGCCATCCAGCACACCACGCCAATGTCGTCCTCGGTGATCGGCTCCAGGGGAGGAGGCGCTGGGACCGCCTGCAGGCCGAACTCCCGGACGACCTCGACGATCTGCTCAGCCGCCCTGTCCCGGGGCAACGATCCCTCCGCTACCTGGCGGCCAATGCGCGCAAGCGCCTGCCGGACCAGAGGGCCACGCTCGACGCTCAGCGCCACCTCAGCCTCAGCGGCGCCAGGTGGCAGCGCAACAGCCGGGTCACGCAGGATGCCGAGCGCGGCGCGTTGCGCGGGGCCGATCCGCTCCTGGTCGGCGCGCGGGTCGGCGCGGGCATTGTGCTCGGCGACAATGCTGGCGGCGGCAAGTGCCCACCGCTCTTCGAGATCGACCATCCCGGCTCGCAGCTCCACGCCTTGAGCGGCGCCAGGATTGATGCGCCGCAGGATAGTTGCCTCCGCGTCGATGACCGTGCCGCCGTCCTCGACGAGCCGCCAATAGCGCTGACCGCTCCGCGTGCGGCAAGCGAAGAACAGCCCTGGATGGCCGGCCGACGGTGCGCCTTGCCCCTGCCGGAACGCCGCCCCGATCCCCCACGGCAGCCCTCGGAGGCGCCCGATCTCGCCCTCGAGCATCGCGCGTAGCAGCTGGGCGCGCAGCTCCTCTCCCACGAACCCACCCTCGGCTCGAGCGTCGGACTCCTCCAGCAAGGTCAGATCCCCAGCAGCGAGCCGCTGCGCGTAGCTCCGCAGCTCGGTCTCCACCCCTTCGAGGACGCCGGATTCCATGCCGTAGACACTGGCAGCCAGGATCTTGCGCCGGAGCGTCGCCTCGAGGTCGAGGATCTGCTCCAGATCGCCGGGAGCCGGCAGCATCGTTGTCAGGAACACTTGCTCGTGTGGGCTCTTCAGCCGGATGACCCGGCCGTTGCGCTGGACGACGCGTTGCGGGTTCCAGGGCGTGTCATAGCTGATGACGGCAGCCGCCTGCTGGAGGTTCTGCCCTTCGGATAGCACGTCCGTGGCGAGCAAAAGGTCGACCTCGCCTTTGGGTGGCCGGTAGCCGGGGCGGACCACGGTCTCGGGGCAGAACCTCCCAAGCGCCTCCATGCGCTCGTCGGGATTGGTTTGGCTGCCGATCACCACAACCCGTTTCCGCGCACCAGCGCCGGGTGGGAGGTGCTCGTTGAGATAGTCGATCGTGTCGCCGAACGTGGCAAACACCGCCACCTTCTGCGCCGGGGCCTCCCGCAGCAGTTCGCGGAGCGTCGCGAGTTTCGGGTCCGATGACGCGTCAAGTGCACCGAGCCGATCACGGATCACCGCCAGCCGGGCTCGGTCGGCGGCGACATCATCGCGGAACTGTGGCCGGTAGGCGCTGACTGGGCGGGCGTCGTCGTCCTCGATCAAGCTGTCCGCGACCCAGCCGGCGACACCAGCGTCGTCAAGCTCGGCCTGGGCTGCCTCCCGCAGGGCCGCTGCTGAGGGAACCGTCCCCGCATCCCATGCGGCCAGAAAGGCATCATGCGCGGACACCATCCTGGAGACGGTTTTCAAGCAGGCGCTCCAGCAGGACTCGAAGCGTTTGAGGATCCCTGACTGCAGCAATCCGGAGAGCGCTTGCTCGCGTTGCTCCTCAGCGGCGCCGACCTCGTAGGCCGATGGACGGTACCGTGCCATGGTCAAGCCGGCGACGAGATTGGTGATGGTTGCGACCAGCCCTGGGTAGGTGGCGTCGAGGTCGTAGCGGACCGTCCGGAGCCGGGCTTGGGGGAACCGCACCGGGGTCCCGTCCGGGAAGACCGCGCCCGGGTAGTGCGCCTCGATGAACCGGCGGTCCCGGCGTACGCTGACCGCGTCGGCCACGGGAAACAGGATGTCTGGGTCGAGGTTCTCCGGATCGCGCTCGTTCGCGCCCGCCTGGAGGAACACGTCACGAAGCGACGGGATCCCCCGCCCCGCGAGTGCCCGGTCGTGCCGGCCGAACAGCATGATCAGGTGATAGAGGTCCCAGAGGCCGTTATTCACAGGCGTGGCGGTCAAGAGCACCACGTCTTTCCGCTCGCCTCCGAGCAGCCTGGTCATCGCGCGGTACCAGGTGGTGTCCGGGTTGCGCAGCGCGTGGGCCTCGTCAACCACGATCAGGCGGTAGCTGTCCCGGTCGTTATGGAGGTGGCGGCGGGCGCTCGCGGTACCCGCCGCGAGCTGCTCATCTGCCGCGAGCTGCTGGAACGTGACCACCTGGGCTGGCAGCCGCGCCTGATCGATCCGCTGCTGCCAAATGTCGCGCAACTGAGCCGGCGCGATGACCAACGCGTGCTGGCCCCTGCGGAGCGCGTACTCCTCGATGAACGCCAGGCCGACCTCGGTCTTGCCGGTGCCAACGCCATCCGCGTAGAGCACTCTCTGGTGCTCGGCAAGGATCCGGCGGGCACGCTCGTAGCCGTCTCGCTGGAAGGGGGCCAGCTGGAGGCTTGACGTGACTCGGTCCGGCTCGGGCGTATCCAGCTCTTCCCCGTATAGGTCAAGCAGCGCCCGGAGATACACCGTCTGGGGATCAACCAGACCGGGGTCTGGGAACAGGAGCTCCCGCAGTTGGAGCTTGTAGTCTTCGGCCTCGCTCCACAGCTTGTCAAACCACACGACCGCCCGGCGGGCGGGGGCGGGATCGTAGCGCACCAGCCCGAGTTCCAAGTTCGTCTGCAAGCCTGCCGAGGTGAGGTTCGCGGACGTGACAAGCGCGGCCCGCGCGTCCTCGGCCTCGCCGAACAAGTAGGCCTTGCCATGGAGGAAACGGGTGACGTAGCGGCGTACCTCGATGTGATCCTGGTCGAGCCACAGGTCAACGCGCCTGAGGCGGGCGGCGGCCCGGCTTGGCGGGAAGCGGGCCAGATCACGCTCGTGGGAGAGCAGCAGGAGCGCCTGATCGAACCGGCTCAGCGGCAGGTCAGCGCCGAGCCCAGGATCCGGCGCCGCGCCGAGAAGCAGCCGGACAGTGCGTCCGTCGCCCGCGATCTGCGCAAGCTCATAAAGGCCGCCGAGGTTGACAAACCCCGTCGCGACGGCGAGCGGGTGACTGGTCGCAATATCGCCGATCAGGTAGGCCAACGCGGCGGCGTGCGTTGCCTTGCCGCTGAGGTTGTCGAGCAGGTCAGGCCGTCCGGGCATCGCGGAACCTACGTGAGTTCGGTCAGGCGCCTGGTCAGGCGGGTGCGGTAGCGGGCGGGGACCGCGTTGAGGGTGAAGTCGGCGTACATGACCTCAAGGTCGGCGGGCGTCAGCTCCCACGCGCGCGCGACCTGGGCGTCGATCTCCACGCGTAGCCGCTCCCGCTCCTCCTCGTCGAGCGGCCCGACCGCCACACCGGCCGACGCGGCGAACTCAGTGAAGCGCTCGTCAACGCAGGATAACCGGGCGGCGGCCTGGGCGATCACGGCGTAGCCCTCGTCAGCCACGTGCGGCAGGACAAGTCCTTCAAGGATGAAGAAGCTGAGGTGGACCTCTGTGAAACGTCGCGCCTGCCAATCGAACGGCAGGCTGTTCATCAGGCCGAGGCAGGCAGCTTGCGCGTGGTTGCCCGCACCAACGAACGCAAGATAGGGAGCCGAGTTCGTGAGAAGCGTCTCCGGGGGGATGAGGCAGGCGACGACTGTGCGCGAGTTGTCCTTTTGCGTCACGTCGTGGAAGGCGACGCGCGCGTGGCCGATCGCATCACGCACCGACTGGCGCCGTACGGCCACAGGCAGTTTGCCTGCGAGCAGTGAGCCTGCGCCAGGGCGGGGCTTGCGAATCTTGGCCAAAACCTGGTCATCCACTGGGCAGACCCTCGCAGCATCACCATGCGGGTCGTACTGGTCGAAGCTCTCCCCTTTCCACAGCGGCCAGCCCTTGGCCGCATCGCGCCACAGTTCCCGGTCGTTGGTCTCGTGAAGCTCCGCCACCGGGAAACACTGCCAGCGTCTCCCCGCGCCGTAGGGGAAGCGCGCACCCCGGCGGATCTTGGCCAAGAGGTCGGCCTCGGCTTGATTCCGCAGTAATGGAGGGGTCCAACCCGGCCCGAAGGCCTGGCGGGCCAGCGCTAGCCCTGGCGAGCGAGCTTGGTCGAGCCAATGGTCGAGCGAGGTCGCCGTACCGGCGACCCACACCCGGTGCCGCTCGGGCGGCACGGCTCTCCGCGTGGCGACCAACGCGACGGTGTAGCGGGGCTCTGAGTCGAACGCCCACCGGCCACGATTGATCAGGAAGTCGATCCGTTCACAGGCCGTCTGCTCGAACAGCCACCTACGGAAGTCCTCAGAGCCCTTATTCACGAGCACCGTCCGGGGCAGCACGACGCCCAGTGCCCCGCCCTCACGAAGCACGCTCTGGTAACGGTGGCAGAAGCACTTGGAGAGATCGGGGTCCCCACTCATCGACGGGTACTCGCCTGCCGCCAGGTACGCCCGCTCTCGCGCCACCCGCTCTCGCTCCGCAGCGAGCCTGCAGGGAAGCTCAGGACGCTCGGCGATGAGCTGCGCGACAGCGGCATCCCGCTCGTGCTCCGGGATGCCTCGCCGGATACCCGGCCGGTACAGCGCGTAGAACGACTGAGCCTCGACCGTCACCTCATCCCACGGCGGGTTGCCGATCACCGCGTCGAAGCCCGGATTGGGGCGGTCGAAGACCTGCGGGAACGCAGGCAGCCAGTGGAGGAACCGGTGCTGGGTGGCGAGCTGCTCGGCCTGGGTGGTCAAGTCGTTCGTCAAACCGCAGACGATCTCCGCTCCCCGGAGTTCGACCTCTTGGCGGGCGACCTGTAACCCAAACGGCTCGGCTGTCCAAAGGTGGAGCAACCGCTCGAGGTTTGCGGTCGCGGCTCTAGCCTCGGCGTCCGCTTCCGCGCTGGAGCGGATCTCCTCCGGTGTGCGGTCGTCGCCCCTCGCCACAAGGACCGCTGCCCTGGCGGCGGCCGCGATCGCCTGTTGGAGCTGATCTTCCCAGGTGAGGCGCTGGTTTGGGTCGCTCCCATTGGGCCGGATTGACTGCGGGTCAGCCACGCCTACCAGCGAGTTCCCTACCTGGATGTTGCGATCGAGGTAGGCGAGCGACAGCCCTGGCACGAACGCGGTCAGCCAGAGCGACAGCTTCGCGATCTCCGCGCCCATCGGGCTGAGGTCCACGCCGAAGACACAGCGCTTGAGCATCAGCCGCCGCAGCAGCCCCACGTCCTCGATGAGCACGCCCGGCGTGGCCCCCGCGGCCAGCCGGGACAGCGCGGCGCGTACCGGTGGGAGCGGCGTGTCGGCGAGGAACGAGACCACCAGGTCGGCAAGCTCGTTGGTGACGTGGACAAGGAAGTGCGCGCTGCCACAGGCCGGGTCGAGCACCGCGAAGTCGAAGAGCTGCTCGGCGGCGGCTGCGGGATCGTGCTGGGCCGTCGCGCGCACCCGGTCGAGGTGCGCACGGAATGCGGGGACAACCGTCTGGCCCACGAGGTGCCGGACCAACTCGGAGCGGGTGTAATACACCCCGCCGGTCTTCCGCCCACCGTGATGAGTCAGCCACAGCAGGTCGCCGGTCCCGACGTCCGCCACCTCGTCTTCGGCAGGAGCGACATACCGGTCGATGGACGCGTCGTAGCATAACGGGGTGTCGGCCACCGACAGCTGGAGCGATAGCAGCCCCTCGTAGATGTGGCCGAGATGGCCGATCTCGAGCGTCGAGTAGTCCACGCCGCTGCCCGACTCCGGATCTCGGCCAAGCCCGGCGAGCATCTGCCCGAAGTCAGGGTCCGCGAGTTCAGCGCGCTCCAGCAAACCGGCGCCCTCGAACCCATCCCGTGAGAACAGCGCGCCGTTATACGCGGGCACACCCCACGCGCGGTTGCCTGTCCGCAGAGCCTTCACCAAGATCGTGAAGCGGTCCCACAATGACGTAGAGCAGGGATCCAGCTGCTCTTGGGTATCGGAGGCCTCTCGGGCGAGGGTGAACAGCGAGGCGCTCCGGTACGACGGATGATCGACCGGGAGGTAGCGAGCGCCCTCGGCGTACAAGATGAACAGCGCGCGGAAGACGAGCGTCAGCGCGGCCTTCCGCAGCTCCTCCCGGACCGCGTCGTCGGCGAGGTCCATCCCCTCCCCATCGGCCCAGCGCCCAAGTGCCCGGCCCAGCGTGGGCAGCACAGTCTGGCGGATGCGCTCGTCCAGGCGGCGCCACAGCTTCGCGCCAAAGGTTCGCGCGTCATCCTCGAGCTGCCGGAGGCCGCCCTCGCCCAGGTAGGCCGGTCCCAGGAGACCCAAGAACGGCCGGTCCTCCGGCCGCAGCGCCGTTGCGTCCAGCTCGAGGTAGCGCGCGGTCGCGGGGCCATAGGAGGCGTCGGCGTCGAAGAGGCGCAGCCGCGACCCGCTGGCGAGCAGCCCGAAAGGCGCTCCATCAGCACGCGCGTCGTTGACAAGAAGCCCCTCGGGAGGGCGGCCGTCCGGGTCGAGCCGGGCGAACTCAACGGGATCAGCCTTGGGATGGACGACCGCGACCGGCGTCCCGCCGTGCCGGATCAGGAACCCTCGACCAGGCCGCCGCTGGAGGTCGTAGCCCAAAGCGATGAGCGTCCGCTGCCAGTCAGCGGTTGCGGGGACGGACGCAGCCGCGGCCTTGAGCCCTGGCCACCGGGCCTGATCCTGGCGTAAGCGGAAATCGAGCGTGTGGATCGTGAGCAGCCCGTGCAGCTTGAGGCCAGGGATTGCCGACTGGTCCAGGCGGTCAAGCTCGGCCGCGACCTCCCGGACGGCGGCCAGACGCTGCATCGTCGAGACCCGGGTGAGCAGGTCCCTCAGCGCTCCCGCCTCCATCGACCGCAGCGGCCCGGAAGGGTCGACAGGGCCGAGCACGCTCAAGCAGCCGGATCTCTTTGGATCGTCGTCCACAAGCAGCAGCGGGGTCGCCCCACCCCCATGCCGTTGCTGCCAGACGCGACGGAGCACCCGCTCATCACGCGCCGCCGTCCATGCGACCTCGATCCCCGCAACGAGCACGACCGCATCAAGCGGAGCTTGCACCGGCAGGCGGCGAACCGCCGGCAACGCCTGCAGATGAGCGAAGAGGCCGTTGACGTTCATCACCCCCATCGTCGGAAGCTGTCAGGGAACAAGCAAGTCCGAAGCCCTCACCGCACGGTAGAACGAATGCGCCCTTGCGCATCTCGTTTGCCGTCGAGCTGTGGATAACACGACCTCAGCGGGCGAGGCGCGGGCGGTCCCGGCATAGATTCCCTCCTCGCGACGTGTCGGGGAGGACGTTAGGGGAAACGCCGCTGATCTCCGCGGAACCTCGTCCGCCTCCTGTGATGTTGTGGCGTGCGCGACGCGGGTTCGGCTAGCCGGCGGGTGAGGCGCGCGCGGTAGCGGGCGGGGACCGCGTTGAGGGTGAAGTCGGCGTACATGACCTCGAGGTCGGCGGGCGTCAGCTCCCACGCGCGCGACCTGGGCGTCGATCTCCATGCGCAACCGCTCCCGCTCCGTTGCACGGCCTTGTTACGCCCGCACGCTCCCTGGAGGAGGTGCTTTGGCCATGGCACACCTAGGCCCTAACGTGATGCCATGCGCATACAGACGACCGCACAGCAGACGCAGGCTACCGGCACTGACTATGATCCCCAGCGGCCCTACAGGGACTACTCGGCGGTTGAATTGGCTGAATACATGGAGATTCAGCACAACCGAGGTCAAGGCTTCGATCCAGCGGCCGTCTTCGAACTTGTTGTCCGTGCGTGTGAGCTAGAGTCCATCAAGGGTGGCAGCGCAACGCAGTGAGCGGAGTCCGAGTCGTTTCATATCAGTCCCATTCCTGCAGCGCCAACCCCGCTTTTCTTTGAGCGTCGCGCCGCCGAGCTGCGGCGCATCTTTGGCGAGCACGTGGAGATCGTGTACCTGTCGGATGTTGGGATAAGCCCCTCTGAGTTGGCACACGCCGTCACAGAGGCTCAGCCAGACGCCATCGTCCTCGCTTCGGCCGAGCCACCACATCGCCAGGCGGTCGAGGCAGTCAGTCGAGACATCCTCATGCTGTGCCCGGTCACCGAGCGATACCGGGATCGTCACGGCTACCCCAGACAGCGTCTGGCTGGCTTCGGTGTGATGCGAATGCAAGGCCCCCAGCTGGTGGCAGACGGCGCCTTAGTTGATCGGGCAATGATCGCTAAGGAACTAGCGATCGAAAAGACGCTGCGGCAGGGGGATAAAGGCGAGGGAGAGTTCTAGCGCACCTTGCCGTGCTCTTGATCGGGCCAACTGTGGACGTGCCTCAAGCGGGCAGCGGGCTGGCTCAGCGGCAGGCCCCAGATCAGGCGCCGCGCCAAGGAGCAGCCGGACGGCGTGGCCATCGGCCGCGGTCCGCACAAGCTCACGGATGCCGCTGAGGTTGTCGAGCAGGTCAGGCCGCCCGGGCATCGCGCCACCTACATAAGCTCGGCCAGCCGTCGGGTGAGGCGCGCCCGGTAGCGGACGGGGACTGCGCTCAGAGTGAAGTCGGCGTACATGACCTCCAGGTCGGCAGGCGTCAGCTCCCACGCGCGCGCCACTCGGGCGTCGATCTCCACGCATAGCTGCTCCCGCTCCCCCTCACCAAGCGGCCCGACCGCCACACCGACCGACGCGGCGAACTCAGCAAACCGCGCATCAACGCAGGACAACCGCGCGGCGGACTCGGCGATCACGGCGTAGTCCTCGTCGGCCACGTCTGGCAAGACAAGTCCCTCAAGGATGAAAAAACTCAGGTTGACTTCGACGAACCGCCGGGCCTGCCAGTCGAACGGCAGGCTGTTCATCAGCCCGAGGCAAGCAGCCTGAGCGCGGGCACCCACACCCACGAACGCGAGATATGGGACCTTGTTCGTCAGGAGCGCTCCCGGAGGAACCAGGCACGCGACGACCGTGCGCGAGTTGTCCTTCTGCGTCACGTCGTGGAAGGCGACGCGCGCGTGGCCGACCGCGTCACGCACCGCTTGGCGCCGCACAGCCACAGGCAGCTCGCCTGCCAGCAGCGAGCCCGCGCCGGGGCGAGGCTTGCGAATCTTGGCCAAAACCTGGTCATAGATCGGGCAGACCCTCGCAGCATCACCATGCGGGTCGTACTGGTCGAAGCTCTCCCCCTTCCACAACGGCCACCCGCTGAGAGCGCCGCGCCACAGCCCGCGGTCGTTGGTCTCGTGAAGCTCCGCCACCGGGAAGCACCGCCAACGCCCTCCCGCGCCATAGGGGAAGCGCGCACCCCGCCGGACCTTCGCCAAGAGATCGGCCTCGGCTTGGCTCCGCAGCAACGGTGGGGTCCAGCCCGGCCCAAAGGCTTGGCGGGCCAGCACCAGCCCCGGCGAGCGAGCTTGCGCTGCCCACTCATCCAGCGAGGTCGCCGTCCCAGCGACCCGCACCCGGTGCCCCTCGGGCGGCGCCGCCCTGCGCGCGGCGACCAGCGCGACGGTGTAGCGGGGCTCTGAGTCGAACGCCCACCGGCCACGATTGATCAGGAAGTCGATCCGCTCGCAGGTCGTGTGCTGGAACAGCCACCTGCGGAAGTCCTCAGAGCCCTTGTTCACGAGCACCGTCCGGGGAAGCACGACGCCCAGTGCCCCGCCCTCACGCAACACGCTGCGGTAGCGGTAGCAGAAGCACTTGGAGAGGTCAGGGTCCCCGCTCATCGGCGGGTACTCGCTTGCCGCGAGATACGCCCGCTCCCGCGCTGCCCGCTCCTGCTCGGCGGCGAGCCTCACAGGCAGCTCAGGCCGCTCAGCGATGAGCTGCGCGACGGCGGCGTCCCGCTCCTGCTCCGGGATGCCCCGCCGGATACCCGGCCGGTGCAGCGCGTAGAACGACTGGGCCTCGACTGTCACCTCATCCCACGGCGGGTTGCCGATGACCGCGTCGAAGCCAGGGTTGGGCCGGTCGAAGACCTGCGGGAACGCAGGCAGCCAGTGGAGGAACCGGTGCGTGCCGGCCAGCTGCTCCGCCTGGGCAGTCAGGGTGTTGGCCAGGCCAGCGACGATCTCTGCCCCACGCAGCTCGACCTCCTGGCGGGCACCCGCGAGGCCGAATGGCTCCGCGGTCCACAGGTGGAGCAGCCGCTCGAGGTTGGCGGTCGCGGCGCGGGCCTCGGCGTCGGCCTCCTCGCTGGCTCGAACCTCGCCGCGTGTCCGGTCGCCACCAGCCACCACACGGGCTACCGCCTCCGCGGCGGTCCGGACCGCATCGCGGAGCTGGCTCGGAGCGCTTCCACTGAGCGGGATCTCCCGTGGGTCCGCGACGCCCACGAGCGAGTTGCCGACCTGGATGTTGCGGTCGAGGTAGGGGGGCGGCAGCCCTGGCACGAACGCGGTCAGCCAGAGTGACAGCTTCGCGATCTCCACGCCCATCGGGCTGAGGTCCACGCCGAAGACGCAGCGCTTGAGCACCAGCCGCCGCAGCAACGCCACATCATCGATCGGCATCCCCGGCGAGGCGCCCGCGGCCAGCTGGGACAGCGCAGCACGCACCCCTGGCAGCGGGATCTCGGCGAGGAACGAGACCACCATGTCAGCAAGCTCGTTGGTGACATGGACAAGAAAATGCGCGCTGCCACAGGCCGGGTCGAGCACGGCGAAGTCGAAGAGCTGCTCAGCGGCGACCGCGGGATCATGCTGGGCTGCCGCCCGGACCCGGGCGAGGTGCTCAGCGAACGCGCGGACGACTGTCTGGCGCACGAGGTGCCGGACCAGCTCAGAGCGGGTGTAGTACACCCCACCGGCCTTCCGCCCGCCCTGATGCGCCCGCCACAGCAGGCCGCCAGCCCCGGTGACCGAGAGCTGGAGGGACAGCAGGCCCTCGTAGAGGTGGCCGAGGTGGCCGATCTCAAGCGCCGAGTAGTTCACGCTGCCGCTGGACTCCGGGTCCCACCCGAGCCCGGCGAGAACCTGCCCGAAGTCAGGATCCGCCAGCTTGGCGCGCTCGAGGAGGCCGGCGCCCTCCAGCCCGCCCGGTGAGAACAGCGCGCCGTTGCCACTCCATGTGGCCCTCATCAGGGCCGTGAAGCGGTCCCACAGCGACGTGGAGCGGGGGTCGAGCCGCCTCTCAACGGCCTCCTGCGCGAGGGCCGACACGTGCTCGACCGGCAGGCAGTGAGCGCCCTCGGCGTACAGGATGAACAGCGCCCGGAAGACGAGCGTCAGCGCGGCGCCCCGCAGCTGCTCCCGGACTGCGCAGTCAGCGAGGTCCATCCCCTCCGCATCGGCCCATCGCCCGAGGGCTCGGCCCAGCGTGGGCAGCACGGTCTGGCGGATGCGCTCATCCAAGCGGCGCCACGACCTCGCACCGAAGGCCCGCCCTTCCTCTTGGAGCTGCCAGAGGCTCCCCTCAGCCAAGGAGGCCGGTCCCAGCAGGCCGGGGACCGCCGGGCTGCCGGGGGCGCCGCCAGCCGGTAGGTCGCGCGGGCTCAGCGGGCGACCAGCAGGCCGGAGGCTCGCGTGGCCAGGCCGGTGTCAACCCCCAGAGCCTGGATGAGGCTCGCTTGGAGCAAAAAGCTTTCGGGCGTGCCGAGGTCGGCCACGGCGGCGGCGGCCACGCACTTGTCCAGGTCACCCTCGTCACGTAACCTCAGCGCGTTCCGGGCTAGGCGGGCGCGCACGGCTGGGCGGTCGACCACCGCAAGCGCCCGGCTGAGCGCGGGAGAGTCCCGGTGAAGATCGCCGCGCTCGATCTCGCGCCGGAGCCGCTCAAGGTCCGGGTGCGAGAGGCGGGGCAGGTCGACGAGCAGCTCGTCGTAGCTCGCGGGCAGCTTGACGATCCTGCGGACCAGCTCGACGAGCTCCTCCTCGTCGTGGTCGTCGATGAGGGAGGCCACCGCGGCCCGGCGCTCCACACTGAGGAACGCCCGCGCCCTCTGGTCCTCATCCGGCCCCTTTTGCTGGCCGCAGCAGCGCTTGACCTTCTTCCCGCTTCCGCACTGGCAGCGGTCGTTGCGTCCTGGCCCTGGCATGGCTGGTGCTCCTCCCCTCGATACGTTCGTGATGCACATGGACACTAGCCCAGGCGGGGCTGATCCCCTCGGAACCTCGACTGGCGCCCTGGCCGGTCAAGCCCTCCCGCCTGGCCTCCGTAAACTCGGCTGATGCGTATTCGACCACCGGCTCGCGCGCTCGTGCTGCCCGCGAATGCTGAGGGGATCCGCGAGGCGGCTGCCGTGCTGCGCGAGGGCGGCCTGGTCGCGTTCCCCACGGAGACCGTTTACGGCCTGGGCTCATGCGCCTGGGACGCCGAGGCCACCCAGCGCGTCTTCGACGTGAAGGGGCGGCCCGCTGGCAACCCGTTGATCGTCCACGTCGCTGACCAGGACGGGCTCGCCGCGGTAGCCGCGGCCGTCCCGCCGCTCGCCCAGCGCCTTGCCAGCCAGTTCTGGCCTGGGCCGCTCACGCTGGTGGTCGACGCGGCGGAAGGCCTCCCCCGGGTCACGACTGGGAGCCTGGCGACGGTCGCGGTGCGGATGCCCGCCCACCCCGCCGCGCTGGCGCTGCTGCGGCAGACCGGCGCGCCGGTCGCGGCGCCCAGCGCGAACCGCTCTGGCCGCCCGAGCCCGACGACCGTCGCGCATGTGCTCGACGACCTGGGTGGCCAGATCGACGCGGTACTCGACGGAGGCCCGTGCGAGATCGGCGTCGAGTCGACCGTCGTTGACGCGCGGGGCCGGGCTCCGGTCGTGCTCCGCGAGGGCGCGGTGACCCGTGAGCAGCTCGGGCTGGGCAGCGCGGCCAACGGCGAGGCTGACCTCGCCGCCTCGCCCGGCACGCGGCACCGCCACTACGCCCCCCGGTGCCGCGTCGAGGTCACGCCGCCCGGCCAGGGCGCCGCACGGGCCACCGCGCTGGCCTGCAGCGGAGCTCAAGTCGGACTCGTGGCCACCGGCGTGGCCGGGCCTCCAGTGCGCCAGCTCGCCCAGTTCTCTGACGCCGCCGAGCTGGGCCGGCTGCTCTACCGCGCGCTGCGGGCAGCCGAGGACGCGGGGGTCGACGTCGTGGTCATCGAGGCTGTCGATCCAGCCGGCATCGGCCGCGCCGTCATGGACCGGGTACGCCGCGCCGCCGCCGGCTGATCGCTACAGGTTGGCGCGGAGGAACTCGAGAGTCCGGCTCCACGCCCACTTCGCGTAGGCCGGGTGGTAGGTGCCGCTGAGGTTCTCGTCGTTGAAGAACGCGTGCCCGGCGCCGGAGTAGAGGTGGAAGGTCACCTCGACCCCCGCCGTGTCGCGGATGCGCTGCTCAAGCGCCCGCGCCGCCTCCACCGGCACCAGCTCGTCGGCCTCGCCGAAGTGTCCGAGCACAGGGGCTTTGATGCCGGAGAGGTCAGGCTCGCCCGGCAGCACCCCGTAGAACGGGACCGCGGCGCCGATCTTCTCGCCGGCCTGCGCGGCGAGGGTGAGCACGAACCCGCCGCCCATGCAGAACCCGACCGCGCCGACCCGCTCGCCGGTCACGGCCTCATGGCCCAGGAGGTAGTCGACCGCGCCGGACAAATCGCGGGCGGCCCGGTCGACGGGCAGCTCGCGCATCAGCATGGTGGCCTCACCGGAGTCGTGCGTGGTGTGGCCGCCGTAGAGGTCGGGGGCCAGCGCGACGAAGCCCTCCGCGGCGAGGCGGTCGCAGACATCTGCGATGTGGTCGGTCAGCCCCCACCACTCCTGGATCACCACGACGCCGGGGCCCCGCCCGGATTCGGGAGGCCTCAGGTAACCATGCGCCTGTCGCCCGTTGCTAGGGAACGTGACATTTTGGTGCGGGGTTTTTTGCATCGAAGGCACCTTACCCCGGCATCGACTCCTCAGCCGGATCCGCCGGCTCGACCGCCACCATCACCTGGCGGTCCCCTGGCTGGGTGAGGAGCACAACGCTCCCGATGGTGATCAAGCCGATCGTGCCGATCACCGTAAAGACAAGCGCGGCGAGCACGCGGCGGTCCCGCGCGTCATCGATGGGGGCGTTGTCACGGATCCCCTCATACCGGATCCCCTCATAGCTTTCGGGGGCGTCCTTCCCGGGTTGGGTCTCGGCGGCGGCGAGCGCCTGGCGCTCGCCGCTCGCATGCGCCCACGTAGGACCAGCGAGCAGCGCCAAGACCGATAGCAACAGCGCAGCGCCGACGGCGGCCAGCTTCAACGGATGCGAACTCGACACTGGTGGCCTCCTCGATCGGGGGCCAGTAGTTCTACAAGGTTTCGTCACTCCCGCGCAGACCAGACCGGGGCGCCCAGGTAGCGGACGGGCTCGGGGAACAGGCCAACGACCCGCTGGCGGACGCTAGCGCGAGACGCGATCCTGTCCAGCTCGGCGGGCGTGGCGTCGCCCGCGACGAAACGGCGGAGCCTCTCGATGAAACGCTCGGCGAACAGAGGAAACGCGACGTCCAGGACCAACGGCGCGCCGGGCAAGAGCGGGATCGCGGCAAGCCACAGATGGTCGATCTCCGCGCCCCGCAGGTCGAGACCACCCCGGTAGACCGTTGCCGGAACCCCCAGCTGACCGACGATCCGCGCGACCCGGTGGACCGTCCGGCGGGGGTCGAGCGCGGAGAACGGCTCCGCGCGGTGGGCCTCCTCAAGGCGTATGAGCAGGATCTCCGCGAGCGGCGGGGGCACCGGGCGGGATTGGAAGACCGTGGTCTCCAATGGCCTCACCTCCCGACCGGCTACGCCTTCTCTTTTTCTTCAGTATGGCGTGCAACGGCGCGCGCTAACCGCGCAGCCAGCAGCGTGCGGCGCTGGCGCAGGCCGGAGCCGGTGCGGCGCGCGGCCTCAACGACCAAGCCTGGGTTGCCGACCAGCAGCAGCGCGCGTGAGGCGCGCGTGATGCCGGTGTAGACCAGCTCGCGCCAGAGCATCGCCTGGTGGCCGGGGTCGAGCACCAGCACGACGACGGGCCACTCCCCACCCTGGGCTTTGTGCACGGTCAGGCACCAGGCCGGCGCGAGGTCGGCGGCCTGCTCGCCGTCGTACGTGACCAGCCCGTGCGGGAAGGCGACCTCGAGCGTGCGCGCCGTCGCGTCGGTGGCGGTCACCTCGCCGATGTCGCCGTTCGCAACGTCCAACTCGGCGTCGTTGCGGGTTTGGACGACTCGGTCGCCCTCGTGGAAGCCAGCGACAGCCCGCCGCCCGGCGGCGGGGTTGAGGCGCTCCTTGAGCCGCTCGTTCAGCCGGTCCACTCCCCCAAGCCCCCGGTACATCGGCGCGAGCACCTGGACGTCGGACGGCGAGATGTCGAAGTACGAGGGGGCGCGCGCCGCGACGATCTCCGCGACCCGGTCAGCCACGCCGAGCGGGTACTCGGGCACCGCGAACACGTCCCCCTCTTTGCCCCTCACGCACGGCGCTCTCCCCGCGTTGACCTGGTGCGCCAGGGTGACGATCCGGCTCTCCGCGGCCTGCCGGTGGATCGTCTCAAGCCGGGTGGACGGCACCGAGGGCGACGCGAGGAGGTCGCGGAGCACCGCGCCGGGGCCGACCGAGGGCAGCTGGTCCGCGTCGCCCACCAGCAGCAGGTGCGCGCCGTCCGAGACGGCCTGCGCGAGCGCCCACCCGAGCCGGACGTCGGCCATCGACCACTCGTCGGCCACCACGACGTCATGCGGCAGCCGCCGGAAGGCGTCGTAGCCGAACACGAAGCCGCTGCCCTCATCATCCGACGCCGGCCGGGCCTCCAGCAGCCGGTGGACCGTCGAGGCGCCCGCGCCAGTGACCTCCTCCAACCGCCGGGCCGCCCGCCCCGTCGGGGCGCACAGCGCGATCTCAAGATCGTGCGCGCGGCACGCCTGGACAACCTCCATGACCGTCCGGGTCTTGCCAGTGCCCGGCCCCCCGGTCAGCACCGACACCGCCGACGACAGCGCCGTCCGCACCGCCGCCGCCTGCTCTCCCGTGAGCGCCGGGTCGGGATCGTGCTCGCCCGCGACCGGGCGGACCCGCGACTCGGCCGTGAGCAGCCTGGCGAGCGCCTCCGCCAGGCCCTCCTCGGCCGCGAGGTCCGCCCGGGCATACCAGCGCTCCGGAGGAGCATCGTCGATCGGCTCCGTGTCGCGCACCAGCAGGCGGTCGGCCTCAGCGATCGCGAGCGCTTTCTCGGCCTGCTCCCGTGGGACGCGGAGCAGGCGGGCGGCCTCAGTGACCAGCTCCGCGGTCTCCAGGAGGACGTGGCCAGCGCGGCGGCACAGCTCGCGGTGGGCGTTGAGCGCCCCCGCGCGCAGCCGCCGGGGGTCAAGCGGGTCGATGCCAGCCCGCTCCCCCAGCTGCTCCACATGTGTCCAGCTGACCCCGCGCACCTCGAGCAGCCGGTACGGGTCTTGGGTGACCAAGCCGAGCGCGCCGTCGCCGAAGCGCCGGTAGGCCGCCTGGGCAGCGGCCGAGCCGAGGCCGACCGGGGCGAGGGCGGCGACCAGCTCGCCGAGGGCTCCCGCCCGCCGCCACGCCTCCACGATCTGCTCGGCCAGCTGCGGTGAGATCCCCTTCACCTCGCACAGCCGCTGAGGCTCCTTCTCGATCACCGCGCCCAGCTCCAGCCCGAAGGCGGTGACCAGCCGTTTCGCTTTGGTCTTGCCCAGGCCGGGGAATCGCCCTGAGGCCAGGAAGGTGACCAGCCCGCGGTTGCTGACGGGCTCGGCCTGCTCGAACCACGCCGCCTCGAACGTCGGGCCGTAGCGCTCGTGCTCAGTCCACCGGCCGACCAAGCGCACTGGCTGGCCGAGCGTGAGCGACGCGAGCGGCCCACTCGCGCGAGCGCCCTCGCCGTCGAGCTGGACGACGCCGAAGCCGGTCGCCTCATTGGTAAAGACGACCGCCGCGACCTCGCCGACAAGCTCCTCCATGCCAGTCAGTGTGCCAGACAGCCGTGAGCAGCCATGCCGGGGCGGTGCCCTCGCCGTGCCATCAGAAATGTTGACACCGTATACGGTGTTGTCATAGGCTGGCTAACATATGAGCACCGTATACGGTGCATAATGGGTTATGAGTTCAGGAGCTTTAGATAATGACGGCTGACCAAGGTCAGAGATAGCAGATTGCCGCCAGGCCCGCACCCATCTCGAACGCATTCGGGCTTACAGAAGGTCTCAGACTCCCGATAACCTCCGGCAGGCGGCAGAAACGCTCGGATATACCATTGACATAAAGCGCGGTAAGGGTTCGCACTGGTGGGCTCGCCGTAAAGGTGGCCCGCCCTTCGCGATCCCGACAGGAAGAAGTCCGGTGGCCATGGGCACGACGACAAGCATCCTTCGAATTCTCGAAAAGGTCTACGACGATGTCTGCTAAGGAAACTCGTCTTACTGAACTGCTCCAACTACCTTGGTCTCGTCAAGTCGCCGCCGATGAAGACGGCGTCTTTGTCGCATCTGTCCCAGAGCTTGAGGGCTGCTTCGCGGAGGGCGATTCGGCTGCTGAAGCTTTGGCAAGCCTCGAGCAGGTTATCAAGGAATGGCTTGAAATCGCATTGGATGACGAGGTGCAAATTGCGTCGCCCCGCCGGCTTCGCGATGCTGACTACAGTGGGCGATTTTCGGTGCGAGTCCCACGCTCGCTCCATCGAGAGCTGAGTGAGTGGGCTTTGGAAGAGGAGATCTCTCTTAATCAGCTTATCTCGACGGTGCTCGCGCGTGCCATTGCTCAACGACCGATTGCAGGGGCGTATACAGGCGACTCCATTCAAGATGCATATGAGCAAATCGCAGCTGCTGCGGTTATGGGTGGCGCAGAGTCGATCGGTGCCCTAAAGAGCATTGGTGCCTATCTCCGTCAGGCTGGTATCACCAATCTGGCCTGTGTTCTCTTCGCGTTTGCCGCAGAGCGGATTGCAATGATAGAGGGAGCAGAGGCGACTTCACGAGAACTTGGAATCACTGCGGCTTTGGCCCGTCGAGAAGGCAAGTCTTTGCTTGCTGAGGCGCTCTGGCGCCTCAGCTTACATCACGATCCACACAACCTCCGCACGCTCTCGGGCCTAGGTCAACTTCTCCATCACAGCGGACGTTATGAGGAGGCGGTTCAGTATCTAGAGCCAGCCGCCCAAGTGGACAACCATGCGCTCTTATTTCTTGGCTGGTCGCAGCTTGTCCAGGGAGCAAAGTTAGAGGATAACCCACTCGCTCAACGCGGCGCTCAGTCAGTGATCAATGCGCTTGAGCGATGGGCGATGAACAACGCAGACCGCAACGAGCGGGGGACCTGGATCCGACAAGTCCGTCGTCTGGCCTCGTTCGGGTCCACCTATCGTAATGACGCGATCTCCTTGGTTGACTTCGCCAACCGTCACGCGGGCTGGTCGCCGCTCTCGTACGACGAGATCCTTCTCCCAGATGATGGAATCGAGGACAACGAGCCAGGGCAGGCTATCGCATGATGATCCTCCTGTTTCTAACTATTCGATGATCTGGTGCGCCGTCTTCGTTATGCTTCTGTGGAGCCGAGGGGGATGCGATGGGGATACGGAGGAACGCTTCGACGCTCAGCGCGGCCGAGGTAGAGGCGCTGCGCCAAAGTTTCAATGCCGTGTACGGGCTGCGCGATGACAGGGGCTACGGCTACTTCGCGGGGCTGCACGGCCTTCCCCTGCCCGTCTACTGCGAGCACGGCACGAGCCTGTTCTTGCCCTGGCACCGCGCTTACCTGTACTTCTTCGAGCGTGCGCTGCAGGACCAAGTCGCCGAGGCCAACCTGCCGTGGTGGGACTGGACGTCAGCCGCCGCCCATGAGCAGGGCTTGCCCCCCGCCTACCTGCCGAGCGGAGCAACGGCACCCGCCAATCCACTCGCCGCCGGGCCGGTGACGCTCAGCGCTGACGATCTCACCCTGGTGCGGGCGAACCTTCCCGGGGCGATCACCGCTGGCAGCCAGCCGGTGACCCGCCGCGACCCCGACTTCCCCGACGAGCTCCCCCGCCCGGCCACCGTAAGCCGGGCACTGAACTCTCGGACCTTCAACAGTTTCAACATGCTGCTCGAAGGGATCCACAACGGCGTGCATGTCTGGGTCGGCGGCGCCATGTCGGCGGTGCCGGTCGCGGCCTATGACCCGGTGTTCTGGGCGCACCACTCCATGGTCGACCGGTTGTGGTACCTGTGGCAGATCAGCCCCCGTGGGGTGAACCCGCCAGCCGCGTTGCTCGACCGTCCTTTGCCGCCGTTTCCCATGACGGTGCGGGACACGTTGGATATCTCTACCCTAGGCTACGAATACGCCGTCCAGGTGATCGGCTGAGGAGGCCACCATGGTGACAGCCGCCGCCGCGAGGACCGGCGAGGCCGAGCAGACGCTGGTTGTTGATCTTCCGTTTCCCGGTGAGGGAGGCGAGGCCGCGTTCAGCCGGGCCGATATCGTCATCACCGGGGTGGACCATTCGAGCATCTCGTACGAGGTTCGGCTGTTCCTTAATAACCCGAGCGCTGATGCCGCAACCCCGAGGACGCCAGAGGCGGGCTATGCGGGGCGGTTCACAGTTTTCGGGCATGGCGGCTGCTACGGGGATCCTGGCCACTGTGATATGCCGTCCGCGTCTGACGATCCTACGGATTTGCGTCCGGCGCATCCGCTGACTCCGCTGGACACCTATGTCACTATCACTGATCCGCTACAGCGCCTCTTGGCGGATGGCGGTGCGCTTGAGACGGTCACATTGGTTCCCTTGTCAATGACGCCGAGCCGTGAGGACCGCAAACCGGCGCCTGAGCTGCTCAAGTTTCAGGATGTGTCGTTACAGACGTATCTGACCGCAACCGAAGCCGACGTCCCGCCGGTTTAGCGTCTTCTGTATTCATCTGGAGGATCTGTCCATATAACTGGACGAATCCTCCAGTGTGTCAGCGCGCACCCGCATGACGGTCAGGTGGGGCGGCCGAGGCGCTCGTCAAGCTCACGCACGCACGCCAGACCGTGCGGTCATTGAGGAGGGTGCGGCGGCGAGGATGCCAATGCGAGTTCGTCGCCTCGTAGCACGGCGGGAACCCTTCGCCTGGACCCGCCAAGGGAATGGCACGGCGGTTGTAATCCTCGCACCATGTCGGGTATGGCCAGAGAGAGGACCACCATCATCGTTGATCGGGCGAAGGTGGAGGAGGCTCAACGGCTGACCGGCATCACGAGCGTCTCAGCGGCCATTGACCTCGCGCTGCGTGGGCTGATCCGTGTCGAGCCCCGGCGCGCAACGCTAAGCCGCCGGCCTGGGGGTGGCGTTTTACACTTTGTGTGGTGGAGGGGTTGCGCTTCGACGTCTTCCTGTGCCACCACGGCGACGACGGCGCGGCCGTCGAGCGCATCGCCGGGCGGTTACGGGGGCAAGGACTCCAGCTGTGGCTGGACCGATGGGCGCTGACGGGCGGGGACGACTGGCAACACGCGATCGCTCAGGGCCTGCGCGCCTCGAAGGCCTGCGCGGTCTTCATCGGCCCCCACGGCCTGGGCGACTGGGCGCGGGAGGAACTGGCCGTCGCCCAAGACCGCGCGGCCAAGGACCGCGACTTTCGCCTGTTCATGGTGCTGCTCCCAGGCGCGGCAAAACCTGACGATCCCAGCCTGGACTTCCTGGCCAACCGCCACTGGGTCGACCTGCGCCCCGGCATCGACCACCCGAACGGCCTCCAAGATTTGCGGTCGGCGATCAGCGGTGTCCCCCACCGCCCGGTCGCGCCGGCACCGGCGGGCGACTCCGTTTGCCCGTACCGGGGGCTGGAGGTCTTCGAGGAGAAGCATGCCAAGTTCTTCTTCGGCCGCAGCGACGACATCCAGCGGCTGGTCGAGAAGCTCAAAGACAGCCGGTTCCTCGCGGTGCTCGGACCGTCGGGATGTGGCAAGAGCTCGCTAGTGCGGGCTGGGGTGATCCCTGCGCTCAAACGGGGCGACCTGCCTAGCAGCGAGAGCTGGACACTCCGCCTGATCACCCCTGGGGGGCGTCCGTTGAGCAGGTTGGCCGCCGAGCAGGCGCAGCTGTTGGGGCAGGAGTCGACGCTCGAGGGCCTGGACCGGCTGCGCGCTGACGAGCGGACCTTGGATCAGGCAGTCTCGTTGGCGTTGGGCGACCGGCCCGACAACGAGCGGATGATCCTGGTGGTCGACCAGTTCGAGGAGACGTTCACGCTGTGCCCAGACGAGGCCGAGCGCGCGGCGTTCCTGGCCAACCTATGCTACGCGGCCACCATCCCGGGCGGCCGGTTGGTGGTGGTCGTGGCGATGCGGGCCGACTTCTACCACCGCTGCGCGGCCTACCCGCAGCTGGCGGCGTTGATGGCCGCCCGCCAGTTCCTCGTCAGCCCCCTCGGCGCTGACAGGCTGCGCGAGGTAATCGAGCAGCCGGCCCTGGCGGCGGGCCTGGAGCTGCAACCCGGGCTGGTCGACACCGTCCTGGGCGATGTGGCCGACCGTCCGGGCGGCCTGCCGCTGCTGGAGCATGTGCTGTTAGAGGTGTGGCAGCGCCGGCAAGGGCGGATGTTGACGGTTGAGGCGTATGTGGCTAGCGGCGGCGTGCAGGGCGCGTTAGCTAAACGGGCCGCCACCACCTATGAGGGTTTGACCGCCGCGCAGCAGCAGGTTGCCCGCCGGGTGCTCTTACGGCTGATCCAACCCGGGGAGGGCAGCGAGGACACCCGCCGCCGCGCTGAGATCGGCGAGCTGCGCACCCATCCCGACCAAGAGGCCGATCTGGAGGCGGTGGTCAAGGCGTTGGCCGACGCCCGTTTGGTGACCACCGGCCGTGACGAGGTCACCGGCGCGCGGGTGGTTGACGTCGCCCACGAGGCGCTGATCCAAGGCTGGCCCACACTGCGCGGCTGGATTGACGAGGACCGGGAGCTGTTGCGCGCCCACCGTCACCTAGCCGAGGCCGCTACAGAGTGGGATCAGAGCGAGCGCAAGGAGGGGTTCCTTTACCGCGGCGCTCGCCTGGCCGCCTGGCAGGACCGGCCGACCGAGGACCTCAATGACCTGGAGCAGGCTTTCCTGGGCGCCAGCCGCCGCCGGGCGCGCCTGACCCTGGCCGGCCTGAGCGCGGCGCTGGCGATCATCAGCGTCCTGGCGGTGCTGGCGTTGGTGCAGGCTGACCGGGTAGCTGATCAGCGCGAGCTGGCGTTTTCCCGTGAGCTGGTGGCCAACGCGCAGACCCAGCTGGAGATGGATCCCGAGCTGAGCATCATGCTGGCCAGGCGAGCGTTCGAACTCAGACCGACGGCGGAGGCGGGTGCGGCGCTCCGCCAGGCCATTGTGGAATCGCGGGTGCGCGCCACGCTGTCCGGCCACGACGGTCCAGTGTGGGGCGTGGCGTTTAGTCCAGATGGGCAGCGGCTAGCCAGCGCCAGTCAAGACGGCACCGTGCGGGTGTGGCAAGCCGTCGGCGGCGCAGATCCGATCGTGCTCTCCGGCCACGACGGCCCGGTGCTCGGTGTGGCGTTTAGTCCAGATGGGCAGCGGCTAGCCAGCGCCAGTCAAGACGGCACCGTGCGGGTGTGGCAAGCCGTCGGCGGCGCAGATCCGATCGTGCTCTCCGGCCACGACGGCCCGGTGCTC